>Ga0233363_1000094_pt1 | contig 43082 bp, 40 predicted proteins | sample ElkDunMinimDraft_18_FD_191534 | JGI IMG/M metagenome (GOLD analysis project Ga0233363, IMG submission 191534) | Fecal eukaryotic communites from dung pellets of Tule Elk in California, USA - Elk Dung C16 | ecosystem: Host-associated > Mammals > Digestive system > Large intestine > Fecal | place... | reverse complement strand
GGGCGCGCGGGGGAGACGGTCGACGGGGGTACCGGTGCGGAGGGTGCGTCGGGGCGGAGCAGCCGTGCCGGAGCGGCGCGCGGTCGCGCCGGTGGGCCAGGTGCCCGGGGTCGCGGTGGTGACGCCGGAGCGGAGGTTCCCGGTGGTGACTCCGCTGGCGGAGGTCGCGACTCCGGTGCGGACGGCCCGGCCACGTCACCGGACCGCGCGTCGGCCCGGACGACGTCCGAGGCGCGCGAGCGCGAGCGGCAGGAGCGTGAGCGCGAGCGGCTGCGGCGGCGGCACGAGCAGGCGGTCGCGGCCCGCGAGGCGGCGGAGGCGGACCTCGAGCGCGCGCGCACCCGGCACGAGGACACCGCGGCGGCCGAGCAGCAGGCGGTCGTCGCCCTGGAGGACGCCCAGACCGCGTCGACGGCCGCGTACGCCGCCGAGGAGGAGCTCGTCCGCGCGCTCGCCGACGTCCGCCGACGCCTCGCCGACGCCCGCGCGGCACTGCCCCGCGTCGACGAGGCGCTGGTCACCGCACGCGCGCGGGCCCGCGAGCACGAGAAGTCGGTGCGCGCGGCCGCCCGGGAGCTGGAGCGCGCGACGAAGGCGGCCGCCCGGGCCCGCGACCAGGAGCGTCGCGCGTCCGACGAGCTGCCCTGACCGCCTCACCCGCTGCGGGAGGCCCGCCGGCGGGCGTGTGACCGTCGCCACGAACCCCCTCGTCCCGGCACCTCCCTGGGGCGGACGTCCCGCAGCCGACCGACGCGTCCGGTCATGATGGCCTCGTGCCGACCGAACCTGACGACGACGAGCTCGAGCTGATCCGCCGCTCGGGGGCGGTGCTGCGCGTGGGGCGGCTCAGCCTCGCGTCGGGGACGGGGTCGTACCGCGTGAAGGCGTCGATGGCACGCGTCGCGGCGGCGCTGGGCATCGACCGGCACCAGGCGCACGTCACGCTCACGGAGATCACGACGACGTCCCACCGCGGCCGGTCGTTCCGCACCGAGGTCACCGAGGTGCGGGCCGTCGGCGTCAACACCGACCGGCTGGCCGAGCTCGAGCTGCTCGCGCAGCGCGTCGAGGCGCGGGCACCCGTCACGGTCGACGAGCTCACCACCGAGATCGACCGGATCACCGCCAAGCCGCCGCTGTACCCCGTCGCGCTCAACGCGCTGTGGGCGGCGGTCGCGTGCGCGGCGTTCGCGTTCCTCAACAACGGCGGTGCCATCGAGGTCCTCGGTGCGTTCGTCGGTGCCGGCCTGGGGCAGGCGCTGCGGCGGGTCATGCTGCACCGCGGCTTCAACCAGTTCGGCGTCACGATGCTGGCGGCGACCCTCGCGAGCCTGTCCTACCTCGGGTTCGTGCAGGCGCTGCACGCGGTCGGCCTCACCGGCGGGGTCCACGAGGCCGGGTACGTGGCCGCGGCCCTGTTCCTCGTCCCCGGGTTCCCGCTGGCGACGGGTGCGCTCGACCTCGCCAAGCTCGACTTCTCGGCCGGGGTGGCGCGCCTGACCTGGGCGCTCATGATCTTCGTGTCCGCGGCCTTCGCCGTCTGGGCGGTGTCGATCGTCGTCGGACTGAGCCCCGACCCGCCGCTGGCGCTGGCCCTCGACCCCGCGGCGATGACGCTGCTGCGCCTGCTCGCGTCGTTCGTCGGCGTCCTGGGGTTCGCGCTGATGTTCAACAGCCCGTGGCGGATGGCGCTCGTCGCCGCCGGTGTCGCAACCCTGCCCAACGTGCTGCGCATCGAGGCCGTCGCCCGGTTCGACTGGCCGCCGCAGGCCGCGGCCGCGGTGGCCGCGTTCCTCGTGGGGCTGCTCGCCGCGTGGATCGCGCCGCGACTCAACATCCCGCGCATCACCGTGTACGTCCCTGCGGTGACGATCATGGTCCCGGGAGTGCCCGCGTACCGGGCCGTGTACTACCTGAGCAACGGCGAGGTGAGCGAGGCCCTGACCTACGGGGTGTCGGCCGCGCTCGTCGTCACGGCGCTCGCCGTGGGGCTCGCGGTGGCCCGGATGTGCACCGATCGGGAGTGGGGCTTCGAGCACTGAGGTCACGGGCCGCGCGTCGTCCCACCTCACGCTTTGGTCCCGCGACCCCCGGCCGGTACATTGGCCCACGTCCTGGAGACGTCGCATAGCCAGGTCTAGTGCGCGGCCCTGCTAAGGCCGTGAAGGGGTCAACCCTTCCGTGGGTTCAAATCCCACCGTCTCCGCATCGCGAAGGCCCGGTCCTCTGGGACCGGGCCTTCGTCGTCCCACGGTCACAGCCGCAGGAGGCCCGCAGCCGTCGGACCGAACCCGCACGCCCGGTAGAACCCCTCGAGGTGCGGCTCGAAGTCGACGTGCAGCCACGCGCAGCCCGCGGCGCGCACCTCGACGACGAGCCGTTCGACGAGCCGGCGCCCGGTGCCCTGCCCCTGGTGCGCCGGCTCGACCACGGCGTCCAGCAGGAACGCGTGCGCACCGCCGTCCCAGCAGGCGTGGACGAATCCCACGAGCCGGTCGTCGACGAACGCCCCCACCCAGCTCACGCCGTACCGCTCGAGGCGTGCCGACCACGGCGTCGCGTCCGTCGGCACCGCGCTGCCGAAGGCGCGGGCGTGCAGTCGGGTCAGGGCGGCGTCGTCCACGTCGAAGCGGACGCGCAGGTCGGGGATGTCCACGCTCCCAGGGTGGCCCATGCCGCCCACCTGCGGGGGCGCAGGGACCGTCGGCGTCATCCGAATTGCCCCGTTGCGCCCCGACTCGCGCGCATGCATGCTCGTCGCACGAGGAGCGTCGACGAAGACGGGGGTCGCGATGCGCAGCAGGGGTCGGGTCGTGCAGGTGCTGGTGGCGGCGCTGCTCGCAGCGGGCGTGACGGCGGTGGTGTCACCGCCGGCGTCCGCCGCCACGGTTCCCACGGGATTCACGGACGCGCTGGTCGCGGACGTCGACAACCCGACGGCGATCGCGTTCACCGCGGACGGGCGGATGCTCGTGGCGCAGCAGGCCGGACGCCTCCGGGTGCGCACCGCGGCGGGCTCGCTGCTCTCGACCCCGGCGCTCGACCTCGCCGGGCGCCTGTGCACCAACTCGGAGCGCGGCCTGCTCGGCGTCGCGGTCGACCCGGACCCCGCGACGCGTGCGATCTACCTGTTCTACACGGCGCGCGGCACGAGCTCGTCGTGCCCGACGAGCCAGGGCGCCAACCCCGCGGGTGCCCCGACCAACCGGGTCTCGCGCTTCGTGCTGCGCGACGACAACACGGTGGACCCGGCGAGCGAGACGGTCCTGCTGGACGGCATCTACTCGTCGGCCGGCAACCACAACGCCGGTGACCTGCACGTCGGCAAGGACGGCTACCTGTACGTCACCACGGGCGACAGCGGCTGCGACTACGCGGGCGACAGCGGCTGCGCCGGCAACAACGACGCGTCGCGGGACCGTCACACGCTCAACGGCAAGGTGCTGCGCGTCGAGCGGACGACGGGCGCCCCGGCTCCCGGCAACCCCTTCCTGGGTGCCGGGACCGCGAGCTGCCGGCTCGCCCCGGTGGCCGCCGGGACCATCTGCCGCGAGACCTACGCGTGGGGGCTGCGCAACCCGTTCCGGTTCGCGTTCGACCCCGACGCCGCGGGCACGGTGTTCCACGTGAACGACGTCGGCCAGAACGCGTGGGAGGAGATCGACCTCGGGACCGCGGGCGCGGACTACGGCTGGCCGGTGCGCGAGGGGCACTGCGCCCAGACGGGGTCCGCTGCGAACTGCGGGGCCGCGTTGCCGGCGGGCATGACCGACCCGATCCACGACTACACCCGGTCCACCGGCTGCGGCTCGATCACCGGCGGGGCGTTCGTGCCGAACGGCGTGTGGCCCGCCGCGTACGAGAACGGGTACCTCTTCGCCGACTACGTGTGCGGGCGGATCATGATGCTGTCCGGCGGCGCGCGCACCGACCTGGCCTCGGGTCTGGGCGGCGCCGTGCACCTGGAGTTCGGTCCGTACGCCGGGAGCCAGGCGCTCTACTACACGACGTACGCGAACGGCGGCGAGATCCGGCGGATCGCGTACACGGGTACCGCCAACCGCCCGCCGACGGCCGCGGTCACCGCGAGCCCTGCGACCGGGGCCGCGCCGCTCACCACCACGCTCGACGGCTCCGGCAGCAGCGACCCCGACGGCGGCGCGCTCACGTACCTGTGGAGCTTCGGCGACGGCACGGCCGACGCCACGACGACGACCCCCACGGTCCGGCACACGTACGCCGCCGGGTCGTGGACGGCGACGCTGCGGGTCCGCGACGCCGCGGGCGCGACGTCCTCACCCGTGACCGTGCGGATCAGCTCGGGCAACACCGCGCCCGTCGCGACCATCACGTCACCGGCCTCGGGGGCGACGTTCAGCGTCGGCCAGACGATCCAGCTGTCGGGCTCCGCGACGGACGCCCAGGACGGCACCGTGCCCGGCACGCGCCTGAGCTGGACCGTCATCCGCGTCCACGACGCCCACACGCACCCGTTCCTCGGTCCCGTCACCGGCACGGGCACGACGTTCACGGCGCCCGGCCCGGAGGACCTCGCCGCCGCGGCCAACAGCTACCTGCGGGTCAGCCTCACCGCGACCGACTCGCAGGGTGTCTCGACGACCGTCACGCGCGACCTCCAGCCGCGCAAGGTCGCCGTCACGCTCGGCACGTCGCCCGCCGGCCGCACCCTCACGGTCAACGGCCAGACCGTCACCGGACCGACGACCGTGACCTCGTGGGCGGGCTTCGACCTCCAGCTCGGGGTGCCGGCGCAGAGCGACGCGCAGGGCGTCCCCTACGTGTTCGACCGGTGGTCCGACGGCTCGACGGCCGCGACCCGCACGTGGACCACCCCCGCGAGCGCGACGACCCTCACGGCGTCGCTGTCGCCGTCCCAGGGGACCGGGCTGCGCGGCACGTACTTCGACAACTCCGACCTGACCGGCACCAGCGTCACGCGCGTCGACCCGACCATCGCCTTCACCTGGGGGACCGCGGCACCGATCGCCGGCATCGGGGCCGACACGTTCTCCGTGCGGTGGACGGGGTCGATCGTGCCGCGGTACTCCCAGACGTACACGTTCTCCACGACGAGCGACGACGGCGTCCGCCTCTGGGTCGACGGGACGCTCGTCATCAACCAGTGGAGCAACCACGCCGAACGGGTGGACACCGGGAGGATCGCGCTGCAGGCCGGTCAGGCCGTGCCGATCCGGCTCGAGTACTTCGACGGTCTGCGCAACGCCACGATCCAGCTGCGCTGGTCGAGCAGCTCGCAGGTGCAGGAGATCGTCCCCACGTCGCAGCTGCGCCCCAGCAGTTGACGGCCCGGGCGGCTGACACCCCTACGTGACGTCGGTCCGGGGTGTGTGCGGCGACTCGGTCAGGTGGGACAGGTCGACGTCCCACGTGCCGTCGCGGGCGATGCGCCACGTGCCGGTGTCGAGCATGTCGTGCCACCGGGCGATGCGCTGGGGGAGCGTGGAGTGGGCGACGACGAGCGGGTCGGCCGCAGGGTCGTGGCGGAAGGTGTCCGGGCCGGGACGTGACCCGTCGAGGACGAGCGGCATCGCGTGGCCGTGCACGGCGACGACCCAGTGCGGCTGCCACGGTGTCCCGACCGCGGTCCCGGCGCGCTCCTCGGCCTGTGAGGCGCGCAGGTAGTCGCCGGAGTGACGCAGGCTCTCGTCGAGCGACGCGAAGTCCTGCCCGGGCGCGAGGTGGGCGGGAGCACGCCCTGGTCGCGCTCCCACACCGTCGCGCCACGTCCACAGCGCCGCGACCTCCTCCGTGAGGTCGTAGCCGTGCTGGTGCGCCACGTCCTGGGCCTCGATCCAGGTGAGGCCGGGGCGCAGGCGTGTGACGACGATCGCGCCGAGCGAGACCAGCCGCGCGGCCCAGCCGTGCAGGGCGTCGTGGACCTCCCGTGCGCTCACGGCCCGGCCTCGACGCCAGTCACAGTCCAGGCCCGCGTGAGCGCCTCTGCGCGCGCCTCTCGCACCCCGCTGCGGCGATGGCGACCGACCACCGTGCCCTCCTTCATCCTCGTGACGTGCGGGGACGTCCTCGGACCCGCGGCGAGTCGTCACGGTGACACACAGGTGCACTGCCGCGCCCGGTGACCGTGACGAGCCACCCGGTCGGCCGAGCGTGCGCGGGTGAAACGCAGCCCGAACGGCCCCTTACCGTGCGGTAGCGCACGCGGGTCGGGCTCGGCGGAGCCCCGGTGTGGCCGACGACGCACCATTCGCGTTTTGGGTCCGGCCCTCGTGCCTGTATCGTTCTGGTCGGCCCGCGAGGGCCGTGCGCCCGTAGCTCAATGGATAGAGCATCTGACTACGGATCAGAAGGTTGGGGGTTCGAGTCCCTTCGGGCGCGCAGGTTCAACGAAGGCCCAGCACTCCACGGTGCTGGGCCTTCGTCGTCCGACGACCGCACCGTCCGCTCCCGCCGCGGGCAGGTGGACGGACGAAGTCATGGACCAGTTTCGGCGTCCTCGGCGGGCTCCACGCGCCCGGTGCACAGGGGCGGGCGGGACACTCGCCGCTTCCACCAGCGGGCCGTCGAGAGGACGGACGGAGGAGAGGTCCACATGTCGCTGCTGCCCGGGCCTGCCCGTCGGGCGCTGACCGTGCTCGTCGAGGCGCACCTCGTGGCGTTCGGCAAGACGTACGCCAAGGCGCGCGCGCACGACGTCCCCCCGCGCGGGGCGTACGCGCGCGGCACGGTGGTGGCGCTGTTCCTCGCTCCCGTACCGACCATGCGGGGTCCGCGACGCGAGTGGGCGACGGCGTGCGAGGAGGAGATCACGGTCCGCCGCGCGCGCATCGTGCTCGCCTGACCGTCGACCACCCCGACCGCGACCCCCGCACCGCGGCGTCCCTCACTCCACGACGAGGCTGCGCCCGTCCACCTCCACGGTCAGCCCGGCGGCGTCCGGTGCGTCGTCGGGCAGGGCGACGACGCTGGTCGTGGGGACGAAGTCCATGGTGCAGGGGCGGTCGTACATCTCGGGACCGCTCAGCGTGATGCTCAGCACCTCCGTGCCGTCGTCCCACGTGATGGCCGTCGGCAGGACGGGGCACGTGCTGCTGCCGTACGTCACCACCTGCACCTGACGGGGATCGGCGTCGGCCACGACCGTGACCTCTTCGCCGGTGACGTCGCCGGGTGCGCCGGGGAACGACGTCTCGGCGACCGACGGGACGGCGGGAACCTCCGTGGTCGACGGCGCGGCCGACGGCGAGGTCTCGTCGCTCCCGCCCGGCTCGGTGCTCCCCGCGCAGCCGACGAGCAGCGCCGTCAGCGCCACCGTGGTCAGGGTCGTGACGTGCGACGTCCTCATGGCTCCCCCTTCGACGCGGCCGCCGTGCGACGACCGTCCGCCCCCAGCATGGCGTGCCAGGAGCGCCGCGCCCAGGGTCAGGGCCGGGGTGGCACACCCGCCGTGACCGTCGGGCTGCCCCCAGGGGCGGGCCGGCCACCGCCCGCCCGTCGTCGCCCGGCCCGCTGCACGGGCCGCTCCACCAGCCACCAGCTCGCGGTCGCCGCCAGCACGGTCGCGGGCAGCGCGACCAGCCCGGTCGCGTCGTCCAGCGACGGCCGCAGCCACAGGGTCAGCGGGTAGTTCCACAGGTAGGCGGCGTAGGAGACGGTGCCGAGCGCGACCAGCGGCCGCCAGCCGGGCCGCAGGACGACGTGCCGCCGCCCGGCCTGCACCAGCACGACGGTCGCGACGGCGACGGCGGGGCCGGCGAGCAGGTAGGTCGCGGCGTGGCCGCGCAGGTCCGTGACCGTCAGGGCGGCGAGCAGCGTGACGGCGGCGGTCACGGCGTGCGGCCCCGACGCGCCCGGCGGCCACCGGTCCTGCGTGATCCGCGACGCGGCACCGACCACGAAGCAGCCCAGCCACGACGTCGCCAGCGGGTACGCCGCGTCGGGGTCGCCGCGGAACCACACGACCGTCAGCACGCACAGCAGCGCGGCCACGACCCCCGCGAGCACCAGGCCGGTGCGCAGCCGCCGCGCCCGCACCGCCAGGACCACGACCAGCGGCCACACGACGTAGAACTGCTCCTCCGTGGCCAGGGTCCACAGGTGGTAGATCGCCGGGCTGACGCCGACCAGCCCCACGTACGGGACGTTTGCCGTGTACGTGAGGGACACCGCGACCGTCCTGCCCAGCGTGCCCGCGTCCCCGAGCGGGTCGAGCGTCAGGGTGACGGCGACGAACCCGACGACGAGCACGACGAGCGCCGGCACCAGACGCCGCAGCCGCCGCCACCAGAACCGGCGCAGGTCCACCCTGCCGGTCGCCTCCGCCTCGTCCACCAGCAGACCGGTGATGAGGTGACCGGACAGCGCGAAGAACATGACGACGCCGACGACGCCGGCACCCGGGAAGAGGTCCGGCCACGCGTGCCGCAGCATGACGAGCGCGATGGCGGCGCCCCGCAGGGCGTCCCACGCGCCGACGCGTGCGCTCACCACGTGCGCGTCGCGTGCCGTGCCCGGGCCTGCGCCACGAGCTCGGCCACCAGGGCGGGGTACGTCATGCCGACCGCGGCGAACATCTGCGGCACCTGGGAGTGCGCCGTGAGCCCCGGCATCGTGTTGACCTCGTTGAGCACCGGGCCGTCCGCGGTGAGGAAGAAGTCGACGCGTGCGACGCCCTCGCAGCCGAGCGCGTCGACGACGGTGCGCGCGTCCGCCGCGAGCCGCTCGGCGTCCGCGGGGTCGAGGACCGCGGGGACGACGAACCGGGCGGTGCCGTCGTACTTGGTGGCCGTGTCGAACACGGCGCCGGCGTGCCCGATCTCCAGCGGCGGGGAGACCACGGTCGTGCCGTCGGCGCGGCGCAGCACCGCGACGTCGATCTCCCGGCCGACCACGACCTCCTCGACGAGGGCGCGGTCGTCCAGCGCGAGGGCGGCCGTGGCGGCCTCGCGGAGCTCGGCGAGCGTGTCGACGCGACGCACCCCGTGGCTGGACCCGCACGCCACGGGCTTGACGACCGCGGGCAGGCGCGGGTCCGCGCACGCCTCGGCGACGTCCCGCACCATCCAGCCGTCGGCGACGGCGACCCCGACCGCGGCGGCGACCAGCTTGGTCACCCACTTGTCCATGCCGACGGCCCCGGCCCGCACGCCGGACCCGACGCACGCGACGCCCGCCAGGTCGGCCAGGGCCGCGAGCGTCCCGTCCTCGCCGCGCGGGCCGTGCACCGCGGGCAGCAGCACGTCGCACGTCGCGACGACGGCGACCGCGTCCGCGAAGGACAGGGTGCCGTGCTCGCCCGACCACGTGCCGTCCCGCCCGATGGTGAGGGCGACGACGTCGTGCGTGGGCGCCAGGGCGTCGCGCACCGCTGCGGCGCTCGCGAGCGACACGTCGTGCTCGGCGTTGGCACCGCCCCCCACGACGGCGACCCGGCACACGGGCGCGTGCGGCGGTGTCGGGGCGCGGTGCTGCAGGTCGGACGTGGTCACGGGTGCTCCTCGGGGACGGTCGGCGGGGGTGTCGGGGGTGCCGGGACGACGCGGCGCACGAGCCGCCGCCCCAGGCCGGTCAGCAGCTCGTGCGGGAGGGTGCCCGCCCAGCCGGCCCAGTCGGTGAGCGTGGGCGCCGGGCCGTCGGTGCCGATGACGGTCACGACGTCCCCCGGCTGCACGGGCAGGTCGCCCACGTCGACGACGACCTGGTCCATCGAGACGCGCCCGGCGAGCGGGCGACGTCGACCGTGCACGAGGACCTCGGCACGTCCTGACGCGCTCAGCGGCAGCCCGTCGGCGTACCCCAGGGGCAGCAGCGCCAGCCGGGTGGGCGCCGACGTCCGGTACGTGTGGTCGTACCCGACGCCCACACCGGCGCCGACGTCGCGCACCTGCACGACGGGCGCGGTGACCTGCGCGGCTCCGCGCAGCACGGGGTGCCGGCCGGTCGTGTCGATGCCCACCAGGCCGGCGCCGACGCGCGACAGGTCGAAGGCCGTGCCCGGCAGACCGAGCACGGCGGCCGTGGCGCCCAGGTGACGCAGCACGGGACGCAGCCCCGCGGCGTGCGCGTGCGCCACGCCGCGCACGAACCGCCGCGTCGCGGCCGCGTTGGCCGCGACGTCGAGGCCGGCCGCGCAGGCCAGGTGCCCCATGACGCCCACGACCCGCACGGTCCCGGCGCGCTCCGCCCGGCGTGCCGCGTCGCACAGGGCGGGCCACAGCTCGGGTGGGCAGCCGTCGCGTGCGGTGCCGCAGTCGAGGTACAGGTGGACGTCGACGACGCGGTCCAGCCGGCGTGCCGCCCGGACGGCGGCCTCGAGGTGCGCGGCGCTCGGTACCGCGACGTCGACGCCGTGCAGGACCGCGTCGGACAGGTCGGCGCCCGGTGCGTCGAGCCAGCTCAGGAGGGGTGCGCCGACGCCCGCCAGGCGCAGCTCGACGGCCTCGGCCAGGGTCGCGACGCCCAGGGCCCGGGCGCCGTTGTCGAGCGCGGTGCGCGCGACGTCGACGGCGCCGAGCCCGAACCCGTCCGCCTTGACGACGGCCATGAGCCCCCGTGCGGCCGCGGCCAGCACGCGCGTGTTGTGCGCGACCGCGTCGAGCCGCACGGTCAGGACGGGCCGGGTGCGGGCGACGGCGACGGGGGCGGCGCCCGGCGGGCACAGCGTCGTGCTCACGCCGCCACCGGCCCGTACAGCGCGGCCGGGCTGCCGGTGACGAGCGCCCAGTAGCGGTCCCCGTAGCTCCAGTGCCACCACTCCGTGGGGTAGTTGACGAAGCCTGCGCCCGTCATGGCCGCGGACAGCGCGGTGCGCAGCGCGCGGGCGGCGGGCGGGACGGGGGCGTCGGTGAAGCAGCGGCCGTCGCTCTCCTCCGGCGTGGCGTCCAGCGGGCACCCCAGGTCGAGCTCCCTGCCCGTGCCGTCGACGAGGGTCACGTCCACGGCGGCGCCGGCGACGTGCGGCGCGACGGCCAGGGGCGCGACGTAGCGGCTGGTGAGCCGCTCGACCTCGTCGTCCGTCGCGGTGGGGTGGTCGAGCCGCACGCGGGACCGGTACGAGGCGACGATCGCGGCCTGGGCGGCGGGGCTGCGCCACCCCTCGGCGAGGACGAGGTGCATCCCGCCGGGCAGTGCGGCGCGCGCCAGGGCCAGGCGCCGGGCGACCGTCGCCCGGACGCGGGACCCCTGCGGTCCACCGCTGCCGGGCCGGCGGGGCAGGCCGGTGCCGACGAGGGGCTCGCCGCTCTCGGCGACCGGCACGGCCGCGACCCGGGGATCGTGCAGGAGGACGTCGCTGCTGGTCAAGGGCACGGCAGCGACGCTAGGCGTGGGGGTGAGGCGGGCAAGTCCCCCCGGGGTCTCGACGTGCGGAGGCCACGGTGGCACGCCGCTGCGGGCTGCTCCACCCACGGCAGGGGCGTCGCGCGACGTCCCGTCCCCCTGCGGGATGACGTGGGCCCGCGGCCGGCGCGACGGACCGGCGCGCCCGCCGCACGCGCACCGGATGCGGGCCGGGCGTGCAGGCGCACACTGGACGGGCACCCGGAGGTGACCACCATGCGCGTTCCCGCGATCGACCCGAGCATCCCGCCCAGCGGCCCCGGCTGCGTCGAGTGCGAGCAGGAGTCCGGCTGGTGGGTGGCGTTGCGCCGGTGCGCCGCCTGCGGGCACGTCGGCTGCTGCGACAGCTCACCGGGGCAGCACGGGACGGCGCACTGGCGCGCCACCGGGCACCCGCTGATGCGCTCGTACGAGCCGGGGCAGGACTGGTGGTGGGACTACGAGGCGGGCACGTACGCCGAGGGCCCGGAGCTGGCACCGCCGCTCGCGCACCCCCTCGACCAGCCGACGCCCGGGCCCGAGGGCCGCGTCCCGCCGGACTGGCGCCAGCAGCTGCACCGGTGACCGTCCGTCGCGTCCGGCCCTAGCCTCGGAGCATGTCGACCAGCACGCCCGCCTCCGGTCCCGGCCTGCCCGCCACCGGCACGTTCGCCACCGTGGGACGCATCGTCCTGGGCGCCGGGGCGGTGGCGCAGGTGCCGGACCTCGTCGCCGCGCTGGGGAGCCGCGTGCTGGTCGTCGCGGGACGGTCGGCCGACGTCGGCGCGCTGGGTGGCGCGGTCGTCCACCGGCACCGCGGCGAGCCGGACGTCGACGCCGTGCGGGCCGCGGTCGCCGTCGCGCGCGAGGTGCGCCCGGACGTCGTCGTCGGGTGGGGCGGCGGGTCGGTGCTCGACCTCGCCAAGTGCGTCGCGGTGCTGGCGCCCGGCGGCACGGACGTGCTGGACCACCTCGAGGTGGTCGGTCGGGGGCTGCCGCTGGGGGAGGTGGCGCTGCCCGTCGTCGCGGTGCCCACGACGGCCGGGACGGGCGCCGAGGTCACCGCCAACGCGCCGGTCCGCGTCCCGGACCGTGGTGTGAAAGCCAGCCTGCGCGGGCGCGCGATGCTGCCGGCCGTCGCCGTGGTCGACCCGCTGCTCACGCTCGGGTGCCCGCCGGCGCTCACCGCGTCGTCGGGTGCCGACGCGCTGACGCAGTGCCTCGAGGCGTTCACGACGCCGTACGCGACGGCCCTGACGGACCCGCTCGCGCGTGAGGGGCTCGTCCGTGCGGCACGCAGCCTGCGACGGGCCGTCGAGCACGGCGACGACGTCGACGCGCGCACCGACCTGTCCGTCGCGGCCCTGCTGTCGGGCATGGCGCTCGCGAACGCGAAGCTGGGTGCCGTCCACGGTCTGGCCGCCGCGCTGGGCGGGCGGCTCGGCGCGCCCCACGGGCAGGTGTGCGCCGCGGTGCTGGCGGCGGCGACCGCGGCGAACGTCGCGGCGCTGCGGCGCGCGGACGCGGGCGGGCCGGGCCTGGCGCGGTACGACGACGCGGCGGCGGCCCTGACGGGGCGGGCCGGCGCCCGGGCGGACGACGCGGTCGCGTGGCTGGCGGACCTCACCGCGGCGCTCGGCGTCCCCGGCCTCGGCGCGCTCGGCCTGGACGCCGCCGACGTCCCCGGCGTCGTCGCCGACGCCCTGGCCGCGTCGTCCACGCGGGGCAACCCCGTCGCGCTGACGGCTGCCGAGCTCACGGACGTGGTCACCGCGTCCTGGTGAGCGCACCGCCGCGAGGAATGAGCGGGCGCCCGCACCGGTGCACCGGGGAGGATGGGCCCATGAGCACCCTCGACCGACTGACCGCCGACCTGACGACCTCCCTCAAGGCGCGCGACACCCTGCGCACCAGCACCCTGCGCCAGCTCATCGGAGCCGTGCGGCACGAGGAGAAGGCCGGCACGGTCGCGCGCGAGCTCAGCGAGGACGAGATCCTCAAGGTCCTGGCCCGCGAGTCGAAGAAGCGCCGCGAGTCGGCGCAGATCTACGCCGACGCGGGAGCGGCCGACCGGGCGGCGGCCGAGACGGCGGAGGCGCAGATCGTCGACGAGTACCTGCCGACGCGCCTGAGCGACGACGAGCTGGCCGCCCTGGTCGACGCGGTCGTCGCCGACACCGGGGCGTCGTCGCTCAAGGACATGGGGACAGTCATGAAGGAGGCGAACGCCCGCGCGCAGGGCCGCGCCGACGGCAAGGCCCTGAGCGCCCTGGTCCGCACGCGCCTGGCCGGCTGACCCCACTCACCCCCACACCCGACCCACCCACACCCCGACCCACCCACACCCACCCACACCCACCCCGCCGAGCTCGACCTTTGGCGGCTCTCGAACGCCGAGAAGCCGCCGAAGGTCGAGCTCGACGTCAGGGGGAGGTCGGTGGGGCGGGCCGGGGGCGGTCAGTGGGTGTCCGAGCTGACGTGCTGGTCCTCGTCCGACGGTGGGGCTGCCGGGTCGGGATCCGGGGCCTGCGCCTCGGCCATCGCGCGCCGTCCTGACGGCAGCGCGACGCCGACGACCACGACGAGCATCAGCGCGACGCCCGCGGCCACCAGCAGCGACTCCACCGAGTAGCGGTCGGCCAGCGGACCGAACACCGCCATGCCGAGCGGCATCGCGACGGCCATGACGATGCCCACGAACCCGAACACCCGGCCCAGGCGCTCGGGCTCGACCCGCTCCTGCAGCACGGTCATGGTGGGCGTCGAGAAGAAGGGCACGCCCAGGCCGATGAGGAACATGAACCCGAAGAACACCCACATGTTCGTCGACAGGCCCAGGCCGACGTTGAACACCGCGAACAGCGCGGTCGTCACCATGACCATGTGGACGCGGTTGCGCAGGCCGCCCCACCACGCGACGACCACGCCGCCGAGCGTCATGCCGATGCTGAACGCGAGCTCGTTGACCGTCAGCTTCCAGACCTCCTCGCCGAAGGAGCGGACCACCATCAGCGGCGTGAGGAACGACGGCGCCACGATGAGCACGAACACCACGCCCCACATCGCCAGGACCCACCGCACGAACGGCGTCGTCGCGACGTACCGGACGCCGTCGGCCAGGTCCGCGAGGTAGCCGCGCACGCCCGCCTGCTGGTCACCGCGCACCAGGCGCGGCACGGGGACGAGCAGCAGCAGGCCGATGCCGATGAGCGCGGTCACGACGTCGACGAAGAAGATCGCCTCGATCGACGCCCACGCGTACAGGCCGGCGGCGAGCGCCGGCGCGACGAGCATCATGGCCGACTGGATCGTGGCGTTGACCCCGTTGATGCGCATGAGCTTGTCGGGCGGCACGATCTGGGGGAGGAGCGCGCCCACGGCCGGCGTCTGGATACCGGCGCCGGCGGACCGGATCGCGGCGGCCACGTACAGGATCCACAGGTCGTCGTAGCCGGACAGCATGAGGACCGCGAGGGCCAGGGTGGTCGCGGCGATGGCCGCGTCGGCGCCGATGACCAGCGCGCGGCGGTCGAGCCGGTCGGCCCACACGCCGCCGAAGACCGACACGACCGCCTGCGGCAGGAACCCGACGACCGCGTACACGGCCATCACCGTCCCCGACCGGGTCTCGAGCGTGAGGTGCCACATGATCGCGTACTGCACGAGCATCGAGCCGAGCAGCGAGAACGTCTGACCCGTGAGGAACACGGTGACGTCGCGCCGCCAGCGGGTCGGTGCGGTGGGGGTGGTCATGGCGGCCTCGGGGTGTGGTGGGTCCGGGGAGGTGTCCCGGGATAGACCGGGCGCGGGGGCCGGACTCATCGGGACGCGTCCATGCTCGTCCGGGCCGCAGCGCGGTGTCACGGCGTTTTGGGGGTGGTTGTCGGTGGTCGGGTGCACGATCGCAGGCAGGGCCTGACGACGCACGACACGGGGAGCGCGATGACGGCGACGATCACGGCGACCGGGCTGACGAAGCGGTACGGGCAGGTCGAGGCGCTGCGCGGGCTGGACCTGGAGGTGCCCGAGGGCACCGTCATGGGGCTGCTGGGTCCCAACGGCGCGGGCAAGACGACGGCCGTGCGGATCCTCACGACGCTGCTGCGGCCCGACGGCGGCACGGCGCACGTCGCCGGCGCCGACGTGCTGCGCGAGCCCGAGCAGGTGCGGCGCCGCATCGGCCTGTCGGGGCAGAACGCCGCGGTCGACGAGAACCTCACGGGTGCCGAGAACCTCGAGATGATCGGCCGCCTCTACGGCTTCCCGCGACGCCGGGCGCGGGCCCGCGCCGGTGCGCTGCTCGACGCGTTCGACCTGACCGAGGCGGGCGGCCGACCAGCCAAGACGTACTCCGGCGGCATGCGCCGACGGCTGGACCTGGCGTGCGCGCTGGTCGCCGAGCCGCCCGTCGTGGTGCTCGACGAGCCGACGACGGGCCTGGACCCGCGCAGCAGGCTGCAGATGTGGGACGTCATCGCCGACCTGGTGCGCGCGGGCACGACGATCCTGCTCACCACGCAGTACCTCGAGGAGGCCGACCGCCTCGCGGACGCGATCGTCGTGATCGACCACGGGCGGGCGATCGCGCGCGGCACCGCGGACGAGCTCAAGGCGCAGGTCGGCGGGCAGCGGGTCGAGGTGCTGCTGGCCGACGCGGCCGGGTCCGCGACGGCACGCGCGGTCCTGGCGGCGGTGTCGTCCGGCGACGAGGTCCACGTGGCCGGCGACGGGCGGGCGCTGTCGGTGGCCGTGGACGACGGCTCCCGGGCGCTGCGCGAGGCGCTGGACCGGCTGGACGCCGAGAGGGTCGTCGTCCTCGAGGCCGGGGTGCGCCGGCCGACCCTCGACGACGTGTTCCTCACGCTGACCGGCCGGACGGCCGAGGTCGACGACACCGCGCAGGAGGTCCGATGAGCTCGCTCGCCCGCGCGGTCGTCGACACGCACGTCGTCGCCAAGCGCAACCTGCTGAAGATCCTGCGCGTCCCCGAGATCCTCGTGGCCGTCCTCATCTCGCCGATCATGTTCGTGGTGCTCTTCGCCTACGTGTTCGGCGGCGCGATCGACCCGGGCGACGGCGTGAGCTACCGCGAGTTCCTCATCCCGGGGATCTTCGCGCAGACCGTCGTGTTCGGGGCCACGTTCACCGGCGCCGGCATCGCCGAGGACATGCAGAAGGGCATCCTCGACCGCTTCCGTTCGCTGCCCATGTCGCAGTCGGCCGTGCTCGCGGGGCGCACGGCGTCCGACGTCGTCTACAACGTGCTGTCGCTGGTGATCATGGCGCTCACCGGTCTGCTCGTCGGGTGGCGCGTGCACGGCACGGTGCTGGAGGCGGCCGCGGCGTTCGGGCTGCTGCTCGCGTTCTCGTACGCCGTGAGCTGGATCATGGCGCTCGTCGGCGTGCTGGTGCCCAGCGTCGAGGTCATCAACAACGCGTCCTTCATCGTCATCATGCCGCTCACGTTCGTCTCCAACGCCTTCGTCCCCCTGGACTCGTTCCCCGAGCCGCTGCGGCGCGTCGTGGAGTGGAACCCCGTCTCGACGCTCACGCAGGCGTGCCGCGAGCTGTTCGGCAACACCAGCCCCGGCGCCCCGGTGCCCGACGCGTGGTCGATGCAGCACCCGGTCCTGTACACGCTCGGCTGCGTCGTGGTGATCCTCGTGGTGTTCGCGCCGCTCGCGATCGCCCGCTACCGGCAGACGTCGCGCTGACGCGGCGCGCGTAGCCCCCAGTAGCCGCCGGACTACGGCGATCGACGCCTCGCGCGCGGCGACGTCGCAGGTCAGCGCCTCGGGGCTACCTACTCAGGCCACCCCCGGCCCGCACTACGTGGCCCCTGCCTTGCCAGTGTTCTGGGTGTCGGAAGCAACCGCCCCGGCACCACGGACACGAAGGGCACGAGCCATGAACGCGACCACGACCTCCACGACCACCACCCACCGCGGCGCCGTCAAGGGTGCCGTCGCCGCCGCCGCCGGCGTCGCCGTCCTGCTCGGCGGGATGGGCACCTTCGCGCTCTGGAACGCCGAGGGCGCGCTGGGCGAGGGCAGCCTGCAGACCGGTTCGCTCACCGCCGACTTCGGCGACATCACGTGGAACGACGTGACGCCCGGCCACGAGAACCTCATCGAGGACCTCGACGGCTTCCAGATGGTCCCGGGCGACGTCATCGTCGGGACCTCGACCATCGCGGTGGTCGCCGAGGGCGAGAACCTCGTCGTCGTCCCGCAGGTCGTCGGGCCGGCCGGCCTGCCGATCGACTCGCTCTCCGAGAGCATCACGGTCGACGTCACCCTCGACGGGGTGCCCGCGGACGGCTTCCGCCCCGGCACGACGTCCGTCGACGCCACAGTGACGATCGCGTTCGACGAGTCCGCGACCGGCGAGATGGGCCTGGGCTTCGACCTCGGCGCCACGAGCATCAACCTGCAGCAGGTCGCGCCGTCGGCCTGAGCCCGGCTGCGACCCCCACGACCGCCGTCGGCGGCAGGCCCGTTCCCCCCAACGCGCGCACCTGCCGTCGGCGGCTCCACCGCCCGACCCCCTCACCACCCGTCCCCGCGACCCAGGAGCTGAGCACCGTGCGACACCACGTCCGTCCCCTGCGCCCGCTGCGTGCGGCGCTCCTCGCGGCCGTCGCCGCGGCGGCGATCGTCCTGGCCCTGCCGGGCACGGCGACGTACGCGGCGTGGCGCGCGCAGGCGCCGCTCGACGGCACCCTGGCCAGCGGGACCCTCACGATCGACGCCGTCGGCCCCGGCTCGTGGCAGCACGAGTCGGGCGCGGCGTTCGACCCCGCGACCGGGCGCCTCGAGCCCGGCCGGGTGGTCCTCTACCGCACGACCGTCGACCTCACCGCGACCGGTGAGAACCTGCGCGCGACGCTGCGCACCGACGTCGCCGCCTCCCTGCCCGCCGACCTCGCGGGGCGGGTGACCGTCACGTCGGAGGACGTCCCGGTCGTCGGCTCCGCCACGCCGCAGCGCGTCCCCGTCACGGTGCGCGTCGCCGCCGCGTCGAGCCTGCCGTCGGGCGACCGCTCCTTCTCGTTGCGCCTGGACCTGCAGCTCGGCAACGGCCACGGCTGGCAGGACACGGCCTCGCGCGACCTCGGCACGCTCACGACGCGCGGCCCGGCCGCCGGTGGCCTGCTGCGCATGGGCTACGACCTGACGAAGGGCGTCGACCGCACCGTCGTCCTCTACGTCGACGACGTCGACGCGACGGTCCAGTGGGTCGAGGGCGCCGCCACGACGCGCCTCGTCCCCGGCAGGAACGCGCACACCTACCCGGCGGGCACCGTGCAGGCGACCGTGCTGGTCAACGGCCGCGTCGGCAGCCTCGGCTCCCCGGCGCAGAGCGTCGCGGACATGCAGGAGCTCGTGCAGGTGCAGAACTGGCAGGAGGGCGTCGGGACCGTCGACGCGTCGTACGCCTTCCACAACGCGATCAACCTGCTGCGGGTCGACGGGCTCCCGTCGACGCTGCGCACCACCGACCACATGTTCTCCAACGCCCGCTCCCTCAAGCAGGACTTCCCCGGCCCGGCGTTCGCGAACGTGGAGTCGATGTCCCACATGTTCGCCGGCGCGACGTCCTTCAACGGCTACGTCGGTGGCTGGGACACCGCCAAGGTGCGGGACATGTCGGGGATGTTCCACGGCGCGACCTCCTTCAACTCCTGGATCGGCGGCTGGAACACCTCGAACGTCGAGGACATGACCGACATGTTCCGCGGCGCCCGGGCGATGGCCCAGAGCGTGGCCGGCTGGGACGTCGGGCGCGTGACGGCGTGGGACGGCTTCAACGCCGACGCCCCGAACCTCACCACCTACCTCATCCCCGCGAAGTTCCGTCCCGCGCTGGACGCGGACGCCGTGCTCGACGCCCCGGCCGTCGGTGACGACGTCGCGCTGCAGGACGACGCGGGCGACGAGCCCCCCACGGACCAGCCCACCACCGGCGACGAGCCGACGACGGACAGCGGGTCCGACGCCACCGACGAGCCCGCCACCGACGACGCCACCGACGACCTCGCCACCGACGACGCCACCGACGACCCGGCCGCGGCCGACGTCACCACCCTGCCGGAGCCCCACGAGGGCCCGGACGCCGACACCGCCGACGTGACCCCTCCGGTCGCGCTCCGCGAGGAGGAGAAGGACCGATGACCGTCACCGCACCCGTCCGACCCGTCACCGCGGGCGCCCGGCACGTCGCCGCACCGGCCCGGCCGGTCGCCGACCAGCCCGTCACCGCACCCGTCCAGGCCGTCGTGGCCGACCAGCCCGCCGTCGTGCGTCCCGAGAGCCGGTGGCGCGTGGCCGCGCGCAGCGTCGGCGTCGGCCTGGGCTACGGCGTGCTCGGCGTGGTCCTGCTGGTCGCCGCCGTCACGATCCTCGTCCCGCGCTTCGCCGGCGCGGTGCCGCTGACGGTGCTGTCGGGCTCGATGGAGCCGACGCTGCCGGTCGGGTCCCTCGTCGTCGTCCGTCCCGTCGACCCGGCCGACGTCCGGATCGGCGACGTCGTCACCTACCTGCCGAACCCGGAGGACCCCACGGCGATCACGCACCGCGTCACGGGGATCACGCACCGCACCGACGGCGGCGTGACGTTCACGACGCAGGGCGACGCGAACGACGCACCGGACCTGCCGGTGCAGGACTTCCAGGTCCGGGCGCGCGTCTGGTACGTCGTGCACCACCTCGGGCACGTCAACTCGGCGGTCAACGTCGACGACCGGCACGTCGGGGTCGTCCTGGTGGCCGGAGGGTTCTTCGTCTGGGCGGCGAGCCTCTGGTACCGCGCCGGACGCAGCCGGCGAGCGGAGGCCGCCGCGGCCGTCTCACCCCTCGACGAGCACGGCCTCGTCGAGCGCCCCGAGCAGGGCCCGGTCCGACACCCCTAGCTTCTGCATCGCCCGGTAGAGGTGGCTCTCCACCGTCCGGACGGACAGGTACAGGCGGGAGGCGATCTGCCGGTTGCTCAGCCCCTCGCGGGCCAGCGCCGCGATCTCCGCCTCCCGTCCCGTCAGCGGCGCGGCCCGTACCTGCGGGCGGCCCGCCGTCTCCGCGAGGACCGCACCGGCGACCGCCCGCACCTGCTCCTCGGTGAGCGCGCCACCCCCCTCCTCGAGGGCGCGCCGCCGGGCGACGTCGAGCGCGACGTGCACGAGCGGTCCGGGGACGCGCATCATCGCGGCGGCCACCAGCACCTCGGTGCTCGTCCCCAGCGCGATCGTGCGGTGCAGGTGGACGAGCGGCCGCACGATCGTGAGCCGGGTCCGCGCGCACAGCTCCTCCAGCCGGGCCAGTCGGTCCGGGAGCAGCTCGAGCGGTGCGAACGCCCAGCACAGCGCCGCGCTCGCGAGCCGCCCCGACGCGAGCTGCTCCTCGCCGGCGGCCCACAGCAGCTCGCCGTCGGGCGGCTCGGTCCCGCCCGCCCGGAAGTAGGCGACCTCCGTGGTCGCCCACGGCACGGCGAAGTCGAGGGCCGGCAGGTAGGGCCGGGGCGTCGCCCGCAGCTCGTCGAGCAGGGCGGCCGCGAGGTCGGTCTCGCCGCGGCGTGCCCGCAGCGTCGCCGCGAGCGCGAGGATGCGCTCGTCGTACGGGCTCTGGACGGGACCGCACCGGCCCATCTGCAGCACGACGCTCAGGGTCCGTCGCGCGCCGTCGTGGTCGCCCTGGACGAACAGTCCTGTCGCCAGTCCGCGTGCGGCCAACCGCACCCCGAGCAGGCTGAGGTCGTCGTACGCGGCGCTGAGCCGCTCGCGTGACCAGTCGATCGCGTCGTCGACCTGCCCGGCGAGCAGCAGGGCGTCGCCACGCAGCGCGTCGAGCTGGTGGCCGATCGCGTGCTGACGCCGCGAGCCGCCCCAGCCGTCCAGCAGCTCGAGCGCACGGTCCGGCGCGCCCGTCTCGACGGCCGCCTGCACCTGCAGGACGAGCACGAAGTCGCGCAGCGGCGCCGGCACGTGCGCGCCCTCGAGGTCGGCGACGCCCACGGTGGACGGCTCCAGGGCGTACAGCCGCTCCAGTGCGTCGAGCACCCTGTCCTCCAGCTCGGGCAGCACGAGCCGCCCGGTGGGTCCCGGGTCGTGCGTCATCCCGTCGCGCAGCGTGCCGCCCGTGGCCGCGGCCCACTGGCCACGCAGCAGCACGTACGAGCCGAGGTCGTCGGGGTCGTCGGCGGGGGAGGGGACCGTGCCCTGGAGGATCTCGTCCACGTCGATCGACGTGAAGTTGTCCAGCAGCCGCAGCCGCAGGAGTGCGACCGCGTTCACCAGGTCCCGCTTCTCGAGCCACGTCCGGTACCGCTGGGACGCCTGGGTCCGCACGGACTCGGTGAGGATCGCGACCTGCTGCGGCGCGGCACCGGCGGTCGCGTCCTCCGCGTCGAGGTCGGCGGCGGCGGGCAGCGCGAGAGCGGGCGGCGGCAGCACGCCGGTCCCGAGCGTCCCGTCCGCGAGGGCCCGCAGGTCGGCGTGGGCGCGGGGCGACAGCCGCAGGCGCAGCACCTGCCCGAGCGCGGGCGGGCTCACCGTGACCGTCGGCTCGCGGCCGCCCTCGTGGACGGCGACGCGCCCGGCGGCGTCGAGCACGGCGAGGGTGTCCGCGCCGACCAGCCGCCGGGCGGTGGCGAGGTCCACCAGGCCGAACCACGCCAGGACGTCCAGACCGTGCCGCGCCGTCTCCGGCAGGTCCGCGAGGAGCCCGAGCGGGACGGCGTCCGCGCGCACCGTGTCGAGGGCCCCGGTCTGCGCCCACCGGCCGCTCACGCGCGAGACGACGCCCGCCTCGACCGCCGCGCGGGCCAGCGCGACCGCGACGCGCGGGTTGCCGCCGGAGCGTCCGGCCACGACGGACGCGAGGTGCCCCTCGACCTGGCCACCGAGGCGCTCGGCCAGGAGCGCGGAGGTCGCACTGACGCCCAGGGGGCCGAGCCGGACGACGACGGCCTCCCGCGCGAGGTCGGGCGCGGCGGTGTCCACGTCGGTCCCCGCGGGTGCGGTGAGGACCAGGCCGACCCTGCTCGCGTGGCGCCGCGCGACCGCGGCGACCACTGCCGTCGACGCGTCGTCGAGGAGGTGGACGTCGTCGACGAGGACGACGGCCGGACCGTTGCCGACGGCCTCCGCCAGGATCGTCGTGGCCTCCGGCAGGCCCCAGCGGGCACCGACGCGGGGGCGCAGCGTGGGATGCGTGGAGAACGCGGCGAGGGGGAGGTCGCGGGCGCCGCGGTGGCCCGCGAGGGTGACGACGGCGGTCCCGGAGCCGCGGAGGCGTTCGGCGAGCGCGGCGAGCAGCGTGGTGCGTCCGGAGCCCACGTCGCCCAGCAGCAGGACGTCCTCGTCCGACCGGACGTGCCGGGCCGCCGCCTCGAGAGCGTCGTCGTGGAGCTGGACCGTGCCTGACCGCTGGGTGGTCTCGCCCATCGTCCCAGGATGGCCTGAACGTGTGTTTCATGCCGGATCGACCCGCCGTGCCGGATGCTGCACGTGAGACGGGGCACAGAGACACGCCGTGAGACACGCGGTTGGACCACTTCGTGGGGGATCGCGAAGGTGCTCGCCTGGATTCACCGGCAGCGGGGAACTACCGTTGCGCAAGTGACTGAGAACCGTGCCAACAGCAGCGCGCCGGTGACGGCCCCGCAGCACTCCGTCGAGGGCTTCGTCAAGGAGTTCCTCCGCGAGCTGCACTACGGGCAGGGCGTCACGATGGAGCGCGCCAGTGTCAACGACCAGTACCTCGCACTCGCCCGCACCGTCCGTGAGTACCTCATGGCGCGCTGGCTGGAGACGGTGCGCCGCCAGCGCGACGCCCAGGCCAAGTCGGTGGCGTACCTGTCGGCGGAGTACCTGCTCGGGCGTCAGCTCGACAACGCGCTCCTGGCGACCGACATGGCCGAGATCGTCGAGGAGGGGCTCGCCTCCCTCGGCATCGAGCTGGCCACGCTGCGCGAGCAGGAGGTGGAGCCCGGGCTGGGCAACGGCGGCCTCGGGCGCCTCGCCGCGTGCTTCGTCGACTCCCTGGCGACGATGAGCGTCCCGTGCATCGGCTACGGCATCCGCTACGAGTACGGGATCTTCCGCCAGACGTTCGTCGACGGCTTCCAGGTCGAGAAGGCCGACTCGTGGCTGACCCTCGGGGCGCCGTGGGAGTTCCCGCACCCGGAGTCGGCGGTGACCGTGCACTTCGGCGGGTCGACCGAGCGGTACACGGACGACGACGGGGTCGAGCGCAGCCGCTGGATCCCGGAGTGGGACGTGCGGGGCGTGCCCTACAACTACATGGTCCCGGGCTACCAGAACGGCCGCGTGAACACGCTGCGGCTGTGGAGCGCGCAGGCCACCGAGGCGTTCGACCTCGCGATCTTCAACTCCGGCGAGTACGTCGACGCGGTGCGCTCGCAGACGTTCGCCGAGAACATCTCCAAGGTGCTGTACCCGGAGGACTCCACGCCCCAGGGCAAGGAGCTGCGCCTCCAGCAGCAGTACTTCTTCGTCGCCTGCTCGATCCGCGACTTCGTCGAGAACGTCCTGCCCGACGACTTCGACCTGCACCGCCTGCCCGAGCGCATCATCTTCCAGCTCAACGACACCCACCCGGTGATCGCCGTCCCCGAGCTCATGCGCATCCTCGTGGACGAGAAGAAGTGGGACTGGGACGAGGCCTGGGCCGTCACCCAGAAGTGCTTCGCCTACACCTGTCACACCCTGCTGCCCGAGGCCCTGGAGGTCTGGCCCGTCGCGCTGCTGGGCAAGCTGCTGCCGCGCCACCTCGAGATCATCTACCGCATCAACGACGACTTCCTCGCCGAGGTCGCGCAGCGGTACCCCGGTGACGAGCTGCGCCTGCGGCGCATGTCGATCATCGCCGAGCACCCCGAGCGCTCGGTGCGCATGGCGTACCTCGCGACCATCGCGGGCTCCAAGGTCAACGGGGTCGCCGCACTGCACTCGCAGCTGCTGCGCGACAAGGTCCTGCCCGACTTCTCGGAGTACTGGCCCGACAAGTTCACCAACGTCACCAACGGCATCACGCCCCGCCGGTTCGTGCGCCTGGCGAACCCCGCGCTCTCGGAGCTGATCACCGACGCGATCGGCCCCGGCTGGATCACGGACCTCGCGCGGCTGCGCGAGATGGAGCCGCTGGCCGACGACCAGGAGTTCCGCGAGAAGTTCCGCGCGGTGAAGGCGCACAACAAGCAGCGCCTGAGCGTGCTGCTGCAGCGCCGTGACGGCATCACGCTGCCCGCCGACGCGATGCTCGACGTCATGGTCAAGCGCCTGCACGAGTACAAGCGCCAGACGCTCAAGGTGCTGCACATCGTGTCGCTCTACGAGCAGATCATCAGCGGCGAGCTGGACCCGACGTCGATCCCGCCGCGCGTGTTCGCGTTCGGTGCCAAGGCGGCGCCCGGCTACAAGATGGCCAAGCAGACGATCGCGCTGATCAACCACGTCGGCCGGACCGTGAACGAGGACTCGCGCGTCAAGGGCGCGCTCACCGTCGTGTTCCCGCCCAACTACAACGTGACGCTGGCCGAGACGCTGATCCCGGCGGCCGACCTGTCGGAGCAGATCTCGCTCGCGGGCAAGGAGGCGTCGGGCACGGGGAACATGAAGTTCGCCCTCAACGGCGCGCTGACGATCGGCACGGACGACGGCGCGAACGTCGAGATCCGCGAGCTCGTCGGCGACGAGAACTTCTTCCTCTTCGGGCTCCTCGAGCCGCAGGTCGAGGAGCTCGTCACCGCGGGCTACCAGCCCTCGAAGTTCTACGAGGAGAACCCGACGCTGCGCCGGGCGATCGACCGCATCGCGTCCGGCACGTTCGCCGGCGGCGACCGCTCGGTCTTCGAGCCCATCGTGTCGAACCTGCTGTACGAGGACCGGTTCCTGGTCCTGGCGGACTTCCAGTCGTACCTCGACGCGCAGGCCCGCGTCGACGCCGCGTACCAGGACACCGAGGCGTGGACCCGGTCCGCGATCCTCAACGTCGCCCGGTCCGGGTTCTTCTCCTCCGACCGCGCGATGTGGGACTACATCGACCGCATCTGGCACTCGCAGCCGCTCGTCTCGCGCTGACCCGCTGGTCCGCGTCCGGCCCCGTCACCCCGACCTCGTCGCGGGCGGCGGGGCCGCTGCGTGTGTCCACGAGGCGTGTCACGGGTGGTCCTCGGAGAAGTTCACTCCTGTGAACCGACCGGCTCCTCCCGGCTCGGGTGGTACGGGCGGTTTCTGGGGGGTGACCTGCGTCGACGCGCACCCGTAGCGTTCGCGGAGCCGTGACACACGCCACTCGTCCGCCCGTCGGCGGACTACGAAGGAGCGCCCTTGTGACCCCGAACCCCCTGCGGAGAGTGGCCGCCGTCGTCGCGCTCTCCGTCCTCGTCCTCGGCGGCAGCGCCGTCGCGGTCCAGGCCGACACGGTCGACCCCGGCCCGGCGGTCACCGCTGAGCCGACGGCCACGCCGACCGCCGAGCCGACGACCGCGGTCCCCGCCGAGCCGACGGCGTCGCCGACCGCTGAGCCGACGACCGCGGTCCCCGCTGAGCCGACGGCCACGCCGACCGCTGAGCCGACGGCCACGCCGACCGCTGAGCCGACGGCCACGCCGACCGCTGAGCCGACGGCCACGCCGACTGCTGAGCCGACGGCCACGCCGACCGCTGAGCCGACGGCCACGCCGACGGCCACGCCGACCGCCTCGCCCACCGCCGAGCCGACCCCCGGGACGGTCCCGGTCCCGGTGCTGACCGTCACGCAGCCGACCTGCAACGGTCTGAACGCCGTGAGCACCGGCCAGATCGCCATCACGCCGGCGGCCACGGTCGACTGGCTCATCATCAACGAGGGCGGCTCGCTCTACGCACTCAGCGAGGAGGACGTCGAGGGGTACTCCGAGAACCCCGGTGACGCAGGCCGGGTCGACGTCGGTCCGGGCGAGTACCACGTCTTCGCGTTCCCCGCGGGCGACCAGGAGTTCACCGACCTCGGTGCGTGGACGCTGGTCGACCCCGAGTGGGAGACCAGCATCTTCCAGGTGATCACCATCACCCCGTTCGCGGGGACCTGCCCGGCCGTCGGGCAGCTGATCGACACCACCCGCGGCGGCTTCGGGGTCCCGGTGACCCTCACCCCGGGCGGCACGTTCAGCCTGTCCGGCCTCCCGGCCGGTGAGGTCCTGCACGGCTTCATGTTCTCGGTGCCGACGGACCTCGGTGTCGCGACGGTGGCTGCCGACGGCACGCTGCGGCTGACGGTCCCCGCGTCCGTCGCGCCGGGTCTGCACCGCGTCGCGCTGTACCGGACGGACGGCACGCTCCTCGGCTGGCAGTACGTCGAGGTGGCTGCGGGCGGTGCCGGGCAGCTCGCCGTCACCGGTGTGGACCCCCGCGCGGGCGTCCTGGCCGGCCTCGTGCTCCTCGCGGCCGGTGGCGCGCTCGTCGTGGCCCGTCGCCGCATGGCGAGCTGACGCAGCACCCTCTCGACGACGCCCGGTCGGTCACCTCGCGGTGACCGGCCGGGCGTCGGCGCGTCCGGAGACGTGCGGTGCGAGCGGGAACTGCGGCGCGGGTGGGTCAGCGGCGCTTGCGCGGCGGGGTGCGGCGCGGTGCCGGGCGGGCGGTCCGCGGTGCGCGGCGGGACTGTACCGGTGCCGTCGCGGGCGACGGCGCCGGGGCCTGCGTGCTGCTCCCGCGGGAGCTGCCGGCGGTGCGTCCGCGCACGATGCCGACGAGCTCCTGCACGTGCTGGTGCTCGGCGTCCGTGCGCCACACGAGCACGACCGGTGAGCCCGGGGCGTCGGGGACGACGCGCACGGCGGTGCCGCGGCGGTCGTGCAGGCGGGCGAGGGAGTGCGGCACCAGCAGGACGCCCGCGCCGTTGGCGACGAGGTCCGCCGCCGTCGGGACGTCGGGCACGTCGAGCACCTCGACGCCCGGGGGCTGCCACCCGAGGACGTCGTCACCGGGGACCAGGAGCGTCTCGCCCGCCAGGTCGGGGACATCGACCTCGCCGACGACGGTGAGCACGTGGTCCTTGCGCACGACGACGACGCTCTGCTCGGTCCACAGCGGCACCACGGCCCAGCCCGTCGCCGTGCTGGGCGTCGTCGTGGGCAGGCCGGAGGGTGGCACCTCGACGCCGGGCGGGGGCAGCCGCAGCACGGCGGCGTCGACGTCGCCGCGCAGCACCGCGTCGACCGCGTCGGACGCCCCGGCGTGCACGACCTCCAGCGGGTCGTCGGGCAGGCGCTCACGCCACACCCGTGCCCACCGGTCGGGGCTCGTGCCGGGGACCAGGAGCAGCCTCATCGGACGCGCCGCACGATCACGTCGGTGACCTCGTGGCCCAGGTCCCGCCCGCGCTGCTCGAACCGCGTGACGGGCCGGTGCGCGGGACGCGGCACGACGCCACCGGTCAGGTCCGGGTCACCGGTCAGCACGTCGCGCATCTGCTCGGCGTACGGCGCCCAGTCGGTCGCGACGTGCAGCGTGCCGCCGACGCGCAGCCGGTCGCGCAGCAGCGCGACGTGGTCGGGCTGCACGAGGCGGCGCTTGTGGTGGCGCACCTTGGGCCAGGGGTCGGGGAAGAACGCGTGCACGGCGTCGAGGCTGCCCGGCGCGACGTCGGCACGCAGCAGCTGCAGCGCGTCGCCGTGCGCGACGCGCACGTTGGTCAGGCCGTGGCGCTCGATGAGCAGCAGCAGCGCTGCCAGGCCGGGCAGGTGGGCCTCGACCGCCAGCCAGTCGCGGTCGGGGTCGGCGGCGGCCATCGCGGCGGTCGCGTCGCCCATGCCGGACCCGATCTCGACGACGAGCGGCGCCGCGCGCCCGAACAGCGTGACGGTGTCGAGCAGACCGTCGGGCGTGCGGGGCGGTGGCGCGCTCGGGTCCTCGACCGAGAATCCCCACCGCGGGAACAGTCGTTCGAGCGCGTCGACCCGGTCGATCCCGAGCGGGGACCGGCGGGACTTGAAGGTGCGCACCGGGTCGTGGGCGCGCGTCGCACGGTGGGTGAACACGTCGATCGGGTACTGCACGACGCCCACCCTACGCACCGCGTCAGGCGACGACGTCCTCGTCGGCCGTCTGCAGCAGGGCCAGGACCTCGCCGGCGGGGCCGCGGACCAGGAGCATCCGCCCGTAGGGGGTGTCCTCCGGCCCGCTGACGACCTGGCCGCCCAGCTCCGCGACGCGCGGTGCGATCGCGTCCGCGTCCTGCACCGCGAGGTACCAGGTCCACGCCGCCGGGACGTCGCCCGCGCCCGGGCCGTACCCGCCGATCCCCGCCGCGGGAGCCCCACCGATCGACAGCGAGGTGTACGTGAAGTCCGGCGCGCTCATGTCCTGCTGCTCGTAGCCGAACAGTGCCGTGTAGAAGCGGCGTGCCGCGGCCGGGTCGTGCGACATCTGCTCGGCCCACACGAAGGACCCGGGGACGTCGGTGACCTCCCATCCGGTGTGGTCACCGGCCTCCCAGAGGCCCACGAGCGCACCCGTCGGGTCGCTCAGCAGGGCCATGCGGCCCAGGGACAGCACGGACACCGGGCCCAGGGCGACGGTCGCCCCCGCGTCGACGGCCTGCGCGACGCTCGCCGCGACGTCGTCCGTCGCGAGGTACACGCACCATGCCGCGGGCTGCGGCACGTCCGACACCCGGATCCCTGCGACGACGTACCCGTCGACCGTCGCCATGACGTACCCGTCGGTCTCGGGCGGCCCGGCGCTCAGCTGCCAGCCGAGCAGCCCGCCGTAGAACCGCTGCGTCGGCCCGAGGTCCGTCACCGTGATGTCCGCCCAGCCGGGGACACCGGCAGGCCACGGGGTCGGGGTGACGGTCATGGAGGTCCTCCGGAGGGTCGAGGTGCGGACGTCGTCCGCGGCAGGGCCAGCACAGCCAACCACCACGGCCCGCGTCGCGCACAGCGGGCGCACGTGCTAGTCCGGTGTCATGGCACCTGACGCGGCCGACCGTCGCGACGCGCTGGCCCCGCTCGTCGCGGGCGACGAGCGGGAGGGCGGCGGCGAGTCGACGCGCACGGTGGTCCTCGCGCTCGGGGCGAACGTGCTCATCGCCGCGGCCAAGACGGCGGCCGCGGTCATCACCGGCGCCGCGTCCATGCTGGCGGAGGCGGCGCACTCGTGGGCCGACACGGGCAACGAGGTGTTCCTGCTGGTCGCGCAGCGGCGCGCGGCCCGGGCCCCCGACGCGACGCACCCCTTCGGGTACGGGCGCGAGGTCTACGTGTGGTCGATGTTCGCGGCGATCGGGCTGTTCGCGGTCGGTGCCGGCGTCTCGGTCACGCACGGCATCCAGGAGCTGGCGGACCCGGAGCCCGCGTCGGACTTCGTCGTCGCGTACGTCGTGCTGGGGATCTCGCTGGTGCTCGAGGGGGTGTCGTTCCTGCAGGCGCTGCGGCAGAGCCGCGCCGAGGCCCGGCGGCGGGACCGCGGCGTCCTCGAGCAGGTGCTGGCCACGTCCGACCCCACGGTGCGCGCGGTGTTCGCCGAGGACGCCGCAGCGCTCATCGGGATCGTCATCGCGAGCGCGGGCATCGCGGCGCACGAGGTGACGGGTTCCACGGTGCCCGACGCGGTGGGGTCGATCCTCGTCGGCCTGCTGCTGGGCTTCGTGGCGTTCGTGCTGATCCAGCGCAACCTGCAGCTCATCGTCGGGGAGGCCGTCGACCCCGCGCTGCAGGCGGCGGCCCTGCGCCGGCTGCTGGCGATGCCGCAGGTGGCGCGCGTGACGAAGCTGCGTCTGGAGATCGCGGGCGCCCGGCGCGTGTTCCTCACGGGCGCCGTGGACCTGGCGGGCGAGCCGGACGAGGTCGAGGCGTCCCACCAGCTCGCGCTCGTCGAGGACCAGGTGCGTGCCATCCCCGGTGTCGTGGGGGTGGTGCTGTCGCTCGCCGAGCCCGAGGAGCCGTCCCTCGTGCCGCCGGACGTCAGCCCGGCACGCGCGCGGCGAGGAAGTCGGTGACCTCCCGCAGGTAGCGCTCGCGCACCGGTGCGGCGGACAGCGCGAGGTCGTGCGCGCCGCCCGCGACCTCGACGTACGTGACGTCGTCGCCCAGCAGCGGGGCGCGGCGCGCGATCTGCGCGGGGTCGAGCACGGAGTCGGTGCTGAGCAGAGCGTCGTGCAGCGTCTTGTCCGGGCCGGCGGCGTCCGACGCGAGCACGAGCACCGGGACGTCGAGGCCCAGGCCGCGGGCCACGCGCATCTGTGCCCGGCGCACGGCGCGGACGAACCCGGCGCGTACGGGGAACCCGGCGTGCGGCTTCCACGCGAGGTCGAAGTCCCACTCGCCACCCGTGTCGCGGTGCAGCGCCCGGCCGTAGTGCGGCGCGATGGTGCGCACCGGGAACCGCGGCGCGGGCCGTCCGACGACGTGGACCGCGCGCGCCAGCAGGTTCTGCTCGAACCACGAGCCGCGCAGGTCGAGCCACGGCGAGTTGAGCACGAGGGCGTCGACGAGCCCCTGGCCCCTGCGTGCGTCCGCCCACAGCGCGGCCGTCAGCCCGCCCGTGGAGTGACCCAGCAGGACCACCATGTCGTGGTCCGCGCGCAGCAGCCGGACCGCGGCGTCGATCTCCTCGGCATACGTCCCGAGGTCGGTGGTCTCGTTGGGCGGTCGCCCGGGGCGGATGGCCCGACCGTGGTCCCGCAGGTCCAGGGCGTACGTGTCGTACCCGGCCGCGGCCAGCGCGTCGCCGACGTGCGGGTGGAAGAAGTAGTCCACGAACCCGTGGAGGTACAGGACCGCGCGGCGGGTGGGCGCGGCGTCAGCGTCCGGGACCCGGCGCACCAGCGTGGCCTGCGGGTCGACGCCCGTGCGGCGCGTGACCGCGTCGGGCCGCAGGTGCAGGGTGCGGGCCCGCCACCGCTCGCCGAGCACGTCGGTGCGCTCGTCGTCCCACCGGTCGCGCACGGTGCTGGAAGCCCTGGTGGAGGCGTCGTCGTCGGCCACGCGCCGATCCTCGCACGCCGCCCCCCGCCCCCGAAGCGCAGGCGGGTGAGCGGTGTCAGGCGGCGCCGGGCACGCCCGCGCGGGCGAACGCCAGGCTCTCCTCGACCACGGAGACGACCTGCTCGACCTCGTGCGTGTCGCGCGGGCCGTAGACCATGACCTCGGTGCCGAAGTCGGCGTACTGGTGCGGCTCCGCCCAGCCGAGCCGGACGAGCTCGTCGCACCGCTCCGGCGCGAGCGTCAGGTGGACGCTCGTGTCCTCGACGCCGTGCAGGTGCACGGGCTCGAGGCGCTGCCCCGGTGCGAGCGAGGTCTGCGGGGCGAGCTCGTCGCGCAGGTCGGTGAGGAACACGGCGCGCGACGACGCGGGCGAGACCTGGCTGTGGCCCTCGACGACGCCCGGCAGCGCGAGCACGCGCGCCACGAGCTCGCCCCACACCCCGGCGGGCGCCCGCTGGTCGAGCTGACGGTGCGGACCGTCGTCGGAGGTCGTCGGACGGGTCCCGGGGCGGGGGTCGCGCAGCATGGGACGCAGCGTAGCCACCGTCAGGCTGAGGCGTCCGGGTCCGTCGTCCGCTGCTCCCGCCACGCGACGACCTTGCGCGTCAGCTCGTCGCCGACCTCGGCGGTGAGGTCCCGTGCCCGGTACGGCGAGGCGGACCCGGGCGCCAGTGGCGCGGAGTCCTGGACCTGCGCGGCGAGGCGGTCGAGGTATGCGGGGCCCTCGGCGCGGTACGCGTTGCGCTCGGTGTCGTCGAGCGAGATGACGAGCGAGGAGCTGACGGGGCCGTGGCTGACGTGGACGTCGAGCAGCAGCCGCCCGTCGTCCGCGAGCAGGTACCAGCTGCGCTCCGCGTGGTCGAGCACCTCCATGGCACCTCCCGCGTCCGACGACCCGACCATCGTGCCAGGGCCGGGCCGTCGGAGCGGTGGTGGGAGGGTCGGCGCCGGACGGCCGAGGTCAGGCGACGGACGGCACGGGCGTCGGCGTGCGCATCGGCCGTGCCGCGACGTGGCCCTGACCTGCGACGTCGACCGCGAGGCTCGTGATGCGTGCGGTCCCGTCCGGCGCGACCTCGACGGTCGAGACGGACGCGTTGGGCAGCGGCACGAGCCCGACCTCGTCGACGGTCGCCAGGTACGCGCCGAGCGCGAGACCGTGGCCGACGACCAGGACGTGCCCGTCGCGGTGCGTGTCCGCGATGCGGGCGAAGACGTCGCGCGTGCGGTCCATGAAGTCGGCGCCCGGCTCGCCCCCCGGCAGGCCCGGGTGGGTCCCGGCCAGGACGTCGGTGACGAGCTCGGGCCATGGGACGACCTCGTCCAGGACGCGCTCGGGCCGCTGCTCGTAGACGCCGAAGGCGTACTCCAGCAGAGCGGGGTCAGTGCGCAGGGGGACGTCGGGGTGGGGGCGCAGCAGCTCGACGGCGGTGGCGACGGCCCGCCCCGACGGCGACGCCCACGCGGCGGTGAACGGGGTGCGAGCCAGGTGGCGGGCGGTGGCACGGACGCCGGCGCGGCCGTCGCGCGTCAGCGGGGAGTCGCAGCGGCCCTGCAGGATGCGGCGGGCGTTGAAGTGGGTGCGGCCGTGGCGGACGAGCGTCATGGTGAGGGTCATCGGTGCCCTGCTCTCTCTCGGTGGTCGCCCCGACGCTAGGAGCGCCACGTGTCGGGCGAGCGACGCCGATGTGACGCGGGCGTGACGGTTCGGCCGGGTGCGCCGATGAAGTTGAGCGGAATAGACTCAACTTCGGATCCCGTTGTGATCGACAGAACCAGATCACGCGCGACACACGCACGCACGCACCGGAGGTTTCGTTGGACGCGAAGTTCACCACCCGCTCGCAGGAGGCGCTGGGCGACGCCATCCAGTCGGCCACCGCAGCCGGCAACCCCCAGCTCGAGCCCGCGCACATCCTGGACGCGCTGCTCCGGCAGGAGGGCGGGGTGGCGAACGGTCTCCTCGACGCGGTCGGTGCCGACCGCGCCGCGCTGGGCCGGTCCGTGCGCGGCATGCTCGTCCAGCTGCCCTCGTCGTCCGGCGCGTCCGTCGCGCAGCCGTCGGCGTCGCGCCAGACCGCCGCGGCGCTCGAGGCCGCGAACGCCGAGGCCCGCGCTCTCGGCGACGACTACGTGTCCACCGAGCACCTGCTCATCGGCCTGGCCGCCGGGCAGTCGGGCGTGGCCGACGCGCTGCGCGCCGCCGGTGCGTCGCGCGACGCGCTGCTCGCCGCGCTGCCCAACGTGCGCGGGTCCGCGCGCGTCACCAGCCCCAACCCGGAGGGCACCTACAAGGCGCTCGAGCAGTACGGCGTCGACCTGACCAAGCTGGCCGCCGAGGGCAAGCTCGACCCGGTGATCGGCCGTGACGCCGAGATCCGCCGCGTCGTGCAGGTGCTGTCCCGCCGCACCAAGAACAACCCCGTGCTCATCGGGGAGCCCGGCGTCGGCAAGACCGCCGTGGTCGAGGGCCTCGCCCAGCGCATCGTCGCCGGTGACGTCCCCGAGTCCCTGCGCGGCAAGACGCTCGTCTCGCTCGACCTCGCGTCGATGGTCGCGGGCGCCAAGTACCGCGGTGAGTTCGAGGAGCGGCTCAAGGCCGTCCTGGCCGAGATCACCGCATCCGACGGGCAGGTCGTCACCTTCATCGACGAGCTGCACACCGTCGTCGGCGCCGGTGCGGGCGGCGAGGGCGCCATGGACGCGGGCAACATGCTCAAGCCGATGCTGGCCCGCGGCGAGCTGCGGCTCGTCGGCGCCACCACGCTCGACGAGTACCGCGAGCGCATCGAGAAGGACCCCGCGCTGGAGCGCCGGTTCCAGCAGGTCTTCGTCGGGGAGCCGTCCGTCGAGGACACGATCGCGATCCTGCGCGGCCTGCGCGAGCGGTACGCCGCGCACCACCGCGTCGAGATCTCCGACGGCGCGATCGTCGCCGCGGCGACCCTCTCCGACCGGTACATCACCGGGCGCCAGCTGCCGGACAAGGCCATCGACCTGATCGACGAGGCCGCGTCGCGCCTGCGCATGGAGCTCGACTCCTCGCCCGTCGAGATCGACGAGCTGCAGCGCGCCGTGACGCGCCTGGAGATGGAGGAGCAGTTCCTCGCCACGGCCGACGACCCCGCGTCGAAGGACCGCCTCGCGCGGCTGCGTGCGGACCTCGCGGACCGTCGTGAGGAGCTCGCAGCGCTCAACGCCCGCTGGGAGAAGGAGAAGGGCGGCCGCAACCGGGTCGGTGATCTGCGCGTGCGCCTCGACCAGCTGCGGGCCGACGCGGACCGCGCCCAGCGCGAGGGGGACCTCGCCACCGCCGGTCGCCTGCTGTACGGCGAGATCCCCGCGGTGGAGAAGGAGATCGCCGCCGCGGAGGCCTCCGAGGTCTCGGACGACGAGCCCGCCGAGGCGCCGATGATCGCCGAGAAGGTCGGCCCGGACGAGGTCGCCGAGGTGGTCGCCGCGTGGACCGGCATCCCCGCCGGCCGGTTGCTGGAGGGCGAGACCGCCAAGCTGCTGCGCATGGAGGAGGTGCTGGGCAAGCGCCTCATCGGGCAGCGGGCGGCCGTCGCCGCCGTGTCCGACGCGGTCCGTCGCGCCCGTGCCGGCGTCTCCGACCCCGACCGGCCCACCGGCTCGTTCCTGTTCCTCGGGCCCACCGGCGTCGGCAAGACCGAGCTGGCCAAGGCGCTCGCGGACTTCCTGTTCGACGACGAGCGCGCGATGGTGCGCATCGACATGTCCGAGTACTCCGAGAAGCACTCGGTGGCGCGGCTCGTCGGCGCGCCCCCCGGGTACGTCGGGTACGAGGAGGGCGGGCAGCTCACCGAGGCCGTGCGTCGTCGCCCCTACTCCGTCGTGCTGCTCGACGAGGTCGAGAAGGCGCACCCCGAGGTGTTCGACATCCTGCTGCAGGTGCTCGACGACGGCCGCCTGACCGACGGCCAGGGCCGCACCGTGGACATGCGCAACGTGATCCTCGTGCTGACGTCGAACCTCGGCTCGCAGTTCCTCGTGGACCCGACGCTCGACGAGACCGCGAAGCGCGAGGCCGTCATGGGTGCCGTGCGGGCGGCGTTCAAGCCGGAGTTCCTCAACCGGCTCGACGACATCGTGCTCTTCGACGCGCTGACCCTCGAGGAGCTCGGACGGATCGTCGACCTGCAGGTCGAGTCGCTGGCGCGTCGGCTCGCCGACCGCCGGCTCACGCTGGACGTGTCCGACGGCGCGCGCGAGTGGCTCGCGCTCGAGGGCTACGACCCCGCGTACGGCGCGCGCCCGTTGCGTCGCCTGGTCCAGAAGGAGATCGGCGACCGCCTGGCGCGCGGGCTGCTGGCGGGCGAGATCCACGACGGTGACACCCTGCACGTCGACCTCGGCGACGGCGCCCTGACCGTCCGCGCGGAGCGCTGACGGTCCGCACCGCACCGACGGCCCGCCCCGCACGCTGATCACGGCGCGCGGGGCGGGCGACGTCGTGGCAGCATCCGGTGGCGTGCCCCTCATCGCCGCTGCCGCCGCGCCCGACGCCGAGCTGACGGGCCTCGCGGGGTGGGTGGTGTCGGTCATCGACACGCTCGGGCCCGTCGGCGTCGGGATGCTCGTCGCCCTCGAGAACCTGTTCCCGCCCATCCCGTCCGAGGTCGTGCTGCCCGTCGCGGGGTACGTCGCGTCGCAGGGGGGCATGTCCCTGGGCTGGGCGATCTTCGCGGCGACGCTCGGGGCCGTCATCGGTGCCCTGATGCTGTACGGGCTGGGTGCGTGGCTCGGACGCGCGCGCCTGCGGCGCTGGCTGGAGCGGATCCCCCTCATGGAGGTCGAGGACCTGGACCACGCCGAGGAGTGGTTCGCGCGCCACGGCGGGCTCGCCGTCCTGGTCGGGCGCTGCGTGCCGGTCGTCCGCAGCCTCATCTCGATACCGGCGGGCGTGGAGCGCATGAACCTCGCGCGGTTCACGCTCTACACGACGGTGGGGTCCCTGGTGTGGAACGGCGGCCTGGTGTGGGCCGGGCACGTGCTGGGCTCGCAGTGGGACGACGTGGGCCGCTACAGCGACGTGCTCAACGCCGTCGTGTACGCCGTCATCGCGCTGGTGGTCCTGCGCTTCGTGTGGACGCGGACGGGGAGCCGCGGCGAGCGTCGCCGCGCGGCGCGCGTCACCTCGGAGGACTGACGGCCCTCACCCTCCGGGAGGCGCGCTCACCGTGACGAACGAGCCGGTCACCGGGCTCGGCGGCACCGCGAGGCACAGGCCCGTGCGGTCACCGGCCGCCCAGCCGGCGGGCGTCGGGGCCCACGTCACCACGCGCACGCCGGCCGCGACCTCGTCGTCGCTCAGGACGCACGCCCGCGCGACCCGCGCGTGCGCCGCCTCCTGCCCCGGCCACACGGCGGCAGGGTCGAACGCGTACTGCGCGACGACCTGGGCCGCGTGCGGGTCGGCGCACGGCACGACGTCCACGCGCTCGACCTCGCCGTCGCCCGGGAGGTCCGCGAGGCACGACCCGGTGACGAGCTGCACGGCGTAGGCCTCGGTCGCCGCGGTGACGTCGGCGGGCAGCGGGCGGCTGCGGGCGTCGGTGACTGCCCGCGTCCCCAGGACGGTCCCGCCAGCGAGCAGGGCGACGGCGCCGACCGCGGCGGATGCGACGGTCACCCGGCGACGCGCACGCGCGCGCTCAGCCCCCGCGGCCTCCCAGCCGGCCGCGTAGTGCGTCGGCGGGTTCGGGTCCTCGGGGATGTCCGCGGCACCTGTGGCGGGCGCACGCGCGTCGTCGGCGGAGCTCAGGACGACATCCCGGACGGTGCCACGAGGGACGCGTCGCTGCCGGACACGTCCTCGTAGACGCAGTACCCGACGGCCTGGCCCGCGGCCACCTGGTCGGGGTGGGGGAGCCACACGTCGAGGACGCCCCACGTCAGGAGCCCGGGGTCGATCGCGCCGACGGCGGTCTCGCACTCGCCGTACGCGGCCGAGACCACGGGGTCGTCCGCCGTGAGGTCCGTCGCCGGTGCGCCGGTCGCGGTCAGCACGGCCACGACCTCGGCCTCGTGCTCCTGCGTGCACGGGACGGTCACGGCGTCCGACAGGTCGTAGTACTCCGGGACGGACTCCCAGCACGTGCCGGCGGCGACGTCCTGGGGGAGCGCGTACGACGGCAGGACGTCGAGCTGCTCCTCGCCCAGGCCCTCGAGCTGCTTCTCGAGCTCGCCGAGGAGCTGGTCGAGATCCTCGGACGACGACCCGCTGCCGCTGCCGCTGCCTCCCTCGAGACCCTCCAGCTCCTCGAGGAGCTCGTTCAGGCCCTGGCCGCCCAGCGCGTCGTTCGCCTGCTCCGCGGTGGTCGCGCCCCACCGGGCGAGCGCGAGGAGCAGCAGCACGACGGCGACGATCACGATCGTCCCGACGACGCCCACGACGATGCCCGCGATCGCCATGCCGCGGCCGCGCGCGCCGGTGCGACGGATGCGCGCGAGCGCCCCGATACCGAGCCCGACACCGATGGGACCGGGTGCACCGGCCAGGAGCACCAGCCCGCCGACCGACGTGACCAGCGACGCGACCGCGAGCCCGTCCGTGGGGGCGGCCGGGGGGTAGCCGTGCGGCTGACCCGGGGGGCCGTAGGCGGGTGCACCGTACGAGGGCTGGGAACCGTAGCCCGGCTGGGCGCCGTACGGCGGCTGGGTACCGTAGCCCGGCTGGCCACCGTAGGGCGGCTGGCCCGCGCCGGGTGCCGGAGGCGTGCCGTACACGGGCGCCGGCGCTGCGTACGGATCGTGGCCCGACGGCGCCGGTGGGACGGGCGGGCCTGCGGCGACGGGGGCGCCGTAGGGCGACGTGCCCGTCGGTGTGCCGGCCGGTGCGGCGGAGGGCACGGCGGCGCCGGGGACGAGCGCGGGCGGGACCGGCGCGCCCCACGTGAGCGGCTGGGTGTCGTTCAGCCCGGTCGAGATGGGCTGGGTGTCACCGGCCGCCGGCGCCGGGCTGCCGCCGTAGACCGGGGACGCGGGCGTCCCCCACGACGCGGAGTCGGGTGCGGTCGGCGGTGCGGGGTTCTCGCCGGGTGGCGGGACCTGGGGGCCGGGTGCCGACGCCTGTCCCTCCGGAGCGGGCGGTTCCGGCACGGACTCGGTACCCGACCCCTCGGTGGGCTCGGGTGCGCGGTCGTCGGGCGTCGACGTCATGGACGGCAACCTAGCCGAGCGCGGGCGCGTCGCGGAGCCCGTGCGGCGATACCACCCGATCTGCGGTGCCGCACGGTCACGGTGCGTCGATCTCGAGCACCACGGGCACGTGGTCGGACGGCTGCTTGCCCTTGCGCTCGTCGCGCTCGATGCGCACGCCGCTGACGCGCGCCGCGAGGGCGGGGCTGGCGTACGTGAGGTCGATGCGCATCCCCTCGTTGCGGGGGAAACGCAGCTGCTGGTAGTCCCAGTACGTGTACGTGTGCTCGCCGGGCAGGTGGACGCGCGACACCTCGCTGTAGCCGGCGTGCGCGATCGCCTCGAACGCGTCGCGCTCCGCGGGGGTCACGTGCGTGCGGCCGGCGAACTTCTCGATGTCCCACACGTCGGTGTCGAGCGGGGCGATGTTCCAGTCGCCGACCATCGCGACCTGCGCCTGCGGGTCGGTCGTAAGCCAGTCCTGCGCGGCGTCGCGCAGCGCGGCGAGCCAGTCGAGCTTGTAGGTGTAGTGCGGGTCGGCGATCTCCCGCCCGTTCGGCACGTACAGGCTCCACACGCGCACGCCGCCGCAGGTCGCGCCGAGCGCGCGGGCCTCGGCGGCCGCCGGGTCGCCCCACGTCGGCTGCCCGGGGAAGCCGCGCTCCACGTCGTCCAGGCCGACGCGGGAGACGATCGCGACGCCGTTCCACTGCGAGTACCCGTGCGTGGCGACCTCGTACCCGAGGGCCTCGAACGGCTCGCGCGGGAACGCCTCGTCCTTCACCTTCGTCTCCTGGAGCGCGAGGACGTCGACACCCGTCCGCTCCAGGAAGGCCACCGCACGGTCCACCCGTGCTCGGATCGAGTTGATGTTCCAGGTCGCGAGCTGCATGCGGTGGACCCTACGGGGCTGCGCCGACAGTCGGCGTCGTGCGTGCGACACGTGGTCCGCGCGGTCGTCCGGCCGGTACGGCGTCGCCCGGGACGCTCCGCGGGAGGCGCTGACGCGGCAGGCGTGCCGATGACGCCGAGAGGGTTGCGAGCGCCGCACATTCTCCGGCCCCGCGCCGGGCGACGGCGGGCCGTCCACGGCGGCGTGTTGAGCTCGTTCTTCCCGAGATGTGGGATCGTGCCAGGCGATCCCTTCGATGTGAGGTCTGGACCGTGATGACTGACAACCTTTCGGACTCGCTGGCCATCATCGAGACGGCTCTACGGAATCTCGGCCGAGACGCGCTGATGACGTCGCTGCGGAGTGGCCTCTCAGCGGACGCCGTGAGGTCGAAGCTCGACTCGGCCGGCCTGCCCACGACGCTGGAGCTGGAGACGCTCTATGGCTGGCGCAACGGGGCGGCGTCGGACACTGCAGCCAGCCTCGACGACATCCACCTCTTCCCGGGCTTCTACCTGCTGTCGCTCGAGGACGCGCTGACGAACTATCGCGCATTCGTCGGAGATCAGCGCTGGGCCTCGGGATGGTTGCCGGTCTTGGCCAATGGCGGTGGCGACTTCTACGTGGTGGACCTGGGGCAGGCGGCAGCTGGAGCGGTACGTCACTTCCGGATCGACGAGGCTGAGCACCCGATTGAGTTCTCATCGCTCAGCGCGATGACGGCGACCGTGGCACAGGGATTCGAACGTGGGATCTTCTCTGTGGATCCCAGTGGCTACCTGGAGATGGACGACTTGGTGTTCGGGGATCTCGCTACCGCGATGAACCCTGATGTCACCTACTGGTCGAGTTGACCTGAGGTCGCACAGTTCAGCCCATCTCAGCAGGTCGACCATGTCGTCGTGCGTGTCGGTGGACAGGTCCTGGGTTCGGAAGGCAAGCCGATCGTCGGAAGCGTGCTCCAGAACCCTCAGGGTGCATCTTCCGCTGTCCGAATACTGGCTAACGTGGTCGTCGTGGAGCGCGCCATGAGCCAGTCGGTCAAGTTCCCCGACATGCGCCTGGAGGTAATTGCCGCTGTGCGATCACTCAGCGACCCACAGCACCAACAGGCTCGGTGGGGACAGGTCGAGGAAGGCGTGAACTACTACGACGACCTGACCCTCGACGTTCACACCCTCTACGACGACTGCATGGTCCTGCCCCTGCCTCAGACTGCCGTGCCCGACGTTCTTCATGAGAGGAGGTGCCCGCGTTCCTCGACCTCGAGGGTGCCCTCGGGCCGATGCTCCAGGATCTCGGCGACGAGCCCGACGAGGTGTTCATCGGCGATCCGCGCTGGGGTGCCGTCGTGGACGCGGCGCGGGCAGCACTGGTCGTCATGGAGCGACTGGACGACGGTTCGCCTTCGTGAGTCGCGTCGTGGCGAAACCCGGAAGTCAGGGCGTGGCAACATGCGAGAGGTGCGTGCCGAAGCGGCGCATCCAGTCCTTCAGGGCAGCCCGTTGGTGATGGGGCTGACGACCTGTGGGACGTCCTGCACACTCAGGCGCTGAACGACTACGGGTTCACCAGGAACATCGCGCCGGACTTTCTGTACCACCCGTCGGTGATAGGAGGGGGTGACGGCGGTGGAGGACCATGAGCGGATCGTCCTCGAGGTCGTGGCCGCCGGCGGTGGTCGCTCGGACACTCGCCATCTTGACTTCGAGTACTACGGGCGGTCCCAGGTCCTGTTGGAACCGAACATCCTGCATGTGCTTCGTGACTTGGAGCGGCAGGGTCTGGTCGACTCCTTTCCGATTGAAGGGGGGACTGGGCCGGGATGGAGGCTGACGCGCGCAGGGCGTCGTGCCCTGGGCGGTGAGGACGCGTCCGCATGACGGTATCTCTGCGATGTCCTGCCAACGTCACCGGAGGTGGACCCGACCAACCCACCGGAAGTTTCGCCTGACGCGACGCAACGTCTGGACGCTACGGCCCGGTAAGGTGCGGTCGCGGCCGTGTCCGACGGGGGCGCGGCAGCGGTGATCAGATGGGCGGCACGTGGTGAGCGGAGCAGGGACCGGCGTCGAGGACGTCACGCGGACGACGGTGTCGGACGCCGTGGCGCCCGAGGTGGCGCTGATCGACGGGCCGCTGGTCGACGGCGTGTTCACCGCGGACCCGTCGGGTCACGTCTGGGACGGCGTGCTGTACGTCTTCGCGTCGCACGACGAGGACACGGGTGCGTCGGACAGCGACGAGGGCGGCCACTACGACATGCGCGACTACCGCGTGATCGAGCTGCGCGACCTCGCGGGCCCCGCCGTCGAGCACAGCCGGATCCTGCACGTCGACGACGTGCCGTGGGCCGCCCGCCAGATGTGGGCGCCGGACGCCGCGCGTCGCGGCGACACCTACTACCTGTTCTTCCCCGCGCGTGACCACGAGGGCGTCTTCCGTATCGGCGTGGCGACGTCATCGTCGCCCACCGGGCCGTTCGTCGCGGAGTGCGAGCCCATCGCCGGCATCGGCAGCATCGACCCCGCTGTCCTGATCGACGACGACGAGAGCGCGTACCTGTACGTCGGCGGGCTGCAGGGCGGCCAGCTGCAGTGCTGGGACGGCGACACGTACACGGGCGTCGACACGTACCCCGCGGACGACGCCCCGGCGCTCGGCCCCCGCGTGGCCCGGCTCACCGACGACCTGCTGGCGCTCGCCGAGCCGGCGCGCGAGGTCGTCGTCACCGACGAGGCCGGTGCCCCGCTGACGCAGGGCGACCCGCGCCGGTTCTTCGAGGGGCCCTGGGTCTCGCGGATCGACGGCGTCTACCACCTGCTCTACTCGACCGGCAGCACGCACACGCTCGTGCACGCCACGTCGGACTCCCCGTACGGGCCGTTCACGTACCGCGGCACGGTGCTCGAGCCCGTCGCCGGCTGGACGACGCACGGCTCGATCGCGCAGGTCGGCCACCGCTGGTACCTGCTGTACCACGACGCGCAGGTGTCGGGTCGCGACCACCTGCGCAACGTGCGGATCGCCCCGCTGACGGTGCACGCCGACGGACGCCTCACGGCCCGCGTGCGCTGACGCGCCCGTCGGTCGCAGCTCACCGGCGTCCCGTCAGCGGCGTCGGACCGCCCGCAGCAGGCCGAACGCCACGACGGCGCCGAGGATCCACGGCCCGCCCACGATCAGCGGGTCGAGGACCTGGTGCCGCACGTCGACCCGCCCGCGCCGCGACGCGATCGGGTGCCGACGCGGCTCGGACAGGATCCCCGTCTCGGTGATCGGGTTGTCGGGCCGCAGCGTCAGCAGCGAGCGCAGGTGCGCCTCCCCGGCATCGACCCGGTCGGCGGCGATGAGCAGCAGCCAGTGTGCGGCACGCCCCTCGCTGAAGCGCTCGTAGGAGTAGCGGCGGATCTTCCCCGACAGCCCGTGCAACGGCTGTGCCGTGCCGAAGACCGGCGGCAGCATCTCGTGCTCGATCGACCTCTCACGCGGGTCGGCGGGCCCGCACCTGTCGCGCCGGCCTCCGGGCACGTGCCGGCGTCCGGTGACGGCGGCACGGCCGGCGGCGACCCGCTCGCCGGGCTCACCCGTGAGGACCGACCGTGACCGGCCCCGGCGACCCGACGGTCGCCGCAGGGCTGCGCGGGGCACCCGGTGCGGCACCGCCGCCCGGCGCGGTGCCTCCCGCAGGTGCGGTCCCGCCCCCGTCGGGCACGCCGGTGGGTGC
>Ga0233363_1000093_pt1 | contig 43340 bp, 38 predicted proteins | sample ElkDunMinimDraft_18_FD_191534 | JGI IMG/M metagenome (GOLD analysis project Ga0233363, IMG submission 191534) | Fecal eukaryotic communites from dung pellets of Tule Elk in California, USA - Elk Dung C16 | ecosystem: Host-associated > Mammals > Digestive system > Large intestine > Fecal | place... | reverse complement strand
TGGCTCGACGACATGGCCGATGCGATCTCGGCCGACTTCGGCCATCGGGCGCGGCCCGAATCGCTGATCGCCGACGGCATGAGCGTGCTGGCCGAGATCGATGCGCTGCGTCGGCAGCTGCGTGCCTGGATACGCCCGCGCAGGGTCGGCGCCGGATGGCGACTGTGGCCGGCGCGCGCGCAGGTGCGGCACGTGCCGCTGGGCGTGGTCGGCGTGATCGCCCCGTGGAACTATCCGGTGAACCTGGCGCTGATTCCGCTGGCGACGGCGATCGCCGCCGGCAACCACGTGTTCCTGAAACCGTCGGAACATACCCCGCGCAGCAGCGCGTTCCTGTGCGAACTGCTGGCCGAGGTCTTCCCGGCCGACCGGGTCGCGGTCGCGCTCGGCGATGCCGACATCGGCGCCGCGTTCGCCGGCCTGCCCTTCGACCATCTGGTCTTCACCGGGTCGACCGCGGTCGGGCGCAAGGTCATGGCCGCCGCCGCGCCCAACCTCACGCCGCTGACCCTCGAGCTCGGCGGCAAGTCGCCGGCGATCGTCTGCCCCGGGTATCCGCTGGACAAGGCCGCAGCGCGGCTGGTCACCGGCAAGCTGTTCAATGCCGGCCAGACCTGCATCGCGCCCGACTACGTGCTGGTCGATGCGGCGCGCCGCGACGCCCTGCTCGAAGCGCTGCGGTTCGAGGTGCGCGGTCGCTACGCCGATCCCGCAGCGCGCGCCGCCGACTACACCCACATCGCCAGCGACAGCCAGCATGCGCGCCTGACCGCCCTGGTCGACGACGCCCGCGCACGCGGCCTGACCGTGCTGCCGCTGCTCGAGGTCGAAGGGACGCGCGCATTCGCGCCCACGCTGGTCGTGGACCCGGGCGACGATGCTGCGTTGATGCAGGAAGAAATCTTCGGCCCGGTCCTGCCTGTTCTGTCCTATCGCACGCTCGACGAGGCCATCGCCTTCGTCGAGGCGCGTGATCGTCCACTGGCGCTGTACCCCTTCGGCGATCGCGCGCAGGTCGAGGCGATCCTCGCGCACGTTGTCGCGGGCGGCGTCACCGTCAACGACACTTTGCTGCACTTCGCCGCCAACGGATTGCCCTTCGGCGGCGTCGGTGCCAGCGGCATGGGCGCTTATCACGGCCGCGCGGGTTTCGACGCGATGACCAAGGCGCTGCCGGTGCTGTGGCAATCGCGCATTGCGGTTACCGACCGGCTGCGGCCACCGTATGCGCGCGTCGCCAGGCTGGTGGACTGGCTGGTGCGTTGAGCCCGGGGGGGTCACCGCGAGGGAGCGGCGTCCATGACGCACTGGTTGCCATCAGGCTCATGGAGGCGCGAAGCCGTCGCTCGTTCAGCGGGAGATGGAACGAGCGGCGCCACATCGTCCAGTCGCGGTCGCTCGCCAAGCGCTGTCATTCGCTCGAAGCCAGGCGCGCACGCGCCCGTTCCGCCCGTTGCGAGGCGGATTCACCGGACAACCGGGCGAACAGGCGCAGCGCCCGCTCGCGCTCTTCGCTGAAGCCATACCAGGCAAGGGCCATCACCCCGAACACCGCCAGCAGTACCGGGTTTGGCACATCGGCGCGCATTCCCTGCCCGACCAGAAAGCCGCATCCAAGCGTGAACAGGCACAACAGCAGCACCGTGCGACCGACGCTGACCCCCGCATCGATCATCAGGTGGTGGATGTGGTTGCGGTCGGGATGGAAAGGTGACTTGCGCATGCGGATGCGCCGCGCCATCACTACCAGCGTGTCCATCACCGGCACGGGCAGCAGCCATAGCGCCAGGACCGGATTTACCGGATGACCGGCGTTCTGGGTGAGGCGGAATGAAAACCAGGCCACCACGAGACCGAGGAACGCACTTCCACTGTTGCCCATGAACAGACGTGCACGTGGGCGCCATGGCGCGCGCATATTGAACATCAGGAACGCCGCGACCGCGCCCATCAGCATCATCATCCGCTCGGCAATGAGGTCATTGCCTGCATACAGGGCCGCCGCGCCGAGCATCAGCAGCGCACACCAGACCAGGGCGCCCGCCAAGCCGTCAACGCCGTCGACCATGTTGATCGCATTGATCAGGCCGACGGTGGCGAACACGGTGAACGGGACCGAGAGCGCACCCAGCGCCATCGAATCCAGTCCCAGAGCCGGCCCCAGCTGCGCCACGCGCACGCCACTGGCGTAGACCATGATGAGGGCCGCCACGACCTGGGACAGGATCCGCCAGTACCAGCGGACGTCGTAGATGTCGTCCAGCACGCCGATGCCGATCAGGACCGCAGCGGCGGCGGCGAATCCCCAGAAGCCATCGCCCATCACGGGCGAGCCGACCGCCGCCACCAGTACACCGGCGATCATGGCCAGCCCCCCGGTCACTGGTGTCGGTATCGGATGATTCTTTCGCCCCCGCGGGTGGTCGACGAGGCGTAACTTCGGAGCCAGCGGCGTGAGCAACCACAGGGCAAGCGTCGTCGCGGCGAAGGCAGCCAGTGCAGATAGCCAGTCGAGTCGGGCGACCAGATCGAGTGTCACTCGCCAGCTCCTGACGGCCTTTTGAATCGCAACTTACATTCAGGACCGGGACGGTCGTGAGAAAATCAGGTTGCAATACCGCCATTTTCTTTTTTTGGGTAATTCTATTAATAGGCAAAGTTTTTGCCAAACATTAACCATTCAGCTGCACGCGGCCTTATTCCCGCGCTGGCGGCCGGGCCTGGCGATGCTTCAGCAGATACCGTGCCGCGATCGCGAGCAACATGCCGCATACCCCACCGGCCACATTCAGGGCCGCGTCGCCCAAGCTGGCTCCACGTCCATCCGCAAGCCACTGCGCCAGTTCCGCGCCGACCCCGAGGCATGTGATCAGCAACAGTCCGGGCCAGCCTCGCAAGCCTGCCCGGCCCAGCCAGATCAGCAGACCGAGCCACGCGAACGCGACGACGTGGATCCATTCCGGCGGATCGAGCGGCGTCGGCCGGGTTAGGGCATACAGACGCTGGACATGGTCCATGCCCACCCAGTCGCCGAGCATCCCGCTCGGCAGGAACAGAAGCGCCGACACCGCGAGCGCCGAGGCCACAAGCATGCAGGCGACGGCCGGATGGCTTCCACGCGCAAGCAGGAACGCTAGGGCGATGGCCATCACCGCCAGCAGGAGGTCGGCCGCAGTCATGGCACGCGCCGGACTTCCCGATACACCGCCATCGTCCGTTCGATCACGATCTGTTCGTTGAACTCCGCCAGCGCCTTGGCGCGGGCCGCCTGGCCGAGCCGGGTGGCAAGCGCCGGGTCATCGTGCAAACGCGCGATCGCGCAAGCGAGCGCCTCCGCGTCGCGCGCCTTCACGAGCAGGCCATCGACGCCGTCGGTCACAACCTGCCGGCAACCGGGGACGTCGGTGGTGACCAGCGGAAGCGCGCAGGCCGCCGCTTCGATGAGGCCCTTGGGCAGGCCTTCGCGGTAGCTCGGCAGCACCACCATGTCGACGGACGCAAACAGCGCGGCCATGTCGTCCACGTGACCCAGCCACTGGACGACGCCTTCGGCGACCCATCCGCGCACTGTGGCATCAGGCACCGAGGCTGGATTTCCGGCATCGGAATCACCTGCGAGCAGGAACTCGATCGCTCGCCCCTCCCCCCGGAGACGGCGCGCGGCGGAAACGTACTCGGCCAAGCCCTTGTCCCATAGCAGGCGCGCGGCAAGCAGCACGCGCAGCGGCCGACCGGTCACTGGCGATGGGCTCGAGAGAAAGCGCGAGCAGTCCACTCCAGAGCCCGGTATCAGGTGGACGCGAGCGGAATCCACCAGGCCGGCCTGCGCGAACAGGGCCACATCGTCCGGATTCTGCAGGACCAGACGCGCGCCGGGCCCGCCGAGTGCCAGCCGCAGCAACTCCCGCACCAGCGGGCGCAGGATCCGCGCCTTGAGGGAATCACTGATGAAGACGTAGCCCATTCCCGCAACCGCATTCACCCGGCCAGGCACCCCGGCAAGACGGGCGGCAAGCGAGCCATACACCGCGCATTTGATGGTGAACCCATGCACGATGTCGGGCCGCTCACGCCGCAGCACGCGCACCAGATACATGAGCAACACCGCCTCTCGCAACGGGTCCAGGCTGCCCCGATCCATCGGCACGGCCTGCCAACGCAGACCGAGGGCGCGCAGCTTTTCGCCGTACGCGCCATCCGGCGAGATCAGCAACACCTCGTCCCCCGCGTCGCGCAGCGCCAGCGCCAGGGAGCGTCGAAAGTTGTAGAGGTACCAGTCGGTATTGGCGAAGAGAACGATCCTGCGCGCGGGCATGTCGTGCGACATCAGCCTTGCTCTCCCAATGCTGCGCGAGGTGACCGGAATGCAGCAGCCGTGGCCGCCGGAGCGATGTTGCATCGGCGCAGTTACTCGGAGGTATCAGCCAGCGACAGGTAATACGGCGTGACGGTCAACACCCGGGCGCGGCTGGCCGGAACGCTGCGATCGGGAAGCAGCAGCATCTGTGTGGAATGTCGTGCTGATGGCGAGCTGTCTCACGAATGCCCAGATCCGTTGCCGAGCGCATTCAGCCAACGCCGGGCAAGCCAGCGCAGCAACGCCCTGGATACGGTCGATGGCACGCTACGCGGTGATGCTCGACGGGCACGCGCTCCGCATGGATTCTTATCCTCGAGATCCTGCCGACTCATAACGGTCGGCAATATCGCGTCCGCGGCGGATCAGGGGGTACTCGAAGAATCTCCATGAGATTCTCCCAGCCATGAAGGTGATGGCAGCGACCGCCACCGACAGCCCAAGCACACCCGCTGCGGAAGCCATTTGGGGAGGGAGGACTCTGACCAGCGCCGCGATCACGAAACCATGGAACAGATAAACAAAATAGGACACCAGTCCGAGACTGGCGAACCATCGCGTCACCGGCCACAGTCTGTTGTCTGGGCGGCCCACCACGCAAAGCACCAGCCAGGCCGACGCGCAAGCAATCGCCGTGTAACCGACCGTAGCCACGAGCACGGTCTCGCGACTGATAAACGCACACGCCGAGACGACGGTGAACCACGCGATCCACGGGATCCAGATCGGCACGGTCAACCGCCGCATCGTGTCCTGACGCAGCGTCGCCAGCACGCCGCCCATGGCGATCGCATCTACCCTGCCTGGCGCGAAGTAGTACAGGGTGATCGGCTCGAAGGCGAAGAGGGCGATGCACACCACCCGAACGACAAGCGCCAATACCACGACCCATCTCAACCGCTTGATGAAGACCGGCCGGCTCGCGATGAAGAGGAGGCCGAACAGCAGGTACGCGAACTCCTCCACTGAAACGGACCAGGTGATCGTGTAGGGCACGCCATTCTCGCCCCAGAACGGAATTGCCCACGCGGTCAGGAGCAGGAAGTTGACCCATATCCTGTGGAGCACGCCATCGTCGTGTCCGACGCCGATCGCTGCGAGCAGGTACAGCACCACCGCGACCATGTAGATGGGGAGGATCCGGAAAAATCGGCGGATGTAGAAAGGTCGAAGCGACGCGCCCCGCGGGTATCGCAGGAGAATCGTCGTGATCAGGAAGCCGCTGATTCCGAAGAACAGGTCAACGCCGGCCCACCCGATCGCGGCAATGAGTTTCGCCACGACCGAATGCCGGGCTTCAGGAAACTGGAACCCCACGTGATGGACGATGACAAGGGCGATGGCCACACCGCGGAGGGCGTCCAGCGGCATGAAACGGCGTGGCTCGTTCGTTGCGGCGTCGCCAGTGGAAGGCCAGGTCCGCGACACGCTGCCCTGTGGATCGCCGATCGTCGCAGTCATTTCGGCAGGTCAAGCGCTGAGGAGCGAAGAAACAGCGCGTTCTGGTATGGAAAGTAGGTGAACGCCGTGTTGGAAAGTGCCAACCATGCGACAAGGACCGCTCCCAGGCCCACCGTGCAACCGATCCGCGCCAATGCCCGGCCAGGCCCCTCACGCACCAATTGGGGAAGGTACGCGATGAAGGTGATCGAGATCGGGAACAGATAGAGCGACATGCGACTGACCGCCACGGTCATGAAGGGCGAGAACGCCAGTAGTGCGAACGCGAGAATGCACAGCTGCTGGAGCAGGTGCCAGTCGCGGACAAGGCGTGACCAGCGCTTGCGGAAGGCGAGCATGATCCCGGCCGGCACCAGGTTGAGGAGCAGGTGGAACACCGCGCCTGGCGAGTACGCGCCTTGCGACTGCTCCACGTAAACGGTCGTATATCTTCCCCACGCCCCCTCGGACTTGCTCAACAGCCACAGGCTGGCCACACCGAGGAAGGCGAGCAGGAAAATCTTCCTCCAGCGGCTCATCCTGATGTCGGCCACTGCAAGCACGAGAAGCAGCAGCGCACTGACGTGGAACAACGCGGCAAGCAGAATCCATGCCGCCCTGCGGGCGATGCCAAGCCGCTCCCATTGGGACATGGCGTACATGACGATCCCGATGGCGATGCCCTGCCGGTTAGCGCTCATGACTGCAACAATCACCAGGAATGGAATCGCCGCGGCCAGCGCCAGCCATCGATTCGGTTGCTTTGCGCAGTAGGAGAACAGGCCAAAGAAGAAAATCGCCGCGCCCAGCAGATTGACCCCGTAGACACCCCAGCCCAGCTGTGCGGAAAGCCATGTCAGCAGCGAGTACATCGGCTCCATCATCCGGGCCGCCTCGAGCGGCGGCATCCCGTTGATGCGCTCCGTCAGCAGGATGTACCCAGACCAGTCGCCTCCAACCTCATGACGCAGTCCGACAAAGATGACGAGGATCATGCCTGCAGCGAGCCAGGCAGCCGGCTGCGTCCTGCGCCAGTAGAAAATGGCAGGTATCGCAAGGAGGCAGTAGACCAGTATGTATGCGGTCATGGATGCTCAGGTCCTTAGCCTGTCCTCGTTCCAAGCCTGGAACATCAACACGGACCACAAGCGACTCCCGAACGAGCCCTCACCGCGCAGGTGCTTTTCCCAGGTGGCACGGATCACGCGCGCCTCGAGGTATCCCTCGCCGACAAGCCGGCTTTCGTCGAGCAATGCCTCCGCCCAATCACGCAATGGACCACGCAACCAGTCGTCGATCGGTATCGCGAATCCCATCTTCGGGCGATCGATGAGGGCCCGGGGAACATGGCGATCAAGCAGGCCGCGCAGGATCCATTTTCCCTTGCCATGTCGCAGCTTCATCGACATCGGAAGCGTCCACGCGAACTCCATGACGTCGCGATCAAGGAACGGCGCCCGCGTTTCCAGCGAAACTGCCATCGCGGCGCGGTCGACTTTCACAAGGACATCGTCCGGCAGGTAGGTCATCGCGTCCAGTGCCATCATGCGAGCCACGGGGTCGGCGAGCCGGGGCCAGCGCGCGCGGTCTTCCAGCAGGTTTGGCGGGACCGGGGCCTCATGCGCGGGAAACTCATCCCCGGGCCATTCGGTGACCAATGCCACGTAGAGGTCGTCGATTCCCTGCACGTCACGCATCCGCAGTCCAAGCTTGTGCGCTTTGTCGCCTGGCAGCCCCACGCCGGCGCGCCTCGTCAATGGCCCGATCAGCCTGTTGAGCAACGCCGCGGGCACGGCGGTCAGGCCCGCGGCCACGATGGGCCTCATTCGTGCCGGAATGCGCTCCATCTGCCGCCACACCGAAGGCCCCAGGAAGTACCTGTTGTAGCCGCCGAAGAACTCGTCTCCCGCATCGCCGGACAGCGCGACCGTCACGTGCTGCCTGGCCAGCTTCATCACCAGATGGGTTGGAAGCTGGGACGAGTCCGCGAATGGCTCGTCATACATGCTCGGCAATTGCGGTATCAGCCCGAGCGCATCGCCTGCCGTCAAGCGCAACTCGGTATGCTCGGCACCCAGATGCGCGGCTACGGCACGTGCGTGCACCGCTTCGTCGTAGACCTTCTCGTCGAAGCCGATGGTGAACGTACGCACCGGCCGGCTGCTCCCGGCCTGCATCAACGACGCAACGAGCGACGAGTCTATTCCCCCGGAAAGCAAGGCGCCGAGCGGAACATCGGCCACCATCTGGCCCCGGACCGCAGCACCAAGGAGACGCTCGAGTTCGTCGAAGGCCTCGACCTCGCTGCCTGGGAATGGATCGGCGACCCCGCGCTCGGCGACATCCGCGAGCGACCAGTAGGCCACCGGGAGCACATGCTGCTCGTCGTGCCGCAGCCGGATCCAGCTTCCAGGTGGCAGTTTGCAAATGCCAGAGTAAATGGTGTGCGGCCCAGGAACATAGCTGTGGCGCAGCAGCAGCCCGAGCGCGCCGCGGTCCACGCCCGCGTCGAACGCCGGATGCGCGCGGAGTGCCTTGAGCTCGGAGCCGAACAGGAACGTATCGCCTTGCCAGCCATAGTAGAGCGGCTTCTCTCCGGCACGGTCACGGGCCAGCCACAGGGTGCGCTGCCACCGGTCCCACAGCGCGAGCGCAAACATGCCAATGCTGCGCCTCAGGGCCTCCTCGACACCCCATGCACTCACCGCGGCAAGCAACGTCTCCGTATCCGAATGACCGCGCCATGCAGGGGCGACGCCATCGGCCTCCAAGCGCCTTCTCAGGTCAAGGTGGTTGTAGATTTCGCCGTTGTAGGCCAGGACCCACCGGCCATTTGCTGAGTGCATCGGCTGACGACCAGCCTCGCTGAGGTCGACGATGGCCAGGCGGCGGTGCGCCAGCGCCACGCCCGCACCGGCATCTACCCAGACGCCTCCATCATCGGGGCCGCGATGGCGAAGGCGGTCGGCCATTGCCGCCGCGATGGCACCACTGTCCGTGCTGCTGGGGGAACGCGCCCAGAAACCAGTCAGGCCACACATGGCGTCCCTCCCTGCGCAGCGTTGCGAAGTGCTTGGGCCAGTATGGGGACGTGCAGATGCAGCGAATAGTGAGCGACGGCGCGCGCCCTGCCGGCCTGCCCCATCTGCCGGGCGAGTTCGCGGTCGTCACGGAGCCGCCGTAGTGCATCGGTCCACTGCTCCGGCGTGGCAGCCAGGAAGCCGCAGCCCCCCTGCAGGACATCGGTATTCGCCCCGACCTGGGAGCCGATCGCCGGCACGCCGCAAGCCATGTACTGGATCAGTTTGAACGCGCACTTCCCCCGTGCCCAGTCATCGTCAGGAAGCGGCATGACCCCCACGTCAAAGGTGTTGATGAGCTCGACCTCCGAGGCCTCGCTCCAGGCAATCTCGCACACGTCGACGCCCGCAATCGCGGGCGCCGGACCACCCACCACAACGAGCCGGACGGGACCCTCCCGCCCCAGCCGGCCCAGCGGTTGTATGAGCTGATCCAGATAAGGCGCCGTGGAAGGCGAGCCGATCCAGCCCACCGTGAAGACTCGACTCGCCTGGCGCGGCGCCGGGACGTATCGATCCGTGTCCACGACCGTTGGCAGGAGCGTGCTGCGCGGATTCAACGCGGAGGCATAGCGATGGAGGGTCCGGTTCCCGGCGGTGACCGCGGCGGCGTTCCGGACCACGACGTCGAACTTACCTCCCAGCACGCGGTCGAGCACGCCGAGCCCGCCCCTGCGGTACTTCAGGTAAAACGCATCGTCGAAGTCATAGACATAGGGCGTTGACCCCAGCAGCCTCCGCTCCAGCCAGCCCGGCATGAGGGGGTACAGCTCGCAGTGCAGCATCGCGAGGGCGTGCCGCTGATCGCGCAGGTGGCCGAGGCGATGCAGACCCATGGCCAGCATGCCGGCCAGCGGCAGGCGCCCACCGCTGAAGCGCCGGCGAAGGTACTCATCATCGAGCAGCGACCTGACTTCGAGCGCGATGCCGTGCCCCGCCAGACCAGGCACATACTGGCCAAGGCGATAGCGCGTGCTGGCCGCCAGTGGGCCGTACAACGCGAGGCCCAGGACGCGCATCATCGCTTGACCCCAACCGCGCACCAGTACGGTGCGTTGTCCGAGAAGCGGATGTCGACCAGGCCTGCCGCCACCATCATCCCCTCGACCTGGTGCCGGGTGAAACGCTGCTCCAGCGGGGTCCCGAAGCGATCCCTGGAGTCCGTCCGCATCGTGTACCAGCTGTGGCTCCGGTAGTAGGACAGGGGCACGTTCGACACGTCATACCCGAGCGCCTCCAGCAGCATCGAGGTCCGCGCCAGCGGGTAATAGACCAGCAGGGCGATCGTATCGGTGACCAGATGCTTCGGCGCTGGCGGCAGCCGCTGGACAAGGCGCCGCACGCGGTCTGAGCACTGCCACGCCAGCCGGAACGCAGCGCCCCGGTTGTCCATGGCGTAGTACAGGTACACCAGGAATGGCGCACCCGGCTTGAGCATCGCGACACAGGAGCGGATGGCTTGGGCCGTGTCCGGAACATGATGGAGGACCCCGAGCGAGTAGCCGAAATCCTGGCTGCCTGCGGCCAGCACCCCGTCGTCCACCGACGCCTGGTGCAGGCTCACGTTCCCGAGGGCGTAGAGGCGGCTGCGTGCCACGTCGATCGCCGACGATGGGTCGATGCAATGCAGGTGGCCGACACGCGGCGCCACGAGCGCGGCCCACCGACCCGAGCCACAGCCCATGTCGAAGCCTGAAGCGCCTGCAGGAAGCGCATCCCATGGGAAGACGGAGAAGTAGTCCTGGAAGATCTTCCTTGCTTCTTCTTCCTCCATCGCCGACTGGTCGAACCTCGACCACTCGTCGCCGAAGCTTTGCACGGTGAGATCGTCGATGTTTTTCTTCATCGGGCTTCGTCCAGCTGTCGATAGACCTCGGCGTACCGGGCGACGCCCTCGCCGAGCGAGAAGTGCCTGTGGGCAGCGTCCCTGCAGCGCTCATGGATGTGCGGGTCGGAGGCGAGCGCAAGCAGATCGCGTACGCCCTTGGCCAGTGCGGCGTCGTCAGTGATGTCTATGGCCACGCCCACTCCAGCATCCTCGAGGATGGCCGCCATGTCCCCAACGCCCCGGTTGGCGAGGCAGGGGATGCCGCAGCCGAGAAACTCGCCCAGCTTTGTCGGCGCCGAGGCCTGTTTGGAGAACACCGGCTTGATGAAGAACACGCCCGCATGCATCCGCGCCATCTGCGCGGGCACCTCGGCGTGGCTGGCGCTGCGCAGCTCCACGTCGGCCAGCGATACCCCGCCTTGCTGGAGCCGCTCGCGGATGTAGTCATGCTCGTTGCGGTTGATGACCAGCAGGCGTGCGTCGCCCACCCGTTCCCGCAGCAGGCGGAAACTCTCCACCACGGCGTCGAACAGGTACCAGGTGCCGGCCGAGCCGACATAACCCAGGACGAAACCCGGCCGGGGCGTATCCCCGGGCACGAAGCGGTCCAGATCGGCGCAGGTCGGAATGACGGTGACCGGCGGCATCCGCCCGCGCAGATAGTCGAAGCCGGCCATCTCGTCGACCGCAGCCCGGGTCAGCGACACCACGTGATCGGCACCGAGCAGGAACCGCCGCTCGAACGCCTTCGCCACGCGGTACATGGCGCCGTCGCGCGGCCACAGCCCGCCGTCCACTCGCTCATCTGCCCAGAAGCCGCGCATGTCGAACACGAACCGCGTGCCGGAGAGCCGCTTGAGTGCCAGGGCCATGACGGCGGGCACGTAGCTGCGGGCGTGGACGATGCCGATCCCGTGGCGCCGCACCAGCCCCAGACCGGAGAAAGTCCCCGCCCCGATGTCCCAGGCAGTGGCCACTGCCGAGGGGCGCTTGTGGTAACGCCGCGGATGCCAGCGGATGCCGGCGGCGCGGATGCGCGAGGCCGTCGACTCCCGCAGCGTCGCGTCCTGCCAGTCCTCCGCCTTCTCGAAGCTCAGCAGATGGATGTCGCGCTCGCCCGCGAGCTTTTCGAGATAGGCAAGCACCTGGGACTGCCCGAGCGGTTCGAGCATGCCGTCGTAGGCGATGTAGAGCAGCGGCTTCAAGCAGGTCTCCCTGCGCGCCAGTCGGGCAGCAGCAGATCCAGGTACTCGTCTGCGATCTTCTCCACGGAAAAGTCCCGGGCACGAGCCTTGAGCGCGGAGTGGTCGTGCGTGCCGCTCAGGGTCGCCTGCATGGCGGCAGCCAGCGCGTCGGGATCGCCCACCGGCGTCAGCGTGCCGTACTTGCCGGCGTCCAGGATCTCGCGCGGCCCGGCCGGACAGTCCGTGCTGACGATCGGGACGCCGTAATCCATGGCCTCGACGAGCACGTTACCGAAGCCTTCGTAATCGGAGGTCAGGACGAAGAGGTCGGCGTGGGCATACCACGCTGACGGGTCGGCCATGTACCCGGGCATCGACACCCTGCCCTGCAATCCCAGATCGCGCACAAGCGTTTCGAGTCGCTTGCGCTCTTCCCCCTCTCCAAGGATGCACAGGGTCAGGCCCGGCTCGGTGATCCGGGCGAACGCCTGAAGCAGCAGGTCGTGGCGCTTGACCTTTTTCAGCGTTCCGACCGTCAGCACGACGCGGCCGTTTTTGCCCAGGTCGGTTGGCCGCTCCAGCACACCGGTCGGCGCCCGCGCGCCGGCAGCCGGATTGTGGATCACTCGAAACCCGCTCCGGGGAAGCCCGGACAGCGCGGCAAGCCCATCGGCAACACCACCGGACACACCGATACGCGCATCGGCCCGCGGGTACGCAAGGCGCGTACTGCCACGCAGCACGAGCCGGTGGGCCCGACCACGACCGGCGTACGCAAGGGAGAGCGGCGAATGCTCGCTGATCGCCACGCGGCCGCGGAACCCTGCCGCGCGTGCCGCGAGTGGCGCCAGCACGGTCAACGGCCACATCGCCGCGAGCAAAGCCTGCGGTTTGCGGTCGCGCAGGTATCGCGTCAGAGGCAGAAACGCGCTGCGGATGCGTGGCGCGCCGAGGTCGACGAGCGATGCCCCTTCCGGCAGCTGGGCAAGCAGCTCCCCTGCCCACCTGAGCAGCACGAATTCCACGTCGAAGCCCCGGCGCAGCCAGATGTCCGCCATCTGCACGTGGATGCGCTCAGCGCCCCCTGGCTGCAGATCGGGTAGCAGGACCGAAATCCTCATGGCCGCGCAATCCGCGCCCGGCCGCTGACCGCCACTGGCGGGATCGATGTGAGGATAGCCGGCGTGTGCGGGGGCGGCAGGTGGGCACCGGCTACCGGGACGCGCACGCCCGCGGCTGCTGGACTCGGCCGTCCTTTGCCGCCCATGCGCATGATCTTGCGCGGCTGGACACGGCCGGGACATGGCGTCGAAGATGCAGGTTGCCGCACCAAGTCAGCTGCTCCTGTCCCGTGTCCCGATCCGCACGGCGGGTACGCCGCCCACGATCTCGAGATCAGCCACGTCACGGATGACCACGGCGTTCGCGGCGATGACGGCGCCCGATCCGATGCGCACGCCTCTCAGGACGACGGCGCCCGCACCGATCCAGGCCCCGTCCCCGATCTGGATCTGCGCCGTGTTGAAGCCCGACCTGGCGATGGGTACAGCCGTGTCGCCGTGGATGTCGTGGTCCTGATCGCGGATGGTCACCCTCTCGGCGATCAGGCACTCACGCCCGATGTGCACGCCATCCTTCGCACTGATGATTGTCCAAGGACCGACAAAGGTGTTCGCTCCGAGGTCGATACGGGCCGCCTGGGCCACCAGCAGGACATCTCGAGAGATCTCGCATTCCGCTGCGATCCGGATCGATCCGCCATCCGTCGCGCGAAAAGAGGCACCTTTGCGGATCCGCACGCGCGGTCCGAGCGTCACCGCTGGACTCGTCAGCACGGTCCACAGGCGCTGGAATCCCAGCCCTGCCGGCTGCCCTGAGCGACTCCAGGCAGCCCGGAGCCACGTTGCGATTTCCATGTCCGCCTCCTCTCGTCAACTGGACCGACTGCGCAACCCCTGCAACAGGGCGGCGGCAATGCTCGTGTCGAGGCCGAACCTGGTCCTGGCCATTGCCCAGAAGGCGATGTTCCAGACGAGCATCGAGGCGAGCTGTGCGTACGCGCTGCCGGCAGCGCCCATGCCCGGCACCAGCACCACGCACAAGACAACGTTGCCGCCAGCGGCGAGTGCCAGCCAGCGCACCGCGTCGCGCTCCATTCCCGTCATGGCGAGCAGTACAGCGTTCAGCCCGAAGGCCGCATTCACGGCCTGGGCAGCGCAGAGGATCAGCAGCGGCTGCAGCGCGCCGACATAGGCGCCACCGAACAGCGCGGTGATCACCAGCCGGCCCCCGAATGACAGGACAAGGACCACCGGAACGGTCATCGCGACGCCGGCCAGGGCACCCAGCGCCAGCAGGCGCTGCAGGCGGTCCCGCTCTCCCAGCGCGTGCAGCCTCGCGATATGCGGCGCGGCCACCAGGGCGGTCGCTTGCATGCCGAGCAGGGTGAGTGCGGCAGCGGATGTCGCGACCTTGTAGAGACCCGCCTCCTCGTCTGGCCGGTAGTATCCGAGCACGACCAGGCCGACCTGCTCGTTCAGGGCCTGCAGACCCGTGACCAACGCCAGTGGAAGCGCAGCGCGCCACCATTCGGCTGCCCGCGCAGTGTCGGCAACAGCCGCCGGCAAGGCATCAGGGCGCATCTTCAGCAGCATCACGGTCCCTGCCACCAGCGAGATCGCGGCCGCCAGCACATGCCAAGCCATGGCAGACGGCGCCGAGATGCTTCCACCCAGCATCCACGCCGTGCCGACGAACAGGATCAGCAGGAGCGGCCGCATGACCCCGTCCGGAAACTGCCCCCGCGCAACGAACCGCAGGCCGGACAAGGCGGCCCCCCGTGCACTGCTCAGCGCGATCAGGGGCACGAGCAGGAAACCCGCGGCGAGGGTCCACGCGCGTTGGGCATCGCCTTCACCGCGATCGAGGACCACGTAGAGCAGGCCGCAGGCAGCCAGCGTCATCGACATCGCGAGGATGGACCGGTATGCCCAGCGCCAGAGTCCTTTCATTTCCGGCCAGGCTTCGAGTGCATGGCTTCGCGCGGTTTCGCGGGTCACCAGCGCGGGAATTCCCAGCTGTGCGGGCGCCGCCAGCAGGCTGGAGATCGCGAACACGTAGGCGTATGTGCCGAACGCACCCGGACCCATCGCCCGTGCGAGCACGATGGCCGCGGCCATGGAGGCCAGGATCGCGGCGACGCGAACCCCCAGGGTGCAGCCGGCCGATGTGAGCAGCTGCCGGCTGAGGCTTGGCGCCTTGTTGCTCAATCCAGTACTCCGGCAACCGGTCTTTGGCTGCCAGCACGCCTGTCAACGAGTGTCACGTTCCGGGAAACCTCGCCATCGCCTTCGTCGACCGGCGACCACGCGAACTTTCCGGGCCAGAGGGTCTCGACCGTCTCTCGCAGCTCCGCTTCCTGGCCAGGCAGCACTTCCATCAGGATCGCGGGCGAGGAGGCAGCGACGATCCGCTGCATGCCTCGCAGGGTATTCACCTCGTAACCCTCCACGTCGATCTTGATCAGGTCAACGCGGTCTATGCCGCGCCCGGCGCAGAAGGAATCGATGCTCATGACGTCCACCTTCTCGACGGGCACCGCGTCGAAGTGCTCTGCCGCGAACTTCGGCGAAAGGCTGGCGCTGGAGGGTGCCTCTCCGCCGGGATCGAACAGGTCCGCGACCCCGTCGAACGCCCCGACGGCCACGGGCCAGGCCTGCAGGGGAAGCTGCGGGTTGCTGGCGACGTTTCCGGCAAGGATCGCGTGGACCCGCGGGAGCGGTTCGAATGCATGGACCTCCCCGGCGCCCACTGCCGCCGCCGCCAGGGCAAACAGTCCGCTGTTCGCACCGACATCGAGCACGACGCCGGCAGTGGCGGCCCGGTCGATCCAGAACCGGATGCTTTCCGGTTCGTGTGCGCGCAAGCCGTCCCAGTAAAGGCCGTTCTCGATCTTGTGGCCGCGACTGATCATCCGGAAAGACCGTCCCTGCCCGCAGTCGACGGAGAAGGTCCCTCGAAATGGCACGTGGATGTAGACGTCGCGGGATGTGAATACCCCGATCGCACGGAACCCACGCAGCAGCAGGACGCAGCTCGAGAGTACGAACGGCGTGTCCCTCACTCGCTTGATCACCTGCCTCATCTGGTCACCTGCTCGGGTGGTTGAAGGACCCCGCGATCGCTCGGTTGCCCGCCATCGATCATTCCGCTGTTCCTGGCACGGCCGGACTCTGCCGAGGCACCCGGAACGCCTTGCGAGGGCGAAACGAAGAACTCCTGACGCGCATCAAGAAGAACACCGGACTGTTGCTCAGAGCCTGCCATCCACCGCCTCCCGTGGCAGTACGCACTTCACGTCGTAGAGGACCGCGTCGGGCCGCCCGTAGGCGCGTATGCCGGCGGCCCCGAGCTGTCGGGACTGGTCGTGCCCGACCGCCACCACGATGGCGTCGTACTCCGCCTGCCCCGGCGACACCAGTTTCAGGCCGTACTCGTGCTCCGCGTCCTCAGCATTCACCCACGGGTCGCACACATCCACCCTTGCGTTGTAGCCCTTCAGCGCCTCGACGATGTCCACCACGCGCGTGTTGCGCAGGTCCGGGCAGTTCTCCTTGAACGCCAGCCCGAGGATCAGGATGCGCGCCTGCACCGGGTTGATGCCCTTGCGCACCATGAGCTTGATGACCTGGTCGGCCACGTAGGGACCCATGCTGTCGTTGGTACGGCGGCCCGCCAGGATCACCTGCGGGTGGTGCCCGACCTCCTGCGCCTTGTGGGTCAGGTAGTAGGGATCGACACTGATGCAGTGCCCGCCCACGAGACCCGGACGGAATGGCAGGAAGTTCCACTTGGTGCCTGCGGCTTCGAGCACTTCGAGCGTATCGATGCCCAGTTTGTTGAACAGGATCGCCAGGTCGTTGATCAGCGCGATGTTGAGATCGCGCTGGGTGTTCTCGATGACCTTCGCCGCTTCGGCCACCTTGATGCTGCTGGCCTTGTGGGTGCCGGCAGTGATGACGCTGGCATACATCGCGTCCACGAAGTCGGCTGTGGCCGGCGTGCTGCCACTGGTCACCTTGAGGATATTGGTGACGCGGTGCGCCTTGTCGCCGGGGTTGATGCGCTCGGGGCTGTAGCCACAGAAGAAGTCCTGGTTGAAGGTCAGGCCGCTCATCTGTTCGAGGATCGGCACGCACACTTCCTCGGTGCAGCCGGGATATACGGTGCTTTCGTACACCACGGTATCGCCGGTCTTCAGCACCGTGCCCAGCGCTTCGCTGGCGCGACGCAACGGTGCAAGGTCCGGGCGACGCGCGTTGTCGATCGGCGTCGGCACGGTGACGATGTACACGTTGCACCCGGCGATGCCATCCAGCTCGCTGGTGAAGACCAGACCGACGGCTTCTGCCAGCAATTCCGGCTCCACCTCCAGAGTGGCGTCGCGGCCGTCCCGGAGCTCGGCGATACGCCTCTGGTTGATGTCGAATCCGACGGTGTCGTACTGCTTGCCGAACTCCACCGCCAGCGGCAGGCCGACGTAGCCGAGACCGACGACGGCGATACGGGTATTGGCGGGACTGGGCAGATTGGCCATTCGACTGGGGTCCGTGACGCGCGGATGTTGCGGAAAGGTGTCGGCACCCACCCGGGCTAAACGGCCCGATTGCGGACGTACCAGGGCATGGCTTCACCGATGCCGGCTGCCAGACGATGGGTGGGCGCGTAACCGAGCAGACGCCGGGCCTTGCCGGTGTCGGCCTGGCTATGGCGCACGTCACCGGCGCGGAACTCCCGGTAGCTCGGCGTGGCAGCCAGCGCCACACCGTGCTCCACGAGGTTGTCGCGCAACAGGGCGAACAGGTCATTGAGCGTGGTGCGATCGCCCACGGCGACGTTGTAGACCGCGTTCTGCGCCTCGGCATTGCCCGTCGTTGCGGCCAGCAGGTTGGCCTGCACGGCATTGGCCACATAGGTGAAGTCGCGACTGGTTTCGCCATCGCCGTTGATCCACACGATCTCGCCCCGGAGCAGCGATCCCGTCCATTTGGGGATCACGGCGGCATATGCGCCGTCCGGGTTCTGGCGCGGACCGAATACGTTGAAGTACCGCAGGCCGATGGTCTTGAAGCCGTAGTTCCCCGCGAACACGTCGGCGTACAGCTCGTTGACGTACTTGGTCACGGCGTATGGACTGAGCGGCTTGCCGATGCGCTCCTCCACCTTGGGAAGCGCCGGGTGGTCGCCGTAGGTGCTACTGCTGCCCGCGTAGACTAAGCTGCGCACCTTCGCATCGCGCGCCGCCACGAGCATGTTGAGGAAGCCGCTGATATTGGCGGCGTTGGTGTTGGCAGGGTCGGCAAGGCTGCGCGGCACGCTGCCAAGCGCCGCCTGATGCAGCACATGCTCCACATCCTGGCAGGCGCGGGCGCAGTCCCCGGGGTCGCGGATATCGCCTTCGATGAAGGTGAAACGCTCCCACTGCTCAGGCGTCACCAGCCCCCGCACTTCCTCCAGGTTGTGGCGGAACCCGGTGGCGAAGTTGTCCAGGCCCACCACACGCTGGTCCAACTTCAGCAGGGTTTCCAGCAGGTTTGAACCGATGAAACCGGCTACGCCGGTGATCAGCCATGACCGCGGATCCGCCCGCAGGACTTCACGAAGGTGCTGGTAAGCAGTCATTGCGGGCAAGCGTCCTGTTCAGCGGTGATGCGGACCATCGGACGTGGTGCACACGACTCAAGGGGAGGCATGTGCATGGATGGGTGACAGTCAACCGCTCATGACGACTCCGGGACGCATGAACGAGGCGGAAGCGGCAATGCCCGCCAACGCCGCAGCGATGGCCAACAGGGCGGGCGTACGCAGCGGATAATCCACAAGCGAATGCGCGAGGATGACGAGCAGCCCCAGCAATGCGGACTGGCGCAGCATGCGATCGTCCGGCGGCTGCCGCTGGATGGCGACGAAGGTAGCCACCAGCAGCATTGCCCCCGCCAGCATCAACGCGATGGCGGCAAATCCCGCTTCCAGCGGCCACTGCACATATTCGTTGTGTGCGTGATTGACGTACTCGCTCATCAACAGGCTGCGCGGCGCTTCCTGCTCGAAAATCGGGACATAACTGCCCACCCCGCTGCCCAGCGGCGAGAAGCGGGTGGCGAGTTCGCTGGTGGCAGCGCGCAGCGGCGCGCGCAGCTCGTCGACGGCATCGACCCGCATCCAGCGCAATGCCGCCAGAAGCCCGGCCACGGCCACGGCCAGCCCCCCGGCCAATGCAAGCCGGCCTCGCCGCGAGCCACGCAAGAGGGGCCACTGCAATGCGACCACCATGCCGAGCGCGAGGATCACCAGCACGATGCCCGCACGCGAGCCGGTCAACGGCAATGCGGTAAGCGAAAGCAGTATCGCCACCACGCAGGCCAGCACGGTCAGCGCGCGCCGTGGGCGGCCAGGTTGCCAGTTGGCCAGCGCATGCGCGGCTCCCGCACATGCCAGCGTGGCGGCGATCACCAGCAACGTGGCCTGGTGATTCGGATTGGCGAAGAAGCCGTTCATCGCCGGCGCCCACTGCGGGTAGGGGTTGAGCACGCTTTCCTGGGGGGCGCCGAGCTGGGCGACGCCGAGCAGCAGGCTGGCCATCGCAAGTCCCACGATCGCGGCCAGGACCACACGTTGGCCACGCGTCCGCAGGCTGAGCGTCAGCACAAGAACCGCCGCGGCAGGCAGGAGCGACAGCATCGCGACAGTGACAGCGCCCGGGGCCAGGGACCAGCGGGCCGCCTGGGCAACGCCCAGTGTGGCCAGGTCGGCATTCAGATCGCGACGCCCTTCGCCACCCCAGCCAGCGGGCAGAGGAAGAAGTTGCAGCAACGGAAGTGCCGCCACCAGCGCGAGCAGGCAGAGCCACGCGCTCGGTACCGCGGAAGATGAGCTACGCAGCCAGCGCCAGACCCCCCACGCAAGTAACGGCACTGCCAGTGCCACGGCCAGGGCGAGGCCACGACCCGCCTCCTGCGAACTACCGCCGCCAAGCAGGGCCGCCGTCAGCAGAACGCAGACGGCGGCGGTGGCGGCGACATCGCCAGCATCAATGGCGACATGCGAAGTGTCCATTCGGCGCATTGCCACCCCCTAACGACACGGGACGGGTGCAATCCCGTCCCGCAGGCTCACGACATGGGGTGTCTCAGCGGCTGACCGGCGGCGGCGCCACCGGCGGCGGCAGCTGCTGCGGCGGATCCGAATCGTCCAGGGTGCCCTCGGCGATCGCCACGATGGCTGCCACGCTGCCGCCAATGATGCCAACGGCGCCCCAGTCGACCCCGCTCGCACCCCTGCGCTCAGCGGCGACACATGCGGGGGGCACGGTGTACACGCCCGCCGAAGACAACGGCTGCAAGCAGCCATCGGGATAGACGAGCGTGGCGCGGCTGTCTTCCGCCAGCATCACGCGGCTGCCGGCGGGAACCTGGGTGCCGGAGGCCGCTGGAGCGAACTCACCGCCCTGGCTGGTCATCGCGCTACCGGAGTCGACTCGAAGCGTTGGCGCACTTTGCCCTTGGGCAAAGGTCGGGGCAGTCGCCGCAGCGCACAGCAATGCGGCGAGCAATAGAGACTTGTTCATACGACGTCCTTCCGAAATGGGGGAGCATGCGACCGGACAGGTCGGTATCGAGCATAGGCCTGCCCACTGTGCATAGCAACGCATTTCCGCATGAAAACACCCGTAAAATCAGTCGGATATGTGATTCTTACGTGCAAGCAATGTGACAGCCCGGCTGACTTGGGCGGCGAGGCCCGTTCATCGTCGAAAGCGGCCAGCCGAATCAGGATGTCGCTCTCAGCGACATCAAGTTCTAGCCGCCTGGCTCGATCCGCACGTCCGTGACCATCAGTTCACCACGCAAGCCCTGCGAGACCCCGCGAGGCGCCGGATTGACGAGTCGCAACCATTGGCCGGTGCAGTGCTCATCCTCCGGAACGTCGAATTCGAGGCTGAATTCGTTCCACCCCGCGGAATCGCGCACGCGGGCTCCGTCGGCGATGCGGGTGCGGTTGTCGCCGCAGGTGAGCGTCCATTCCAGTCCACGACTGGCGCGCAGATCGGCGGTGCGCATCCGCGCGCGCAGGACATGCAGGCCAGGCGCCAGCAGCAGGGGTTGCTCGAGCCCGACGGTGGCCACGGGCCGGCCCAGGAAGGTGAACCGCATCGCGTGACCGTCGGGCGTTGTGACGCGCTGCGCCACGACGCCCGCGGTGCGATGAAGATGCCAGTCGAAGCCGACCGATGTGGGGGCCTCGTCGAAGGCGCCGTTCCAGGGCTGCGGCAGGCGCTCCGGCGGCCCGGGGAGCGTGCCAACCCAGGCGACATAGGCATCCCCCCAGCGCCCGCGTCGGATCAGCCCGGCGAGCCAGCGTGCGACATCCGCCTCGTCGAGCTGGCCGTGGCGCCCGAGCGCGCCGTGCAGGGTGTCGAGCGCTCCGGGAGGACCGTCGCTCTCCAGATATCGCAGCAAGCGGCCCCGCCACTGCGGGCGGTCGACGAAGTGACGTGCAAGCACGTCCGCGAACTGCGGATCGGCGACGAGCTGCCCGAGCACTGCCATTGCCGCATCGCGATAGCGCGGCGAGACGGTCATCAATGCATCCAGCTGGTCAGCCGCGCTGGCGTAGTCACCATGTCGCAGGGCGTGGGCCGCCAGCCAGCTGCGCACGTGGGCGTCGCGCGGCGCACGCCGTACAGCGATCTCGTAGCGCGCCAGGACCTCGGCCGGCGTGCCGGTGTCGGCAAGCGCTGGCGCGAGCAGCGCGAAAGCTTCGCCGCGCAAAGGCTCACGCGCCAGAACCTGCCGCGCCAGGGCGGCGGCCTCCGCCCGCTCGCCCGCTGCGAGATGCGCGCGTGCGCGGGCGAGGTCCGCCTCGAGCGCGTCGGCGGCATCCCGGGTTCCGAACAACCACAACGACAGGCTTCCGAGACCCAACACGAACAGGACGAACACGATCCTGCGAGCCACCGTCATCGCGCCGGCTCCAGCTGCACGGTCGCCACCTGCCAGCCGTCCAGTCCGCGCTCCAGGCGTACCTGCATCAATCCCGTCTCTAGCGTGCTGCCCGCATGTTCCAGCTGATAGGCGGTGTTGAGGGTGGCGACATCACTGCCGAGGAGCCAGTTGGGGGTGTGGAGAGAGAACTCAGCCGGATGGACGGCCGTCATCCGTTCCCCCAACGCCGTGCGTAGTTCCCGCGCGCTGCGTTCCACTGCTGAGCCACGCCAGCTGGGCGGCGCGACCCCGGGTGACGCCAGGTACTTCGCCAGATGCGCGACCGTGGCGTCGGCTTCGCGCAGGAGCTGGAGCGGATCGGGTGGAACCACTTGGGGCTCATCCGGCACGACCATATCCTCCAGAGTCGCGGCAGGCTCGACATAGGCCATCAGTGGCAATGGCTCCAACGTAACGTCGAGTTGCGCGCGAGCCTCGATGTCATCTGGCTGCTGTGGATCCGTCGGGGTGGGCTGGACCGGTCGCACCGTTGCGTAGTCGTCGAGGATCGTGGCGGCTGAGAGGGGCGCCTGGGGTGACGAAGCATGGGTGGGCAACTGGGAGGCGACCCACCGGCCCGGCTGGTCAGGACCGGTCTGTTCAAGGGACACGGGGGCCGTGGTCATCTCTACGGCGGGCGCCCCGACAACAGTCGGAGCGATCGCTCGCCGTACCGCCGTGAGGGGCGGATCCCGGTGGTCGACCCGACGGTCGCCGCGCACGGCGAGCCAGGCCAGCAGCAGACAGAGCAGACCAAGCAGCAGGACCAGCCACGGAGCAAGCCGCGACCCGGGCTCCTCGACACCGGAAAACGGGGTGACGCCGGCGGCAGACAGCCGTACGCCGACCGGACGGATCCGCGGCCCGACCACCGTGGTCGCCAGCATGTCGTCGTAACTGCCCCGCAGCGCCGGTGTGCGCACCTGGTTCCAGGCCTGGTTGACCCGATGCGCGAAGGTGGTTTCCCACGCCAGCGCGCCCGGATTGTGGTCGGGATGCAACCACCGCAGCAGCAAGCGGTGATGCCGTCGTAGCAGCGAGTCGGCGGCGCCTGCGTCGGCGCCGAGGATGCGGTACGCATCGTTCTCATCGGTGAACAACACCTGCTGCACGAAGAACCGCGCGGCTTCCCGCAGGTGACCCGGGCTGGCACGCATGCGCCCGGCCGCCGACCGCTGCGCGGCGACGGACCCCGACGCCACCTCGAGCAGCTCGGTCATCCCATCCGGCAGCGGGCGCCCTTGCAGGACACGGCGATGTGCGGGAGACCGAAGCAGTCCCAGCGCAAGGTCGAGCGCCTCTCCGCCTGCAGTCATCGCAGTGCTCCTGCGTCAGCCCTTGCCGATCTTCGGCGTCGTGCCGTAGGCGTAATAGGACTCGTAGTTGTAGCCGTAACCGGCGACCTTGGCATCGTAGTGCGTCAGCACGGCGCCGATGATGTGCGCACGTGCGGCGGCCAGGCGCTTGATCGCGGCCTGGGCCGTCTTGATTCGCGTCTTCCCGGAGTTCACCACCAGCAGGGTGCCATTCACGACATTCGACAGGATCGGCGCATCGGCGATGCCGAGTACCGGCGGGCCATCGATGATCACCTGGTCGTACTTCTCGGCCGCGGTCGTGAGCATCGACCACAGGCGGCTGCCCGACAGCAGTTCTGCGGGATTCGGCGGCAGCGGGCCGGCCAGGATGACCTGCAGGTTGGCCTCGTCGGTGTCGCGTACCACGTCCGAGATATCCGCCGCGCCGGCGAGCAGGCTCGACAGGCCCCGCTCCGCGCGAACGCCCATCGCACGATGGAGCGATGGATTGCGCAGGTCGGCCTCCACCAGCAGCACACGCTTGCCGAGCTGGGCGAAGTTGCGTGCGAGCGTGAGCGCGGTGACCGACTTTCCTTCGGCGGGGCTCGCGCTGGTCACCAGCAATACCTTGGGCACGCCGTGATCGGTGGAGAACTGCAGCGCGGTCCGGACCGAGCGGTAACTCTCGGAAAAGGCGGAGCGCGGGTCGGCAATGGCCTCGGCGATATTGCCCTTGCGAAGATTCGGCACCACGCCGAGAAGAGGCAGGCGCAGATGCTGCTCCAGATCCTCGGGCGTCTTGATGGTGTCATCCATGAATTCGAGCACGAAGGCGACCACGACGCCGAGTATCAGGCCGAGCAACGTGCCGATCGCGAGGTTGAGCAGCAGGTTCGGCTTGTAGCGCCCGGTTGGCAACATGGCGCGGTCGACGATGGACACGTTGTTGGTGCCGACGCCTGCTCCCGCCGCCACGCCGACTTCCTTGTAGCGCTGCAGCAGGCTGTCGTAGAGCTGGCGGTTGGTGTCGACTTCGCGCCGCAGGATGTTGTAGTCGATCGAGCGGTTGTCGACGTCGAGCGTCCGCGTGCGCAGGGTGTCGAGCTGGGACACCAGCATGTTCTCCCGCGACTGCGCGGCGTCGTATTCCGCCTGGATCGACGCACGCACCGAAGCGCGCTCCTGGCCGATCTGCCTGTCGACCTCCTCGATCTGTCCCTGCAGCGCCTGCATGCTCGGATACTCCGGCTTGTAGGTCTGCAGCTGCTGCTGGTATTGCGCGTTGAGCCCTGCACGCTGCTGCTGCAGCACGTTGAGGATCGAGTTGCTGATGGCGCCCGCCGGAAGTGCGCCGCCACCCGACACCTGGCTCCACGCCGCCTGCGCGCGGATGCGGTCGTCCTGGGCTGCGGCCAGTGCTTCGTTGAGCGCGCCGAGGTTCTGGCTCTCCAGGCTCTGTCCGCCCTCACCACTGGCGACGATGTTCTCGCGCGCTGCGAACGCCACCAGGGCGCGCTCCGACTCCTCCAGCCTCCCCTTCGCCAATGCGAGTTGTTCTTCGAGGTAACGGCTCGCATAGGACGACGCGTCGAACTTGCGCTCGATGGCATGGGCGACGAAGCCATCCGCGACCGCATTCACCACACGCGTGCTGAACGCCGGCAGCGTCGAGTCGAAATGCACGCGCACCAAGCGGGAATTGCGCACCGGCTCGACCGTCAGGCCCTCGCGGACGATCGCCACCGCCTGCCGCAGCGCGGCGAGCTGATCGGCTTCCGCCTCGGGTTCATCGGCATCGCTGGAATCATTGGCGCCCGGACGTAGCACCGCAGTGGCGCGTTGCCACCAGCCGGTGGCATCCAGACGTTCCATCGTCGCGGCGTCGATCGCCAGCTCGTTGGCGACGCGCTCGGCAAGGGAACGACTTCGCAACAGTTCGTACTGCGTGGTCAGGAAGTCCGGCGCCGCGGCCTCGGCGTTGCCCACCCCCTCCACCTGGAGGATCTGCACGGATTCCCGGTCGATCTGCAGTACTGCGGTGGCCCGATAGATCGGTGGCATCATCAAAGTGACGATCAGCGCCAGCGCGACCACCGCCGCGAGAATGCCCAGCACCAGCCAGCGGCGCTTGACGAGCAGTTGCCAGTACGCGACCAGATCGATCTCTTCGCTGTCGTGGCTGCGCTTGTCGTCGAACATGTCCACCGCAACCGAGCGGGGATCATTCGTTTGCAGCGATCTGTTGACGTTGGTCGGCCGTTTGCGACCGTCGTCGCCGTCCGGCGGAACCGGAAGCTGATCGTCATCCATTGCCGTTTATCCTCGTGAATCGGTTCAGAGGGCAAAAAACAGGCCGAGTGCTGGAACCACGCGCAGAAACTCGCGAAAAGCGGACTTGCTGCCGGAGCGTTCGATCACGATGACGTCATCGCCGTAGATCTGCGGGTCGGGCATGTCGCCGCGCCGCACGGCCGCCACGTCGAAGGCCGCCGCCATGCGCTCGCCGTCGACCTCGCGGAACAGCACCACGCCTTCCAGATCAGCGAATTCATCCAGGCCCTCCGCCATCGCGATGGCCTGCAACAGGCTCGTCCGGCCCGTCAGCGGATAGATGCCGGGCTTCTTGACCGCTCCCTCGAGCGTGACGCGCTGGCTGGTGTACTCCTTGACGAAAATGCTCACCTGCGGGTTCTGCAGATAACCTTCGGCGTAGCGCTTCCCCAGTTCCTGCTCCAGTTCGGGAATGGTGCGGCCACCCGCCATCACGCTGCCGACCAGCGGCACGTTGATGAGGCCGTTGGAATTGACCCGGGCCTGATGCTTGAGTTCTTCCACCCCGAACACACTGATCTCCAGCAGGTCCTGGGCGCCAACCCGGTAATCGGTCGCGCCCTCGTAAGCCCCCGAGGCGGTGGTGGTATCGGGCGGCGGCAGTACACGTCCCATGTTCTCGTTGTGCGCGGCACGGTTCGAAGATGCGCACGCGGACAGCGCAAGGGCGAACAGCAACGCCAGCAGACCTCGGGACATGCCTTTCATCGGACACCTCGAAGGGATCGGGGGTATCAACCGGTACGCAGGAACCTGCCCAGAAAGCCACGCCGGGCGGGGGGCGTTGCTGGCGCCTGCAGTGGGGGCAATGCATCGGTCGGGCGGTTATCGAGGATTCCGGAGGGCCTGGTCTCCACCATATGCACGGCCTCCTGCGGGCCGACCAGCTTTTGAGCCGCCTCACGCGCTTCCGCCAGCAACGGCGGACGACGCCGTGGATCGTGGGCATCCGTTGCCAGGATGTGGCAATGGCCTTCGCCGACAAAACGATCCGCCCAGTATTTCGGCCGGCGCCCGTGCCGCCCCGTCAGTGCGCCCGCAGTCACCTGGATCCAGGCGCCGCGGCTGGCGGCCAAAAGGAAGGTCTCGTAATGCTGCTCGACCCACGACAAGCGCTCCGGATGCGTGATGACCGGGACGATTCCCGCAGTCAACAGTTCGAAGAGCGTGTCATCGAGCCGCGGCGGGGCCACATGGTGGGGCGGTTCGAACAGCAGGTAACGCGAACCGGCCAGTGTGGGGATGCGCCCGCTGCGGACACCTTCGATCAGGCCGTGGTCGAGATGCACGTCCGCCCCCTCCACCAGACGGAGCGCGATGCCCTCGCGATCGAGCTCGGCCTGCAGGGCGAGGATTGCGACGCGGATGCCCGGCCCGGTGTTCTCGTAAAGGCCCGGGTAGATATGAGGCGTGCATGCGGTGACCCGGATGCCGTCCGCCACGGACATGCGCGCCATTTCGAGCGACATGGAAAGGCTCGTCGCCCCATCGTCGATGCCGGGAAGCATGTGGCAGTGCAGATCGAACATGAATGGCCATCCGCAGCCCGCGTCAGCCCATCATGGGCTTGGCAGGACAAAGCCGGGTGAACGCGACTGCGAGGGCCTGTTCACGATCGAGGCCAGCGGAGCGTGTGCAAAGCAATCCGGGTCTGGTGCGCCTGCTGCCGCGCAACCTTGCGCCGCACGTCGTCACGACCTTGTGCCGTGACCCGCGTTGAACCGCCTGCAGTTTCGATACACCACGACGCGTGCGCGATGAGGCAGTCCACGGGCGCCTGGGGTCTGTCGGCCTCTGCAGAGTCGCGCACCTCGGATTCTCGGCGACTGCCCTGCACCCCTCGCGGCGCTGCGATGGATCGACAGCGGCGGCAGGTCAAGCTGCAACGCGGAAACGCCGGCCGAGCTTGCATCGCAGTTGATTGACGCCTCGCCTGCGAAGACCCGGCTTCGCCGACGCTCGTGGATGGACGTTCGCGAACCATGATCCCACGAACTCCTCCGCGATCGCGGCGCCGGCGGCATCGCTATGCATGCAGTTGGCGCGCAACCATGCCGGAGTCGATGGACATGGCTCCTACAATGGGCGGACCTGTAGAGGACTTCATACGTGAAAATCGCCAGCTGGAACGTCAACTCGCTCAATGTCCGCCTGCCGCACCTGGAGCAGTGGCTGCGCGATGCGCAACCCGACGTCGTTGGCATCCAGGAGACCAAGCTCGAGGATGCGAAATTTCCCGATACCGCGCTTGCGGCAATGGGCTATCGCAGCGTGTTCGCCGGGCAGAAGACCTACAACGGCGTCGCCCTGCTTGCGAAGGACCGTGCGCTCGATGAGGTGCAGATCGGAATTCCCGGCTTCGAGGACGAACAGAAGCGCGTGATCGCCGCGACCATCGACGGCGTGCGCGTGATCAATCTCTACGTCGTCAACGGGCAGGATCTCGGCACCGACAAGTACGCCTACAAGCTGCGCTGGCTCGAAGCCGTGACCGCGTGGGTGGCGAGCGAACTCGCCGCGCATCCGCAGCTGGTCGTGCTGGGGGACTTCAACATCGCGCCCGATGCGCGCGATGTGCACGACCCCGAGGTCTGGAACGAATCCCACATCCTGACCTCCGCGTCGGAACGCCTGGCGCTGCAGCGCCTGCTCGACCTCGGCCTGCACGATGCGTTCCGCCTGCACAGCGCGGACGCCGGCGTCTTCAGCTGGTGGGATTACCGCCAGGCCGCGTTCCGCCGCAACCTGGGCCTGCGCATCGACCTGACCCTGGTTTCCGATGCGCTGCGCGGCCGCGCCGTGGCTTCGGGCATCGACCGCGAGCCGCGGACCTGGGAGCGGCCCAGCGACCACGCGCCGGCGTGGGTGGAACTGGGCTGACACGGCCCCGGCGCCGCCCAGTCGACCTCCGACGCCAATCGCAGGGCGCGTCGATGGTGCATGTCATGCGACTTGCTTCCAGCATCGCGACGAGCGCAGGATCTGCGCCGCCAGATGACGTGACGGCGGCGCCATTGCGGCGCACGCCGATGCGCTTCAGATCAGCCAGGGACGATGCGTGCAGCGCCTGCCCGGCGTCCTAGTCGACGTGGACCAGCGCCTCCAGCGCCGCACGCGTCAGCTTTCCGGTCTCGTTGCGCGGCAACGCCGCCACGCGTCGCAGGCGCCGCGGCAGGAACACCGGGTCCAGGCTGCAGCGCAATGCGTCGAGCAGCGTCGCATCGGTCAGCGCCGCGTCCGCGACGACGATCGCCTCCACGCGGCGCACGTCGCATCCGTCCGCCGCCTGCGACTGGACCGCCACCGCATCGCGCACGCCTTCGATCGCGAGCAGGCGCCGGGTGATGTCTGCCAGCGAGGCACGCTTGCCGGCGATCTCGATCATGTCGGCCTGGCGGCCGCGCAGGACGAACCGGCCGGCATCGTCGAGTTCCACGATGTCGGCGAGCAACTGCGGCTCCGCCAGGTGCGGCGCGTGCACGAGCGTGCCGTCGGGCACCGGCTGCAGGCGCACGCCGGGATAGGGCGTCCACGCTGTTTCGATCGCGGAGCGGCGGCGGGCGAAGATGCAGGTCTCGGTGGAGCCGAACAGTTCGCGCACCTCGCAGCCGAAGCGCGTCTCGGCGGCTGCGGCGAGCTCGCGCGACAAGGGCGCGGTGGCGGTCGCGATCGCCGCGAGCGGCGGCAGCGCGATGCCCGATTCCACCAGGGTGCGCAGGTGCACCGGCGTGGTCACCAGCAGGGCGGGGCGCGGGGCATCGCGCAGGGCATCGGCGATGTCCTCGGGGAAGAAGGGCCGGCCCAGGTGCACCGCGACATTGCCGAGCAAGGGCAGCAGCACCGACATCTCCATGCCGTACATGTGCTGCGGCGGGACAGTCGCGACCACCGGCAGTGTTGCTTCGCCGTGCAGGTCGGCCAGCGTGACGAGGTTCTGCAAGGTGCCGCACTGGAAGCTGCCCCAGGTCTTGGCATTGGCACCCGGCACCCCGGTGCTGCCGGACGTGAAGCCGATCGCGACCACATCCTCCACCGGCAGCTCGGGCGCATCCCCATCCGCCATCGGCAGCACATCGGGCAGGCGTACGTAATGCGGCGGCTCGGGCGCGTGGCCGGCGTCCTGCAGCGCATCGCACCCGCAATCGTCGCGGTCGCCGATGCAATAGCTGTGTGGGTGGCGCGCGCGCACGTCGTCGATCGCACCTCGCGTGCGCGCGGGCGGCAGCAGGGTGGTCTGGCCGCGCAACGCGACCGCGCAGAACGCCACCAGGAAGCGGTAGCGGTCTTCGCACAGGTTCAGCGCGAACGGCGCATCGGGCAGCAGCGCGGCCACGCCGTGCACATGAGCGAGAAACCGAGACAGCGGAATCGCGCCGTCGGGGCCGAACGCGATCACGCGCGACAGCGCGCCCTCCACCAGCGGCCGGCGCTCGCCCGCGTCCGCTGCTTCATCCCCGTGCCCTGTCCCCTGCTCTCGAACCACTGCCGACATCGTGCTGCCACTCCAGAAAGGTGTTCCGCAAGCCGTGTCCGGCGCGCGGAACAGCTGTTTTAGCTTACGCTGCACGCCCTGTCCGGGTGCGGATGTGCGGCGCGGAATGTTCAGCGAATCAGGCAGCCTCGGCGTGGGGCCAGTGCAATGCGCCTGGCGGGACTACCGCCGCGGCCAGTCCGCCGAAGCCCTGGTGCGCCCTTGGCTGGCCGGGGAACTGGGCGTCGATGCCGACGCGCTGGCCCTCGAGCGCGATGCCAGGGGCCGCCCGCGCCTGCACGTCCCCGGCCGCGCGGGACTCGACGTCAACTGGAGCCACAGCGGCGAAGCCCTGCTGATCGCGCTTGGCGAGGGCGTGACGGTCGGCGCCGACATCGAATGGCTGCGCCCGCGCCCGCAGGCCATGGCACTGGCCCAGCGCTTCTTCGTCGCCGCCGAGGCGACTGCACTCGCGAAGTTGCCGCCCGCTGCCGCCGAGGCCGCGTTCGTGCAGCTGTGGTGCGCCAAGGAAGCGGTGCTCAAGGCGCACGGGCACGGGCTTTCGTTCGGGCTCGACCGGCTGGAGTTCGCCGCGCGCGACGACGGCTGGGCGCTGGTCGCGTGCGACCCCGCGCTCGGCGCACCCGGGGACTGGCATCTGCATGCATTCGCGCCGCTGCCCGGGTATCTGGCGACCGTGGCGTGGCGACCGGCGGAGTGACCCGGTCGGGCAGGCGGCCTGCCCGGCTTCGATCTGCGGCGTGACGCAGCCCCGACCGACCTTCGCCGGCAAAGGCTGCGGTTGCGGCTCGGCAGCCCACCATCGCGCGATCAGCGGCCCGGGCCATCGGCCAGCTTCTACAATGCGCGCCATGGACATCACCGACGACACCGCGCTGCGCGACGAACTCGACGCCGGGCTGCGCGCGCTGGGGCTCGACCCGGCACTGGCCGCGCCGCTGCTGGCCTATCTGGCGCTGTTGCTGCGCTGGAACGGGACCTACAACCTCACGGCCGTGCGCGACCCGCGCGAAATGGTCACCCGCCACCTGCTCGATTCGCTGGCGATGGTCGCGCACGTCGAAGGCCTGGCCACGCTTGCCGACCTCGGCACCGGCCCCGGCCTGCCGGGCATTCCCCTGGCGATCGCGCTGCCGGAGCTGCGCGTGACCCTGGTCGAGTCCAACGGCAAGAAGGCCCGCTTCCTGCGCGAGGCGGTCCGCCAGCTGAAGCTGTCCAATGCCGAAGTCGCCGAATCCCGGATCGAAGCCCTCGACCGGCCGGGCGGGTTCGACGCGATCACCGCCCGCGCGCTCGCGACGCTGCCCGACATCCTGAGCGTCGGTGGCCACCTGCCGAAGGCCGACGGCGGGCGCCTGCTGGCGATGAAGGGCATCCACCCGGTCGACGAGATCGCCGCCCTCCCCGCCGGCTGGCGACTCGTCGCGGTGACGCCGCTGACGGTGCCCGGCCTCGATGCCGAACGGCATCTGGTGGTCATCGAACGCGCCTGAGCCACTTCCGATGTTCCGCCCCGCTCCCGCCGTGGTCCCACCGGTCGTGGGGCGGCTCCGCCGCAGCGCCGGACCAGATCGGTTACCCCTCGCGGGTGTTGGGGGGCATAATCCCGATCCGGCCATCGCCCTGCGGTGGCCGGCTTCCCTTCCCGAACCGCGACGGAGCCCATGGCCCGCATCATCGCCATTGCCAATCAGAAGGGCGGCGTCGGCAAGACGACGACGGCCGTGAACCTGGCCGCGGCCCTGGCGCGGGTGCCCAAGCGCGTGCTGCTGGTCGACCTGGACTCGCAGGGCAACGCGACGATGGGCTGTGGCATCGACAAGGGCGCCGTGCCGGTCAGCACCTGTGACGTGCTGCTGGGCGAGGTGGAAGCCGGCGATGCGGTCATGCAGACCGAGGAAGACGTCGACCTGATTCCCGGCAACACCGATCTCACCGCTGCCGAGCTCGAGCTGATGGGCGTCGACGGCCGCGAACACCGTCTGCGCGTCGCGCTCGAGCCCCTGCGCGCGCGCTACGACTTCATCCTCATCGACTGCCCGCCGGCCCTGTCGCTGCTCACGCTCAACGCCTTGACGGCGGCCGATTCGGTGCTGGTGCCGATGCAGTGCGAGTACTACGCGCTCGAAGGCCTGTCGGCGCTGCTGCAGACGATCGACGCGATCCGGCAGAACCTCAACCCGAAGCTCGAGGTCGAGGGCGTGCTGCGGACGATGTTCGACGTGCGCAACAACCTCGCCAACGCGGTCTCGGCGGAGCTTACCAACCACTTCGGCGACAAGGTGTTCCGCACCATCGTGCCGCGCAATGTCCGTGTGGCCGAAGCGCCAAGCCACGGCCAGAGCATCGTCGGCTACGACAAGGCCTCGCGCGGCGCGATCGCCTACCTCGGCCTCGCCGGCGAGGTGATCCGGCGCCAGCGCGAGCGCGATACTGCCCGCACCCAGGACGCACCCGCCATGGAGACTCCGGCATGACCGCAGCGAAGACGCCGGTAAAGAAGCGTGGCCTGGGCCGGGGGCTGGAAGCCCTGCTCGGCCCCAAGGCCGCGGCCGAGGCGCCCGCGAGCCTGGAGGCGACCGAACAGGACACGCTGCGGCTGCTGCCGATCGATGCGCTGAGCGCCGGCAAGTACCAGCCGCGCAAGCACTGGGATGCCGACAAGCTCACCGAGCTGGCCGAGTCGATCAAGGCGCAGGGCGTGATCCAGCCGCTGGTGGTGCGCGAGCGGCCCGATCGCACCTTCGAGATCATCGCCGGCGAGCGCCGCTGGCGCGCGTCCAAGCAGGCCGGCCTGAGCGAAGTGCCGGCGGTGGTGCGCAACGTCGAGGACCGCACGGTCGTCGCGATGGCGCTGATCGAGAACATCCAGCGCGAGGACCTCAATCCCCTCGAAGAAGCGCAGGCCCTGCAGCGGCTGATCGAGGAGTTCGACCTCACCCACGCGCAGGCCGCCGAAGCGGTGGGACGCTCGCGCGCCGCCGTCTCCAACCTGCTGCGCCTGCTGGAACTGCCGCCCGCGATCCGCATCCTGGTCGAGTCCCGGCAGCTGGAAATGGGCCATGCCCGCGCGCTGCTGACCCTCTCGCCCGAGCTCGCCAGCAAGCTCGCCAGCGACGCGGTCGAACACGGCTGGTCGGTGCGCGAGGTCGAGCACCGCGCCCAGCAGTTCGCCGCCGGCCGCGTCCCCGGGGGAGACACACGCACCATCGCGCGCAACAAGGCGCGCCCGCAGGCCGACATCGTCTCGCTGGAGAACGAGCTGTCGGAAACCCTCGGCACCCGGGTCTCGATCGCCAATGGCCGTGGCAACAAGGGCCGCCTGGTGATCCACTACGGCAACCTGGAAGCCCTTGACGGCGTGCTGGAGCGGCTGCGCGCGCAGCGTCCCTGAAGCCGGAACCGCACACGCGGAGGTCGGAACGAACGTCCGACCCGACGGTGGTCGGCCGCACTGTAAAATCGCCGTCTTTTGCGCGCGCCCGTCTTGGATTCCCCGCCCCGCCCCGCCTTCCGCGGCCCGACCTTCATCCGGCTGCTGGCCCGCCTGACCGACGACACGCTGCCGCAAGGCGGCCCGGCGCCGGCCGAGCGCCTGAGCCAGTGGATCGACTGGACACGGGCAGTGGCGCTGTCGAAGGTGCTGGACGCGAAGGCGCCGGAGGCTGAACAAGGCGCGCAAGTCGTTGATCGCGACGACGCAGCCGTGTGCGCCAAGGCGCGGGCGACGTTGCTGGCGTCGATCGCCGAAGCGCCGGAGCTGGTGATCCCGCAGCCGCAGGCGGCCGGGGCCTCGGACGATGGCGACGCCGACGCCGCACCCGGGGCCGCGATCGACTTCGCGCCATTCCGCCAGCGTCAGCTGGCGCTGCAGCGCTCGATGCAGATGGCGACCGGTCGGCTGCGCGGCGATCTGCGCGATCGGCTGGCAGCGCGTTCGGTTGAGATGGCGCGGCTGGCCGAGGTGGATGCGGTGATGGAGGGCGTGCTGAGTCCGCGCGAGCACGCCTTGCTCGGCGCGGTGCCGGCCCTGCTCGAAACGCACTTCGAGCGGCTGCGCACCGCCGCGGGTGCGTTGGCCACGGATCCGTCCGCGGCCTGGCTCGATGGTTTTCGCAGGGACATGCAGGGCGTGCTGATCGCCGAGCTGGATGTCCGTTTCCAACCGGTCGAGGGGCTGCTCGCAGCGCTTCGCACCCACTGACGCAGTGCCCATGTCCCCAAGCAGTCGCAATACCGCCCTTCTTCCCGCGCTCGCGTTCGCGCTCGGCCTGGCCGTGGTCGGCTGGATCGCCATCGGTTACATCGGCTCGAACACGGCGGCATTCGCCGTCTCCGTGTTGATCGGCGTGGCCTACGTCGCAGGCGGACTGGAACTGCTGCGTTATCGCCGCGCCACGTCGACACTCTCCGAGGCGACCGCGGCGCTGTCCGCGCCGCCGGCATCGCTCGCCGACTGGCTCGACCGGCTCGATCCCACGCTGCGCAACCCGGTGCGCCTGCGCATCGAGGGCGAGCGCGTCGCGCTGCCGGTGCCCGCGCTGACCCCCTACCTGGTCGGCATGCTGGTGCTGCTCGGCATGCTGGGCACGCTGCTGGGCATGATGGTGATGCTGCGTGGCACCGGCATGGCGCTGGAGACGGCGACCGACCTGCAGGCGATCCGCGATTCCCTGGCGGCGCCGGTCAAGGGCCTGGGCTTCGCGTTCGGGACCTCGATCGCGGGCATCGCGACCTCGGCGATGCTGGGCCTGGCTTCGGCGCTGCTGCGGCGCGAACGCGCCCAGAGCGTGCAACTGCTGGACGTGGCTGCCGCGACGACGCTGCGCGCGCACTCGCAGGCCCATCAGCGCGAGGAAACCCTGCGGCTGCTGCAGCAGCAGACCGAAGTGATGCCGGCGCTGGTCGACCGCCTGACCGCGATGATGGCGACGATCGAGCAGCAGAACGCCTCGGCGGGCGAGCGCCACGCTGCGAGCCAGGAGGCCTTCCATGGCCGCACCGAGGCCGTGTATGTACAGCTCGCTGCGTCGGTCGAGCGCGCCCTGCAGACCAGCGTCGCCGACAGCGCGCGCGCCGCCACGGCCGCGCTGCAGCCGGTGTTCGAGACGACGATGTCCGCCCTCGCGCGCGAAACCGCGGCCCTGCAGGCCACCGTCGCGGACGCGGTCGAACGCCAGTTGCAGGCGCTCAACGCCGGCTTCGAGGCCTCCACCGCGACGGTCGCACAGCGCTGGCAGCAGGCCGTGGATGGCCAGCAGGCCTCGAACGAGACACTGGCGCGCGACCTGCGTGCCACGCTCGACGGCTTCAATGCGACATTCGAGCAGCGCAGCGAGGGGCTGCTGGGCGAGGTCACCGCGCGACTCGACGCGGCGCAGGCCCGGGCCGGCGCGCTGCACGAGACCGTGACCGGCGCCGTGGACCGCCAATTGCAGGCGCTCACCGCCGGATTCGAGGCATCGACGGCCGGCGTGGCCCAGCGCTGGGAGCAGGCACTGGCCGCGCAACAAGCCGCGCAGGCCGCGCTGACGTCCGAACTGCGCAGCACGCTCGACGGCGTCGGCGTGACCTTCGAGCAACACGCGACCGCACTGGTCGACGGGGTCGCCAGCCGACTCGATGCAACGGCCGGCAGCGTGGGCGCCGCATGGAACGATGCACTGGCCACCCAGGCGGCGACCAACGCGGAGATGAGTGCGCAGCATCAGCAGGCGCTGAGCGCGGCTGCCGCCACGTTCGAAACGCACTCCGCAGCGCTGCTCCAGAAGGTCGATGCCTCGCACGCCGAGCTGCACACGGCGCTGGCCGCGCAGGATGCCCAGCGCCTTGCCGCGTGGAGCGAGAGCCTCGCCGCCATGGCCGCCGCGCTGCGCGACGAGTGGGCCCAGGCGGGCGCCGACACCACGCGCCAGCAGCAGGCGATCTGCGACCGCCTGGCCACGACCGCCGACACGATCGGCGCCCAGACCCAGGCCCATGCCAGCGCGACCATCGCCGAGATCTCGCGCCTGGTCGACACCGCATCGGAGGCGCCGCGCGCGGCCGCCGAAGTCATCGCCGAGCTGCGCCAGTCGCTGTCGGAGAGCATGGTGCGTGACACCGCGATGCTCGAAGAACGTACGCAGATGCTCTCGACGCTCGACACCCTGCTGCGCGCGGTGAACCACGCCTCCACCGAGCAGCGCGCGGCGATCGAGGCACTGGTTGCCACTTCGGCCGATCTGCTCGAACGCGTCGGCACACGCTTCAGCGACCACATCGCGGCCGAGACCGGCAAGCTCGACACCATCGCCGACGACCTGCGGGTGGGCGCGGTGGAAGTGGCCAGCCTTGGCGAGGCCTTCGGCGCGGCGACCGCCGTGTTCGGCGAATCGAACCAGGCGCTTGCCGCGCGCCTGCAGGGCATCGAGGACGCGCTGGCGAAATCGCTGGTCCGCAGCGACGAGCAGCTGGCCTATTACGTGGCGCAGGCGCGCGAGGTCGTGGACCTCAGCGTGCTCGCGCAGAAGCAGATCATCGAAGAGCTGCAGCAGCTTGGCGCGACGCGCGCCGCCTCCGCATGAGTGTCGAGCTGGAAGGCGATGTCGAGTCGACCGCCCCGGTCTGGGCTGCGTTCGGCGATCTGATGTCGGTGCTGCTGGGCGCGTTCGTGCTGATCCTGGTCGGCGTGATCGGCGTCCAGCTGCAGCTGGAGATGCGGCTGGATGCCGAGATCGCCCAGCGCGAGGCGGAAGAGCGACGCCGCCAGACCCTGGAGCAGGCCCTGGCGGCCCCGCTCGCCGCCGGGCGCATCACCCTGATCGACGGCCGGATCGGCATCCGTGGCAGCGTGCTGTTCGCCCAGGCCTCCGACCAGCTGCAGCCCGAGGGCCGCGAGCTGCTGCAGAGCCTCGCCGGCCCGCTGGCCGGGTATCTGGCCTCGCGCGACGAGATGCTGATGGTCAGCGGCTTTACCGACGATCGCCTGGTACGCGACGGCAACCGGTTCTCGGACAACTGGGAACTCTCGGCGCAGCGCGCCCTGACCGTCACCCGCGGATTGATCGCGGCAGGTGTTCCGGCCGATTCGGTGTTCGCCGCCGCGTTCGGCGCGCAGCAGCCGGTGGGTTCGAATGCCGACCCCGAGGGCCGCGCACGGAACCGACGCGTCGAGATGGCCCCGGTGCCGCGCCAGGCCGGCGCCAAGGCCGATGGTCGCTGAGGCCGTCGACATCGCGGGCCTGCTGGACGACTGGCGCGCGCGCGGCGCGGACCGTCTCGATCCGATCCGCTTCCAGCACATCGAGGCCCTGCGGCGCCGCGCGGCAACATGCGATGGCGCCGTGCGACGCGCGCTCGAGGCGAAGCTCGCCGCGCTGGTGGGCACCTATGCGCGGAACGTCGAGCGGATGCCGGAGGGCCGCGGGAACGCGGCGCCCGGGCGCAGTGCACTGGCACCGCTGATCGACGCCATCGCCGCGCATGCGCGCGCCGACACGGGCGCTGCCGGCCCGGACCGGGCCTACCCCGAGCTCCCTGCGGTCGAGGAATTCCGCGCGTTGTGGTCGACCCTGCGCACCAGCAGCCAGGTCCGCAAGTCGCTGGCCGAGGTACCGACCGGCGCCGGCCCGCTGAACTCCGCCGCCCTCGCCTACCGGTCGCTGTCCCTGATGGGCGCGACGTCGCCGGCCTATCTGGAGCGGTTCCTGTCCTATGTCGACACGCTCTCGTGGCTGGAAACATTGCAGGACGCGGCTGTGCTGACCGGCCGCGAACCGCCCCCGACCGCCAGCGGCAAGCCGCGGGCCAAGGCCGGATCGAGGAAGCGCAAGACCTGACGGGCGGCCCGCACTGGGCGTTCAGGCGCCGGGGGCCTCCGGAGGGCCGCGTGGCGGACGCGAAGACGGACAGCCGGATCCCTGGCACCCGGGCCGCTTCCGACCGAGCCGCCGGCAAGCCCGGCGGCGGGCCGGCAATCCGGGCCCGCAGCGAGCCGGCCCTTGCGCAGCGAGCCCGGTATCAGCACAATGGCCGGCTAGCTGCGTCCAGACCATGGCGACATGGCTGACCTGCCCTGCGGAAGCGCGATTCCCGGCAGTGCTGCAGCAGGATGTCCAAACCCACCCGCATCGCGCGATGGCACTGCCATCGGGGCCGCCATCTCCCTGGCTAAGGGCGATATCAAACACACTTCGAGGTGCGCAATGTCCCGAGTATGCCAAGTCACCGGCAAGCGTACGACGCATGGCAACAATGTGTCGCACGCCATGAACAAGACCCGCCGCCGCTTCATGCCCAACCTGCATGAGCGTCGCTTCTGGGTTGCCAGCGAGAACCGCTGGATCAAGCTGCGTGTTTCCACCAAGGCCCTGCGCACCATCGACAAGAACGGCATCGACGTCGTCCTCGCCGAGCTCCGTGCCCGCGGCGAAAAGGTCTGAGGAGTTAGAACATGGCAGGCAAGCGCGACAAGATCCGTCTGATTTCCTCGGCCAACACCGGGCATTTCTACACCACGGACAAGAACAAGAAGAACACCCCCGGCAAGATGGAGTTCAAGAAGTACGACCCCGTCGTCCGGAAGCACGTGATCTACAAGGAAGGCAAGATCAAGTGATGCAACGACCCGCGCTTCAGCGCGGCTGACGTTGCGTTACCCCCGCGCAGGCGGGGATCGAGCGCCTTCAATGCAGAACCCGCCGCAAGGCGGGTTTTGTGTTTCCGGAGTGGTGAGCCCGTGAGCGCCTCTGCGCGCGCGGCTCGGCCCGTCACGCCGACGCACCTTCCCGGGCGGGCCTCGTCCTTTGAGAGGGAAAGGTGCAACTGCCTGCCGGGGACGGCAGGGCCGACCGGGCCGGTTCACCCGGCCCCGCCATACCCCATGCCACACTCGCCCGCATGTCGAATCACGACCTGCACATCGGCCTGTGGATCCTCGCGGCCGACTGGCTGATCCGGGTCGCGGCCCTGCTGTGGATTCCCGCGCGCACGCGCTCATCGTCCGCGCGCAGCTGGCTCCTGCTGATCGGCTTCGTGCCCCTGCTCGGACTCCCTGCCTATCTGCTGCTCGGCCACCCGTGGCTGTCGCGGCTGCGGCGCGAGCGGCAGGCGCGCGCGTCGCGGCAGATCAGGCAGAGGCAGGCGGCGCTGACCGCGCTGCGGTGGTGTCCGCCCGATGCGTTCTCCGCACCCGCGGATGTGACGCGCCTCGCCGAGCGGCTCGGCGATTTCATGCCCACCAATGGCAATGCCGTCGAGCTGCTGGATGATTACGCAGGCTCACTGCAACGCCTCGTCGACGACATCGATGCGGCGACGCGTGAGGTGCACCTGCTCTATTACCTGATGCACGACGACGCCAGCGGACGCTCGGTTGCCGATGCACTCGAGCGCGCGGCCCGGCGCGGCGTGCGCTGCCGATTGCTGCTCGACGCCGTGGGCGCGAAGCGCGGCCTGCGTGCGTTCCGACGCCCGTTGCGCGATGCCGGTGTCTGCGTGCACGCCACATTGGCCGGCGGACTCGCGTGGCGCCGCAGCGCGCGCATGGATCTGCGCAACCATCGCAAGATCGCAGTGATCGATGGCGTTCTCGCGCTGACGGGTTCACAGAACCTCGCCGATCCGGAATTCGTGTCCGGCCATCCCAACCGGGAGGTCGTCGCGCGGGTGCGTGGGCCGGTGGTCGCGCAACTGCAGGCGTTGTTCGCCAGCGACTGGTACATCGAGACCGGTGAGGTCCTGGAGGTCGATGCGTCGCCGATCCCGTCGAACGGCCATGTGCCGGCGCAGCTGCTGCCAAGCGGCCCGGCATATCCGTTCGAGAATGCGCGCGACGTGTTCGTCGCGCTCGTGCAGCGCGCGCGCCGGCGCGCGGTACTGGTGACGCCCTACTTCGTGCCCGACGAGGCCACGCTGGGCGCGCTGCGTGTCGCCGCACTGTCGGGCGTGTCGGTGCAGCTGATCCTGTCGGCGACCAACAACCAGCGCCTGACCGCCTGGGCGCAGGCCGGTTTCTACGACGAACTGCTCGCCGCCGGGGTGGGCATTGCGCTCTACAGGCCGCATTTCCTGCATGCGAAGCATCTGAGCATCGACGACGACATCGCACTGGTCGGGTCGAGCAATCTCGACATCCGCAGCTTCATGCTCAATGCCGAGGCCGGCTTGCTGTGCTTCGACGCCGGCGTGGTGGCGCGGCTACGCGAGATCGAGCAGGACTATCTGCGCGAGTCGGATGTGCTCGAAGCGGAAGCGTGGAAGCGGCGACCGCATTGGCGGCGCAGTGTGGAAGGCATCGCACGGCTGGCGGACTCGTTTCTCTGACGCATGCGCGCCCGGCATCAGAAGCCGCCGCCCGCGTCGAGCCAGGCCTGCTCTTCGGGTGTACTGACGCGACCCAGCGCACGGTTGCGATGCGGGAAACGTCCGAAGCGTTCGACGACGTCGAAATGCGCCTGCGCGTACTTGCGATACTCGACGTTGTCGACATCGGCAAAGAGTTCGATCGAGCGCTGCTGGTCGGCCGGATCTTCCGAGTGCTCGAACGGCAGGTAGACGAAGCCGCGCAGGTCGGCTGCGAATACGCGATCGTGGCCCGAGGCGATCATGCGCTCGGCGTAGTGGCGCGCGAGGGAATCGGTTGCGAACGCATGGGCGCTGCCACGGAAGATGTTGCGCGGAACCTGGTCGAGCAGGATCAACAGCGCGAGTCCGCCCTCTGCCGTGCCGAGCCAGTGCTCGAGCTCTCTGCGGGCCGCGACGAAATGCACGTCGCGGAAGCGCTGGTCGCATTCGCGATCGAAGGCAGCGCCGCCGCCGAACCACTTCTGCATACCAGCCTGTTGCCAGAAATCGACGACGTGCCCGGGCTTGATCATCTCCATGGCCACAGATTACCGCGGCGGCGGCGCGGCGCATGCGTCTTCCCGGCGACCGGCCCATACTCGGGCGATCCCTGCCTCGAAACCGCTCCATGATGCGTCGTCCGTCCCACCTGTCGACAGCGCTGCTGGCGCTCTCCGCCGTCATGCTGCTCGGCGCCTGCCAGCGCACGGATGCCGATATGGCCCTGCTGGAGTCGCCTGCTGTGGGCGATGTCTATGCCGCGCAGCTCAGCGGGTTCTCGCGATATGCATTCACCGACGATGAGGGCAAGCCGACCGATCCCGCCTACGGCCTGATGCAGGTGGTCTCGGCCGATCCCGACGGCGTCGTCGTCGTCACCCAGAACGCGGCGTCGGCCGGAAAATCGCTGTCGCACAACGACATTCGCGGCGACCTGGCGGATATCGAGTTCGACGAGGGCGAGCAGATCGCGATCGGGAGGGCCGAGCTGGCCAGGGCGCGCGGCGATGGTCTGATCTTCACGGTAAAGCGGCCCACCGACGAGTAGGCCGCGATCGGGCGCGTGCGGGCTTGAGCCCGGTGCGCATGCAGCGGGCGGATTACTCGTCGAAGCGGAGATGCCGGACCGATTTGCCGTGGCGACGGATCAGCTTCAGCGCCTCGATGCCGATGAGGATGTGGCGCTCGACGAAGTCCGCGCTCACCAGTGCGTCGGAAGCTTCGGTCTTGACCCCGTCCGGAATCATCGGCTGGTCGCTGACGAGCAGCAGCGCACCCGAGGGAATGCGGTTGGCGAAGCCGGCGGCGAAGACCGTAGCGGTCTCCATGTCGATCGCCATGCAGCGCATCGCACGCAGGCGCTCCTTGAAAGTGTCGTCATGCTCCCAGACTCGGCGGTTGGTCGTGTAGACAGTACCGGTCCAGTAGTCGTGGCCGAGGTCGCGGATCACCGTCGAGACCGCACGCTGCAGGGCGAACGCCGGCAATGCCGGTACCTCGGGCAGCAGGTAGTCGCTGCTGGTACCTTCCCCGCGGATCGCCGCGATCGGCAGCACCAGATCGCCGAGCTGGTTCTTGCGCTTGAGTCCGCCGCACTTGCCGAGGAACAGCACGGCCTTCGGCGCGATCGCCGACAGCAGGTCCATCATCGTCGCGGCGTTGGGACTGCCCATGCCGAAGTTGATCATGGTCATGCCGTCGGCAGTGGCGCTGGGCATCGGCCGGTCCAGGCCGACGATTTCCGCACCGGTGATGCGCGCGAAATGGTTGAGATAGCCGCTGAAGTTGGTCAGCAGGATGTGCTCGCCGAACCGGTCGAGCGGCACGCCGGTGTAACGCGGCAGCCAGTTTTCGACGATCTGCTCTTTCTCTTTCATCGTCATGCTCCTTTTCTTCGCGGCCATTCTCGCATGCGCGCCGCGGGTGCCTGGAACGCGCGGTCTGTCCCAGCGCACGCGCTGTACCCGCGGGTACACTCGAACTTCGCCCGCGGCGGGTGCTGAACGCCGCCGCGGACCGTCCAACGTGTTCCGGGGATCTCCGATGTCTCGTCTATTGACGGCCGCGCTCGCGGTCGCCCTGTCCGGCGGCTGCGCCAGTCACGCCTCGGCCGACAAACCGGCCACCGGCGCCACCGGCGCCCATGTCGGCGCCAGCGCCTATGCAAGCACCTATACGCCCATCGCATCGCCGCCGGTGCTGATCACCAACGCCACCGTGCTGATCGGTGACGGCCAGCGCCTGGAAGCGGCCGACGTGCTGCTGCAGGACGGGCGTATCCAGGCGGTGGGTCCGGCGCTCGCGGCGCCCGCGAACGCGCAACGCATCGACGGCACCGGCAAGTGGATCACGCCGGGCATCATCGACGTGCATTCGCACCTGGGCGTCTATCCGAGCCCCGGCGCAAGCGCGCACAGCGACGGCAACGAGATGACCGCGCCGAACACCGCCCAGGTCTGGGCCGAGCATTCGGTGTGGCCGCAGGATCCGGGCTTCGGCGCGGCGCTCGCCGGCGGCGTGACCTCGCTGCAGATCCTGCCCGGCTCGGCGAACCTGATCGGCGGACGCGGCGTGACGCTCAAGAACGTCGCCGCGACGATGGTCACCGACATGAAGTTCCCCGGCGCGCCCTACGGCCTGAAGATGGCCTGCGGCGAGAACCCCAAGCGCGTGTATGGCCAGAAGGGCGGCCCGGCGACGCGCATGGGCAACGTCGCCGGCTATCGCGCGGCGCTGATCGACGCGGCCGACTACCGGCGCAAGCAGGCCGGCGATTCGCCGGGCAAGCGCGACCTCAAGGTCGAGACAATGGCCGGCGCGATGGATGGCGACATCCTCGTGCACATCCACTGCTACCGCGCCGACGAGATGGCGCAGATGCTGGATCTCGCCAGGGAATTCGACTTCAAGATCGCCGCGTTCCATCACGGCGTGGAGGCCTACAAGATCGCCGACCGTCTC
>Ga0233363_1000091_pt1 | contig 44241 bp, 44 predicted proteins | sample ElkDunMinimDraft_18_FD_191534 | JGI IMG/M metagenome (GOLD analysis project Ga0233363, IMG submission 191534) | Fecal eukaryotic communites from dung pellets of Tule Elk in California, USA - Elk Dung C16 | ecosystem: Host-associated > Mammals > Digestive system > Large intestine > Fecal | place... | reverse complement strand
GCGACTTCCGGGCGAGGCCACGGCCGCGCCCGCAGGTTCCGGGACCGGTTCTGAGCCCGGTCCTGAGGGTGGCTCGGGATCGGCGGACCCGCGGCGAGGAGTCCGGCGCCGGGCATGGATCGCGGCCGCCGCGGTCGTCGCCGTGGCCGCGGTCGTGCTCGCCGGCGTCCTCGGTGTGCGGACCGCCCAGGATCGCGCGTGGGAGCCGCTGCCGACGGACCTGCCGGCAGCGCGTGACGCGCAGGCGGTGCAGTTCGTCCTCGGCACGTGCGTCGAGGCGATGCCCGACGACGGCGGCGTGTCGCAGGCACGTGCGGTGCCGTGCGACGAGGAGCACGAGGCGCAGGTCGTCGGCCGCACGGATGCGGCCACGGACGCGGTCTGGCCCGGCGACGACGTGCTCGCGAGCCGCGGCTCGCGGGCTTGCGGCCCGGAGCTGCTCGGGCCCGAGGCCCGGCAGGACGGCGCCCGAGGCGCGCGCTTCGTCGTCTGGACGCCGAGCGAGGAGTCGTGGTCCGAGGGCGACCGCACCACGTTGTGCCTGGTCGTCGTGGCTGCGCCGCGCACGGGCTCGTTGCTGGACTGAGCGCAACCCCGTCGTGTCCAGGTCGGGTCGCGTCGAGGCATGAAAATGTGATGGAACGGTGAAGGTCGCCGACGCGTGGCTCAGAGCCGAAACACGGCAGGTAACTGATCTGCGGTTTCAGGCGGAGCCTTCCGGAGAAATGCCCGTCTGCGTCCCGTTTTAGGGCGAGCTGGTCGATTCTTCGGACAAGTACTTCGGCACGGAGGTCTTCACTCCACCTTCACGAGATTCCGCGGACCCCTTCGTTATCGAATCGCGACATTCGGCGTTGCGAAGGTTAGCGTCGACGTTCGTTCGCCCCGTACAGGGCGGGCCGTCCGGACCGTAACGCCTCGTGCTGCCGTCGGTCCGAGACGCCGACGAACACCACGGCAGCAGCGGGGGACCCACACATCGGGCGCCTTCGGCGCCCTTGGGGTGTAGCCGTCCATGACGGCAGGCCAAGACCCCTCGGCCCAACCCGACAGCTCACCTCGCAGGCGTGAGAGGTCCGCTATGGCCATGTCCACTTCTCCGCGCACAAAAACGTTGCCCAAGGCACGACGAACCGTTGTCGCCCTTGGCCTGGTCTCCGCCCTCAGCGGCGGGATGCTCGTCTCGCAGGCAGCGCAGGCACCGCAGGCTTCTGCCGCAACCACGACCCGGGCGGTCTCCCTGGCGGCCAAGCCCGCGCCCCGCGTGGCGCTCGCCGTCACCAACAAGGTGATCGTCAAGGGCAAGAAGACGGCCGTCATCAAGACGCGTGCCACGCGCGGCGGCGCCGCCGTCCAGGGCTGGGCGCGTCTGCTGGTCAACGGCGACGCCGTCCGCGTCAAGAAGCTGTACCGGGGCAACGCCGTGTTCCGCCCCGCCACCAGCCACTACGACATCGGCAAGAACCGGGTTCGCGTCGTCATCGTGCCGAGCAAGGCGTCGGGCCTCGCACGCAAGGCCTCGGCCACCCGGTACGTGCGGGTCAAGCCGGCGGGCTCGCCCGTCGTGAACGTCGCCAACAGGTACGTGGGCGCCCGTTACGTCGCCGGCGGCTCCTCGCCGAGCGGCTTCGACTGCTCGGGCTTCACCAGCTACGTCTATCGCAAGGCGATCGGCAAGTCGCTTCCCCGCACCTCGTCCGGCCAGAAGTCTGCCGGTCGCGTCGTCTCCCGCGCCAACGCGCGCCCCGGGGACATCATCTGGACGCCCGGTCACGTGGCGATCTACATCGGCAACGGCAAGCAGATCGAGGCCGCGCGGCCCGGCGTCGGCGTCGTCAAGCGCGCCATCTGGCAGGACAACCCGCGCTTCGTGCGCGTCAGCAACGCCGCGATCGGCGCCTGATCGCGGCAGTGTCGCCGCAGGTGACGAGCCCGTCCTCCGTCTCGGAGGGCGGGCTCGTCTGCTGTGCCGAGGGCCGCGGCCGCCAGGGTCACCGCACCGCGGGCCGGCCGTCGCCGTCGCGCAGGAAGTCCAGCAGGGCGGCCGCCAGCTCGTCCGGGGCCTCCTCCGCCATGTGGTGGCCCGAGTCGATCGGCCCGCCGCCGCGCAGGTTCGTGGCCCAGTCCTTCCAGACGTCGCGCGGGTCACCGTAGAGATCGCCCATGTCGTCGCGGCTCGACCACAGCACCAGCAAGGGGCAGGTCACCCGCCGGCCCGCCGCCCTGTCGGCCTCTTCGTGCGCGCGGTCGGTCTCGAGACCGGCCCGGTAGTCCTCGAGCATCGCCCGGACCGTCGCAGGGTCGTGGATCGCGGCGCGGAACTCGGCGTACGCCTCCGGTCCCATGTGCTCGGGCCCACCGCCGTACCACGCCTCGGGGTCCGCGACGATGGCGCGCTCGGGCTTGTCGGGCTGGGCGTAGAAGAACCAGTGCCACCACGTGCGCGCGAACGTCGGGCCGCACCGGGCGAGCGCCTCGGAGATGGGGACGCTGTCGAGGACGGCGAGCCGCTCGACGGCGTCGGGGTGGTCGAGCGTGAGACGCAGCGCGACGTAGCTCCCACGGTCGTGGCCGATGACGGCGAACCGGTCATGACCGAGCGACCGCATGAGCCGCACCAGGTCTCCGGCCATCGCCCGCTTGGAGTACGGCAGGTGGTCCGGGGTGGTGGGCGGCTTCGAAGACCGCCCGTAGCCGCGCAGGTCCGGCACCACGACGGCGTACCCGGCGTCGACGAGCCGGGCCGCCACCCGGTGCCACGTGGCGCCCGTCCTCGGATGGCCGTGCAGCAGCAGGACGGGTGGGCCGCTGCCCCCGTGGCGCACGTAGAGCTGCACGTCACCGACGTCGAGCCGACCCATGGTGAAACCGTCGAAGAACACCCGCGCATGGTGCTGCGCGCGCCTTCCACATGCAACGCGAGCACCGGCCCGCATCCACCCCGCAACCCCGGAATCTGCCGACGTCGCCCAAGGTCACAGGGGCGCTCACCGGGCTGGACGGCGTCACGACGACCGAGGCCGGCGTGACGCTGCGCCTGCCGGCCCTGTCATGGGCGGTCGTGGAGGTCGAGGTGACGCCGGTCTGAGGCCCACGAGCCCCCGGTGGGCATGGTCGCGCGGCAGGCGCATGCCCCATGATGTGCCCATGGATGAAGGCGTCGGCGTGGGACCCTGGCCCGGTGGCCGGGACGCGTGGCCCACCGGGCCGGACGGCGCACCCGACCCGCGCTACGACCACGAGCTGCTGGCGCACGGGGACCGCCGCAACGTCGTCGACCGCTACCGCTACTGGACCGTCGAGGCGATCGTCGCCGACCTCGACACCCAGCGGAACCCGCTGCACGTGGCGATCGAGAACTGGGCGCACGACCTCAACATCGGCTCGGTGGTGCGGACGGCGAACGCGTTCAACGTCGCAGGCGTGCACATCGTGGGCCGGCGGCGCTGGAACCGGCGCGGTGCGATGGTCACGGACCGCTACCTGCACGTGCACCACCATCCGGGCGCAGAGGCCCTCGCGCGCTGGGCGTCCGTCAAGGGCGTCACGCTCGTCGGCGTGGACAACGTGCCCGGGTCCGTGCCGCTCGAGGACTTCGCCTTGCCCGAGCGCTGCCTGCTGCTCTTCGGCCAGGAGTCGTCCGGACTGACCCCCGAGGCCCAGGCCGTGTGCGAGGCCGTCGTCCACATCACCCAGTACGGGTCCACCCGCTCGCTCAACGCCGGCGCTGCCGCGGCGATCGCGATGCACACGTGGGCCCGGTCCCATGTGCACGACGCGAAGTGACGTGCATGACCCTTCCGTGAGAAAATCGCAGGTGCATGCGGGCATCGCGCCCGCCGCGATGATGCCGCCCGCTGCATTCCCGTACGTCCCGTCATTGGAGTACCGCAGATGCCCATCGCAACCCCCGAGGTCTACGGCGAGATGATCGACCGCGCGAAGGCAGGCAAGTTCGCCTACCCCGCCGTCAACATCACGTCGTCCCAGACGATCACTGCCGCTCTCCAGGGCTTCGCCGAGGCGGAGTCGGACGGCATCATCCAGGTGTCCGTCGGCGGTGCCGAGTACGGGTCGGGCTCCACGATCAAGGACCGTGTGGTCGGGTCGCTCGCGCTGGCGGCGTACGCCACCGAGGTCGCGAAGAACTACCCGGTCAACATCGCGATCCACACCGACCACTGCGTCAAGAAGAACCTCGACTCGTGGGTGCGCCCGCTCCTGGTGCTCGAGGCCGAGCAGGTCAAGGCGGGCAAGAACCCGACGTTCCAGTCGCACATGTTCGACGGCTCGGACATCCCGCTCGACGAGAACCTCGTCATCGCGGCCGAGCTGCTCGAGCTGTCCCGCGCCGCGCGCACCATCCTCGAGATCGAGGTCGGTGTCGTCGGCGGCGAGGAGGACGGCCACGAGGCCGCGATCAACGACAAGCTGTACACGACGGTAGAGGACGGCCTGGCCACCGTGCGTGCGCTCGGCACGGGCGAGAAGGGCCGGTACCTGACGGCGCTCACCTTCGGCAACGTGCACGGCGTCTACAAGCCGGGTGCGGTCAAGCTCCGCCCGTCGATCCTCGCGGAGATCCAGAAGGCCGTGGGCGACGAGCTCGGCCAGGAGAACCCGTTCGACCTGGTCTTCCACGGCGGGTCGGGCTCGACGGCCCAGGAGATCGCCGAGGCGGTCGACAACGGCGTCATCAAGATGAACATCGACACCGACACGCAGTACGCGTTCTCGCGTCCGGTCGCCGACCACTTCTTCAAGAACTACGACGGCGTGCTCAAGGTGGACGGCGAGGTGGGCAACAAGAAGGCCTACGACCCGCGCGCCTGGGGCAAGCTCGCCGAGGCCGGGATGGCGGCGCGCATCGTCGAGGCGTGCGAGCAGCTGCGGTCCGCCGGCCAGAAGATGTGACCTTGCTCTGCGCATGCGACGGCGGGCCCGCACCCTGCACCGGGTGCGGGCCCGCCGTCGTCATGCCCGCTCGCGCTCGCGCGGGCGGGCGTGCGGCCCTACTTCTTGCGCGTCGACGTCGGCTGGGCTGCGGTGCCGTCGCCGATCTCGTCGAAGCCGGGGTCGTCGTCCACGATCTCCAGGAGCTCCCCGATCCGCGTGACCTCCAGGAGGAACCGCACGGTGGGGGGAGCGCGCAGCACACGCACCTGATGAGGGCTGCGCGACGCGAGGCGGGCAAGGAAGGCGACTCCCGACGAGTCCATGAACGTCACATGGTGGGCGTCGAGCTCGACCGGCAGGCCCGACTGCTCGGCATCGGCGATCGCCTCGTCGAGCTCGGCACCGATGTCCGCGTCGATCTCGCCGGAGAGCACCACGCGAGCGCGCGTCGAGCCCACGATGACGTGGACGCTCGCCGGGTCGCCAAGCTCAGGCGTTGCCTGAGCGTCTCGCGGTGCCGCAGTCCGCGAATCCCGCGAGGTGGGGTTCGATCCGTCGTGCACGGTGCTCCTTTCACGAGCTGGCGCCGGTCATCTCGTGTCTCGGCGGACACCAATCTACGGTTGAATGACCAGCGAGAACACCAGCCATGGCAGGAATCGGTTTCAGCGGAGGCATTATGACCGAATCATCCGGTCCTGTGCCGCCCGTGCGCCCAGACCTGCTCCATCTGGCCGTCTCACACACCGGTACGCCGGTCTTCATCTGCGGCAGCTACGCGTCCGGTATGCCCGTGGTGTGGGTGAATCAGGCATTCATGGATGTGGTCGGCCTCCGGCTGTCAGACCTCTCCGCGCGGGGGCCCCGTCCCCTGCTGGGCCTCATCGACGAAGATCCCGACCGCGGTGCCGCCGAGACCGCCCTGCAGGACGGCGTGCCTGTCACGCGCATGGTCCGGGGCCGACGTCGGGACCACGACCGAGACGCCTGGTGGCAGGTCAATCTCACCCCGGTACCCGAGGACGACGGTTCGGTCGGCCACTGGGTGGGCGTCGCGACCGACGTCTCCGAGTACGTCGACCGGCACGCCGCGCAGCTCGCCTCCCTCGAGGTCGAGCGCCGGCAGCGCGCGGACCTCGACCTGGTGGCGCAGAGCACCGAGCTTCTGGGCGACCTCGAGTACCCGTACGCCCTGCGTGACATCGCCGACCTGCTGCGCGCCCTCGTCCCGTGGGCCGGCTTCTACGTCAACGACGACGGCCTGATGTTCGCCGAGGGTGTCGACGTCGCGTCCCCGCCGAGCGGTCGTGGCCGACGCCACACCCGGTACGTGCCGGACTCCGGGCACATCGACCAGCTCGGGGACGGCGCCGACAGCTCCGATCTCGTCACGTTCGACGTGGTGCAGGACCTGCTCGACGGCGTCATCGACGGACCCGTCGCCGTGCGGCTCGACGCCCGCTACCCGCCGCACTCGGCGTCGGGCTGGCTGCGGCGCGACATCGTCCGCCGGGTCGTCGAGGAGACGGGCGCGGTCCCGGGGACCGTCGTCGTGCACGCGGTCGCCGGACGCCGCCGGGTGCTGGGCCTGCTCGTGACGTGGAACGGCGACGGCGAGTCCGACGTGGCCGACGACGTCGGCCTGTTCGACGAGCTGTCCGAGCCGGACCACATCGGTACCGTGGTCGAGGTCGTCGCGCGCCGCGCCGGGACCGCGGTCGACAACGCACGTCTCTACGCGCGCGAGCACCGGCTCGCCGAGGCGCTCCAGCGCGCGATGCTCCCCGAGCAGGCCGACGTGACCGGCCTGGACGTGTGGACCTACTACGCGCCCAACGCCGAGCACGCGCAGATCGGCGGTGACTGGTACGACGTCCTGCAGATCTCCGAGCACACCGTCGGGCTCGTGATCGGCGACGTCGTCGGTCACGACGTCGAGGCCGCGGCCGCGATGGGTCAGCTCCGCTCGGTCGTGCGGTCCTACGCGTACGAGCTGACGTCCCCCGGGACGGTCCTCGACCGGGTGGACCAGCTCGTCACGGGCATGCGGATCCCGCGCTCGGCGTCCATGGTCTACGCGGCGCTCCAGCACCTGCCCGAGAGCGACCAGTGGTCGGTCGAGTACACACGTGCCGGTCACCTGCCGCCCTTGCTCCTGCGCGACGGCGAGGTGCGCCAGCTCGACGCGGCGGGCGGCTCGCTCATCGGGTTCGGTGCGCTGCCTCGCGCCACCGCGCGGGAGGAGCTGCGCCGCGGCGACGTGCTGCTCTTCTACACCGACGGGCTCATCGAGCGGCGCGACCGGTCGCTCAAGGTCGGGCTCGACGCGCTCGTCGAGACGTCGGCGCGCATCACCGCACGCGATGCGGCCGGCGTGGGCGAGGAGCTGCTGTCGCGGCTCGCCGACGCGCCGGAGGACGACGTCGCGATCGTCGTGGTGCGACTGCCCGACCCGGTCGCCGACACCAAGGTGCGGACCCTGAGCCCGCGCTCGCGCCGGTGGCTGCTGCCCAGCGAGCCCGCGTCGATCGCCCGAGCACGCCACGCGGTGCTGCGCACGTGCCAGGCCTGGGGCCTGCCCGAGTCCGCGTCGGCCGAGCTCGTGGTGTCCGAGCTCGTGGCCAACGGCGTCCTGCACGGCTGGGGCAACATCGCGCTCCGGCTGTTCGACACCGGCGACGGCCTGCGCATCGAGGTCGAGGACTCCAACCCGGCACCGCCGGTCACGACCGACGGGCACGCGAACCGGCTCGGCGGCTTCGGGATGCAGATCGTCGAGCGGCTCGCGGACTGGGGCTGGCGGCCGTCGGGCTCCGGCAAGCTCGTGTGGGCCAAGGTCCGGCCCGCGCCCGACGCCCGCGCGTCGGACGACACCGACGTCACCGACTGTGTCTCCGGGTCTGAGGCGAAGCCCGAGTCCGTGCCGGAGCCAGAGTCCGCCTCGGAATCCGAGTCAGAGTCCGACTCGGAGTCCGTCCGCAACGGGTCGACGTAACCGCACGACCCTCAGCCGACCAGAGCGCGCACCTCCTGCGCCGAGGTGCCGGAGTCGGCCAGGAACTGGAGGCACCGCTCGGCCTCGGCGGCTTCGCCGATCGCGTCGGCGGCGGTCGCGAGCGCCAGGAGCGCCCGCAGGAAGCCCTGGTTGGGCTCATGGTCGGCGGGGATGGGCCCGCGGCCGCGCCACCCCGCCCGCCGCAGCGCGTCGAGACCGCGGTGGTAGCCGGTGCGGGCGTAGGCGTACGCCGTGACCGCGCGCACCGTCCCGGGATCGTCGGCCGCACCGAGCGTGTCCTCGGCGAGCACGGCCCAGGCGAGCGACGCCGCGGGGTGGGCCGCGGCGAGCCGGGCCGGGTCCTCGCCCGCCTCCAGACCTTCGCGGACCGCCGCGAAGTCGTCGGGGAGCAGGGTCGGCTCGGGTCCTGCCAGGAGATCGTCCACAGGGTGGGATGGGCTCATGCGGCCATTGTCGCAGGCAGGGCGTGAGAGCGGCCGCGCACCGGCACGGTCACCGCGCGCCATCCGGTGACCTGGGCGCGCGCCGGCCGCGCGCTCCCCGGTAGTCTCGGCACATGATCGAGATCGCGACGTCATCCACGACGACGACGCTCGTGATCGCCGGGGACCTGGATCTGGCCGAACGCGACCAGTTCCCCGAGATCGCCGCGCGGGTCGTCGGTCTGCGACGCCAGCTGCTGGTCATCGACATGTGCCGGGTGACGTTCATGGACTCCACCGGGGCGGCATTCCTCATCTCGCTCGCGGACGCCGGCCGCAAGCGTGGTGGCGCCACCGTCCTGCGCGGCGCCGACGACCGCGACCTCTTCGTGCTCGAGGTCTGCGGGGCTCTCGACCTGTTCCGCGTGGACCGGGACCACCGCTGCGAGCCGGCGACGCCGGCCGCGGGTTTTCCCCAGGCGCCGCTGCCGCAACGCCCGCGCCCGGCCTGAGCCACCTCGCGCCGATCCTGGTCACAAGGTCATGGACGGGTAAACTCGGGCGAGGTCCGAGGCCGTTGCCTGCCGGGCCTCATCGAAACGAGGAGAGTGGATCCCATGCCAGCCGTGGTGCTTGTCGGTGCCCAGTGGGGAGATGAGGGCAAGGGGAAGGCGACCGACCTCCTCGGCTCGCGCGTCGACTACGTCGTCAAGTTCAACGGCGGCAACAACGCGGGCCACACCGTCGTCATAGGTGACGAGAAGTACGCCCTCCACCTGCTGCCGTCAGGCATCCTGTCGCCGGGTGTGGTCCCGGTCATCGCGAACGGTGTCGTGGTCGACATCGACGTGCTCTTCGAGGAGCTCGACGCGCTCATCGAGCGCGGGGTCGACGTCTCGCGGCTGCTCGTGTCGTCCAACGCGCACGTCATCGCGGGCTACCACCGCACGATCGACAAGGTCACCGAGCGGTTCCTCGGCAAGCGCCGCATCGGCACCACGGGCCGCGGCATCGGGCCCGCGTACGCCGACAAGATCTCGCGCGTCGGCCTCCGGGTCGCCGACCTCTTCAACCCGAAGATCCTGCACGACAAGGTCGAGGGCGCGCTCGACCAGAAGAACCACCTGCTGGTCAAGGTCTACAACCGCCGTGCCGTCGACGTCGACGAGACGATGGACGAGCTGCTCGCGCACGCCGAGCGGCTGCGCCCGATGGTCGCGGACACCTCGCTCGTCCTCAACCGGGCGCTCGACGACGGCAAGACCGTGCTGTTCGAGGGCGGGCAGGCCACGATGCTCGACGTCGACCACGGCACCTACCCGTTCGTCACGTCGTCCAACGCCACGGCTGGTGGCGCCGTGACGGGCTCGGGCGTCGGGCCGACGCGCATCGACTCGGTCATCGGCGTCATCAAGGCGTACACGACGCGCGTGGGCGAGGGTCCGTTCCCGACCGAGCTGCTCGACGACTCCGGTGAGTTCCTGCGCAAGACCGGCGGCGAGTACGGGGTCACCACGGGCCGGCCTCGGCGCACGGGCTGGTACGACGCCGTGATCGCCCGCTATGCCGCCCGGATCAACGGCCTCACCGACCTCGTGGTCACCAAGCTCGACGTGCTCACGGGCCTCGACAAGGTGCCCGTGTGCGTGGCCTACGACGTCGACGGCACGCGCTACGACGAGATGCCCGACGACCAGACGGCGTTCCACCACGCGAAGCCCATCTACGAGGAGCTGCCGGGCTGGTGGGAGGACATCTCGGGTGCTCGCGAGATCGAGGACCTGCCGAAGAACGCGCAGGCCTACCTCGCGGCGCTCGAGGAGATGTCCGGCTGCCGGATCTCCGCGGTCGGCGTCGGGCCCCGGCGGGACGAGATCATCCCGGTCCACGACCTGATCCACGCGCGCCGATGACGGCGGTGCCCGCGACGACGGTGACGCCCGCCGTCCGGGCGTCGCTCGCGCCCGGCGGGGTGCTGCGCGCGGTCGTCAACCTGGGCAACCCGGTCCTGGCGCAGGGCACGCCGGACGCCCCGCGGGGCGTCACGGCCGACCTGGCGTACGCCCTCGCGGACCGGCTCGAGGTCCCGGTCGAGCTCGACTGCGTGGACGCGGCGCGGACGTCGTTCGCGGCCGTCGCGCAGGGGCGTGCGGACATCGGGTTCCTGGCGATCGAACCGGCCCGCGCTGCCGAGGTGGCCTTCACGGCGCCGTACGTGCTGATCGAGGGCGTCTTCGCGGTCCCCGACGGATCGCCCGTCACGGCGGCGGCCGACGTCGACCGCCCCGGTGTCCGGGTCGGCGTGAAGGAGGGCTCCGCGTACGACCTGTTCCTCACGCGCACCCTGCGGCACGCCGAGGTCGTGCGCGGCGTCGAGGGAACCGCCGTCTTCGAGAGCCGAGGGCTCGAGGTGGCGGCCGGCATCCGGCAGCCCGTGACGCGGTGGGTCGCGGAGCGAGGAGGCATGCGCGTGGTCGAGCCCAGGTTCACCGAGATCCGGCAGGCCGTGGCGACCGGCCGGGACCGTGACCCGGCGGCGATCGCCTGGCTCGGCGCGGTCGTCGACGAGCTCGCCCGCAGCGGCATGGTGGCCGAGGCGCTCGGACGCTCGGGCCAGGAGGCGACCGTCCCGACCTAGACTTGGCGCCCGTGAGGATCCTCGTCGTCGGGACCGGTGCCCGCGAGCACGCCATCGTCCACTCGCTTGCCGCCGAAGGTGTGCACGAGCTGCACGCAGCGCCCGGCAACCCGGGCATCGCTGCGGAGGCGACGGTCCACCCGGTGGACGCCGTCGACCCGGTGGCGGTCGCCGAGCTCGCGGTCGGCCTCGGCGCCGACCTCGTGGTGGTCGGTCCCGAGGCGCCGCTCGTCGCGGGCGTGGCCGACGCCGTCCGCGAGGCCGGCATCCCGTGCTTCGGCCCGTCGGCCGAGGCGGCGCGGCTCGAAGGGTCGAAGGCGTTCGCCAAGGACGTGATGGCCGCTGCCGGCGTGCCGACGGCGGCCGCCCACGTGTGCGGCACGCTCGACGAGGTGGCGCACGCCCTCGACGCGTTCGGCCCGCCCTACGTGGTCAAGGACGACGGCCTCGCCGCGGGCAAGGGCGTGGTCGTGACGAGCGACCGCGACGCCGCGCTCGACCACGCGCGCGCTGCGCTCGGGGCGCGAGGTGCCGACGGCCGGGTGGTGGTCGAGGAGTTCCTCGACGGCCCGGAGGTGTCGCTGTTCTGCATCTGCGACGGAGCCTCGGTGGTCCCGCTCGTCGCGGCCCAGGACTTCAAGCGCGTGGGCGACGACGACGCGGGCCCGAACACGGGCGGCATGGGCGCGTACTCGCCGCTGGACTGGGCGCCGTCGGGGCTCGTCGGGGAGGTCGTGGACCGCATCGCGCAGCCGACCGTCGACGAGATGTCGCGCCGGGGCATCCCGTTCGCGGGCGTGCTGTACGTCGGGCTCGCCCTGACCTCCCGCGGCACGCGCGTGGTCGAGTTCAACGCACGCTTCGGCGACCCGGAGACGCAGGTCGTGCTCGCTCGCCTGCGCTCGCCCTTGTCCGCGCTGATGCTCGCGGCGGCGACCGGAGGACTTGCGGCGCTGCCGCCGCTGCGGTGGTCGGACGACGCGGCGGTCAACGTGGTCGTGGCGGCCGAGGGCTACCCCGGTGCGGTGCGGTCCGGCGACCCGATCGGCGGGATCGAGGACGCCGAGGCGATCGAGGGCGTCCATGTGCTGCACGCCGGGACGGCGCTGAACCGCGACGGCGAGCTGGTGTCGTCGGGCGGCCGGGTGCTGTCGGTCGTCGCCCACGGGTCCGGCCTTGCCGAGGCCCGGGACGCGGCGTACGCGGGCATCGCGAGGATCGCGCTCGACGGGTCGCACCACCGCAGCGACATCGCGCTCAAGGCGGTGCGCGGCGAGGTCCCGGTCGCCGGTTCCTGAGTGCGGGCGGTGGTCAGGTGGTTCCCAGGACTGCCCTAGGCTGCGGCTCCTACGGAAGGAGACCCATGCCTGACAGTTCTGCTCCCGGTCCCGAGGAGACGCCGTCGCCTCTCGAGCCGGGAAGCGCCGGTGAGAACTCTGCACCGGAGCCGCGCACGCGGCGTACCCGCAACCTCGTCATCGGCGGTGCCGTCGTCGGCGTCCTGGCCCTCGGCGGTGCCGGAGCCTACGCGTACACCGCGCTCTCCGGTGGGGGTGCACAGCCTCACGACGTGCTCCCCGGCAACGCGCTCGCCTACGCACGGGTCGACCTCGACCCGTCGGCCGGCCAGAAGGTCGAGATCCTGCGGCTGCTGCAGAAGTTCCCCGACCTGAAGGACTCGATCGGCGACGAGAACGCCGACCTGCGCGAGCTGTTCATCAAGAACACGTTCGGCGAGGACTGCGACGTCGACTTCGCCGCCGACGTCGAGCCGTGGCTCGGGCAGCGGGTCGGCATGGCGCTCCTCAGCGAGCCGCTCGAGCCCGTGATCGCGGTCCAGGTCGACGACGAGGCCAAGGCCCGGGCGGGTGTCGCGCAGCTCACCGAGTGCTCGGACGACGAGACGAGCGCGATCGCCTTCCTCGACGGCTACGCGATCGTCGGGCCGGAGCAGGCGACGGTCGACGCGGCGGTCGCCGGCGCGAAGAGGGCGCCGCTCGGCGAGAAGGCCGAGTTCGCACAGGCCCTGGACTCGATCGGAGACCAGGGGATCGCGTCGGGCTGGATGGACTACGGCGCGATCATGTCCCACCCCGACTTCGAGGGACTTCTCGCAGAGGGTGCCCAGGCGTCCGGCCAGCCTCCGGTCGAGATTCCGGAGATGATGTCCGAGCTGGGAGCCGTGACCCTCGTCGTGCGTGCCGAGTCGTCGGCGATCGAGCTGCGCGGCACGGCCGAGGGCTCCGGGAACATCTACGGCGACTCCACGCTGGACGTGGCCGATGTTCCCGACTCCACGGTGTTCGCGGCCGGATCGGCCGCCTCCGAGGAGTTCGACGGGTGGTACGAGTCGATGATGACGGAGTCCCTGGCTACCGCGGGCATCGACGAGCAGACCGCCGCCGAGTTCGAGACGACGATGGGCGTCTCGCTCGAGGAGATCTTCTCGCTGTTCGCGTCGGGCCCGCTGCTCACCGTGGGCGAGCGTGGGCTCGCCGACATGGGTGGCTTCACCGGGCCCGAGAGCGTCGGTTCGCTCGACGTCGCGCTGCGCACCCACGGCGACCAGGCCGAGCTGCGCGACATCCACGAGCGGCTCGCCGAGGCGGCTGCGATGCTGGGCGTCGAGCTCGTGGTCGAGGACATCGAGGGTGGTGTGGCGCTCGCGACGGCACCGAGCGCGCTCGAGGCGGGCGCCGGGCTCACCAGCACCGAGGCGTTCCGTTCCGTGGTCCCGTTCGACACGGTCACGTCGGTGTCCTACGTGGACTTCGACAAGCTCCAGCCGGTGATCGAGGTCTTTGCCGAGGGAGACGAGGCCGTGGTGAAGAACCTCGAGCCGCTGCGTGCGCTGGGCGCCTCGGCGTCCGGTGACGAGTTCTCGCTGCGCCTGTCGTTCAACGACTGACCCCGTGTGCCGACCATGTGGTTGGTCGGGCTTCCCGGCCCGTCCGGCCGACCAACCACATGTTCGACGGCGGCAGACCGCATGTTCGCGACGCCGACGTCGTGGGACATGGATGCGAGACTAGGCCCCGTGACCGACACGCGAAACGCCGAGCACGCGGCGGACGCCTTCGCAGGTGGCCCACTCGACCTGCCCGGATGGCGGCACCTCTACTCGGGCAAGGTTCGCGACCTCTACGAGCCCGACCTCCCGTCGTTCGGGGGCGTGCACCCGCTGGGCGACGTCGTGCTGGTCGTCGCCTCCGACCGCGTGAGCGCGTACGACCACGTACTCACCCCGGGCATCCCGGACAAGGGCGTGGTGCTCACCCAGCTCAGCCTCTGGTGGTTCGAGCAGCTCTCCGACATCGTGCCGAACCACGTCGTCTCCGCCGAGGTGTCCGCGGAGCCGGGCGACGGCCACGTGCCCGACATGGTCGCCGGCCGGGCCATGATCTGCCGGCGGCTGGAGATGTTCCCGGTCGAGTGCGTGGCTCGTGGCTACCTCACGGGGTCCGGGCTCGCGGAGTACCAGGTGGACAGCTCGGTGACGGGGATCCCGCTGCCCCGGGGCCTGGTCGACGGCTCGCGCCTGCCCGCGCCGATCTTCACGCCCGCGACCAAGGCGGAGCTGGGCGAGCACGACGAGAACGTCACCTTCGAGGAGGTGGCCCGCCGGATCGGTGCCGAGCCGGCCGAGCGGCTGCGCGACCTGACGCTGGCGGTCTACAGCCGGGCCGAGGAGATCGCGCGCTCCAGGGGCGTCATCCTCGCGGACACCAAGCTCGAGTTCGGCACCGACCCGGTCACGGGTGACATCGTCCTGGGCGACGAGGTGCTCACCCCCGACTCGTCCCGCTTCTGGCCGGCCGACCAGTGGGAGCCCGGACGGCCGCAGCCCAGCTACGACAAGCAGTTCGTGCGCGACTGGCTGACCTCGGACGCCTCGGGCTGGGACCGCAGGTCCGACGCCCCGCCGCCCGCTCTGCCGGACGACGTCGTGCTGCGCACGCGGGACCGGTACCTCGAGGCGTACGAACGGCTGACCGGCGCGAGCCTGGCCTGACACCGGCCCGGGCGGACAGGCGGACGACCGCCACGACGACGCCGGGTAGACTGCACGCGGAATCCCGCCGTCGTGCTCCCGCTCGCCACGTGCGCGCCGATCTCGGTCGGACGCCGCCGTGCCGGGATCCCGGAGCGACTGCAGCCACCGACAATCGCCATAGGAGCCCGCCGTGGGACGCGTCGTCGTCGAGGTCATGCCCAAGCCCGAGATCCTGGACCCCCAGGGCAAGGCCGTCGTGGGCGCGCTGCCGCGCCTCGGCTTCACGCAGTTCACCGGTGTACGGCAGGGCAAGCGTTTCGAGCTCGAGGTCGAGGGCGACGTGACGCCGGAGGTGCTCGCGGCAGCACAGGAGGCCGCGGTCACGCTCCTGTCGAACCCCGTCATCGAGGACGTCGTGCGGGTCGCCGACGTCGCGGCGGACGCCGCGGGCACCGTGACCTCGACGGGCCTGGCCTGATGGCCGCGGGGCTCGACGCCGCCAAGGTCGGCGTCGTCACGTTCCCAGGCTCGCTCGACGACCGCGACGCCGCGCGTGCCATCCGGCTCGCCGGTGGGCAGCCGGTGGCGCTCTGGCACGCGGACGCCGACCTGCAGGGCGTGGACGCGGTCGTCCTGCCGGGCGGGTTCTCGTACGGCGACTACCTCCGGGCGGGCGCGATCAGCCGGTTCGCCCCGGCCATGGAGGCCGTGGTGGACGCCGCCCGGGGCGGCATGCCCGTGCTCGGCATCTGCAACGGCTTCCAGATCCTGACCGAGGCGCACCTGCTGCCCGGGTCGATGGTCAAGAACGAGCACCTGCACTTCGTGTGCCGCGAGCAGGTGCTGTCGGTCGAGAACACCCGGACCGCCTGGACCAACCAGTACACGCCGGGCCAGCGCATCACGATCCCGCTCAAGAACCAGGACGGCCAGTTCGTCGCCGACGAGCGCACGCTCGACGAGCTCGAGGGCGAGGGCCGCGTCGTCTTCCGGTACCAGGGCTGGAACCCGAACGGCTCGCGCCGTGACATCGCGGGGATCACGAACGCGGCCGGCAACGTCGTCGGTCTCATGCCGCACCCCGAGCACGCGGTCGAGGCGGGCTTCGGGCCTGACGGCGCGGACGGCCTGCGCTCGGGCACCGACGGCCTGGGGTTCTTCACCTCGGTCCTGGCCTCGCTCGTCCGGGCGTGAGCACGGGCACGGTCACGGTCGAGGCCGTCGAGTTCGACCACCCCGACGCGGTGGCGGTGCGTGACGCCGCGGTCGCCGAGCTCGGCGCCCGTTACGGCGGCGACGACGACGCGCAGGAGGTCATCGACCCCGCCACGATCGTGATGACCGCCGTCGTCCACGTCGACGGCACGCTCGTCGGCGGCGGCAGTATCCGGGACGTCTCCGGGACGGACGACAACCGCGGCCGCGGCACGATGCACCCGGCCGCGACGGGTGAGGTCAAGCGCGTCTGGGTCCACCCCGAGCACCGGCGCAACGGCCTGGCGCGACGACTGATGGACGAGCTCGAGCGCGGGGCACGTCAGGTCGGCTTCCGCCGCCTCGTGCTGGAGACCGGCACGGCGCAGCCCGAGGCCATGGCGATGTACGAGCGGCTCGGGTACGAGCCCATCGAGAAGTACGGCAAGTACGCCACGGCGGAGCAGCAGCGCTGCTACGGCAAGCGCCTCTGAGTCTTCGTCAGGCTCGCTGCACGATCTGCTGCAACGTCCAGGTGTTGCCGTCGGGGTCGTCGAACGTGACGAACCGGCCCCAGGGCTGGTCGTCCACGCCCTGGGCCGCGACGCCGACGCCCTGCAGGTGAGCCAGTGCCTCGTCGGCGTCGGGCACGACGACCTGGATCGTGTCCTGCGAGCCCGGCTCGAGCGTGTTCCCGAGCCCGGTGCCGAAGGCGATGGAGCAGGCGGAGCCCGGCGGCGTCATCTGGACGAACCGCAGCTCGTCGCTGGGCCGTTGGTCGTGGTCGGCGTTGAAGCCGATGCGCTCGTAGAACTCCTTCGCCCGGTCGACGTCCGTGACGGGCACGTGGATGAGCTCGATCTTCCAGTCCATGAGTCCTCCTCGGGTCGGCACCACGCTAGCCCTGGCGTCCGACACCCCCGCCGCTCATCAGATGGAGCACCTGCGCCCGGACGCTCTGCCGGGCGGCCGCGCGGACGGAGGCGTCGACACCGGCGTAGACGATCCCCGTGACCCGGTCGAGAAGGCCGTCGTCGGGCGCCGCGCCCGGAGCCGGCAGGCCGACGCCCAGGCTCTCGACGGCGGCGCGCACCTGCTCGAGACGTCCCAGCCGGTGCGCCCTGTACTCGCGCACGCGGCCGGCGAGGTCGTCGACCACAGGCCCGTGCCCCGGGAGGCCGCGGAGCCCTTCGCCCAGCTGCTCGAGCGCGTCGAGGCTGGCCAGGTAGTCGCTCAGCGACCCGTCGGGGTCGGCGATCACGGTCGTCCCCTGGCCCAGCACCGTGTCGCCCGTCAGCACCGCGCGCTCGCCGTCGGGAGACGCGACGACGAAGCACACCGAGTCGGCCGTGTGCCCGGGCGTAGCGACGACGGTGATCCGCAGACCGCCGACCTGCACGACCTCTCCGTCGCTCAGGGGTGCCCCGCTGCCGTGGCAGTACGCGAGGTCTGCCGCCCGCACGGGCGCACCGGTCAGCTCGTACAGGCGCGCGGACCCGGCGGTGTGGTCGGCGTGCCGGTGGGTCACGAGCACGAGGCGCACGGCTCCCGTGGCGGCGAGCGCACCCAGGTGCGCGTCGTCGTCCGGGCCAGGGTCGACGACGACCCCCTCGCTCGCGCCCGGCGCTCGCAGCACGTACGAACGGGTGCCGTCGAGCGTCATCGGCCCCGGGTTGTCGGCGCGCAGGACGGCGACGGACGACGTCACGGGAGTGGGCGTGCTCACGGTGCGAGGCTAGCCCTGGCACGAGCCGGGCGGGACCGGCCCGCGCGGCGGACGGCACCGCGGGCAGCGCGGCGGGGCGCACCGACCTACTGTCGAGGTGGGCCGACCCGGGCCGTCGAGCGAGGAGATCGTCATGAGCGAGAGCACGTCGAGCGGGAGCGGGCAGGACCGGAGCACGTCAGGCGGGACGCCGGCTCACGAGCAGGCGCCGGGCGGCGTGAACGCCGTCGGGCAGAGCGCCGCCGCGGGTGGGGCAGCACCGGGCGACTCGCCGACGGCGGACCGGTCGACTGGCGAGCGGTCGACGGGCGACGACCGGTCGCCCGGGCAGGACGACGTCGACCTCGACGAGGCGCGCGAGAAGGTGCGCGGGCTCGTCAAGGACTCGCGGATCGCGATGCTCACCACGGTGGGCGCCGACGGCCGGCTCGTGAGCCGTCCGATGGGCGTCCAGGAGGTCGAGTTCGACGGTGACCTGTGGTTCTTCGCCGACGAGAGCTCGGCCAAGGTGGGCGAGATCGCCGCCGACGCCCAGGTCAACGTCTCCTTCTCCTCGGGCGGCTCCTGGCTGTCGGTCAGCGGGACGGCCGCGGTGGTCCGCGACCGCGAGCGGATCCACGAGCTGTGGAACCCGATCGCCGGAGCGTGGTTCCCCGAGGGCCCCGACACGCCGAGCGTCGTGCTCGTCCACGTGGAAGCGGAGAGCGCCGAGTACTGGGACTCGCCGGGCGGGCGCCTCGCGTCGGCGATCAGCCTCGCCAAGGCGAAGCTGACCGGCCGCCGCTACGACGGAGGCGAGAACGCGACCGTGGAGCTGTGAGGGGTCAGGGCGCCGTCGCCACGTCCGCAGGCCAGGGCTGACCGGCCGCCGCGGCGAGGAGCTCGAGCGTCTGCGCCCGGCCGGGTGTCGCGTCGAGCGGCTCCCCGTCGTACGAGCCCGAGACGGGGACGACCATGACCTCCTCGACCCCGTGCCTGTCGGCGAGGCGCCGGACCTCGGCAGCCGCGGCGTCGGGCGTGCCGATGAGCCAGCGGTTCCGCATGTCCTCGATCATCTGCTGGCCCAGTGCGTCGAGCGGCTCGGCCGTCGCCTCCTCGATCGTCTCGAGCGGCCCCATGGGGCGCCCGGACCGCAGCCGTGCCATCGACCGCAGCTGAGGCAGCGCTCGCGCGTTCGCCTCGTCGTCGGTCGGTGCGACCACGGCGTTGAGCGTCAGGAACGTGCGCGGCTCGGGGTGCTCGGACGAGGGGCGGTACCCGTCCCGGTACAACCCGAGCGCCTGGTCCATGCCCGCACCCGAGAAGTGGTTCGCGAACACGTACGGCAGGCCGAGCTCGGCGGCCAGCCGGGCCGAGTAGTCCGACGACCCGAGCAGCCAGACCGTCGGCATGCCCGTGGCCGCCGGGGTCGCCCGCACCGCATAGGTCTCGCCGGACGCCAGCCGCAGCGAGGCGCCGTCGGCCCGCAGCAGCGCGCGGATGTCCTGCACGTGGTCGGGGAACCGCTCGACGTCCGCGGTGGGACCCGACGAGCGCAGCAGCGCGGAGATCACGGGGTCGCTTCCGGGCGCCCGGCCGATCCCGAGGTCGATCCGGCCCGGCGCCATGGCCTCGAGGACGGCGAACTGCTCGGCGACCACGAGGGGCGCGTGGTTGGGCAGCATGACCCCGCCCGAGCCCACCCGGATGCGCGACGTGCGCGCGGTCGCCGCGGCGATCATGACGGGCGGCGTCGACGCCGCGACGGCCGGCATGTTGTGGTGCTCGGCGAACCAGTAGCGCTCGTACCCCAGCCGGTCGGCGAGCTGGACCAGCTCGAGCGAGGAGGCGACCGCCTGCCCGCTGGACTGGCCCGAGCGCACGGGCACGAGGTCGAGGACGGACAGGGCGGGGCGAAGCGGTGAGGTGCTCATCGCCTGTGGCAACCCAGCCGGGCCGCGGACTGTTCCACCGGCGTCACACTCGCCGATGTCACGCCCTGGCGAGCGCGACGACGACCGGGGCGACCACCACGAGGTAGAGGATGCCGAAGAACACGGTGTGGACCAGGACGAAGCCGCCCGCGGCGCGCAGCCGGTCCCGGCCCTGGAAGTGTGCACCGAGCTTGCGGACGAACGACGCCGGGTGCAGGAGGTCCCAGCTGTTGAACCGCACGTAGCGGCCCAGGTAGATCCCGACCGCGACGAGTGCCAGCACGGTCGTGGCGACAGCCCAGGCGTCGGCGCGCGCGAACGGGTGGTCGGCGTCGGGCCCGGTCAGCACGGCGAACGCGAGCTGCGCCAGCAGCACGTTCACGAGCGTGTTGAGGACGCCGGACAGCGCGAGCGACAGCACCAGGACGATGTCGTACCAGAGCGGCACCGGGTCGTCCGAGCGCCGGTGGGAGAAGTTCAGCTCGGTGACCAGGTACCCGGCGTTGGGCAGGAGGAGGAGCCACACCAGACCGCCGACCACGATCAGCACTCCCAGCACCCAGGCCGACGACGGGTCGGGGACGAGCCGCACGATGGCGAGCTCGCCGAGCACGACGAGCAGCATGACCACGGCCGGGGCGACCGACAGGCCGATGTTGAGCACCATCGGCCGGTACAGCGGCGTCCGGTAGAGCGGCGCCCGCAAAAGCACGAGCAGCAGCGCGTAGAGGTTGAGCAGGACGACGCCCAACGGCATCAGCATGACCGCGGTTCTCATCGGTGCTCATGCTGCCTGCTCGCGGCTCCGGCGTCGCGTGCTGTCGCGACGCCGGAGCCGTCCGGGCGCATCAGGCGGTGGATCAAGAGGCTGGATCAAGAGCGGTCAGGCAGCGGTGGCGCGTGCGGCGTCGAGGATGAGGTCGGTCACCGCGCCCGGCTGGGACACCGTGACGCCGTGCGACGCGTCGACCTCGGCGAGGGTGCCGCCCGAACGCTCCGTCATGAACCGGACGAGCTCGGCGGGGACGGCGAGGTCCTGCCTCGCGAGCAGGACCCACGACGGGATGGACCTCCAGGCGGCCCGCGTAGCGGGAGCCGTGAAGGCGGCGAGCGCAAGCGGTCGCTGGGTGACGGCCATCCGCTCGGCGACGGCCGCGTCGACGTCGGCCGCGAAGAGGGCGTGGAACTGGTCGGGGTCGATCGTGAGCTCCGTCTCGGTGGTGCCGTCGGCGGTGCGGTACGGCGTCGGGACGGCGGCACCGCCGAGCTGGGCGCCCGGGAACTTCTCGACCAGCTCCAGGAGGCTCTCGCCCACCTCGGCCTGGAAGCTCGCGACGTAGACGAGAGCCGTCACGTTCGGGTTGCCGTCGGCAGCGTGGCTCATGACGTGGCCGCCGTACGAGTGGCCCGCGAGGACGATCGGGCCCTCGATCGTCTCGAGGACGCTCCGGAGGTAGTCGGCGTCGCCCTCGAGCGAGCGGAGCGGGTTGGCTACGGCGATCACGGGGTAGCCGGCCTCGCGCAGCGCCGTGACCGAGCCGTTCCAGCTCGACGAGTCGGCGTAGGCGCCGTGCACGAGGACGATGGTCTGCTTGCGTGGAGTGGTCATCGCGGTTCTTCCTTCGGGTCGGCGGCCAGGGCCGCGGCGGGGTGACCGGGAAGCGGTCGTCCGCTGTAACACCGAGTGCATGCAATATATTGCAACGACACCGGGCAGAAGGCGCAGGGCCACCGGCGGTGCCCACCACAGTCACGAGAACGGTCCCGACGACGCGCCGAAGGCCGCGCGGAGCCTAGGCGCCCAGGGCCTGCTCGAGGTCCTCGATGAGGTCGAGCGGGTCCTCGAGCCCGACGGACAGGCGCACGGTCGTCTCCGCGATCCCGACCGCGGCACGCCCCGCGGGCCCGAGCTTGCGGTGCGTGGTCGTCGCGGGGTGCGTGACGAGCGACTTGGCGTCGCCCAGGTTGTTCGAGATGTCGACGACCCGGAGGGCGTCGAGGAACCGGAAGGTGCGCTTCTTGGCCTCGTCGGGGGCGGCGCCGTCCGGGACCGCCAGGTCGAACGTCACGACCGTGCCGCCGCCCGACTGCTGCGCGAGCGCGAGGTCGTGCTGGGGGTGGGAGGGCAGGTAGGGGTAGCGCACGGTCGCCAGCCCGGGCAGCGCCTCGAGCGCGGTCGCGACCTGCAGCGCCGCCGCGTTCTGCGCCCGCACCCGCACGGACAGCGTCTCCAGGCCCTTGAGCAGGACCCACGCGTTGAACGGGCTGAGCGACGGGCCGGTGTTGCGGACGAACGTCTGGACCGGCCCTTCGAGGAAGGCGCGCGGCCCGAGGATGGCCCCGCCGAGCACCCGGCCCTGGCCGTCGATGTGCTTGGTCGCGGAGTAGACCACGACATCGGCGCCGAGCTCGAGCGGGCGTTGCAGGACGGGGGTCGCGAACACGTTGTCCAGCACGACGACCGCGCCCGCGGCGTGCGCGAGGTCGCAGACCCGGCGTACGTCCACGAGGTCCTGCATCGGGTTGGACGGCGTCTCGAAGAACACGACGTCGGCCGGTGTCGCGAGCGCCTCCTCCCACTGGGAGGTCACGTGGCCGTCGACGTAGTCGACCCGCACGCCCCACTTGGCGAGGATCTCCTCGTAGATCACGGTGGTCGACCCGAAGAGAGCGCGCGCGCTCACGATGCGCGAACCGCTGCGCACGAGCGCGGCCAGGGTCGTGAAGACCGCCGACATGCCCGTCGCGGTCGCGAAGCACGCCTCGGCGCCCTCGAGCAGGCGCAGCCGTTCCTCGAACGTGTGCACGGTGGGGTTGCCGTAGCGCGAGTACACGAAGCGCGACTGCTCGCCCGCGAACGCCGCCTCGGCGTCGGCCGCCGAGCCGTAGACGTAGCCCTGCGTGAGGAACAGCCCTTCGCTGGTCTCGTGGAAGTCCGACCGGCGATGGCCGCCGCGCACGGCGAGCGTGGCCGGGCGGACGGTCGACGGCAGCGGCCCGTGGCCCGCGCCGCCGTGGATGACGTCGTCCGCCGCCGGGCCGGTCGAGATGTCGGTGGGGGCCGGGTCGTGGCTCATCGTTCCTCGGAGCTCCAGGGCAGGCCGCGCACCTTCCAGCCCTCGCGGTCCCGCACGCCGTCGGGTCCGGGCGCCCCCTCGAAGCCCTCGAGCACGTTGTACGACGGCGCGATGCCCGACGCCGTCGCGAGGCGTGCGGCGCCGATCGACCGCTGCCCGGACCGGCACAGGAAGACGACCGGCTGACCGGCGCCCACACCGGCGGCTTCGAGCTCCGCGAGGAACTCGGGGTTGGGCCGGCCGTCGCCGTGGACCCACTGCGCGAAGACGGCCCGCTTGCCCAGCGGCTGGACGTCCGGCACCCCGGTGACGTGCCACTCGCCCTCGGTGCGCACGTCGACGAGGACGGCGTCGGGGTGCTCGGAGAGCAGGTCCCAGGCCTGCTGCGGCGTGATGTCACCCGCGTATCCCACGGCGGGGCGAGCCTGGACGAGGTCGGTCATGGTTCCTCCATCGGTCGTGGCGGTAGCACCTTCGTCCGGGCGGGCGCTCACGCACCCACCCGCTGGTTGCTGCGGCGTCGTCGTGCCACGTCACTCGGCCGCTCGGGATGGTCGGGCCGATCGTACGCCCCGGCGCACGCAGGCCGAGGCGCCGTCTCACGTATGTCCAGGATGCGAGATCGGCGCGGTATCCCGTTGACGGGCCGCTGAGCCGTGGCACGATGTCCGCAGGTCATGAGCGCCAGTGCAAAGCCCCGGCTGGCTGGCCGGCAACCCTCCTCTCGCGGCGGGGTGCCCCGGGTGACGACCTGGCCCGCGCGCCGACCGGCGGCGGGCAAGCGCGGGGAGCTGCTCCCCGGACTCCGGAGGAGGACGCCGCATGACCACGACCACCGGTACTGCCGTCGCCCGTGAAGGGGCCGTCGGCACGGCCCCGGGCGGCCCGGGCGACACGCCCGTTCACGACGTCGCACCCCTGCTTCCCCTGGTCGGCGCAGGGACGCTCGTCCCGCTCGTCGACGGGCGCGAGCTGCCCTACGCCAACCTCGACGTCGCCGCGTCCGCGCCTGCGCTCCAGGCGGTGGCCGACCGCGTCAACGGCGTCCTGCCGCTGTACGCGAGCGTGCACCGGGGCGCCGGCTACCTGTCGCAGGTCTCCACCGCCCTCTACGAGACGGCACGGCGGACCATCGGCGACTTCGTCGGGTCGCGCGACGACGACGTCACGATCATCACGCGCAACACGACCGACTCGCTCAACCTGCTCGCGGGGTGCGTGCCTGCCGACGCGGTCTCGGGCGAGCCGGGACGCGTCCTCGTCCTCGACGTCGAGCACCACGCCAACCTGCTCCCCTGGCAGCGGGGGGCCGACACGACGGTGATCACGGGCGGTCCCACGGTCGCGGCCACGATCGCGGAGCTGGAGTCCGAGCTCGACGACGCCGCCGCCACCGGGAACCCGTACGCGCTCGTCGCGCTCACCGGGGCGTCCAACGTCACGGGCGAGGCGCTGCCTGTCGCGGCCGTGGCCACGGCCGCGCACGCGGCGGGTGCGCGCATCGTCGTCGACGGCGCACAGCTCGTGCCGCACCGGCGGTTCTCGCTCGCCGAGACGGGCGTCGACTACGTCGCGTTCTCGGGCCACAAGACGTACGCACCGTTCGGGGCCGGTGCGCTCGTCGGGCGCCGCGACTGGCTGGACGTCGGGACGCCGTACCTGGCCGGCGGCGGTGCCGTGCGCCGGGTGCGCGTGGGCGACACGGACTGGCACGACGGGCCCGCGAGGCACGAGGCGGGCTCGCCGAACGTCCTGGGGGCCGTGGCCCTCGCGGCCGCCTGCGAGGCGCTCGCGGACCTCGACCCCGCGGAGGTGCGGTCGCACGAGGGCGCCCTGCGGGCACGCCTGGTCGCCGGGCTCGAGGCCACCGCGCGCGTCGAGGTGGTCCGGGCGTGGTCGGACGCGGTCGACCCGGTGGGCGTCGTGACGTTCACCGTCTCGGGGTACGACCCCGGCCTGGTCGCCGCCTACCTCAGCGCCGAGCACGGCATCGGGGTGCGGGACGGCCGGTTCTGCGCGCACCCGCTGCTCGGCCGGCTCGGGTTCGACGCCGGTGCCGTGCGTGCGTCCGTCGGTGTCGGCACGGCCGGCAGCGAGGTGGAGCGGCTGATCGCCGCCGTGCACCAGCTCGTCAGCGACGGGCCGCAGGCCCGGTACGACGTCGTCGACGGCCTGTGGGTCGTGGCCGACGACCCGCGCCGCGTGCCCGAGGGCAGCGGCCTCGAGGGTCTGCTCGCGACCGCCGCCGCCGGGAGCGACGACGTGTTCGGCTGCCGGCCGGACGAGCCTGTGCGCTAGCCCGTGGTGGCCGCGGCCGCCTGGGGCCGTGGTGGCCGCGGCCGCCTGGGGCCGCGGCCGCTCCGTGGCCTACCCCCCGATCGCGACGATCAGGCCGAGGCCGCCCAGGAACACGTCGAGACCCATGCACCAGACGGCGAGCGACCGGTTCACGACCACGTCGCGGCGGTAGTGGACCCAGTCCCAGGCGGCGTGGGCGATGAGCGCGACCGCCGCGAGCGCCAGGCCGACGCGCGGCGCGAGCGCCAGCGCGAGGACCGCGACGCCGAAGTAGCCCGCCATGGCGACGGCCTGCGGCCAGGTCGTCCGGCGTCGGTAGACGAGCCCGAGGGCGGTCACGACGACGCCGACGGCCACGAAGACGGTCCAGCGGGGCAGGTCGAGCGCCGCAGCGGCGAACGGCAGCACGGATGCCACCGGCACCGCGGCCCAGGCCAGCCAGCGGATGCCGGTGGCGCCCGCGGCCAGGTAACAGAGCGTCGCGACGCCGATCGTGGTCACGGGGGACTCGGTGCTCACGTCGGTCAGCCGCAGCGTGCCCGTCTCCTGGAGGCTTCCCAGCATCAGCAGCACGGCTGCGGAGAGGACGCCGAGCGCGATCCAGGCGACGAAGCGGGGCCACGGCCAGGGTTGCGGCGTGGTGTCGGCGCGTGCGGTACGACCTAGGTCGGATGCTGTCGTCTCCATCGTCCTGCCTCCTCGGTATACCCGGTGGGGGTATATACCCTCCAGGGGTACCGTAGCGCGGACGTACGCCCGTTGGGAAGAGAAATGCAGTGCCGAAGGTCGTCTGCCTACCAGACCGGTGGTCGCCGGTCGGGCCAGCGCAGGCGGTCCTCGAGCTGGGCCGCCAGTGCCAGGATCGTCACCTCGCCCCCGGGCCGGCCGATCAGCTGGACGCCCATGGGTAGGCCGTCCTCGGTCCAGGAGACCGGGACCGTGATCGCGGGCAGACCCGCCACGTTGAGCATCGACGTGAACGGCGTGTACTGGCACTGCTGCTCGAAGTTGCGCTCGGGATCCTCGGCGTCGAACCAGCCCAGCGGGCGCGGGGTCATGGCCAGCGCCGGGGTGACGACGGCGTCGTACGCCGAGACCTGGGCGACGAGACGTCGCTCGAAGGCGGTGAGCACGCGCAGCGCCTCGACCAGTCGCCGCGCAGGGACCGTGCGGCCCACCCCGACCAGCCACTGGGTGAGCGGCTCGAGCATCGCCAGCCGCTCGGGATCGTCGATCGGGATGGCCGAGGCGCCAGCCATCCACAGCGCCCGGAACGCGTCGCCGTACTCGGGAGCGGGCGCGAGCGACACGTCCGTGAGCTCGTGCCCGAGCGCCGACAACGCTGCCGTGCCGACCTCGAGCCCGGCGAGCGCCTCGGGGCTCACGGTGATGTCGTAGAAGTCGTCCCACGCCGAGCTCGTGGTCACCGCGACCCGGGCCGAGCCGCCGCCGGGGAGCTCACCCGTCCGGGCGGCAGCCAGGTAGGTGCCGCTGTCTCCCGACGGCGCACGGAGAGTGTACGGGTGCGCGGGCCGCCCGTCGGGGAGCCAGGTGATCATGGCCTCGAGGAGCAGGGCGGCGTCCGCGGTCGTGCGGGCGATCGGCCCCGCGACCACCAGGCCTCCGGCCGACTCGATGCCGCTCCCGGCCGGTACCAGACCGCGGCTCGGCTTGAGCCCCACGACGCCGCACGCCGCCGCGGGGATGCGGATCGAACCGCCGCCGTCCGAACCCGGGGCGACCGGCACGAGCCCTGCCGCGACCGCGGCCGCGGCCCCGCCGCTGGACCCGCCCGCGCCGCGCGAGGTGTCCCACGGGCTGCGCGCCGGCGGCCCGGTGAGCGGCTCGGTGTAGGCGGGCAGGCCGAGCTCGGGCGTCGCCGACTTGCCGAGGCTCACGACGCCCACGGCGTCGAGCTGTTCGACGATCTCGTCGCTGACGTCCGGCACGAACGCGTGCTCGCCCGCGAAGGCCCGCGAGCCCAGGCCCGTGGGCACCCCCGCGCGGTTCCACAGGTCCTTGTCGGCGGTGGGCAGGCCCCACAGGAGGTCCGACGTCGGCCCGGCCTGCTCGAGCGCGGTGGCACGGCGCCGGGCGGCCTCGGGCGTGACCCGCGCGAACGCCCCGACCGCGGGGTCGATCCGCGCGATGCGTTCGAGGAAGTGCTCGGTGACCTCGGTCGGCGTCAGCTCCCCGCGGGAGAGCCGGTCGCGAAGCTCGATGGCCGTGAGCTCGTGCAGGGCGTCCATGTCCCGAGGTTAGGGGGTGGCGTGCCGCCGCGGGACGTGGCGCCGGGCACGGCGCGGGCTGTGGTTCCATTCCGTCGTGCAGCACGACCTCGCCCTCGCCACCCATGGAGTCCGCCTCGAGCCGCTGGGCGCGCAGCATGCCGCCGGGCTGCACGCGATCGTCGACGACCGGATCTGGGCGGGCATGACGTCCCCCCGGCCGACGTCGGCAGCGGAGTGGGAGCAGTACGTGGCGGCGGAGCAGGCCGCGGCCGACAAGCTGGCGTTCGCCGTCGTGGGGGAGGCGGGACGGGAGCTGCGCGGGCACACGACGTTCTACGACCTGGTCCGGTCGCAGCGCCGGGTCGAGATCGGCAGCACCTTCTACGGTCGGGCGTGGTGGGGCGGTTCGACCAACCCGGCCTGCAAGTACCTGCTGCTGCGCCATGCGTTCGAGCAGTGGGGCATGCAGCGGGTCGCGCTCCGGGCGGACGCGCGCAACACCCGCTCGCGCGCGGCGATCCAGCGGCTCGGCGCGCGGCCCGAGGGCGTCCTGCGCAAGCACCGCATCGCCCCGGACGGCTCGGCGGGTGACACGGCGTACTTCTCGATCGTCGACGACGAGTGGCCGGCGGTCCGCGACGGGCTGCTCGAGCGGCTCGCCGCCTTCGCCTAGGCGCCCCTACGGCTCCCGCATCCGGGACCGGAGCACATCGAGCTCGCAGCCGGGGGCGTCCGGGTCGAAGCCGTTCTGGAGCAGCCAGCGCGACGCCACCAGGCTGCGCAGCGACCACCAGGCGCGGATCACGTCGCGGTCCGCGCCCGATCCGTAGCCGGCCAGCAGGTCGTCCAGGCGCTCCTCGTGCCCGAGCGTGAGGGTGGCGAGGTCGGCCATGGCATCGCCGGGTGCGGCTTCCGACCAGTCGATGATGCCGGTGACGACGTCGCCGTCGACGAACACGTGGGTGATCTGCAGGTCGCCGTGGGTGAACACCGGCGTCCACGGCCGGACCGCGGCCTCGGCGATCTCACGGTTGCGCCGGACCACCTCGGCGGGCAGCACGGCGTGGGCGAGCAGCCACGCGCACTCGCTGTCCAGCTCGGCCGCCACGTCGTCGAGCCGGGGCCCTGGCCACGGCGGCAACGGCGCGTCGTGCAGCCTCCGCACGGCCGCGCCCGCCGCAGCCCACGCCGCCGGCGAGGCGGGCGACGGCCGGCCGAGGACGCCCAGCGCCGTGCCGGGGACGGCGGCGATCGCGAGCACGGGCGGCTCCCGCCACAGGACCGCCGGGGTCGGCACCGGCGCCATGGCCATCGCACGCACCTCGACCTCGGCGTGCGCCGGGTCGCCGTCGACCTTCAGGAACACGTCGCCGACCCGCAGCGTCGCGCGCCGCCGGTGGGCGACGACGACCTCGACCTCGTCCATGGCACCATCCTGGCGAGGCAAGCCCTCGTCGTCGCCGGGATTTGCGGTTCAGGGCAGCAGCGGCCGTACCTCCTCGCCCAGGAACGCCGCGAAGCCCTCGGGGTCGGGGTCGTCGACGGTGGGCTGCACGACGAGCGACGTCACCCCGGCCTCGACGAAGCGGCGCAGGCCGTCCGCGACCTGGTCCGCCGAACCCCAGGCGCAGTACTCGGCCAGCGCCTCGTCGTCCGGGATGTCGACGTTCCAAGCCTGGGCATTCCGGCGCAGCCGGTCGACGGCGTCCGGCCCGGTCGCGGCAGAGACGAAGGCGACGGTGCGGAACGGGCGCTGTGCCTCGGCCTCCGACACGGGCGCGAGGCCCGCCGCGGCGCGCCCTTCGTCGATCAGCGCAAGTGCCCGCCCGACCCCGGCGAGCCCCGTGTCGGAGACCAGCACGACACCGTCGGCCACCTCGCCGACGAGGCGCAGCGTCCTGGGACCCTGCCCCGCCGACAGCACCGGGGGCGGCGACGCCGGCGGCCAGACCAGCGCGACGTCGTCGAGCGACACGTACCTGCCCGAGACGGTGACCCGCTCACCCGCGAGCAGCGCCCGCAGGGCGTCCGCATACTCGCGCAGGAGGGTCAGCGGCGACCCGACGCGCGCTCCGGTCTGCCCCATCCAGTCCTGCACGCCGTGCCCGACGCCCGGCACGAGCCGCCCCGGGAAGGCGCCCTCGAGCGTCGCGAGCTCCATCGCCGCGAGCGCGACGTTGCGCAGCGGCGCGGGCAGCACGCCGATGCCGACCGAGACCCGCTCGGTCGCGCCGAGGATCACCCCCGCCGCGGCGATCCCCGACTCGTAGAAGCAGTCCTCCCACAGCCACACCTCGTCGAGGCCCGCGGCCTCGGCCGTCCGTGCGAACGGGATCAGACGGTCGGGCGGTGACATGGGCAGGAAGATGCAGCCGAGGCTCGTCATGACGACGATCCTGCCGGGACGCACTGACACGCGCGGCCCGACGCGCTGCTCAGCCCGTCCGCCCGCGCCGGCGTACCCGGAGCACGGCCGAGTCGACGCGAGGCGGCGGGTCGAACGCGCGACGCGGGACCGGCGGCCCGACGTCCAGCAGGTAGCGCCGGGTGTGCCGCGCACCAGGTGGGCGGTCCGCCAGCCGGTGTGCCGCCGAACGCTGGAGCACGAGGTCGGCCGACAGCAGGCGGTCGCCCGACAACAGCTGCCGCACGAGCGCGGTCGACAGGGTGTACGGCGGGCTCGACACGACCCGGAACGGTCGCGCCGGCAGGTAGAGGTCGGCGAGGTCCCGGGAGACGATCTGCACGGGATCTCCCGCGAAGCGCCGGCGGAGCGCTTCGGCCCTGCCGGGGTGCAGCTCCACGGCGATCACGCGGGCACCGACGTCGACGAGCGGGCTCGTCAGCGCTCCGTCGCCGGCGCCCAGGTCCAGGACGAGGTCCCCCGGGCGGACCGGGGACTGCTCGACGATGCGCCGCGCCCAGTCAGCTCGAAGCGGGTGCCATCCCCATGCGTGCCGCGACCCGCCCCGCGAGGGACCGGACCCGGACACGACGCACCATCGTGGTGTAAGTGATCATGCCGTGACCGTAGACGTCGCCGGCGCGCCGGTCACGCCAATTAGCGCCCGGACCGGGCGCGCAGCGCGCGCCCGGTCCGGTGTGGGCTACAGCGGGGTGACCGCGCCCTCGAAGTACTTCTGGCGGCTCCGCGCGCTCCACCCGGCGTACGTGTACCCGGGTCCGTCGTCACGGGGCGTCACGGCGACGTCGACCGTGCCGGGCAGCAGCACGGGCTTGCCGAACTCGACCGACCACCGGAACGCGTCGCCGCGCTGGTGGCCGACGTCGGCGAGCGCCCGGGACGCCGTGTACATGCCGTGCGCGATCGCCCGCGGGAAGCCGAACGCCTTGGCGGCGAGCGCGGACATGTGGATCGGGTTGCGGTCTCCCGAGACCGCCCCGTACGCGCGGCCCGTGCCCGGGCCGAGAGCCCAGCGGCCCGTCGGCATGGGCGGCATCCACGTGCCCTGGGGGGTGCGGTCCTCGTCCTGCGGCGACTCGGCCGACGACGCGGCCGCCTCGCCGGTGTCCGGCACGTGGAAGCCCTTGGCGAGATAGGTCGAGACCCCACGCCAGACGGGCTGGTCCGACTCGGCGCCGCCCGTGTCGGTGCGGACCTCGGCGACCAGGTCGACCTGGACGCCCCGCCGGTGCGGGCGCAGGTTCTCCGACCAGGCCCGGACCTCGAGCCGGTCACCGAGGTGCACGGGTCCGCGCTGCTCGACGACGTTGCTCAGGTGGACCATGCCGAGCAGCGGCAGGGGGAAGTCGCCGCGCACCATGACCGCCGTCGCGAGCGGGAAGGCGAGCACGTGCAGGTAGCCGGCGGGCAGAACGTCGAGCGCGAGCTCGTGGACGAGCCGCTGGTAATCGCGCAGGTGAGGCGCCAGGGAGGCCGTCTTGACCCCGGACACGCGGTACGCCACGGCGGGCAGCATGACCGCACCCGCGTCCTCGCCGTCACCTCCCTGACGAGACCCGCCCATCCCGCCCGGCAGGGCGCGGGCAGCCGCGATCCGGCCCGACGACGCCGCCCCGCGTGCGTACAGCCCGCTCAGGCCGGGCAGCGACGGGAGCGTCTCGACGTGCAGCGGCTCCCCCGCCGACGTCACCGGCGTCGTGGCCGTCATCGGCCCACCAGGTTCTGGCCGCACACGCGCAGCACCTGCCCGTTGACCCCGCCGGCGGCCGGCGAGGCGAGGAACGCGATCGCCTCGGCGACGTCCACCGGCTGACCGCCCTGCAGCAGCGACGACAGCCGCCGGGCGACCTCACGGGTGACGAACGGGATCGACGCGGTCATGTCCGTCTCGATGAATCCCGGTGCGACCGCGTTGGCCGTGCCGCCGAGCGCGCCGACGAGCGGTGCCGTCGCGCGGGTGTGCCCGATGACGCCGGCCTTCGAGAAGGCGTAGTTGGTCTGGCCCTTGTTGCCCGCGATGCCGGACGTCGAGGCGAGCGAGACGATCCGGAGGCCTTCGACACCCGCCTCGAGCAGCTGGGCGTTGATGCGCAGCTGGGACTCGAGGTTGACCGCGATCACGGAGTCCCACAGGCCCGGCTTCATGTTCGCGAGCAGCTTGTCACGCAGGATGCCCGCGTTGTGGACGACGATGTCGAGCCGGCCGTGCCGCGCCCGCGCGTGCTGCAGGATGCGCTCGCCCGCGTCGGGCGCCGTGACGTCGAGCTGCAGCGCGGTCCCCCGCACGGCGTTGGCCGTCCGGGCCAGCCCTTCACCCGCGGCCGGGACGTCGACGCACACGACGGTCGCGCCGTCGCGTGCGAGCGTCTTGGCGATCGCCGCGCCGATGCCGCGCGCCGCGCCCGTGACGACGGCGACCTGGCCCGCGAGCGGCCGGTCCCACGACCGGGGCTCGGCCACGCCGTCCGGCGTGGCTCCCACGCTCAGGAGCTGGCCGTCGACGTAGGCAGACTTGGCGGACAGGAAGAAGCGGAGGGTCGCGAGCGCCGAGGCGGAGTCGGCCGCGGCGCCGTCGGTCAGCACGATGCCGTTGCCCGTGGCGCCGGCGCGCAGCTCCTTGGCGAGGGACCGGAGGAACCCGTCGACCGCGGACCGCACGGCCGCGAGCTGCGGGGCGTCGCCGTCGGCCGGTGCCCGGGAGACCGTGACCACGCGGCCGTTCGGCGCGAGGCGGCGCAGCACCGACCCGACGGCGAGCACCGCCGCCGAGGCGTCCTCGGGGGCACGGACCTCGGTGAGGACGAGAAGGACGGCGCCCCAGCGGGCGTCGTCGGACGGCTCGCGCCGCACGTCCGCGCCCCAGCCGAGCAGAACCTGGGCGAGCGCGTCGGCGTCGGGCTTAGAGGCGTCGTCGGACACCACGAGGACGGGCCCCACGGTGAGCGGCGCGCCGTCCTTGTACCGGCGGAGGACTGCGGGACGTGGCAGGCCGAGCTTCGCGGCCAGGGTCTTGGTGAGCCCGGTGTTGACGAGACGGGTGTAGGTGTCGGTCATGGCGGTGCGGGTGCTCCTCGGGCTCAGACGGACTCGACGATGGCGGTCGCGCCCAGGCCCCCGGCCGCGCAGACCGAGATCAGGGCGCGGGCGGGCCTGCCGGTCTCGGCAGCCCGCTGGGCGACGAGCTTCGCCGCCGTCGCGACGATGCGGCCTCCGGTCGCGGCGAACGGGTGGCCGGCGGCCAGCGACGAGCCGTTGACGTTGACCTTGCTCCGGTCGACCGTGCCGAACGCGCCCTCGAGGCCGAGCTCGTTCTTGCAGTAGTCGGCGTCCTCCCAGGCGGCGAGCGTCGTCAGGACCGTCGAGGCGAACGCCTCGTGGATCTCGAAGAAGTCGAAGTCCTCGAGCGTCAGGCCGTTGCGCGCGAGCAGGCGGGGGACCGCGTGCACGGGTGCCATGAGCAGGCCCTCGTGGCCGTGCACGAAGTCGACCGCGGCCGTCTCCGCGTCGACAAGCCGGGCGAGCACGGGCAGGTCGCGGGCCTGGGCCCACTCGGCCGAGGCGAGCAGGACCGTGGACGCGCCGTCGGTGAGCGGCGTCGAGTTGCCGGCCGTCATGGTCGGGACCGCGGGCTCCGCGAGGCCCTTGCCGAAGACGGGCTTGAGGGACGCGAGCTTCTCGAGCGACGTGTCGGCCCGCAGGTTGTCGTCGCGCGTCAGCCCGCGGAACGGCGTGACCAGGTCGTCGAAGAACCCGGAGTCCCACGCGCGGGCGAGGTTCTGGTGGCTCGCGAGCGCGATCTCGTCCTGAGCCTCGCGCGTGATGGCCCACCGGGCCGTCGTGATCGCCTGGTGCTCACCCATCGACAGGCCGGTGCGCGGCTCGTCGGTCGCGGGCGTCGCGGGCTTGAGGTCGGCGGGCCGCACCTTGGCCAGCGCCTTGAGGCGCGCCTGGAAGGTCTTGGCGTGCGAGGCGTCGAGCAGAGCCCGACGCAGGCCGTCGCTGACGGCGATCGGGGCGTCCGAGACCGTGTCGGTACCGCCCGCGACGCCCGAGTCGATCTGGCCGAGGCGGATCTTGTTGGCCACGACGATCGCGGCCTCGAGCCCGGTGGCGCACGCCTGCTGGAGGTCGAACGCGGGCGTCTGCGCGGACAGCGACGAGCCGAGCACCGACTCGCGGACGAGGTTGAAGTCCCGGGAGTGCTTGAGCACCGCACCGCCCACGACCTCGCCCAGGCGCTCGCCCTGGAGGCCGAAGCGGGCGACGAGGCCCTCGAGCGCCGCGGTGAACATCTCCTGGTTGGACGCGTCGGAGTACTTCTTGCCCGCGCGCGAGAACGGGATGCGGTTGCCGCCCACGATCACCGCGTCGCGGACGGTCGCCGGCCGAGAGCGGTCGGTCGTCTCGGCGGACGCGCGAGAGGAGGTACCCACGGCAGCCTGTGTGCCGGTGGACGTCTTACGAGTAGCCACAGCGTGAATCCTTCACTCCGTCGGTCAGGTAGGACTCACAGTACCTGATACTCTCGGTTTCGTGAGGCAGATCACGTGAGCCGGCCGACGACGGTCGTGGACGGTCGCTCCACGCGATGGGACGACCACCGTGCGGCGCGCCGAGCGGAGCTGGTGCACGCCGCGCGAAAGGCGGTGCACCGGATCGGCCCGGGCGCCTCCATGGACGAGATCGCGGCCGAGGCCGGCACGTCCAAGTCCATCGTGTACCGCTACTTCGAGGACAAGGCCGGGCTGCGGCTCGCGGTCTCCGCTCACGTCGTGGCGACGATGCACGATGCCCTTCGCGAAGCGGCCCAGGCGGCACCGACCCCGCTCGCCGCGCTGCGGGCGATGGTCCGCGTCTACCTGGAGATGATCGAGCACTCGCCGAACGTCTACTGGTTCGTGACCCGCACCGCGATCGGCGGCAACGGGCCGGGCACCGACGCCGTGCCGGTCGGCCCGGAGCCCGGCGAAGCGCTCGGCGCGTACCTCGACTCGGTGATCGAGCTGGTCGCCGACCCGTTCGCCCGTGCCGTGGGCGTGCCGGCGGCGACGGCGGCCGCGTGGGCCGCGGGCGCCGTGGGCTTCGTCCGCGGTGCCGGGGAGTGGTGGCTCGCCCACCAGGGCCCCGACCGGCAGACCCGGGACGACCTCGCCGAGCACGTCACACAGTGGCTGTGGAACGGCCCGGTAGGCGTCCTCCACAACGACGAGAACCTCGGTTCCCGAGGTATGCACGAAAGCAGGCAGGAGATCCGATGACCACCACGTCCGACCTTCCCGAGACGGAACGCACCACGCCGGTGCAGCCCGCACCGCTCCCGGGCGCGGCGTCCGCGAGCTCGCCGTCCACGGGCGCCATCCCCGCGGTCGGCCGGGGTGCCGGCCCGACACCGCGCGTCGACGTCCCGGCCGTCAGGGAGCTGCTGCTGGGCCGCTGGCCGGACAAGCGCCGCAACGCCCGCGAGCGGGCGACCGACCCGAGGTTCTGGAAGGACGAGAGCCTCTCCATGGCCGAGCACCGCGAGCGCGTGCTCGAGCAGATGAAGCTCCTGGCCGCCGAGGAGGGCCACCAGGTCTGGCTGGCGTTCCCGAAGCACCTCGGGGGGAGCGACGAACCGGGTGCGAACCTCGCGGGGTTCGAGGAGCTCGCGGTCGCCGACCCCTCGCTGCAGATCAAGGCGGGCGTGCAGTGGGGCCTGTTCGCCGCCGCGATCCTGCACCTGGGCACGCCCGACCAGCAGGACCGGTTCCTCCCGGGTGCCATGGACCTGTCGGTGCCCGGCGCCTTCGCCATGACCGAGATCGGTCACGGCTCCGACGTCGCGTCGATCGGCACGACCGCCACATACGACCCCGCGAGCGAGGAGTTCGTCCTCCACACGCCGTTCCGTGCGGCGTGGAAGGACTACCTGGGCAACGCGGCGGCGCACGCGACCGCAGCGACGGTCTTCGCCCAGCTCGTCACCAACGGCGTCAACCACGGCGTGCACTGCTTCTACGTGCCCATCCGCGACCCGAAGACCATGGAGTTCCTGCCGGGCATCGGGGGCGAGGACGACGGTCTCAAGGGCGGCCTGCGCGGGGTCGACAACGGGCGCCTCCACTTCACCGAGGTGCGCGTCCCGCGCGCGAACCTGCTCTCGCGGTACGGCTCGGTGGCCGCCGACGGTACGTACTCCTCGCCCATCGACAGCCCGGGACGCCGCTTCTTCACGATGCTCGGCTCGCTGGTCCAGGGCCGGGTCTCGCTCGACGGCGCGGCCACGACGGCCGCGAAGCTGGGGCTCGCCATCGCGACGCGCTACGGCGCCGAGCGGCGGCAGTTCACGAGCTCCTCGCCCGTCGACGAGACGGTGCTGCTCGACTACGCGACCCACCGGCGCCGGCTGTTCCCGCGGATCGCCGAGGCCTACGCCGGGCACTTCGCGCACGAACGCCTGCTCGACCTGTTCGACGACGTGTTCTCCGGTGCCAAGGACACCCCCGAGCAGCGCGAGGACCTCGAGACCATGGCCGCCGCGCTCAAGAGCACGTCGACCCGGTTCGCGCTCGACACCCTCCAGGAGTGCCGCGAGGCGTGCGGCGGTGCGGGCTTCCTGACGGAGAACCGCATCACCAGCCTGCACCACGACCTCGACGTCTACGCCACGTTCGAGGGCGACAACACGGTGCTGCTGCAGCTCGTCGCGAAGCGCCTCATCAGCGACTACTCGAAGCACATGAAGGCCGAGACCTCGTCGCCCGCGGGGATCGCGCGCTTCGTCGTCGACCAGGCGACTGACGCCGCGCTGCACCGCACGGGCCTGCGCCGGTTCGGTCAGACGATCGCCGACGGCGGTGTCACCCGGCGTGCGGCGGGCCACCTGCGGGACGCCGAGACGCAGCGCGAGCTGCTCGCCGACCGCGTCGCCGAGATGGTCGAACAGGTGGCCGTCGCCCTGCGACCGGCGATGAAGGCCGACCCTGCGACCGCCGCGCGCATCTTCGACGAGAACCAGGTGGCGCTCATCGAGGCGGCGAAGGCGCACGCTGACCTGCTGCGGTGGTCGGCGTTCACCGAGGCGCTGGTCACGATCGCCGACCCGGGCACGCGCCGGGTCATGACCTGGGTGCGCGACGTCTTCGGCCTGACCGTGATCGAGCGCAACCTCGCCTGGTACCTGCTCAACGGGCGCCTGTCGGCCCAGCGGGCCCGCACCGTCACGAGCTACGTCGACCGGCTGCTCCTGCGCCTGCGCCCGCACGCCGTCGACCTGGTCGACGCGTGGGGCTACGGTCCGGAGCACCTGCGCGCGGCGATCGCGACGGGTATCGAGAAGGAGCGCCAGGACGAGGCACGCACGCACTACGCGAACCAGCGTGCGAACGGGACGGCGCCCCTGAGCGAGAAGGCGCTGCGCAAGGCCGCGAAGAAGCGCTGAGACGAAGGCGGTGGCCGGGCCGGTCCTCGACCGGCCCGGCCACCGGCTTGTGTCAGGCGGCGACCGGCGCGGGGGTGTCTCCGAGGGTCGTGTCGCCGATGGCCTTGTCGCCGATGGTCGCGGCCGGCGCAAGCGCGGGCCCGGCCGCCGGCTCGGCGACGTCGGGCGAGTCGGCAGTGGCTTCCCGGACCGGCAGGCTCAGGGTCACGGTGGGCGCCGCGGTCGTGCGTGCGGGCGGTGTGGCGAGCGCAACGAGAACTGCTCCGGCGACTCCGGCCAGGCCTGCGACGACCACGACCGCGGTCCAGCCCAAGGCCATCGCGATACCGAGCAACGAACCATCCACCAGTGCCACAGCGGTGCCGGCGACGAGCACACGCTTCATCTCTTGCCTCCCCACGGCTTCCGCCCTGTCCGTGTGCTTCAAGGAGACGACAGGATGGGCGCTCGCGCATCCGCTGGCGCGTCGGCGCAGGTCATGGCCGGGGTCAGGCCAGGAGCGTCCGCGGGCCGTACCGGGGTGCCCGCAGCGGGGGCCGCGTCAGTGCGGCCAGTGGCCGTCCGGCCGGCCGGGGTGGACCGCCGTCTGCGGCCCTGTCGTGTGTGCGAGGAGCGGCGGTGGCGACGACGCCCGGAGCTGTTCGTGCATCTGGCCGATGAGCCGCAGGGCCAGCTCGAACCGCACCGGCTCGACGCTGTGCGCGTTGAGCCCGCCGCCGACCGCGGGGTGCGGTGTGAAGGTCAGGACCTCGTCGTCCCGCAGGGCGACGCGCTGGAGCGCTTCCTGAAGGATGTCCTCGAGGAGGAAGTTGGCGCGACCCTCGGCAGAGTCGAGCTCGGTGTAGAGGTCGACCGCGGTGCCCCACCGCAGCTCGAGCGTCCCCTCGACCGTGTCGAGGAACCACCAGCCCTCGAGCGACTCGAGGAAGACGTCCCCGAACGCGTTGGTGAAGCGCGGAGTCTTGCCGTGGACGCCCAGCCACGACCAGGAGGCCAGCCCGTACGCGAACGCGTCGGGGGCGAAGGTTCTGAGCACTTCCACGAGCGAATCAAACCACTTTATGGTATTGGGCAAAAGTCGCCTGGTCAGAGGCGTATCCCGTGGTGTGCGTCACGTCCGCACGTCACGATGTTCGCGGCCGAGCAGTCGCACCGGAACGCCACGACCAAGTCCGGTCGTGATCGCGACCCCCAGCAGGAGCACCGCGCCACCTGTCAGCTCCGCGACGTTGGGGCGCTCGTCCTGCACCAGCCAGGCGGCAGCCATCCCGACGACGGGGACCAGCATCGTGAACGGGACCACCGCCGAGGCCGGGTACCGGGCCAGCAGCATGTTCCACACCCCGTACCCGAACAGACTCGCGAGCCAGGCCGTGTACAGGGTCGAGCCGACGGCGGTCCAGGTGAGATGCGTGAGCGACTGCACCACGGCGTCGGCGCCGTCGAGCACCACCGCGAGCACGAGCATCGGGACGGGCACCACGAGCGCCGACCAGACCGTCATGGACAGGCCCGCGAGGGCCGCGGACCGCGCGTCGCCGGCACCAGCCGTCCGGGTGCTCGGGGCCCGGGTGGCGATCCGGCGAGCGACCACGTTGCCGGTGGCCCACGACGCGGCGGCCGCGAGCGTGAGCAGGAACGCGACCCCGGGCGTCGCGGCGCTGCGCCCCAGGCCCACGGCCAGCAGCCCGGCCGCGCCCACGACGACGCCGACGAGCTGCGCGCGCGTCGGGACCTCGCGCAGCGCCGCGGCCGCGAACAGCACCGTGAGCCCGACCTGGGCCTGGAGCACGAGCGACGCCAGCCCGGGCGGCATGCCGAGCGCGATGCCCGTGTAGAGCAGCCCGAACTGCCCGAGGCTCATGAAGGCGCCGAGCAGCAGGACGTCGCGCAGCGGCGCCGCGGGCCGGGGGACGAAGAAGACGGCGGGGACCAGGACGACCACGAACCGGATCGCCACGAACAGCACGGGCGGGACGTCCGCGACCCCGACGTCGATCGCCAGGAAGTTGACGCCCCACACCACGGCGACGACGACTGCGAGCAGGATGTGGCGCAGCGGCATGCGTCCATCCTCACCGAGCACGAATGTGAAGGTCCATCGAATGAACCTGCACCATTCTCGGTACCGTTGCTACATGATCGACCTCGCGGCAGTGGAGTCGCTGATCGCCATCGAGCGCACCGGCACGGTCCATCGGGCGTCCAAGGAGCTGGGCTTCACGCCATCGGCCGTCTCGCAGCAGGTCAAACGGCTCGAACGCGACCTCGGCACGGCCCTGCTGGAGCGCGCCGGGCGCGGCGTCGTGCTCACCGCCGCCGGGCGGCGCCTGGCCGACGAGGGCCGGGAGCTGCGCGACCGCGTCGAGTCGCTGCGCTCGCGGCTGCACGCGGTCGACGCCGCGCCGACCGGCACCCTGCGTCTCGGCGTCTTCTCGACGGCGCTGCGCGGCATCGTCGCGCCGGTGATCGGGGAGGTCCGCGCGCAGGCGCCCGACCTGAGGCTGGTCGTGCGCGAGCTCGAGCCCCCGGAGGCGGTGGACGCCGTCGCGGCGGGAACCCTGGACGTCGCGGTCGTGCACGGCTGGGAGGGCGTGGGGCTGACCGTGCCGCCCGCGCTGCGCAGCGAGGAGCTCCTGCGCGACGTCGCCGACGTCCTCGTGCCCGCGCGGAGCCCGCTCGCGGCTCGTGCCGCCCTGACCCCGCACGACCTCGCGGACGAGCCGTGGGTGTGCACGCCCGAGGGAACCGTCTGCTACGAGTGGTTCTGCCACATGTACGCCGACGCCCCGAGGGCGCCGCGCATCGACTGCTGGATCGACGACTTCGCGTCCCACGCCGCGCTCGTGGCGGAGGGCGTCGTGGTCGCGCTCGTGCCGCGCCTCGGCCGCGGGGTGCTGCCCGACGGCGTCGTGGCCGTCCCGCTGCGCGACCCGGTGCCGACACGGTCGGTCGCGGTGGTGTGGCGGGCGACCATGACGGAGTCGCCCGCCGTGCGGTTCGTGCGGGCGCGGCTCGCCGCCGCGGCGCCGGTAGACTGAGCCCGCGCCGTCCAGCGCCCGAACGCCCGGACCGATGCCGGATGCCTGCACCCCAGGCGATCACCCGGTCCGAGCACCCCGTGCGACCCGAGGGAACCTGATGACCGCCGCTGCCGCGAAGGCCGTGCCCACGCTCGACACCGTCGAGAACGCTGCCGCCACCCCCGAGGAGGTGCAGCCGTTCGCCGAGCTCGGGCTCAAGCCCGAGGAGTACGGGCGCATCCGCGACATCCTCGGCCGGCGCCCGACCGCGGCCGAGCTCGCGATGTACTCGGTGATGTGGTCCGAGCACTGCTCGTACAAGTCGTCCAAGGTGCACCTGCGGAAGTTCGGCGAGCGGGTCACGGACGAGATGAAGCAGCACCTGCTCGTCGGCATCGGCGAGAACGCGGGCGTCGTCGACATCGGCGACGGCTGGGCCGTGACGTTCAAGGTCGAGTCGCACAACCACCCGTCCTTCGTCGAGCCCTACCAGGGCGCCGCGACGGGCGTCGGCGGCATCGTGCGCGACATCATCTCGATGGGCGCGCGCCCCGTGGCGGTCATGGACCAGCTCCGGTTCGGCGCCGTCGACCACCCCGACACCGCGCGCGTCGTGCACGGCGTGGTCGCCGGCGTCGGCGGCTACGGCAACTCGCTGGGCCTGCCCAACATCGGTGGCGAGCTCGTCTTCGACGCGTCCTACCAGGGCAACCCCCTCGTCAACGCGCTGTGCCTCGGCGTGCTGCGGCACGAGGACATCCACCTCGCGAGCGCGTCCGGGGTCGGCAACAAGGTCGTGCTCTTCGGCGCCCGCACGGGCGGCGACGGCATCGGCGGCGCCTCGATCCTCGCGTCCGAGACGTTCGAGGACGGCGTCCCGGCCAAGCGCCCGAGCGTCCAGGTGGGCGACCCCTTCATGGAGAAGGTGCTCATCGAGTGCTGCCTCGAGCTCTTCGCGGCCGACGTCGTGGAGGGCATCCAGGACCTCGGCGCGGCCGGCATCTCGTGCGCCACGAGCGAGCTGGCGTCCAACGGTGACGGCGGCATGCACGTGTGGCTCGACGACGTCCTGCTGCGTGACCCGACGCTCAACGCCGGCGAGATCCTCATGTCGGAGTCGCAGGAGCGCATGATGGCGGTCGTCCGGCCCGACAAGCTCGACGCGTTCCTGGCGATCACGCGCACGTGGGACGTCGAGACGGCCGTCATCGGGGAGGTCAACGACTCGGGGCGCCTGACGATCGACCACCACGGCCAGCGGATCGTCGACGTCGACCCGCGCACGGTCGCGCACGAGGGCCCGGTCTACGAGCGCCCGTACGCCCGGCCGGCCTGGCAGGACGGGCTACAGGCGGACACCACGGTGGTTGCCGGGCTGGCGCGCCCGACGTCGGGCGACGAGCTGCGGGCGACCGCGCTGCGGCTGCTCGCCTCACCGAACCTCGCATCCAAGGCGTGGGTGACCGACCAGTACGACCGGTTCGTGCAGGGCAACACGGCGCTCGCGCAGCCCGACGACGGCGGGGTGGTGCGCGTCGACGAGGAGACAGGGCTCGGCGTCGCGCTCGCGACGGACGCGAACGGCCGGTACGGCAAGCTCGACCCGCGCGCGGGCGCGCAGCTCGCGCTCGCCGAGGCATACCGCAACGTCGCGACGACGGGCGCGCGCCCGCTCGCGGTGACCGACTGCCTCAACTTCGGCTCGCCCGAGCACCCCGACTCGATGTGGCAGCTCGTCGAGGCGATCGAGGGCCTCGCGGACGGGTGCCAGGAGCTCGGCGTGCCGGTCACCGGTGGCAACGTGTCGCTCTACAACGGCACGGGCGAGCCCGGTCAGATCGACTCGTCGATCCACCCCACCCCGGTCGTCGGCGTCCTGGGCGTGCTCGACGACGTCCGCACGGCTACAGCGTCCGGCTGGCAGGCCACCGGGCTGCCGGTGTTCCTGCTGGGCACGACGGCGGACGAGCTCGACGGGTCCGCGTGGGCCGACGTCGTGCACCAGCACCTGGGCGGGCTCCCGCCGCGGGTCGACCTCGCCGCGGAGAAGGCGCTCGCCACGGTCCTGGTCGGTGCGCGCGAGGCGGGCCTCGCGGCCGCGGCGCACGACCTGTCCGAGGGCGGCCTGGCCCAGGCCCTGCTCGAGGCGTCGCTGCGCTTCGGCGTCGGCGTGCAGGTGTCGCTCGACGGTCTCCTCGAGCGCGACGGCGTCACGCCGTTCGCCGCGCTGTTCAGCGAGACCACCGCGCGGGCGCTGGTCGCGGTCGAGGCGGGCCGGGAGGACGAGCTGGTGTCGGCCGCCGCGGCCGCCGGGGTGCCGGTGGTCCGCCTCGGGCAGACGGGCGGCGACGCGGTCGTCGTGACCTCGAACGGCATCGACCCCGTCGAGATCCCGCTCGCCGAGGCTCGCGAGGCGTCGGAGGGGACGCTTCCCCGCATCTTCGGCTGACCGCGGGGACGGTGCCGGTCAGGTCCCGTCCAGGACGTGGTCGAGCAGGGCACCAGGAAAGTCGGTGCCGAACCGGGGCACGTGGCCGGCGCCGTCGATCGACCACAGCTCGACGTCGGCTCCGTCGTCGCACCTCGGGAACGCGGTGACCGAGGTGTCGGCGCCCGGCAGCATGTCGAGGTCGAGCGCCCGGTCGGGCCGCTCGGCCTGGGTCGAGCAGCCGTCGAGGCGGGCCCACGCCTCGACCGACGCCAGCGCCGAGGGATAAGGGAACGGTCCGTTGCTCCCGCCCTCGTACCGGATGGTGGAGTCGCGGGTGCCGTGCACCTGCAGCACGCTCACGGGTCGCGACGGCGCGCACGCCCCGGTGTCGGACGTCATGGCGCCGGCGACCGAGACGGCGTGCGTGACGAGGTCGGCGTGCTCGCACGCCAGGCGATAGGCCATGAACCCGCCGTTCGAGTGCCCGGCCACGACGACGTGCGCCGGGTCCACGGAGTAGGTGGCAGCGACGTCCCGCAGCACGTCGGCCAGGTAGGCGGAGTCGTCGACGTCCGACCCGGAGAAGTTGCAGCACGCCTGGGTGGCGTTCCAGAACTGGCGGTCGCCCGAGTCGGCGGTTCCTTCGGGCAGGACGTAGAGCGCTCCCCGTTCGGCGGCCTCCGCGCGGAGGCCCAGGACGGCGTCGACCTCGGCGCCCGTCGAGCCGTAGCCGTGCAGCACCATGACCAGCGGCGCCGGCACGGCCGCGTCGTACGTGGGCGGCACGACCAGCTCGTAGGGCCGGGCGCCGACGTCCTGCGCGCCCGGCCTGCTCGCCGTGGGACCGGGCGACGCCGCGCCCGACGACAGCGGGGCGGGCATCGGGACGGGCGACGCGGCGCGGGCCGGCTCGGTCGCGCGGTCACGGTCGCCGCCGATCGTGCCGCACCCCACGAGCAGGAGGCACAGCGCGACGAACGCCGCGGCGAGGAGACGAGCACGAGTACGCATGCCTTCATCGTCGCGCACGCGGCCCGTTGCGCCTCTTAGAGTGGAAGCACGTGGATCCCCGGGGTGCTCCGATGCTGTGGCTACTGGTCCTGACAGGTGCGGCGGTCCTGACCGTGGCGGTCGCGGCCGTGGGCTCGTTGCTGCGCTCCGACCGTCGCCGTCCAGGGCTGCTCCCTCGCCGGCCGTCGGGCGTACCCGATCCGCTCCTCACCCTGGAGGTCCAGATCCGGCTCGGCGAGGTGGCACGCGAGCTGCAGTCGGTGGCGGACGACCCGGAGGTCTACGGCCGCGCGCACCACTGGCGGGCCGCGCAGGGTGCCTACGACGCCCTGCTCCTCGAGGCGTGCCGGCTGGGCGGTGTGCCGGTGGTCGACGCGCCGCTCCAGGCCGATGCGCGCATCGCCGACGACGAACGCCTGCGCGCCGAGCTCGAGCTCAGCGCGCGCGGCTGGTCCTGGTAAGGGTCGAGCCTGCCGGGACCGTGTCCAGCGGACCGGTCCCGACAGGCTCGACCTTTCACCAGGTG
>Ga0233363_1000089_pt1 | contig 44435 bp, 40 predicted proteins | sample ElkDunMinimDraft_18_FD_191534 | JGI IMG/M metagenome (GOLD analysis project Ga0233363, IMG submission 191534) | Fecal eukaryotic communites from dung pellets of Tule Elk in California, USA - Elk Dung C16 | ecosystem: Host-associated > Mammals > Digestive system > Large intestine > Fecal | place... | reverse complement strand
CAGCCACCGCCCTCCTGGACGGCGTGACCGTCCAGCTCGAGGCGGCCGAGCCCGGCGAGCGTCTCGCGCACCGTGCGGCCCGCGGTCCGCGCCACCGACTCGAGCGCCGCCGGCGTCCGCACGGGAAGCGCGTCCCACAGCGAGCGCCCGACGTCGTCCATGCCGTCCACCACGTCGCCACGCCCCTGGCGGACGGGGGCGGCGTCCGAGCCGAGGTCCCCCGCCAGCTCGGCCGCCTCGGCGGCGTCGGTGACGCAGGCGGCGACGCCGTCGCGCAGCAGCCCATGGCACCCCGCGGACGCCATGGACGTGACCGGCCCGGGCACGGCGCCCACGGGTCGCAACAGCTCCGCCGCCCGCCGCGCGGTCGACAGCGCCCCCGACCGCCAGGCCGCCTCGACCACGACCGTGGCGCTGGACAGCGCGGCGATGATCCGGTTGCGCGCGAGGAACCGCTGGCGGAACGGAGCCGATCCGGGCGGCACCTCGCTCACGACCGCGCCCCCGTCCTCCGCGATCCTGCGCAGCAGGTCGTGGTTTCCCTGCGGGTAGAAGCGGTCCACGCCGCCCGCGAGCAGCGCGATCGTGACGCCGTCGGCGGCGACCGACCCGCGGTGTGCCGCCGCGTCGATGCCGTACGCCCCTCCCGAGACCACGGTGAAGCCGCGGTCCGCGAGCCCGGACGCCATGCCCGCGGCGACGTGCTCCCCGTACGACGTCGAGGCACGCGCACCTACCAGTGCGACCGACCGGGCCGCGAGCGCACCGACATCGCTGCGGCCCCGGACCCACAGCGCGAACGGCGCGGCGGCGCCGAGGTCGTCGAGGGCGGCGGGCCAGCCGTCGTCGCCCGGCGTGAGCAGGGCCCCGCCGTACCGGCGCAGGACGTGCAGCTCGCGGCGTGGGTCGAGGTTCTCGAGCCGCGGCGCCCATCGCTCGACCGATGCGGCGAGACGCGCGCCCGCGCTGGGGCGTGCCGGCGAGCCCGTGGTCTGGCCTTCGGGGACCGACGACCCCAGCGCCCGAGCCGCGGCCACGGGGTCGCGGGCCGCCCGCGCGAGCCACTGGAGCGCGCCGGCCGGGCCGAGCTGGCCGACCAGTGCCCCCGCGACCACGTCTCCCGGCTCAGCGAGGCGCGACCATGCGGCCCGCGCGAGCCGCGGGTCCTCGACGTCGAACGGCAGGACGGTGGGGCGCGCACCCGGGGCGTCGAACAGGCCTTCAGTCATGGCTGCCCCTGCTCCGCAGGGAGATCGCCGCGTCGACGTCGGCGCCCGACGGCGCCTCCCTGCCGGCCAGGTCCGCGAGCGTCCACGCGATGCGCAGCACCCGGTCCGCCCCGCGCAGGCTGAGGGTGCCCCGGTCGATGCCCCGCTCGATCGGCTGCAGGAGGCGTCGGTCCGAGCCGAGGCGCTCGCGCAGCCAGGGTCCCGGGACCTCCGCGTTGGTGCTCCAGGGCGTCTGGGCGAGCCGTGACCGTGCGGCCGCGCGGGCGGCGGCGACGCGCCCGGCAACCGCTGCCGTGGGTTCGCCGCGCGTGGCGAGCACCCGGTCGGCCCGCGAGATCGCGCGCACGTTCACCTGGACGTCCACGCGGTCGAGCAGCGGACCTGACAGCCGCCCGAAGTACCGGCGCTTGGCCATGGGCGTGCAGACGCAGTCGAGTCCCTTGCCGTCGCCCTTGCCGCAAGGGCACGAGTTGGCCGCGAGCACGAGCTGGAAGCGGGCCGGGAAGCGGGCCGCTCCCCCCGACCGGTGGATGACCAGCTCGCCCTGCTCGAGCGGCTGGCGCAGCGTCTCGAGCACGCGGGACGAGAACTCGGGCGCCTCGTCCATGAACAGCACCCCGCGGTGCGCACGCGACGCCGCGCCCGGGCGGGGCAGCCCCGACCCGCCGCCGACGACCGCGGCCGGGGTCGCCGTGTGGTGCGGGTCCTCGAACGGCGGCCGCGTGAGCAGGCCCTGGCCCGGGTCGAACGTGCCCGCGATCGAGTGGACCGCGGTGACCTCGACCGCTTCGGGCTCGGTCAGGTCGGGGAGGATCCCCGGCAGGCGGGAAGCCAGCATCGTCTTGCCCGCACCGGGAGGGCCGACGAGCAGCACGTGGTGGCCACCCGCTGCGGCGACCTCGAGCGCCTCGCGCGCCTGCGCCTGCCCGACGACGTCGGCGAGGTCGCCGATCGGGCGGCCGCGCAGAGCCGGGCGGGGCGGCAGCACGGGGTCGACGTCGGGGACCCGGTCCACCGTGCCACCGTGCCGCTGCACGACCTCGGCCAGGGTCGTCGCCCCGTGCACGCGCGCCCCCGGCACCAGCCGCGCCTCGTCGGCGTCACCGGCTGCCACGACGACATCGGTGTAGCCGGCCTCGACGGCCGCGACCACGGCCGGCAGGACTCCGCGCACCGGCTGGATGCGCCCGTCGAGGCCGAGCTCGCCGATGTGGACCACGCGCTCGAGCCCCGCGGTCGGGACGTCACCGTTGCCGGCGAGCACCGCGATCGCCACGGCTAGGTCGAAGCTGCTGCCCGACTTGCGCAACGACGCCGGCGAGAGGTTGACCGTGACCTTGCGGTTGGGCCAGGCGATGCCGCTGGACAGGACGGCGGCACGCACCCGGTCGCGCGACTCGCTCAGCGCGGCGTCGGGCAGGCCGACGAGCGTGAAGCCGGGCACCGATGCCGCCAGCTGCGCCTGGACCTCGACCACGTGACCCGCAAGGCCCGTGAGTGCCACGGCGGCCGTGGTTCCGAGGCCCATCAGAGCACTCCCTCGAGGTGTTCCACCCGGGCGGGCCCGGACCGCGCGAGCGTCACGGCGACCACGTCGACCCGGACCTCGCGGTACCGGCCACGCGGGCCGCCGGCGCCGTGCTCGTCGAGCCACTGCCCCGTCAGCCGGCGCAGCCGGGCGAGCTTGGCCGGCGTCACGGCCTCGGCCGGGTGGCCGAAGCCCTCGCCGCTGCGCGTCTTGACCTCGACGACGACCACGACGTCGCCGTCGAGCGCCACGAGGTCCAGCTCTCCCCTCGTCCCGCGCCAGTTGCGGTCCAGGACCTCCCAGCCCCGCTGCTCGAGGTGGCGCGCAGCCACCCGTTCCCCGTACTGCCCGACGGCGTCCTTCGCTCGCACGGAATCACCTCCGCGCACAGCCTGAGCGGCGTGCGGCGTCCGAGCCGGCGGGTCGCGCGAAGCTGTGGACAAAGCCCGGGCGGGGGCGGGCTCCGTCCGTGACCGCGTCGTCACGTCGACAGCAGACGCCCGACGACGGCTCGACCTGACCGGCGACACACCCGCCCGGCCGAGTCGCGACGCAACCGCATACGATGACTTCAATGGTTACGCCGAGCGATACGAGCACCGCGACGTCCTGGGACGCCGCCCACTTCGTCGGCGGCCACCTGGTTCTCGACCTCACGAACACGGTCTACGACCGGGCACACCCGGTCGAGGACAACGAGCTGCTGAGGTCGCCCGCCGACGTCCTGACCTGGTGCGCGTCGGCCGGACTCCTCGAGGCCGTGCCGCGACGGCCCGACGCGGCCGACGGCGGTCTCGTCGACGACGTCCGCGCCGTGCGGGAGGACGCGTTCGCGGTGCTCGACGCCGTCGCGCGCGGCGCCGGGGTACCCGCCGCGCCGCTCGGCCGGCTCCTCGAGCGTGCGGGGACCGGCCTGGGCACCGGCCACGCGGCCGACATCGTGCGGGCGCCGGACCGCATCACCGCCGACCCGGCCGCGCCCGACGAGATCCCCACCGTGCTCGCGCTGCTGTCCGTCCGGGCGTTCTTCACGTTGCCTCCGGACCGGGTCCGCGCGTGCGCACGGTGCGGCTGGTTGTTCCTCGACTCGTCCCGCGGGGGGCGCCGCCGTTGGTGCAGCATGAGCACCTGCGGCAACCGCGAGAAGGCGAGCCGTCACCGCGGCGCCGGACGCTCCGCGGGCTGACCGCTCAGCACCCGGGACAGGAACGGTCCGATGTACCCGGCCGCCTCGTCGCTGTGGGTCTCCAGCAGGTAGTGGCCCGCGTCCAGCAGGTGGCTCTCGGCTGTCGGCAGGTCGCGGTGGTAGGCGAGCACCTCGTCGAGCTCGAAGTACGGATCATGGGTTCCCCAGAGGATCAGCGTCGGCGGCTGTGCGATCCGGTGATACTCCTGGATCGCCCCGAACCTCGCGACGTGCGCGCGATAGTCCGTGAAGAGCTCCCACTGCGCGTCGAGGCCGTGCCCCCGGGAGATGGCGAGCCAGTCGAGCTCCGCGGTCTCGGGCGGCACCTGCTCGGCGAGCCGGTCGGGAAGCCCCCAGAGGTACTGGTGCCTCGTCCCCTCATGGGTGAGCCACGGCTCGATCCGACGCCTGTTCTCCTCGGAGGGATCGGCCCAGTAGTCGCGGGACGCGTCCCAGGCGGCTCCGAGCCCTTCGGGATGCGCGTTGCCGTTCTGCACGACGAGGCCGCGTACCGTACCGGGCTCCCGCATCGCCACGTGGTAGCCGACCGCGGCGCCGAAGTCGTGCAGGTAGAGGACCTTGTCGGTCACGCCCAGGTGACCGAGCCACTCGTCGACCACGTCCGCGAGCCACGCGAAGGTGTAGCCCGACCCGGGCCGCGGCACCGACGACAGGCCGAAGCCGGGCAGGTCCGGAGCGACGACACGCACGCCCCACCTGGCAAGAGGGCTCATGACATCCCGGAACATGTGGGACGAGCTCGGAAACCCGTGCAGCAGCACGAGCGTCACAGGGCTCTCGGGCTCCCCCGCCTGCCGGTAGCTGATGCGATGTCCCAGGACGGTCGCCTCGTGATGGCTCACCCGGACACTCATGCGTCCTCCCGCATACCGAAGTCCCGTAACTCGTCAAGGCGCGTTTACAGGTTACTTCAAACCGCCGTCGGGCGGCACTGCGGGAATCGTCGCGCTAGAGCGCGAGCTCGGCCTTGGCCAGCTCCTCGACGTTGACGTCCTTGAACGTCACGACCCGCACCGACTTCACGAAGCGTGCCGACCGGTAGACGTCCCACACCCAGGCGTCGCCGAGCCGCAGCTCGAAGTAGACCTCGCCCGCCGCGGAGCGCACCTGCAGGTCGACCTGGTTGGCGAGGTAGAAGCGGCGCTCGGTCTCCACCACGTAGGAGAAGAGGCTCACGACGTCGCGGTACTCGCGGTAGAGCGCGAGCTCCATCTCGGTCTCGTAGTTCTCGAGGTCTTCGGCGCTCACGTCACCATCATCTCCCACCGAAGTCCGCGAGCGGAGCCCAAGCGGGTTCGCCCGTCCCGGGTGTCGCGGCACTCTCGGTCGCCTCGCGCGGCAGCGCGTCGCCGGCGAGCTCCAGACCGGACTCCGGATCCGCGAGGACGCGCAGGTTCCAGGACCGCCGGTGCTGGGGCGTGGGACCGAGCCGCCGCAGGGCGTCGAGGTGGGCGGGCGCCGCGTACCCCTTGTTCTGGTCCCACGAGTAGACCGGGTACTGGCGCGCCAGCCGGATCAGCAGGCCGTCGCGCTCGACCTTCGCCAGCACGCTCGCGGCCGCGACCGAGGAGCACTGCAGGTCGGCCTTGACCAGCGTGCGCACGGCCGGGTCCCGCTCGTTCGGCTCGCCGTCGAGCTCGGTCGCCTCGAACAGGTCGACGTCGGGTCGCGAGAGCCAGTCGTGCGACCCGTCGAGCAGGACGGCGTCGATCTCGCCGCACGTGCGCCGGACCTGCGCGAGGGCCCGCCGGCCGGCCAGCCGCAGCGCGGCGACGATGCCGTGGGCGTCGATCTCCGCGGGACCCGCGTGGCCCACCGCCCACGCGACACCCCAGCGCCGCACCTGCGGAACGAGCGACTCCCGCGCCGCCGCCGTGAGCAGCTTGGAGTCGGTCAGCCCCTGCGGCGCCGTCCGCGTCGCGGCATCCACGACCACGACCCCGACGCTCACCGGGCCCGCGAGCGCCCCGCGACCGACCTCGTCCATCCCCGCGACGAGCCGCGCTCCGTTGCCGAGCAGCGCACGCTCGTGACGCAGCGTCGGGCTGCGCCTCGCGGCCGTCGTCGCACGCGAGCGCGCGGACCGGGGCGGCGTCGGACGGCGCGCACCACCGGAGTCAGGGACGACGACGGGGGTCACGGCTCAGGGACCTCCTGGAAGACGCTGCCGGGGTTGCGGTGCCACTGTGCGTCCTGGAACGGCCACACCGTGGCGAACGCGGTGCCGACGACGTTGTCGACAGGCACGAACCCACCGCCCGGCTTGCCCGTGTTGTAGCGCGAGTCCTGGGAGTTCTGGCGGTTGTCACCCATGACGAAGAGCATGCCCTCGGGGACGGTCGTGTCGAAGGGGTCCTGGCTGGGCTCCGACCCGGGAGCGATATAGGACTCCTCGTCGATCGGGACGCCGTTGATGCTCACGCGGCCCTCGGCGTCGCAGCACTGCACGTGGTCCCCCGGCAGGCCCACGACCCGCTTGATGAGGTGCTCGCCCGTGTCCTGCGGCAGCAGGCCGACGAACGTGAGCGCGGACGCGACGGCCTCGCCGAACGGGGTGCGCTCCGGGGCCTCGTAGGGCGGGAGCCACCCACCGGGATCCTTGAAGACGACGATGTCGCCCCGGTGCACGTCGAAGGTGCCGGGCACGAGCCGGGACACCATGACCCGGTCCCCGACGTCGAGCGTGTCCTGCATCGACTCGCTCGGGATGAAGAACGCCTGGACCAGGAACGACTTGATCAGCCATGACAGGACGAGCGCGCTGATCACGATGATCGCGGTCTCCTTGAGGATGCCCAGCCCGCGATGCGGAGGCTCCGCGGCGTGCGCCGCCGCTCCCGCGCCCGTGTTCCCGACGGCGCCGTCGCCGTCCACGTACCGGTCGCCGCCCTCCGAAGCGCCACGCCCCTCGGACGATCGGTCACGCGCGCGCTGCTGGTCCGCCACGGGTTCGGAGTCTGTCACGGAACCACTCTTTCATCCGCACCGGCTTCTGGGAAAACGGCGTGGCGCACGTCGCGCACTGCACGCGACCTCGGAAAACGCCGACGGGCGGCCCCACCTGGTGGGGCCGCCCGTCGGGTCGATCACTTGGCCGGCGTGTCGCGCTTCTCGCGGATCTTGGCCTTCTTGCCGCGCAGCGCGCGCAGGTAGTACAGCTTGGCGCGACGCACGTCACCGCGGGTGACGACCTCGACCGACTCGATCGTCGGGGCGTGCAGGGGGAACGTGCGCTCCACTCCGACGCCGAAGCTGATCTTGCGGACCGTGAACGTCTCGCGGACGCCACCACCCTGGCGGGCGATCACGACGCCCTGGAACGCCTGGATGCGGGAGCGGTTGCCCTCGACGACCTTGACGTTGACCTTGAGCGTGTCACCGGCACGGAAGTCCGGGATGTCGGTACGCAGCGATGCTGCGTCGACCATGTCGAGCGTGTGCATTGTTCTCTCCCCGCCCTGCCACAGGTCAGAAGCAAGCTCGTGGCCCGCGCACGCGCGGGTCCGATCTGATGTTCCGAAGCGGTGTGCCGGCTCCTCGGCCCAGGACGCTCGCCGCGTCTCCCCTGTGGCAGAGTGCGGGTCGTGTGCGGTCCAGGCCGGCGACACACCGGCGCCCTATTCTGCCACACCGCTCGCAGGGTCGGCGTCCAGGTGCCGCAACCGGCCCTCGTCGACGCGCCAGCCCAGGTCGGCGAGGACGGCCAGGTCGGCGCGGTCGAGCGAGCCGACGTCGAGCGCGGCGATCATGTCGGGCCGCCGCGCGGCGGTCCGCTCGAGCGCGCGGTCCCGGCGCCACCGCTCGATCCGGGCGTGGTGCCCGGAGAACAGCACGTCGGGGACGTCCAGCTCGGCCCACTGCGGCGGCTTGGTGTACACCGGGTACTCGAGCAGTCCGGCCTCACCGTGGGACTCCTCGACGAGCGACTGCGGGTTGCCCACGACGCCCGGCAGGAGACGCCCGACGGCCTCGACCATGACGAGCGCCGCGACCTCACCCCCGTTGAGCACGTAGTCACCGATCGACAGCTCGCTCACGCGGTGCCCGGACGACCGGTAGTGCTCGACCACTCGGGCGTCGATCCCCTCGTAGCGCCCGCACGCGATCACGAAGCGCTCCTCGGCCGCCAGCCGGCTCGCGTGCCGCTGCGTGAAGACCTCGCCCGACGGGGTCGGGACCACGATGTGGGCCGCGGCCGGCTGGTGCTCGTCGTGATGCTCGTCGGCTCCCAGCACGCCGTCGAGCGCGCGGCCCCACACGTCCGGGCGCATGACCATGCCCGCTCCCCCGCCGAACGGGGTGTCGTCGACCGTGCGGTGCCGGTCCGTGGCCCAGTCGCGCAGGTCGTGCACGCGCAGGTCGAGCAGGCCCGCCTGGCGCGCCTTGCCCACGAGCGACAGGTCGAGGGCCGCGAGGTAGTCGGGGAAGATCGTGACGACGTCGATGCGCACGCTCAGGCCTCGTCGTCCGGCTGGTCGACGACCGCGCTGTCGGCGTCCCGCGCCAGCAGGCCTCCCGGTGGCGTGAGCACGACCCGGCCGCCCGCGACGTCCACCACGGGCACGATGGCCCGGACGAACGGCACGAGGGTGCGGGACTCGCCGTCGGGAAGCCCGGTCTCGCGCACCACGAGCATGTCGTGGGCGGGCAGGTGCTCGAGGGCGACGACCTCGCCCACGACCGTCCCGTCCTCGAGCTCGGCCCGCAGCCCTTCGAGCTCGTGCGGGTACCAGGCGTCCTCCTCGTCGGAGGTGTCGACGTCGACGACGAGCTCGACCCCGCGCAGCGCCTCGGCCGCCGTACGGTCGGCGGCCTCCGCGAACGTGACGAGCCAGCGGTCCTGGTGCACCCGCACGCGCGTCACGGTCAGCGGACCGGCCGACGCCGGCTCGGTCGCGAGCACCTCCCCGACCACGAACCGGTCGTCGGGGGTGTCCGTGCGCAGGTCGAGCGCGACCTCGCCCTTGAGGCCGTGCGCGCGCCCGACGCGTGCCACCGTGAGCTGCATGTGCGTCTCCTGTCCTGCCGATGTGACAGACCCAGCGTGCCCCATGTCGGACGCCGGGCCAGGTCGGTCCCTGAGAACGACGAGGCCCGGTCCACCGTGGGACCGGGCCTCGTCGTGATGTCTTCCTGCGCGGCCGATCAGCGCCGGTCGACGTCCACGACGTCGACCCGCACCGGGCCGTCGGACGCGAGCGCGCCGACGACGGTGCGGAGCGCCTTGGCCGTTCGGCCACCGCGGCCGATGACTCGGCCGAGGTCGTCCGGGTGCACCCGGACCTCGAGCAGGTCACCGCGGCGCTGGGTCCGCGCGGTCACCCGGACGTCGTCCGGGTTGTCCACGATGCCGCGCACCAGGTGCTCGAGGGCCTCGGCGAGCATCAGGCCTCGGCCTCAGCCTCGGCCGGCTCCTCGGTCGCAGCAGGCTGGTCGGCCTTCTTGTCGGCAGCCTTCGCCTTGGCCTTCTCGGCCTCGGCGGCGACGGCCTCGACCGCGGCGGCCGAGTCGGTCTTGACGGCCTTGGTCCGCAGGGTGCCCTCGGCACCCGGCAGGCCCTTGAACTTCTGCCAGTCACCGGTGATCTTGAGCAGGGCGAGGACCTGCTCGGTCGGCTGCGCGCCGACGCCGAGCCAGTACTGCGCACGCTCGGACGAGATGTCGATGAACGACGGCTCCTCGGTCGGGTGGTACTTCCCGATCTCCTCGATCACGCGACCGTCGCGCTTGGTGCGCGAGTCGGCCACGACGACACGGTAGTACGGGGCCCGGATCTTGCCGAGGCGCTTCAGGCGAATCTTGACGGCCACTGTTGTGGTCACTCCTGGTTCTGTGGGGGCGACCCGTGCGCATCACCGGGTGGGGTCCAGGCGGCGAGCGGGTCAGGACGCGGCCGGCGCAGGTGAGAGGGGCCTGGGCATGCCGAGTACCCGCACATTGTGCCAGACGGCGACGCCGCTCCCAAGCCGGCGGGCGCGCCGCGCTCAGCCGCGACCGCTCTGTGCGACCACGTGCCCGCGCAGGACGACCGCCGACGGGTGCCGCAGCACCTCGATGTCCTCGCGCGGGTCGGCCGGGTAGACGACCAGATCGGCGCTCGCGCCCTCGACGATCGAGCCGAAGCCCAGGAACGCTCGCGCCCGCCAGCTCGCCATCGCGACGACCTCGGCGGCCGGGAGGCCGGCCGCGACGAGCTCGGCGCACTCGTCGGCGATGCGCCCGTGACCGATCGTCCCGCCCGCGTCCGTGCCGACCAGCAGCGGCACCCCGGCGTCGAACAGGTCGCGGACCTGCTGGTGGCGCCGTTCGAACATCCGCCGCATCCGGGCGGCGTAGACCGGGTACCTCGACTCGGCCTTGCGGGCGATCGCCTCGAACTGCGCCACCTGGAGCAGCGTCGGCGTGACGGGGATCCCGCGGGCCGCGACCTCGTCCATCAGGTCGCGCGTGATGCCCGTGCCGTGCTCGATGCCGTCGACCCCGGCCGCGAGGAGGTCGCCGACGACCTCTTCCGAGAACGCGTGCACCGTCACGCGGGCGGCCTCGGCGTGGGCGGCCGATACCGCGGCGGCCAGGACGTCGTGGGGCCACAACGGCCGCAGGTCGCCGTCGGCCCCGAGGTCGCGGTCGATCCAGTCGCCCACGAGCTTGACCCAGCCGTCGCCCGACCGCGCCTGGGCGCGGACGGCGTCCGGCAGCGTGGCGACGTCGTCGAGCTCGACGCCGAAGCCGCGCAGGTAGCGCTTGGGCCGCGCGAGATGCGCGCCCGACCGCAGCAGGCGTGGCAGGTCCGGACGCCCCTGCACCCAGCGGGTGTCGAGCGGCGACCCGGCGTCGCGCACGAGCAGCACGCCCGCGTCGCGGTCGGCGAGCGCCTGCTTGGTCGCCGTCTCGTGGTCGACGGCGCCACCGGCGTCGAGCCCGATGTGGCAGTGCACGTCCACGAGACCGGGCAGCACCCAGCCCTCGAGGACGCGCGTGGCGCTGCCCTGCGGCGACGGCCGGGTCAGGCTGATACGACCCTCGCGGACCCAGAGCTCGCCGACCTCGTGGTCCTCACCCATTAGGACGTGGCCCTTGATCTGCAGGGGGACGTGCGGAACCGACATGATGCGAGGCTAGCGCGCGACGGGCGTCACGAGCGCCGCGGTGCGCACCGGAGTGCGCACCGGCTCAGCGGCCGCCGAACAGCTTGTCGAGCCCGGGCGGCAGCTCGAGGTCGGCGAGGTCGCCCTCGGGCTGCTGCTGGCCCATCCCGAACGCCGAGCCGGGCTTCGCGGGCGCCGCCGCCGGGCCGCCGCCGAGGGCGCGCTGCAGGGCCTCGCGCTCCTGCTGGGCGCGCTTGGCCGGGTTGCCCGACTTGCCCTTGACCTTCTTCTGGGGGGCCTGCTTCCCGCGCGACTTCTTGCCACCGCCCGGCATGCCCGGCATCCCTCCGGGCATCCCCGGCATCGCGGGCATGCCGCCACCACGGTTCATCTGGCGCATCATCTTCTGCGCCTGGTCGAAGCGCTCGAGGAGCTGGTTGACGGCCGTCGTCGTGGTGCCCGCACCACGGGCGATGCGCGCGCGCCGCGAGCCGTTGATGATGCGGGGGTTGTCCCGCTCGGCCGGGGTCATCGACTGGATGATCGCCTGCAGGCGGTCGACCTCGCGCTCGTCGAAGTTCTCGAGCTGCTCGCGCATCTGCCCCATGCCCGGCAGCATGCCGAGCATCTTCTTCATCGAGCCGAGCTTCTTCATCTGCTGCATCTGGACGAGGAAGTCGGCGAGCGTGAAGTCCTCGCCCGTCGCGACCTTCTGCGCCATCCGCTCGGCCTGCTCGGCGTCGAACGCCCGCTCGGCCTGCTCGATGAGCGTGAGCACGTCACCCATGTCGAGGATGCGCGAGGCCATCCGGTCGGGGTGGAAGACCTCGAAGTCCGTGAGCTTCTCACCCGTGGACGCGAACATGATCGGCCGGCCGGTGACCTTCGCGACCGACAGCGCGGCACCACCGCGCGCGTCGCCGTCGAGCTTGGACAGCACGACGCCCGTGAAGTCCACGCCGTCGAGAAACGCCTGGGCGGTCGCGACCGCGTCCTGTCCGATCATCGCGTCGATGACGAACAGGACCTCGTCCGGGTCGATCGCGTCGCGGATGTCCGCCGCCTGCTGCATCAGCACCTGGTCGACGCCGAGCCGGCCCGCGGTGTCGACGATGACGACGTCGTGCTGGCGGGTGCGCGCCGCGGCGACGCCGTCGCGCGCGACCGCGACCGGGTCGCCGACGAGCGCCGCGTCCTCGAGGTCGGCGTCCGACGTGTTGCCCGGGTGTGGCGCGAACACCGGCACACCCGCCCGCTCGGCGACGACCGCGAGCTGCGTGACGGCGTTGGGGCGCTGCAGGTCCGCCGCGACCAGCAGCGGCGTGTGCCCCTGGTCCTTGAGCGCGAGCGCGAGCTTGCCCGCGAGCGTCGTCTTACCGGCGCCCTGGAGCCCCGCGAGCATGATGACCGTGGGCGGCGTCTTGGCCAGCTGGAGCGAGCGGGTCTGCCCGCCGAGGATCCCGACCAGCTCCTCGTTGACGATCTTGACGACCTGCTGCGCCGGGTTGAGCGCGCCGGACACCTCCGCGGAGAGGGCGCGCTCGCGAACGGCAGCGGTGAACTCGCGCACCACGGGCACGGCGACGTCGGCGTCGAGCAGCGCGCGGCGGATCTCCCGCACGGTCGCGTCGATGTCCGCCTCGGTGAGCCGGCCCTTGCCGCGCAGGTTCTTGAACGTGGAGGTGAGCCGGTCCGAAAGGGTGTTGAACACCAGGCAGGTCCTTACGGTCGCGGCCGTGCGCCGGCGTGGCGCACGGGGTTGGAACGGTGCTGGTTGCGGTGTCCCAGACTACCCGTCGGCCGCGGCATGGCCCGCAGGCCCGGCGCCGTGCGGCGCGAGCGCTGCCCGCGCCCGTGCGGTCAGGCCGTCGACGAGCTGGGCGCGCCAGCCCGTCCACCCGGCCGGCCCCAGCGACGTCGAGTCAGCCTGCGTCAGGACGCGCAGCGCCTCGAGCAGGTCGGCGCGGTGGTCCACGGCGGCGAGCAGGGTGCGTACGGTCGCGGGGTCGTGGGGGTCGTGCTGCGTCGCGAGCCGCGCGAGCGTGAGGTGGTGACGCACCAGGCGCTCGACGTCGCGGGCGACGTCGTCCTCGAAGCCCATACGACGCACGATCCCCGGGGCGACCCGGGCGCCCTCGACGCTGTGGTCGGTGTGCTGCGCTCCCCTGCGCTTGCCGATGTCGTGCAGGACGGCGGCGAGCAGCAGCAGCTCGGTGGGCGCTGCCGGTCCGTCGTGCTCGGCCGCGACCTGGCGGCGCACGCGCATCGACTGCGCGACCGTCTCGACCAGGTGCCGGTCCACGGTGTGCCGGTGGATCGCCGCGCGCTGCGGCTTGTTGCGCACGTCGGCCCACTCGGGGATCCAGGTCGTCACGACACCGGCCAGGTCGAGGGCCTCCCAGACCGGGATCTGGGCCGGGCCCGAGCCCAGCAGGGCGAGCAGGTGCGTGCGGGCCGCCTTGGGCCAGGGGTCGGGCGGCGGCGGGCACGCGGCGAGGCTGCTGACCGTGACGGGCGAGAGCGCCAGACCGCTCCGTGCCGCCGTCGCCGCCGCCCGGAGCGACAGCAACGGGTCGGACTCCGGCTGAGCGCCCACGGCCAGCACGAGCTCGCCGTCGTGCTCGACCAGGCCGTCCCCGACCGACCGCAGCCGCGGCGGCGTCCGGCGTCCGCGGACCAGCACCGGGCGGTACAGGGCCGGGCGCTGCAGGGCCTGGCGGGCCCGCCGGACGGTCGAGTCGAGCGCGTAGGACACCTCGCGGCCGGCCTCGGCGAGGCTCGCGAGCAGGTCGTCGGACTCGGTGTAGCCGCACAGCGCGGCGACCTCGTCGAGGTCGGCGAGCAGCAGGCGAGCCGAGCGCCGGCGCGTGACCACCTGCACCGTGTCCCGCACGTCGAGCAGATGGGCGTACGCGCGGTCGACGCGGCCGTGTGGCCGGTCGGTCAGCCAGGTGGCGGCGAGGGCCGAGAGGACGACAGCGTCGCGGATGCCGCCACGGGCCTCCTTGAGGTCGGGCTCGATGAGGTAGGCGAGCTCCCCCGCACGCGCCGCACGCTCGCGCACGCCGCTGAGCAGCTCGGGCAGGCGGCGGCGTGACGCCGACCGCCAGTCCGTCAGGATCGCCGAGGCGGCACGGTGCACGACGACCGCGTCGCCCGCGACCGGGCGGACGTCGAGCCAGCCGACGGCCGCGGGCAGGTCCTTGGACGCGATCTGACGGGTCTGGGTCAGCGACCGCACCGCGTGGTCGATGCCGACGCCCGAGTCCCACAGCGGGTACCAGAGCCGTTCGGCCACCTCGCGGAGCTCGTCGGGCTTGTGGGTGCGCCCGTCGTGCACGAGCACGAGGTCGAGGTCGGAGAGCGGGCCGAGCTCGCCGCGGCCGAGGCTGCCGACCGCCGCAAGCGCGATGCCCTGGGGGTCGACGTCGGCCGTCGCGATCGCGAAGAGCGCCACCAGCCGGTCGATCACCAGCTGCTGCAGCGCCGCTCGCCGCGCGACGCCCGAGCGCCCGGGGCCGGTGAGTGCGGTGGCCGTGGCGAGCAGGTCAGCAGCCAGGCTCCGCACCTCGTCGCCGAGGTGCGGAGCCTGGTCTGGACCGCCGCCCGGTACCGGGTGGTCGGTCACGGGTCAGAGATCCGTGCGGAGTGCGGTCGTCACTGAGCCGTCCGGTGCGTCACCACGACGTCAGAGCGCCGCGGCACCGTGCTCGCCCGTCCGGACACGTGCGACGTCGTCGACGGGGACCGTCCAGACCTTGCCGTCCCCGATCTTGCCCGTCTGGGCCGCGCCGACCACCACGTCGACGATCGAGGGGGCGTCCTCGTCCGCGACGAGGACCTCGATCCGGACCTTGGGCACCAGGTCCACGGTGTACTCGGCACCGCGGTAGACCTCGGTGTGGCCCTTCTGCCGTCCGTAGCCGCTGGCCTCGCTGACCGTCATACCCCGGACGCCGGCGGCCTCCAGGGCCGACTTCACGTCGTCGAGCCGGTGCGGCTGGATGACACCCGTCACGAGCTTCATGCGCGAACCTCCTTGATGACCGAACCCTGCGAAATGGTCTCGTACGCCGTCTCCCCGTGCACGGCGAGGTCGATGCCGCCGACCTCGTCCTCCTGCGAGACGCGCCAGCCCATCGTGACCTTGAGCAGCAGGCCGATCAGGTAGGTCGCCACGAAGCTGAAGGCGACGGCGACGAGCGCGACGATGATCTGGGTCAGCAGCTGGGTCACGCCACCGCCGTAGAAGAGGCCGTTGAGCGCGCCGTCCGGGTACCAGACGCCGAAGCTCTCCGCGTTGTCCGTGGCGAAGAGGCCGATGAGGACCGTGCCGACCAGGCCACCGACCAGGTGGACGCCGACGACGTCGAGCGAGTCGTCGAAGCCGAACCGGTACTTCAGGCCCACGGCGAGGGCGCACAGGATGCCGGCGACCACACCGATGCCGATCGATCCCCAGGTGTCGACCGCCGCGGCCGCCGGGGTGATGGCCACGAGGCCGGCGACGACGCCCGAGGCGGCACCGAGGGACGTGGCGTGGCCGTCGCGGAACTTCTCGGTCGCGAGCCACGCGAGCATCGCGACCCCGGTCGCGACGAGGGTGTTGACCCAGGCGCGGCCGGCGGTGCCGTCGGCGGCGAACTCGGAGCCGGCGTTGAAGCCGAACCAGCCGAACCACAGCAGGGCGGCGCCGAGCATCACGAACGGCAGGTTGTGCGGGCGGATCGGCTCGGTGCCGAAGCCCTTGCGCTTGCCCAGCACGAGGGCCAGCGCCAGGCCGGCGGCGCCGGCGTTGATGTGGACGACCGTGCCGCCCGCGAAGTCGATCGGGGTGGAGAGCGCCGCGGTGATGCCGTCGCCACCCAGGAGACCGCCGCCCCAGACCATGTGCGCCATCGGGCTGTAGACGAGCGTGACCCAGATGGCGGCGAACGCGATCCAGGTGCCGAACTTCGCGCGGTCCGCGATGGCGCCGGAGATCAGCGCGACCGTGATGATCGCGAACGTGCCCTGGAAGCCTGCGGCGACCGTCGCCGGCACCCCGGAGGAAGCCATGAGCGACTCGGAGTCGGAGATGGCCAGACCGAAGAAGTCGGCCGGGTTGCCGATGATGCCGCCGATGTCGGTGCCGAAGGTCAGCGAGTAGCCGTAGAGCACCCAGATCAGACCGGCCACGCCGATCGCGCTGAAGCTCATCATCATCATGTTGAGGACGCTCTTGCCCCGCACCATGCCGCCGTAGAAGAACGCCAGACCCGGCGTCATCAACAGGACCAGCGACGAGGCCATGATCATCCAGGCAGTGTTTCCACTGTCCAGCTCGAATTCCATCCGGGAACCTCCCTCACCCGACCGGCCGGGGTGACCGGTCGGGACAACCGTGGAAGAGGGCGGTTTCGCCTGGACTCATGCCGTGTTACGACGACGTGACAACGCTTCGGTCCGGGTAAACGTTGGGTTTCCGTCCACCTGTCGAGACACATTCCGGCAGGTCGTGACCTCGCCGTGATCGCGCCGTGATCGGGTCGAGACCGGCCGGCAGAGGGCCTGGATCAGCCGAGCAGGCCGTCGACGAACTGCTCCGGGTCGAAGGGCGCGAGGTCGTCGGGGCCCTCACCGAGCCCGACGAGCTTGACCGGCACGCCGAGCTCGCGCTGCACGGCGACCACGATCCCGCCGCGCGCCGTCCCGTCGAGCTTGGTCAGCACGATGCCCGTGACGCCCGCGACCTCACCGAAGACGCGCGCCTGGTTCAGCCCGTTCTGGCCGGTCGTCGCGTCGAGCACGAGCAGGACCTCGGACAGCGGCGCCTCGCGCGTGATGACGCGGGTGATCTTGCCCAGCTCGTCCATGAGCCCGGCCTTGTTCTGGAGCCGGCCCGCCGTGTCGACGAGCACGACGTCGGCGCCGTCCGCCTTGCCCTTGGCGACGGCGTCGAACGCGACGGCTGCCGGGTCGGCACCGTCCCGGTCGGCGCGCACCGTCTCGACGCCGACACGTGCGCCCCAGGTCTGGAGCTGGTCGGCCGCGGCGGCGCGGAACGTGTCGGCCGCACCCAGGACGACGGTCCGGTCCTCGGCGACCAGCACGCGCGCGAGCTTGCCGACGGTCGTCGTCTTGCCCGTGCCGTTGACCCCCACCACCAGCACGACCGCGGGCACGTGGCTGCCGTCGTCCGCGAGCGTCGCGGCGGTGGCGAGCGACCGGTCCAGGGTCGGGTCGACGACGTTGAGCAGCTCCTCGCGGAGCAGCTCGCGCACCGAGGCGGCGTCCCGGACACCGAGCACGCGGACCCGGGTGCGCAGCGCGTCGAGCAGCTCGCCCGCCGGGCCGGCCCCGATGTCCGCGAGGAGCAGCGTCTCCTCGAGCTCGTCCCAGTCGTCCTCGGTGAGGTGGTCGCGCGACAGCACCGTCAGGAGACGCGCGCCGAGCGGCGAACCGGAGCGTGCGAGACGGTCGCGCAGGCGTGTCAGGCGACCCGCTGCCGGCTCCGGCTTCTCGAGGACGGGTCCGGGTGCGGACTCAGGGATCGTGTCGGGGATCGAGTCGGGGATCCCGTCGACCGTGGGGGCCGTCCGTTCACCGCGCGGCGCCTCGAGGGGAGCCTCGCGCTCCGCCGTCGTGCGCCGGCCGCGCGTCCGGGGAGCCAGCAGCGCCGCACCGCCGCCCACGACGACGAGGATGCCGAGAGTGATCCAGAGCCAGAGCAGATCGTTCACGCGCTCAGTCTCCCAGCCTGCGGCCAGGCCTGTCGAAACCGGCGCGGACCGTCAGTGCGGCTTCGAGACGGTGCCGACGTGGAGCGACGTGCGGGCCTGGTCACGCGCCCGCTGCAGGACGCCGGAGAGCTCGTCGGCGTCGACGTAGCCGGGCGCGGACTCGATCGTCGCCGCGAAGAACTCGTCCATGTCGGTGTCGACCGGCCGGGCCGTCCGCGGAAGCCGCTCGCCCCGCTCCCGGCGTCGCAGCCCCGAGCGGAAGTCGCGCCAGAACTGTCCTAACCCGCCGGGCACCTGGTCGTCGCGCACCTCACGGCGCTCCATGACGTTGGCGACGAGAAACACGACCACGGCAAGGAGGAGGCTCAGGAGGGCCCAGACGACGAAAGTGATCACGGATACATTCTCTCCTACAGAGCGTCTGCGGTCTCGCGCATCCGCTGCGAGATGACGGTTGTCACCCCGTCCCCGCGCATGGTGACGCCGTACAGCGCGTCGGCGACCTCCATGGTGCGTTTCTGGTGGGTGATGACGATGAGCTGCGAGTCCACCTGGAGCTCGCGGAAGATCTCGAGCAGACGGCCGAGGTTGACGTCGTCGAGCGCGGCCTCGACCTCGTCCATGACGTAGAACGGGCTCGGCCGCGCCTTGAAGATCGACACCAGGAAGGCCACCGCGGTCAGCGAGCGTTCGCCGCCCGAGAGCAGCGACAGCCGCTTGACCTTCTTGCCGGCCGGTCGCGCCTCGACCTCGATCCCGGTCGTGAGCAGGTCGGACGGCTCGGTCAGCACGAGCTTGCCCTCGCCCCCCGGGAAGAGCCGGGCGAAGACGCGCTCGAACTGGGCCGCGGTGTCGCGGAACGCCTCGGCGAAGACCTGCTCCACGCGCTCGTCGATCTCTTCGACGATGTGCAGGAGGTCCTGACGGGACTTCTTGAGGTCCGCGAGCTGCTCGGTCAGGAACTGGTGCCGTTCCTCGAGCGCCGCGAACTCCTCCAGGGCGAGCGGGTTGACCGTGCCGATGCGCGCGAGCGCCCGCTCCGCCGTCTTGAGGCGCTTCTCCTGCTCCTCGCGGACGTAGGGCGCGGGCTCGGGGTCGGGGTCGTCCGGGTCGGCGGTCTCGGGGCGCGGGACCGGGATCATGCGGTGCGGCCCGAACTCCTCGACCAGGACCTCCGGGTCGGTGCCCAGCTCGTCGACGGCCCGTGCCTGGAGCTGCTCGAGCCTCAGCTGCTGCTGCGCGCGCGCGACCTCGTCGCGGTGCGCGACGTCGGTCAGGTCGCGGAGCTCGCCCGTCAGGCGTTCGACGTCGCGCCGGACACCGTCGAGCTCGGCCGTCCGGGCGCCGCGCGCCTCCTCGGCGGCCAGCCGCTCGGCCTGCGCGCGGTCGATCGACCGGTCGAGCGCCGCGAGCGCGACACCGGCGTCGGCCCGGACGGAGGCCGCGCGCTCGGCCTGGGCCGCCCGCTCCCGGGCGCGCGCGGCGGCACGCTCGCGCGCGGCCCGCTCCTGGGCTGCGGCACGCGCGAGCCCGTGCGCACGGCCGGCGACGGCCCGGGCGCGCTCCTCGGCGGTCCGCAGCGTCAGCCGGGCCTCGGTCTCCGCCGTGCGGGCCGCGGTCGCCTGCCCTTGGCGTGCCTCGCGATCCGACTGGGCCGCGGCGATGGCGTCCTCGGACTGCTCGGGCTGCGCCTCGGCGGCCTCGAGCCGGCGGGCCAGCTCGGTGAGCTCGGCCTCGTCCTGGGCACGGCGCTCGGTCGCCTGCACCAGGGTCGCGCGATGGCGGTCGGCCTCGGCGCGGGCAGCCCGCTGGGCCGACCCCAGCGTGCCCAGCTGCTCGGCGACGCCCGCCAGCGCCGCGTCGGACTCGTGCAGCCGCTCGAGGGTCGCGTCGAAGGCGGACTGTGCCTCGGCCAGCCGCGAGCGCGCCCCGACCAGCTCGAACGTGCAGCGCTCGCCGCGCGCCGCGGCGTCCTGCAGGCCGGCGCGCGCGTCGTCGAGCGCGGACTGGAGGTGCAGCACGCTGGGCGCCGCGGCCGAGCCGCCCCACGCCCGCGTGCCACCCAGCAGGTCACCGGCCCGCGTGACGGCCACGGTCCCGGGGTGGTCCTGGACGAGCGCCCGGGCCTGGGCAAGGTCCTCGACCACGACGACGTCGGCGAGCAGCGCACGCAGCGACGACGCCGCGGGGCCCGATGCGGTCACGATGCCGAGGGCGCGCACGCCCGTCGCGGGGTTCTTGCCCGACGACCCGCCGGCCTCTCGGGCACCGTCCGACCCGCCGACGACGAGGGTCGCCCGGCCGGCGTCGTCGTCACGCAGCATCCGCAGCGCGTCGACCGCGGCACCGAGCGACTCGACCGCGACGGCGTCCGCGAGCGGCCCGAGCGCGGCCGCGACGGCGTCCTCGTACCCGGGCTCGACCCCGAGCAGTGCGGCGACCGATCCCAGCACCCCCGGTGAGTCCGCGGCGAGCAGGGCGCCGGCACCGTCCTTGCGGTCGAGGCTGAGCTCGAGCGCCTCGACGCGCGCGGCCCAGGTGGCGTGGTCCTTCTCCGCCTTCCCGGCGGTCTCCTCGAGCTCGACGACCGCGGACCGCGCCGCCTCGAGCGCTTCCGCGGCGGCCTCGTGCTCCGCGTCGAGGCCCTCCTCGCCCTGCTCGGCACCGACGACCTGGGTCTCCAGGGCCGCGAACGCCCGCGTCGCCTCCTCGGCCCGCCGTTCCGCCTCCTCGACCGCCGCGCGCACGCGCTCGAGCTCGGCACCCGTCGCCTCGACCCGGCTGCGCCGCGCCGCGACCTGGCCCGCGAGCCGCGCGAGGCCCTCCCTGCGGTCGGCGGCGCCACGCAGCAACGTGGCCAGCTCCCGCTCCGCGGCGTGCGCGGCCTCCTCGGCCGCCGTCCGCGCCGCCACCGCCTGCTCGAGCGCGGTCCGGGCCAGCTCGACCTCGCGCGTCAGCTCGGCCTCGCTCGCGCGGGCTCGCTCGGCCTGGGCGTCGAGGTCGTCGGGGTCCTGTCCGCGGTGCTCCGGCTCGGCGGTGCCCAGCAGCCGGACCCGCTCGTCGGCCAGCGTCCGCAGGCCGCGCAGCCGCTCCCGCAGCGCCGTCAGCGCGTGGAACGTGTCGGCCGCACGGCTCGCCTCCGCCGTCGTGCTCGCGGCCGCGACCTCGAGCCGGGCAAGGGCCGCGCGCGCCTCGGCCAGGGCCTGCTCGGTCGCGGTCTGCCGCGCCCTGAGGGCGTTCTCGTCGGCGCGCTCGGCCTCCATCTGCGCGACGAGCTGGGCGAGGTCGTCCGCGAGCAGTCGCGACCTGGCGTCGCGGAGCTCGATCTGCACCGTCTTCGCCCGGCGTGCGGCCTCGGCCTGCCGGCCGAGCGGCCCGAGCTGCCGGCGCAGCTCCGCGGTGAGGTCGGTGAGGCGCGCCAGGTTGCCCTGCATCGCCTCGAGCTTGCGGAGCGCCTTCTCCTTGCGCTTGCGGTGCTTGAGGACGCCCGCGGCCTCCTCGATGAAGCCGCGGCGCTCCTCGGGCGTGGCGCGCAGCACGGCGTCGAGCTGCCCCTGGCCGACGACGACGTGCATCTCGCGGCCGATCCCCGAGTCGCTGAGCAGCTCCTGGATGTCGAGGAGCCGGCACCCCGAGCCGTTGATGGCGTACTCCGACCCGCCGCTGCGGAACAGCGTGCGGGAGATCGTCACCTCGGTGTACTCGATCGGCAGCGCGCCGTCGGTGTTGTCGATCGTCAGCGACACCTCGGCGCGGCCGAGCGGCGGGCGCCCGGCGGTGCCGGCGAAGATGACGTCCTCCATCTTGCCGCCGCGCAGCGACTTGGCGCCCTGCTCCCCCATGACCCACGCGAGCGCGTCCACCACGTTCGACTTGCCCGAGCCGTTGGGCCCGACGACACACGTGATGCCCGGCTCGAAGCTCAGCGTGGTGGCCGAGGCGAAGGACTTGAAGCCTCGGAGCGTGAGCGTCTTGAGGTGCACCTGGCGAGCCTAACCGGCGGCATGCCCGATCCCGCGGACCTGCTCACCGCGGGTGCGAACTGCGTGCCGAAGCCCTCAGAGGCCCGGGAACCAGAGCCCGATCTCGCGGGCGGCCGACTCCGGTGAGTCCGAGCCGTGCACGATGTTCTGCTGGACCTTCACGCCCCAGTCGCGGCCGAGGTCACCGCGGATGGTGCCGGGTGCGGCCTCGGTGGGGTTCGTCGCGCCCGCGAGCGAGCGGAAGCCCTTGATGACGTCCTGCCCCTCGGCGACGACGGCGAGGGTCGGGCCCGAGAGCATGAAGTCGACGAGCGGCTGGTAGAACGGCTTGCCCACGTGCTCGGCGTAGTGGGCCTCGAGCAGCTCGGGCGTCGCCGTGACGAGCTGGACCGCCGCGAGGCCGTAGCCCTTCGCCTCGATCCGCCGCAGCACCTCGCCCGACAGGCCGCGCCGGACGCCGTCGGGCTTGACGAGCACGAGTGTGCGCTCGACGGCGGGCGTCTCGGCCGGGTCCGCGGCGGGCAGGGTGTTCTCTGCGACGTCGGTCATGGCACGAAGCCTAACCGGGCACAACGGGTGGTCCGGACGGGCGGGTGCACCGGGATCGCCCCGCTTCCACGTCGTCATCCCCTCCGGACTCACCCTGGGTAACGGCACAGATCGCGACATGGGACGGCAGCGAGTCCGCCCACGGACGGCGCTCACCCACAGGACCGCCCGGAGGCCGGCCCCTGCGCTCGACCGCGTGGTCGGGTCCGGGGATGCGACCGCTCACACCGATCCCACCGGCCCTGCTCCGCCGCGCCAGACTGCAGGGAGGACTCGTGACGACGTCCCAGTGCGAGCTGCACGACATCGGGAGCGGCAGGCTCGTGCGGGCCGAGGTGGCCCAGGTCGTCAAGCGGCATGGGACGCTTTCGAGGTCGTGATCCGTGCCGTTGACCCGGGGAGTCGCGGCGGAGATCACGACCTCGAAGGGATGGGGTCAGGAGTTGGGGGCGGTCTCGGGGTGCGCGGCGTCGTACTCCGCGCGCTCGCGGTCGATGCGCCCACCGAGCCGCAGGGACACGATCCACAGGGCCACGAACACCCCCGCGACCAGGAACATCATGGGCAGCAGGAGTCCGAGCGCGAGCACGGGCACCTGGACCGCGGACCCGGCGACGTACCCGCCGGGCCGGCCCATCATCCGGGACAGCACCAGGAGGACGACGAAGAGCGCGCCGCACACGACCCAGATCGCGGCCGGAGAGCCGATCTGGAGCAGCCCTTGCTCGTAGAGCGAGTTGCGCAGGCCGTACATCGCGAACGCGGCGAAGAGGACGACGAAGGCCTCGAGCTGCAGGATCGTCGAGGTGAACTGCACGGTCGCAGGCTTCTTGGGCTTGATGCTGTCGCCCTCGCGGGGACGGTCGTCCTTGCTCACCGCACCACGATATCCGCGCGCTCCGGCTGTCCGGCGCCGCCAGGCGCCGTGTGAGGTACGTCTCGGCAGGCTGGCGTCACGCCTACGCCTCGCCGAACCCGCCTTCCACGAGCCCGACGACGGCCGCCACGGCGGCCTCCGCTCCCTCGCCGTGCGCGCGCACCTCGATCTCGCGTCCGCCCGTCGCGCCCAGGGCCATCAGCTGCAGCACGCTCGTGGCGTCCACCCCCTCGACCGTGACGGGCACGCCGAGCGCCGCGACGGTCCGCGCCAGGAGCGCGGCAGGCCGCGCGTGCAGCCCGAGCGGGTTGCGCAGCGTGACGCGCGCCGTCACGTCGTCCGGACCCGCGACCTCCGGGGCCGAGACGGTCGCCACGACCTCGCCTGCGACCGCTGTGCCTGCCGGGCCGGTCGGCGCGTCGGCCTCGACGAGCTCGAGGACCGGACGCGGCCCGATCGAGGAGACCGCACCCTGCGCGGCGTCGAGCACCGCCTCGACCCCCGCGCCCTGCTGTGCGGTCACGGCAGCCGCCACGGCCCCCTCGACGAACGGTGCCGACGCGAGCCGAGCCCGTGCGGGCAACGTCTCGTCGAGCTCGAACACCGTCTCCACCGTCAGGACCGCCGAGCCCAGGTCGGCGAGGACGACGGCCGCGTCCGCACGGTCGAGCACGTCGGCGAGCGCCTCCTGCACGGCGTCGAGCGACGTGCCAAGGCCGCCGTCGACGTCACCCGCGGCACAACGGACGACGACGTCGGGCGCCATGCCGCGCGCGAGCTCGGCCGTGCCCTCGGCCAGCTTGGCCGAGTGCGACACGAGCACGAGCCCGACGGTCACGCGCTCGGCACCTCGTCGGTCAGTGCCGCCGCGAGCGCGGCACCGAGCAGCAGCGCGGTCGACCGCGCGCCCGGGTCCTCGTGCCCCGCGCTGCGTTCACCGAGGTAGGACGCGCGGCCCTTGGTCGCGACGAGCGGCGTCGTGGCCGCCGCCCCGGCGTCCGCGGCCTCGGCCGCGGCACGCAGCACCCCCACGCAGTCGGCACCGCCGTCGGCAGCCGCCGCCGCGGCGTCCACCGCGGGCTGCCACGCGTCGACCATCGTCTTCTCGCCCGTGGTCGCCTTGCCTCGCGAGGTGATGCCCTCGAGCGCGGCCTCGAGCATCGCGACGAGTGCCGACGGGTCGAGCGTCTCGCGCTCGGCCACCTTGGACGCCCGCAGGAACGCCGTGCCGTACAGCGGCCCCGCGGCCCCGCCGACGGACGACATGAGGGTGGTGGCCACGACCTTCAGCACGCTGCCCACCGGTGCACCGGCCTCCACTGGCGCACCGTCGAGCTTGGCGAGCACCGCCTGGAAACCACGGTGCATGTTCTCCCCGTGGTCGCCGTCACCGATCTGCCGGTCAAGCTCGGTCAGCTCGTCCTTGGCGGTCTCCACGGCCTCGGCCGCACGCCGCACCCAACGCTCTGCCCATGTGACGTCAAGCCCCATGAACGCCCCTCGCCTCCTTCGTCGTGACCCGCCGAGGCCGCCTACCAGTGCAGCGCCGGCGTGTGCACGGGCGCGTCCCAGAGCGCCTCGAGCTCGTCGTCCAGCCGCAGCACCGTCACGGACGCGCCCTGCATCTCGAGCGACGTCACGTAGTTGCCCACCAGCGAGCGGGACACCTGTACGCCCCGCTCTTCGAGCAGCCTCCGCGCTCGACCATAGACGACGTAGAGCTCGGACAGCGGCGTACCGCCCATCCCGTTGACGAACAGCAGCACGCGTTCGCCCGAGGACAGGCGCAGGTCGTCGGCCACCGGCTCGAGCAGCTGGCGCGTGATCTCGGACGCCCCGGCGATGGGGATACGGTGCCTGCCCGGCTCGCCGTGGATGCCGATGCCGATCTCCAGCTCGTCGTCCCCCAGGTCGAAGCTGGGCCTGCCGACGTGCGGCACGGTGCATGCGGTGAGCGCCACGCCCATGGACCGGACGTTCGCGACGACACGGCCCGCGACCTCGGTCACGGCGCCGAGGTCGTCACCGCGCGCGGCGGCGGCACCGGCGATCTTCTCGACCGCGACCGTGCCGGCCACGCCCCGCCGGCCGGCCGTGTAGAGCGAGTCCTCGACCGCGACGTCGTCGTTGACGAGCACGCTCGCGACCTGGGTGCCCTCGGCCTCCACGAGCTCGACGGCCGTCTCGAAGTTCAGCACGTCGCCCGTGTAGTTCTTGACGATGGTGAGCACGCCTGCGCCGCCGTCGGCGGCCAGGATCGCGGGCACGATCTGGTCCGGTGTGGGCGAGGTGAAGACAGGTCCCGGCACGGCCGCGTCGAGCATGCCCTCGCCCACGAACCCCGCGTGGAGCGGCTCGTGGCCCGAGCCGCCGCCGCTGACGAGCCCCACCTTGCCCTCGACCGCGCCGCCGGCCCGTGTCACGTAGATCGGAGCGGTATGCACCTCGACCAGGTCGGCGTGAGCGAGGCCGAACCCTGCCAGCGAGTCCTCGACCGCGGTGGCCGGGTCGTCGATCAGCTTCTTCATCGCGCATCCCTCCTGTCGAGGACGCCGGCCGGTCCCCGTCGACCGGCACGACGTCCTGGAGCCCTGGGGACATCAAACACCCGGTCGTCGCTCGGCGCACCGGTCAGTCCAGGTGAGGACGCGTTTCCGTCCCGGGCGTACCGGGGCGCGGGAGGAGCGAGGGACGCCGGCTCAGCCGCGGCCGAGCAGGATGCGCGCGTCCGCGACCGTCACGACCGACCCCGTCACGAGCACCCCCGTGCCCGTGCCGACGCCCACGGCGTCGTCGCGTTCGGCGAGGTCTGTCGCGACCTGGAGCGCCTCGTCGAGACGCTCCGTGACGTGCACGCGGTCGTCGCCGTAGATGTCGCGGGCGAGCTCGGCGAGCTCCTGCGGGTCGGCGGACCGCCCCGAGGAGTTGCGCGTGAGGACCACCTCGGACAGCACGGGCTCGAGGATCGCGAGCAGCGTCTCGGCGTCCTTGTCGGCCATGATCCCGACGACGCCGACCAGCGTGCGGAGCTCGAAGGCCTCCTCGATCGCGGCCACGAGGGCCTCGGCGCCGTGCGGGTTGTGCGCGGCGTCGACCAGCACCGTGGGGCTGGACCGCAGGAGCTCGAGCCTGCCGGGCGTCGTGACGTCCGCGAACGCCGCCTCGACCACGCCGGCGTCGAGCGCGCGGCCGCCCAGGAACGCCTCGACCGCGGCCAGGGCCAGCAGCGCGTTGTGCGCCTGGTGCTCGCCGTGCACGGGAAGGAAGATCTCCGAGTACAGCCCGGCAGGCGTGCGCAGGTGCACGAGCTGGCCGCCGACGGCGAGCTGGCGGCCCGCCACCTCGAGGTCGACTCCCTCGCGCAGGAGGCGCGCGGACATCTCCTCGGCCCGGGCCCGCAGGATCTCGTCGGCCACCTCGACCTGCTCGGCGGAGACGACCGTCGCGCGCTCCTTGATGATGCCGGCCTTGGTGGTCGCGATCTCCTCGACCGTCGAGCCGATCCAGCGCTCGTGGTCGATGCCGATGGGGGTGATGACCGCGATCTCGCCGTCGACGACATTGGTCGAGTCCCACGTACCCCCGAGGCCGACCTCGATCACCGCGACGTCGACGGGCGCGTCGGCGAACGCCGCGATCGCGAGCACCGTGAGCACCTCGAAGAAGCTCAGGCGCGGGCCCCCCGCCTCGACCGACTCGCGGTCGGCGACGCCGATGTAGGGCGAGACGTCCTCCCACACCTCGACGAAACGCGCCGCGGACAGCGGCTCGCCGTCCACCTGCACCCGCTCGGTCACGCTGGTCAGGTGCGGCGACGTGAAGAGCCCGGTGCGCAGCCCGTGCTCGCGCACGAGCCGTTCGACCATGCGCGCGGTCGACGTCTTGCCGTTGGTACCGGTGAGGTGGATGGTCCGGAACGCGCGGTGCGGGTCGCCGAGCAGCTCGAGCACCCGCTCGACGCGCTCGAGCGTCGGGTCGATGTCGTGCTCCGGTGCGCGCGACATGATCTCGGCGTAGACCTCGCGCAGCGACTCCTGCGCGACGGCGTCCTCGGCCGCCGCACGCGCGGCGCGGCGGTCGTCCTGGCCCTGGCGGCTCTTGTGGCTCATGCGTCCTCCCCCGTCCTGGCGACCCGCACGGCGCGAGCGTTCCCCGTGGCGACGGTGAGCGACACCGCGAGCGTCTCGCGCATGACCAGGTCGCGGTGCGCCTCGACGTCGGCCACGTGCTCGGCCGGGACGTCGAGCTCGAGGTCGATCCGGTCGCTCACGTCGAGCCCGGCGGCCTTGCGCGCGTCCTGGACGTCGCGGACGACGTCGCGGGCGTAGCCCTCCGCGAGCAGCCCGGCGTCCAGCGCGAGGTCCAGGACGACGAACCCGCCGTCGGGCAGGATGCTCGCCGCGAGCTCGCCGTGCGCGCCGCCGTCCCCCACGACCGTGGTCAGCTCGTACTCGTTCTCCTGGAGCGGCACGGGCCCGTCGCCGGTCTCGACGACGACGGTCTCGCCGTCGTGGCTCCACGCGCCGGCCTTGGCGGCCTTGATGACGGCCTGCACGCCACGACCCAGCCGCGGCCCCGCCGCACGCGCGTTGACGGCGAGCCGCTCGGTGATGCCGAACCGCTCGGCCGTCCCCGCGTCGAGCGCGACCAGGTCGACCGCCTTGACGTTGAGCTCGGTCTGCAGGAGCCCGACGTAGTCGCGCAACGCCTCGGGGTCCTCGACCGCGACCGTGAGCCGCGCGAGCGGCTGGCGCACGCGCAGCTTGTTCGCCTTGCGCAGCGCGAGCGCGGTCGACACGACGGCTCGCACCTCGTCCATCGCGGCGACCAGCGCACGGTCGGCGACGAGCGCGGGCTCGGGCACGTGCCGCACGGCGACGGCCCGCATGCCGCCGTCGCCCTCGAGCGGCTCGCCGACGTCCTGCGTCGTCGCCGGCCAGTCCGCCAGGTGCACCGACCGGCCACCCGTCAGGCCGCGCCAGATCTCCTCGGTCAGCAGCGGCGCGAGCGGCGCCATGACGCGCGTCAGGACCTCGAGCGCGGTGTAGAGCGTGTCGAACGCGTCGGCGTCCTCGGCCCAGAACCGGTCGCGCTGCGTGCGCACGTACCAGTTGGTCAGGACGTCGAGGTGGTCGCGCACGGTCTCGCAGGCGCCCGCGATGTCGTACTGGTCGAGCTGGCCCGTCACCCGCGCTACCAGGTCGTGCGTCCGCGCGAGCAGGTACCGGTCGAGGGCCGGGAGCCCGGGCACGCGCTCGGGCGTCATGGCCGTCGCGGTGTAGCCCGCGCCGTCGCGCGCGCTGTTGGCGTACAGCGTGAAGAAGTAGTACGTGCTCCACAGCGGCAGCAGGACCTGCCGGACGGCGTCCCGGATGCCGTCCTCGGTGACCACGAGGTTGCCGCCCCGCAGGATCGGCGAGGCCATGAGGAACCACCGCATGGCGTCGGACCCGTCGCGGTCGAAGACCTCGTTGACGTCCGGGTAGTTGCGCAGCGACTTGGACATCTTGCGGCCGTCCGAGCCCAGGACGATGCCGTGCGAGACCGCCGAGCGGAACGCCGGGCGGTCGAACAGGGCCGTGGCGAGCACGTGCAGCGTGTAGAACCAGCCGCGCGTCTGGCCGATGTACTCGACGATGAAGTCGCCGGGATAGTGGTGCTCGAACCAGTCGGTGTTCTCGAACGGGTAGTGGACCTGGGCGTAGGGCATCGATCCCGAGTCGAACCAGACGTCGAGCACGTCCTCGACGCGCCGCATCGTGCTCTTGCCCGTCGGGTCGTCGGGGTTGGGCCGCGTGAGCTCGTCGACGAACGGACGGTGCAGGTCGGGCTGGTCGGGGTGGGCCGGGTCCCGGGGGATGCGCCCGAAGTCCCGCTCGAGCTCCTCGAGCGACCCGTAGACGTCGACGCGCGGGTACTGCGGGTCGTCGCTCTTCCACACGGGCACGGGCGAGCCCCAGAAGCGGTTCCGCGTGATCGACCAGTCGCGCGCGTTCTCGAGCCACTTGCCGAACTGGCCGTGCTGGATGTGCTGCGGGGTCCAGGAGATCTGCTCGTTGAGCTCGAGCATGCGCTCCTTGAACCTGCTCACCTCGACGAACCACGAGGAGACGCCCATGTAGATGAGCGGCTCACGGCAGCGCCAGCAGTGCGGGTAGGAGTGCGCGTACGACTCGCGGCGCAGCAGCACCGTGCCGGGCGTGGTCGCGCCCGCCTCGTCGTCGGCCGCACCGCGCGTGCGCGCCTTGAGGTGGTCGATGATGACCGCGTTGGCGTCGAAGACCTGCAGGCCCTCGTAGTCGACCACCGGGAAGGTGAACTTGCCGTCGGGGCCCACGGGGATCACGGGGTCGACGTCCTCGCGGTCCGTGACCACCTTGTCCTCCTCGCCGAACGCGCCGGCGTTGTGGACCAGACCCGTGCCGTCGGTCGTCGTGACGAAGTCGGCCTCGACCACGCGGTGCGCGCCCGGGTGGCCCTCGAAGTAGGAGAACGGCGGCGTGTAGGAGCGACCGACCAGGTCGGAGCCCTTGAGGCGCCCGACGATCTGCGTCGTGACGTCCTCGACGCCCTCGTTCGCGAGCTCGCGTGCGTACGCCTCGAGGCGCGCCTCGGCGATGACGTAGCGCTCGGCCGTCCCGGTGAACGACGACTCGACCACGACGTAGTCGACGTCCGGGCCGACCATGATGAGCAGGTTCGAGGGCAACGTCCACGGGGTCGTCGTCCAGATGAGCGCGAGCTCACCCGTCTCGAGGCGGAAGCCCACGGTCACCGCCGGGTCCTGGCGGACCTGGTAGACGTCGTCGTCCATGCGCAGCTCGTGGTTCGACAGCGGCGTCTGGTCGTTCCAGCAGTACGGCAGCACGCGGAAGCCCTCGTAGACGAGGCCCTTGTCGTACAGCGACTTGAACGCCCACATCACCGACTCCATGAAGGTCGGGTTGAGCGTCTTGTAGTCGTTGTCGAAGTCCACCCAGCGCGCCTGGCGCGTGACGTAGTCCCGCCACTCGCTCGTGTACTTGAGCACCGACGAGCGGCAGGCGGCGTTGAACTTCTCGAGCCCGAGCTCGAGGATCTCGTCCTTGGTCTTGATGCCGAGCTGGTGCATCGCCTCGAGCTCCGCCGGCAGGCCGTGCGTGTCCCAGCCGAAGCGCCGCTCGACGTGCTTGCCGCGCATGGTCTGGTAGCGCGGCACGACGTCCTTGGCGTAGCCGGTCAGCAGGTGGCCGTAGTGCGGCAGGCCGTTCGCGAACGGCGGGCCGTCGTAGAAGACGAACTCGTTGCTGCCGTCCTCGCCGGCCGGGTTCTTGGCGACCGAGGCCTGGAACGTGTCGTCCGCGTGCCAGTAGGCGAGCACCTCGCGCTCGAGCGACGGCAGGTGCGGGGAGGCCGGGACGCCCGCGATGCCGAACGCGGCTCCGGGGGACGACGACGTCGGGCTCGACGAAGCGCCGGCGTCAGCCGACGTGGGGGCGGCGCGGTGCAGCGGGTATGCCATGGCTCGGGCTCTCCTGGCGGGCGGTGGTGGTACGGGTCGTCGTTCGGCTGCGAGGACGACGCCGTCGCCGACCGTCCGTCGCCGGACGCCCGGGGCGCGGTGCCGCGGTACCACCCCGCTTGCCGGCCCGTCGTCGCCGCGCGCTGCGCGGCGGCGAGCGTGACCGACCGCTCGTTGGAGGCTGTGACGGGCCTACCCGTCCGGTTCTACTGAGCGCCCGAGGACGCCGTTCTTCCGGAGGCTCACCGGTGATGGCCGGGTCGATGCCTGTGGGTCCATGGTAGCCGCGGGCGCAAGCCGTGGGGCACGTCGCGGGGGCACGTCGGTGGCGCCCGGCCGGCCTGGGGGCCCGGCGTCCGCCGATACCCTGAGGCCGTGACCGAAAAGAGCGCACTGACCGATTCGCCCAGGACGAGCGCGGACGGGGTGATCGCCCGCTCGGCGGCCACGCGTCAGGTGGTCACGCGTGGGTTGATCGTCGCCGTGCTCAGCGTCCTCCTGGGCGGCGTGACGTTCTTCGCCCAGGGCTTCCTGCCCGACGCCGCCTCGTCGTTCGCGAACTCGGCGAGCGGCTGGACGCTGCTCACGGCCGTCCTCGTGTACTGGTCACGGTTCCCCGCCGGCCCCGCAGCGGTGCTGGCGGTCATCAGCTTCGTCCTGCTCGTGCTCGGGTACGCGGCGGTCGCCGACCTGCGCGGGCTCTACTACGACCCGATGCTGTTCTCCGTCGTGGGCGTCGTCGTCGGGCCGTTCGTCGGAGTCGCGACCGCGTGGCTCCGCGCGACCGGGCTGCGGGCCGCGCGCGGCACCGCCGCGCTCGCTGGGATCGGGGTCGGCGAGGCCGTCTTCGGGCTGACCGTGGTCGGGGACACCACCAGCCCTGTCTACTGGATCGCGGTCGCGCTGGGGTCCGCGGCTCTCATGGCGGGGATGCTGGCACGCCGCATCCGCGGCGGCGTTCCCGTCGCCGTGACCGTCGGCGGTACCGCGGCCGTGGCGGCGGCCTACGTCGTGGTGTATCGGGCGCTCGGCAACGTCGGCCTCGGCTGACCGGTCCCACCGCCGCCGACGCCGGACGAGCCGGGGACGGCAGTACCGGCTCTCAGTGGCGGCGGCGGCGTTCCTCGCGCAGCGCCGCGAACGCGCCGGTCGACCACAGCGCCCAGGCCACGAGGACCGGCTGGAAGAAGAGACGGCCGAACCGCTTCTCGTCGGAGTCGAGGCCGAAGCCGTCCTTGCCCTCGAGCCACTGGCCGATGTTGCCCGGGAAGATCGCGACGAAGAAGGCGGCGACGACCAGGCCCACCGCGACCTTCCACCGCGACAGCGCGACGAGGGACCCGCCGAGCACGATCTCGACGACCCCGGAGGCGAGCACCGTGACGTCCTCGTCGACCGGGAACCAGGACGGCACCTGCGCCTGGAACTCGTCGCGGGCCACCGTGAGGTGACTCGTCCCGGCACCGACCAGGGCAAGCCCGAGAGCCACCCGCGCGATCGTGGCCAGGGCGGACGTGCGGGCAGGCCGGGAGAGGAAGGAGAGGTCCATCGGGTGATCGTCGCACCGGGGTGCGCGGCCCGCAGGAGGGCGGGCGGGCGTGCGGTCGGGTGTGCCTACCTCACCTGACCAGCCGGAAGAACGACCGGAGCTCGTCGACGAACAGGTCCGGCACCTCCCAGGCCGGGAAGTGACCGCCGCGCGCCGGCTCGCCCCACCACCGCAGGTCCGGGAAGCGGCGCTCGACCCACCGGCGCGAGGGGCGCGGCACCTCGGCCGGGAACACCGACGCACCGGTCGGGACCTCGACCGTGCCGCCGGGGACGCCCGACCCGCTGCCGGGCCCGCTGTCGAGGGCCGACTCGGGGGCGAACACCGCCTGGACCTCGCGGATGCTCTCGGCGTAGAGGCGCGCCGCGGAGGCTCCCGTGCCCGTCAGCCAGTAGAGCGTGACGTCGTCGAGCATCTGGTCGCGGGTCAACGCGGTCTCGGACTGCCCGCGCGGGTCCGTCCAGGTCACGAGCTTCTCGACGATCCACGCGCAGAGGCCGACCGGAGAGTCGAGCAACGAGTATCCGATCGTCTGCGGCCGGGTGGCCTGGATCGCCGTGTACCCGTCCTCCTCCTGCCGGGCACGCTCGAGCGCGTCGAGCGCCTCCCGCTCGGCGGGGGTCAGCTCGCCGAAGGTCGCGGGGTCGGGCGCGACGAGCGGCGGGCTCAGGTGCAGCCCGACGACGTCCTGCGGTCTGCGCTGCGCCAGCGTGGTGGCGACGCTCGCCCCCCAGTCCGTGCCGTGCAGCCCGTACCGCGCGTAGCCCAGCCGGTGCATGATCTCGGCCCATGCGGACGCGGTGCGCGCCACGCCCCAGCCCGGCCCGGTCGGCTTGTCGCTCCAGCCGAAGCCCGGCAGGGTCGGCACGACGACGTGGAACGCGTCGGCCGCGTCACCTCCGTAGGCGGTCGGGTCGGTGAGGGGGCCGACGACGTCGAGGTACTCGACCAGCGAACCAGGCCACCCGTTGGTCAGCACGAGCGGCAGGGCGTCCGGGTGCGGCGAGCGTGCGTGGACGAGGTGGATGCCGAGCCCGTCCACGACCGTGCGGAACTGCGGCAGCGCGCCGAGCCGCTTCTCGACGGCCCGCCAGTCGTAGTCGGTCTCCCAGTGGCCGACCAGGTCGCGCAGGAACATCAGCGGGACGCCCTGGGACCAGTCCGTGGCCGTCTCCGGACCCGGCCAGCGCGTGCGGCGCAGGCGCACCTGGAGGTCGGCCAGGGCCCCGTCGGGCACGCGGATGCGGAACGGCTCCATCGACGTCATCCGCCGAGGTCCGGACCGCTGGCGAGGTTGGGCGACATCGCGCTTCTCCGTTCGTCCGTCGTCGGTCTCCACCGTACGACGGCTCGGCCCACGAGACGGGTCTGTTCGGGACGGGCGGGCCTCGCGTAGCTTCGGCGCATGACCGTTGCCGAGGCGATGCTCTCGTTCATGGTGGTCGCCGGCCTGCTCACGATCGTCCCCGGGCTCGACACCGCGCTCGTGCTGCGCGGGACGCTGACGCGCTCGCGGCGCTACGGCTTCGCCGCGGCACTCGGCATCCAGGCCGGGACGCTCGTCTGGGGAGCCGCCGCCGCGACCGGCGCCGCCGCTCTGCTCGCCGCGAGCCAGACGGCGTATCGCGTGCTCACGGTGCTCGGGGCCGCCTACATGGTCTGGCTCGGCGCCTCGATGCTCTGGAGCTCGATCCGCACACCGTCCGCGCAGCGCGAGGCCGCGCCGCTGCGGGACGGCCGCGCGCATAACGGCTTCGCCATGGGCCTGGTCACCAACCTCACCAACCCCAAGGTCGGCGTGTTCTACGTCGCCACCATCCCGCAGTTCGTGCCCGACGGCGTGAGCCCGCTCGTGATGGGTCTCGCGCTCGCCGGCGTCCACTGCGCTCTGGGCATGACCTGGTTCACGGCGATCATCCTCGGCGCCGACCGCCTGGGGCCGCGGCTTCGCTCGTCGAGCGCGGTCCGGTGGGTCGACCGGGTGACCGGCGGCGTGCTCGTGGTCATGGGGGCCAGGCTCGCGGTGTCGGCGCGCTCGTAGCGTCCCGGTCCGGCCGGGGCCGGCGGCCCGCTCAGTCGAGCAGGTGCCGCAGGTAGCGCGCCGGTGCGTCGAGGAACCCGCGCCAGTGCTGGACGAGCTCGAGCTCGTCCCAGACGGCGGGCCGCATCCCCCACGGCCCGAGCTCCAGGATGGTGGCCCCCGGCAGCGCCGCGAGCACGGGCGAGTGGGTGGCGCACAGGACCTGCCCGCCGTTGGCCACGACGTCGGACAGCACGGCCATGAGCGCGAGGGTCGAGGAGAACGACAGCGCGGCCTCGGGCTCGTCGAGGCAGTACAGGCCCGGCGAGTCGAACCGCTGCTCCAGGACGGCGAGGAAGGACTCGCCGTGGCTCATCTCGTGGAACGACGGCTCTCTCCCGCCTGGGTTCTCCTCGAGGAACGTGTACCAGCCGTGCATCGTCTCCGAGCGCAGGAAGAACCCCCAGCGCCCCGACCCGATGCCGCGCTGCAGCCGGATCGCCCGGTGCAGCGGCGACTCCGTCTCGCGCGTGCTGTGCCGGCCGAACGCGGTGCCGCCCTCAGGCGAGAGCCCGTACGCGATCGCGACCGCCTCGACGAGCGTGGACTTGCCGGTGCCGTTCTCCCCCACCAGGAATGTCACGCCGCGGTCGAGCACGAGCCCGTCGGCCAGGACCTGCTCGACGGCCGGGACGGTGCGCGGCCAGACCCCCGGGGGCAGCGTGCGCTCCTCGTGCGCGGTCACGCGCACCACGGGCGGCTGGGAGAAGTCCACGGCGACGATCATGCCCCGGCCGGGCGTCGAGCGCGACGACGGCCGGCCGGCGCCGTGGGGCGCCGACCGGCCGTGCGTTCCCCTCAGGTCAGAGGTGCCGTCCCGTCGTCAGGGAGAAGGTGCCCCTGCCGACCTCCTCGAACGTCGTCGTGTAGAAGCTCAGGTACGCGTCCAGGTACGGCGACCGGTCGCCCTGTGTCGGCACGTCGTGCGAGGGGTCCTGCAGGTCGAGCGACAACCGGGGCGCCACGGCCCAGATCGTGTTCCCCGACGGCACGTCGCGCCAGCTGCCGGCACCGATCGTCCCGATCTGCACCGCGAGCCGGTGGCCCCGCTGCAGCGTCCAGTCGGTCGACTTGAGGTCGAAGGCGACCCGGCCGCGCCGCTCGATGAGCGCGACGTTCTCGTCGAACATGACCGCGTTGCCGTCGCGGTCCACGTCCCACAGCCGGACCATCACGTTGCCGGTGGCCGACGCGGTCAGGCCGACCCGCGGGGTGCCGGTGATGCGCACGTCCCGGCGCACGGGCACGGACCAGGTGAGGTAGCTCGACTCCGGGTCGGGAAGCTGGTGCAGCCTGGACCTCGTGGTCGCCGCGTCCGTGTCGAACCGGGGGGCGTTCTCCATGTCCCAGCTGCCGTCGGGCTCCGCCCGGAACGTCGAGGCGCCGCCGTCGTCGACGTACCGGCCCGTGCGCAGGTGCCGCACGACCGACCGGTCGACCTCGGGCCACGTCCGCTGCGCCCGCCACTCGCCCAGGTTGTCCTCGATGGCGAACGCAGGGTCCTCGACCGTGGGCTCGATGCCCTTCAGGTACTGGTCGTAGAACCGCATGACCTCGTCGAACCAGCCGGCACGGCCCATGGCCAGCCGGCCGTCGGGGTAGGTGTCGTTGCCCCGGACGTGCTCCCACTGCCCCAGCCAGCCGCGCTCGGGGCCACGGTGGTTGTCGAGGAACTGCTCCATGTCCTCGGGCTTGGTGTTGGGCTCGATGAACCCCTGCGTCACGAAGAGCGGGGTCCGCGTGCCGCGGGCCTGCGCGGCGAGGTCCCGGTCCTTCCAGTAGTCGGCCTTCGGGTCCGGCTCCTGGTTGTTCTCGAGGTTCTCGGTCAGGCACTCGGGGTGCGCCTCCTCGTACCGGGCGTTCGCCTGGTACCGGGAGTCATCGTCGGGCAGCGGGTCGATGGTCGCGATGCTGTTGTAGGCGTTGGGCGTCCCGGTCACGTTGGGGCGCGGCACCTTGTTGCTGTACAGGTAGTAGTACATGTCCCACAGCGGCTCCTGTGCGACGACGGCCTTGAGGCTGCGCATGCGCAGGTTGTTGCCGACCAGGCCGGTCACGGCGTCGTAGGACTTGCCGTACATGCCCACGTTGCCGTCGGACCACGGCTGCGACGCCGACCAGTCGATCGCGGCGCGGACGTCCGCCTGCTCACCGGGGCCCACCCAGTCCAGGCAACCGGTGCTGCCACCGAAGCCACGCAGGTCGACCATGACGAACGTGTACCCGTTCTCGAACAGGTCCGCGCCTTCGACGAAGTCGTTGAAGCGCGCTGACGGTCCGGTCTGGTCGAACCCCTCGTCGCCCGTCTGGCCCGCGTGGGAGAAGTAGGGGCCGACCGACAGGATGACCGGGGTCTCGGCGTTCGGCGGCAGGTGCGCGGGGCGCAGGACGTCGGCGTGCAGCTCGACCCCGCTGCCGTCGGCTGAGGGGAAGTAGGCCTCGGTCCACGCCGCCCCCTCGGGGACTCGCGGGTTCTCGTCGTGCGTGACCGGATCGTCGGCCGCCGTCTGCGGTGCGGCGCCTGCGGACTGTCCCGCGACCAGACCGGTGCTCACGAGCAGTGCTCCCGCGGCTGCGGCCACCGCCGCTCTGCGTACTCTCATCGCTTACCCCCGTGGTCTCTGCCGGGCGCGACGGTGCGACCGGTCTCGTTCCCGGCGGCGGCCCGGATGACGCGCCCTCGCGCCTCGACCTCCGTCGAGCCGATGCTAGGGCGGTCCGCGACCACCCGCCCGGCGGGTCGACGGAAGGGTCGGCGAACGCTCAGACGCCCGTGCGCGCGATCTTCGAGTTGTTCGCCTGGGCCCGCGGCCGGACGACGAGCAGGTCCACGTTGACGTGTGGTGGCCGCGACAACGTCCACGCGATCGTGTCGGCGATGTCGTCGGCGACGAGCGGCTGGTACCCCTCGTACACGGCTGCCGCCCGCTCGGCGTCGCCCTCGAACCGCACGAGCGAGAACTCCTCGGTCGCGACCGCCCCCGGGGCGATCTCGATGACGCGGATCGGCTCCCCCACGATCTCCCACCGCAGGGTGGTCGACAGCATGCGCTCGGCGTGCTTGGCGGCGGTGTAGCCCGCGCCGCCCTCGTAGGTGCCGTGCGCGGCGGTCGACGTCACGACCACGACGTCCGAACCGCCTCCCGCGCCCGCCGAACGGCGCAGCAGCGGCAGCACGGCCTTGGTCACGCGCAGGGTGCCGAGCACGTTGACGTCGTACATGCGCCGCCATCCCTCGACGTCGGCCCGCTCGACCGGGTCGAGCCCGAGCGCCCCGCCCGCGTTGTTCACGACGGCGTCGAGACCGCCCGTCGCCTCCAGGTGCTCGGCCAGCGCGGTCACCGCGGCGTCGTCGGTGATGTCGAGCGGGTACGCCTCGGCGCCCGTCTCGGCCGCGAGCTCCTCGAGCCGGTCGGCGCGCCGCGCGGCGGCGACGACGGCCCACCCGTCGTCGCGCAGCCTGCGGACGGTGGCGGCGCCGATGCCCGACGACGCACCGGTGACGAGGACTCGGCGGGGTGCAGGGATTGCGCTCATACGCGGCACCCTAGCGGCGCACCGGTCGGGCGCCGGTCGAGCACCGGTCAGACGACGTCGATCGGCACGGTGTGCCATCCGCTCGCTCCGTCTGGGACGGGCGGCGCCTCCTCGCTGGTCTGCACGACGCCGTTCGCGTCGATCGCGCGGACGGTCACCTCGTGGGTGCCGGGTGCCGCCGACGTCGCGTCCCACACGAACCGCCACTGGCGCCACGTGTCCGGGCCGACCGTGTCGGCGAGCTGGGCGGGGCGCCACTCGCCGTCGTCGACCCGCACCTCGACGCCTCCGATGCCCGTGTGCTGGGCCCAGGCGACGCCCGCGACGACGACCTCTCCCCGCTCGACGTCGGTGCCCGTGAAGGGCACGTCGATGCGCGACTGGAGCTTGATCGGCCCGAGCGCGGACCAGCCGCGCGGCGTCCAGTAGCCCTCGTCGTCGGCGAACCGGGTGACCTTGAGCTCGGTCACCCACTTGGTCGCCGAGACGTAGCCGTAGAGGCCGGGCACCACGAGCCGTGCGGGGAAGCCGTGCTGGGCCGGGAGCGGCTCGCCGTTCATCGCGACGGCGAGCAGGCTCTGCCGGTCCGGGTCGAGCAGCACCTCGAGGGGTGTGCCCGCGGTGAAGCCGTCGGCGCTGCGGCTCAGCACCATGTCGGCGCCGGCGCGCGGGCGAGCGCGTTCGAGCAGGTCCCGGAGCGGGTAGCCGAGCCACAGCGCGTTGCCGACGAGGTCTCCCCCGACCTCGTTCGAGACGCACGCGAGCGTCACGTGGTGCTCCACGAGCGGGAGCGCCAGCAGGTCGTCCCACGTGATCGAGAACGGCTCGTCGACGAGCCCGCCGACGCTCAGCGACCACGTCGCGGGGTCGATCTGCGGCACCCGCAGCGCCGTGTCGATGCGGTAGAAGGTCTCATTGGGCGTGACGTACGGGGCCAGGTCGTCGAGGCCGAGGTCCGCGCCCGCCGGCACGGCCGGCGCGGGCGTGGCCGGCGTCGGGAGCCGGATGGCCTCGCGGACCGCCTGGACCGCGCGGCTCCCGGCCGTGACGATCCGCGAGCCGGCGAGCACGACGAGCGAGGCCGCGACCGCGGTGCCCGACCAGAGCAGGAACCGGCGGCGGTCGAGCGCCTGGTCCGGGGCGCCGACGGCGGAGGCGTCGCCCGGTGCGGCCCACCCCTGTGCCGCCATGCGTGCGAGGGCGCGCAGCAGCGGCACGGCGGCCGCGATGCCGACCAGGCTCGGCAGCGCCCAGACGCCGGTCGAACCGGGCCGGGTCGTCGAGACCACCGCACCGACCGTGCCCACCGCGGCGAGCAGCGCCGCTCCCCATGGCGGACGGCGTGCCTCCAGCACACCGGCGAGCGCCGCACCCGCCGCGAGAACCACGCCCATGCCGGCGAGCAGCACCGCCTTGTCGGCCGTGCCGAACGTCGCGATCGCGAACTCCTTGAGCCACGCCGGGGCCGCGTCGACGACGGCGCCGCCCGCCGCGAGCACGGGGCTGGACGCCGGGTCCACGAAGCCGGCCACGATCTCGGCCACGGCCAGCCCGGTGCCGGCCGCGACCACGCCCGCGAGCGCGGCCCACCAGCGCGGCCCGCGTTGCGCCGCGCGCTGCCGTGCCGTGCCGGGTGTCGTGCCCGGTGTCGTGCCGGGCGTCATGCCCGCCTGGGTGGTGCCCACCGCTCCAGCGTGACACTCCCCCGCGCCGCAGGCGGTCGTCCGGGCGAACCAGGCGTCGTCGTCACGGGGCTGTAAGGACCACATGGGCCGGCACGCGCAGCCGCTCGGCGTACTAGGCTCGACGCGGACCGCGGGCCGTGGAGCTGGCTCGTCGGGGCGGCCCGAGCTGTGGGTCGCCGGTCCGTGACGCGAGATGGCGCGTCTGCCCACCAGCCGACGATCTGCCCATCGGAGTCCTCGCGTGCACCTGCCGCCCGCGCACCCGCGCCGTTCCTCCCTGTCGTCCTCCCCGTTCGGTTCCCGACCCCGCGCGCTCGCGCTCGCCGCGGGCCTGGTCGCTGCCGTCACCCTCACCGGCTGCGGGCCAGCCTCGGGTGCCGGCGGAGCGGCGCCGGGGGCCCAGGAGGCATCGCCCGACGGTCCGCTGACGATCGACAACTGCGGGTTCGAGGTCACGTTCGAGGAGGCTCCCGCGCGGGTCGTGACGATTAAGTCGTCGGCCGCCGAGATGCTCCTGGCGCTCGGGCTGGGCGACCGGATCGTGGGTTCGGCGTTCCTCGACGGGCCGGTGCCCGAGTGGCTCGCCGAGGCTGCGGAGGGCACCCCGGTCGCGGATCCGTTCAGTGACGACGTGCCGGGGACGGAGGCCACGCTCGAGCTCGAGCCGGACCTGGTCTACGCGGGCTGGGAGTCGAACGTGACGTCCGAGGGCGCCGGCGACCGCGACACGCTCGCGCGCCTCGGCGTCGCGACCTTCGTCTCGCCAGCGGCGTGCAAGACCGCCGGTTACATGCCGGACCCGCTCACGTTCGACGGGGTGTTCGCGGAGATCGAGCAGGTCGGAGCGATCTTCGGCGCCGACGACGCCGCGGCCGCGCTCGTGGCGGAGCAGCGGGCCACGCTCGACGCCGTCGTGCCCGACGACCGGGGCCTCGACGCGCTCTGGTACTCCTCGGGCGACGACATCCCGTACGTGGGCGCGGGCATCGGCGCTCCCCAGATGATCCTCGACGCGGTCGGCCTGGGGAACGTGGCGGGCGGCGTCCAGGACACGTGGACGCCGTTCGCCTGGGAGAAGGTGGTCGACGCCGACCCCGACGTGATCGTCCTGGTCGACGCCGTCTGGAACTCGGCCGACGACAAGATCGCGAGGCTCGAGTCGAGCCCAGCGACGTCCCAGCTCACCGCGGTGCGTGAGAAGCGCTATCTTGTCGTGCCGTTCCCGGCAACCGAGGCGGGGGTCCGCAACGTCGATGCGGTGGCCGACCTGGCCGAGCAGCTCGCGGAGCTGAACCTGCCGTGAGTGCCCGCACCGGTCTGTGGACGGCGGGGGCGGTCGCGGCGCTGCTCGTGACGGTGGTCGTCGCGGTCGGCCTCGGTCCCGCCGGCCTGTCCCCTGCCGAGGTCTGGCAGGTGGTCGCGACCCGGCTCGGCTGGGGCGAATGGCTCGGCGTCGCGCCGCCCGGCCGGCTCGTGGACGGCATGGTGTGGCAGCTGCGGCTGCCGCGCGTGCTCACGGCCGCCGCTGTGGGTGCCGGCCTGGCGTTGTGCGGCGTCGTCATGCAGTCGCTCACGCGCAACCCGCTGGCAGACCCGTACCTGCTCGGCCTGTCGTCCGGCGCGTCGCTCGGGGCCGCGAGCGTGCTGGTGCTGGGCGTGAGCGTGCTGCTGCCCGTGGCGGCGTTCGTCGGCGCGACGGCGGCGCTCGTCATGACCTTGCTGCTCGCCGCCGCCTCCGGGCGGTCGGGTGGCGTGGGCGGGCCGAGCCCGACGCGCACCGTGCTGGCGGGCCTCGCCGTCTCTCAGCTCGCGGCCGCGGCGACGTCGTTCGTGATCTTCCTGTCGGCCAAGGGCGACCAGTACCGCGAGATCCTGTCCTGGCTGATGGGGTCGGTGGCCGGCGCGACCTGGACGTCGGTCGCGATCGCCGGTGGCGCCGTGCTGGTGCTGGGTACGGCTCTGGCGTCGACGGGCTCTCTGCTCGACTCGTTCACCTTCGGCGACACGGCCGCGGCGGCACTCGGCGTGCCGGTCGCCAGGGTCCGGTGGCTGCTGCTGGTGGGCGTGGCGCTGCTGACGGGCGCGCTGGTGTCGCAGTCCGGGTCGATCGGGTTCGTCGGCCTGATCCTCCCGCACGCGGTCCGGCTCCTGGTCGGGGCGGGGCACCGCACGCTCCTGGTGCTGTCGGCGCTCTTCGGTGCCTCGTTCCTCGTGTGGGCGGACACGCTGGCCCGCACGGTGCTCGACCCGCGCGAGCTGCCCGTCGGAATCGTGACCGCCGCGATCGGCGCGCCGGTCTTCGCTGCGTTGCTGTGGAGAGGGCGGCAGGCATGACGGTTTCCACGAGGTCGACCGTGGCCGCGGACCAGGTGGTCGGCGCCGCCGGCCTGGGCGCCGAGCGGGTGCGCTGGAGCGCCGGCCACCGCTTGATCCTCGACGACGTCGACGTCACGGCACCGCCCGGCGCGGTCAGCGGGCTGCTCGGGCCCAACGGGTCGGGCAAGTCGACGCTGCTGCGCATCCTCGCCGGTGTCCAGCCGCCCGACGGAGGGCGGGTCGCGCTCGCCGGCGACGACCTGCTCGCCATGCCCCGGCGTCCCCGCGCCCGCAAGCTCGCGCTCGTCGAGCAGGACGCGACCACCGAGCTGCCCGTGACCGTGCTCGACGCCGTCCTGCTCGGCCGCGCTCCGCACCGCCCGATGCTCGCCTCGCCGACCGAGGACGACCGGCGCATCGCCCGCAGGGCACTCGCCCGGGCAGGTGTCGCTGCACTCGAAGGCCGGCTGGTGGGAACACTCTCCGGTGGCGAGCGCCAGCGCGTGCACCTGGCCAGGGCGCTCGCGCAGGAGCCCCGCCTGCTGCTGCTCGACGAGCCCACCAACCACCTCGACATCGCCGCACAGCTGGCGACCATGCGGCTCGTCCGGTCGCTCGCCGATGACGGTGTGACGGTGCTGGCCGCGTTGCACGACCTCTCGCTCGCGGCCGCCACGTGCGACCACGTCGTCCTGCTCGCCCCGGGCCCCGACGGCGGGCGGGTCGCCGCTGCCGGGACAGTCGAGGAGGTGCTCGTCCCCGATGTCGTCGACGCCGTGTACGGGGTTCGCACCACCGTGCTTCGCCACCCGCGTACCGGCCGCCCGGTGCTGATCTTTGACGACTAGCGCCGGGCTGCCGGCTCGCCGAGTCCTACGCAACATCCCTTTTGGTAGCGCAACTCAGGGGAGACATTGTCGCCACACGGTTGCGCGTCGAGAACGTGTGTTGCCGTCGTCGAGACGACGCGCCGAACGACACGCCGGTGACCACGCTGCAGGCCGTCCACAGCCTCCCGTCGCGCGTCCGAAGGCGGCGCCGGCGTGCCCCAGGATCGGTCCCGTGGACGCAGGAACGCTCGTACGCCAGGCACGCCTCGAGGCCGAGCTCACGCAGCAAGCGATGGCGGCGCGTGCCGGGGTCAGCAGGCAGACCGTGGCGCACATCGAGGTAGGGGCCCGGCAGCCGTCGGTCGGCACGCTCGTGCGCCTGCTCGCGGCCGCAGGCAAGCAGATGCACGTGGAGCTGATCCCGCTCGACGACGACGTCCGCCGCGCCATCGCGGACCGCCGGGCCGGGCGGGGCCCCGACGTCACCGAGGTGGTCGACAGGATCGGCGCCCTGACCTTGTACGGGTCGCAGAAGGGCATCTTCGAGATCCCGCACCGCTTCGAAGGTCTGGCCGCGGCTCAGCTCCTGGGTGCTCCGGTCCCGGCCGACGAGATCCTGCTGGCTCTGCCGGACGCGCCGACGACCTGGTCGTGGATGGTCGGTGCGCTCGCGCGGTTCTGGGCCGTCGTCCCGTCCGGGTGGAGGTGGCCGCTCAGCATCGCGGGGCTCTCCTTCCCGCCCGACGAAGCCGCGACGCACGTGCGCGATCAGGTGCTCGAGGCGGCGCCCGACGGCCGGTTCAGCCTGCGCGGCTCGCTCGCCGAGGTCTGCATCCAGGTCGTGGACGCGGATCGGGTGCAACGCTACGTGCTCGTCGAGACGGAGTTCGCGACGGTGGCCGCCCAACCGCTCGACGAGGTCCAGGCGGCCGACGGGTGGTCCGCTCGGGTGCTCAGGATCCTGCGCGAAGAGACTCGCGGAGGCGCTTGACGCTGCATCGTCGCAGGATGGGGGCCATGGGAGCCCCACCGATCGTCGAGAACGCGGCCAAGCGCATCAACCCTTACGCCCTCAAGCTGTCGTCCCGCCTTCCGCCCCTCGCCACAGTGCGCCACGTGGGGCGCGTGAGCGGGCGGCCGTACAGCACACCGGTCGCCGCGGTCGCGGCGCGCGAACCCATCAGCCCTGAGGCCGTCGTGGTCCCCGGTGCGCCGGTGCCGATCGCGGAGGAGCGGCCCGTGCTGGTGCTCGTGGGCCTGCCGTGGGGTGCCGATGTGGACTGGCTGCAGAACGCCCTGGCCGCGGGCACGTGCACCCTCACCCGCCGGGGAACCGAGTACCGGGTCGACCACATCCGCATCATCGAGGCCGCCGAGGCTCGCAAGCTGATGGGGACGAGCGCACGGATGCTCTCCCGCGTGCCCAGCATGAAGCAGTTCATGGTCGGTCGGCTGCACCGGGCGCCGACCGTCTGACGCGCCACGATCGGCTCATGACCAGCACCCGGCGTCCAGCCCTCCGTTCCGGCAGGATGGTGCCATGGCTCCCGACCTGTGGATCACCGGCGACCCCGAGGCGGATCGCCTCCTGAGCGACGACATGTTCGCTCTCCTGATCGGCATGCTCCTGGACCAGCAGTACCCGATGGAGCACGCATTCGCCGGACCGCGCAAGATCCGCGACCGCCTGGGCAGGTTCGACGCCCAGACCATCGCCGACGCCGACCCGGACGAGTTCGTCACGATGGCGACGA
>Ga0233363_1000088_pt1 | contig 45034 bp, 44 predicted proteins | sample ElkDunMinimDraft_18_FD_191534 | JGI IMG/M metagenome (GOLD analysis project Ga0233363, IMG submission 191534) | Fecal eukaryotic communites from dung pellets of Tule Elk in California, USA - Elk Dung C16 | ecosystem: Host-associated > Mammals > Digestive system > Large intestine > Fecal | place... | reverse complement strand
TCGGCGACCTCCGCGACCAGGCCCAGGTCGTGCGTCACGATCAGTGCGGCACGGCCCTCGTCGCGCGTCGCGGTGCGGACCACGTCGAGCACCTGTGCCTGGACGGTCACGTCGAGGGCGGTCGTCGGCTCGTCCGCGACGAGCACGGCGGGGTCGTTGGCGATCGCCATGGCGATCGCGACACGTTGGCGGAGGCCGCCCGACAGCTCGTGCGGATAGGCCCGGACGCGCTCCTCGGGTGCGGGGACCCCCACCCGGGCGAGCAAGGAGATCACCCGGTCGCGATGAGCGCGCCGCCGCCCGCCACGGTGGAGCACGAGCGCCTCCGCGATCTGGTCGCCGATGCGCTGCAAGGGGTTGAGCGAGCTCAACGGGTCCTGGAAGACCGTGCCGACGACACCACCGCGCACCCTGCGCATCGTGGCCTCGTCCGCCCTGACCAGCTCCGTGCCCTGTGCCCGGACGGACCCGCGAGTGATGCGGACCCCGCGACCGGCGAGCCCCAGCGCGGACATGCAGGTGACGGTCTTGCCGGAGCCGGACTCCCCGACCAGTCCCACCACCGTGCCGGCCCCGACGGTCAGGTCGACACCCCTGACGAGCACCAGCGGATCGTCGGTGGGGCCGGCCTCGACCCACAGGTCCTCGATCACCAGTGCGGGCGTCATGGCGCCACTCCCTTGTCCAGCTCGGAGGATGCCTCGAGGACGCGGGAGCCCGCCTGCCATCGACGCCGGAGCGCGGTGCCCAACCCGTTCGCGCACATGACCGTCACGACGATCATCAGCGCCGGCCAGGCGACGACCCACCACGCGGTCTCGAGGTACGGAGTGCCGTCGGACACGATGTTGCCCCACGACGGGGTAGGCGGTTTCACGCCCAGCCCCAGGAACGACAGCGCGCCTTCGATCACGACGAGGGCGCCGACGGTGAACGACCAGACCACGAGGTTGGCGGGAAGCACCTGCGGGAGGACGTGCCGCCGTACGAGGTAGAGGTCGCTCGCGCCCGCTCCCGCGGCGGCGACGACGTAGTCCTCGCTACGCACCCGCTGCACGATCGTGCGCGTCACCCGTGTGGGCAGGACCCAGCCGCCGAGCGTGAGCAGCGCGACCAGGACCGGGACGTCCGAGCCGACGACGGCAACTGCGGCGAGGGCGATCACGAGGAACGGGAAGGCGAGCCAGACGTCGGCCACGGTCATGATCGCGCGGTCCCACCAGCCACCCCAGTACCCCGCCACCAGTCCGAGGAGGAGGCCGATGACGACCGCTCCGGTCGCTGCGCCGAACCCGACCTGGAGCGACACCCGGCCACCCTCCAGGGTCCGGGTGAGCATGTCGCGACCGAACGCGTCGGTGCCCAGCGGCTTGCCGTCCACAGCGCCGGCGAGCCAGGCAGGTGGCGCGAGCCGCTCCCCCAGCGCCTGCTGCGCTCCGTCAGGCCCCAGGAGCGCAGGCCCGGCGAAGCAGGCCAGCACGACGAGGGCCAGGACGGCCGCCGGTGTCCACAGGCGGAGATCCAGGCGTCGGCGCCTCATGCGCGGGCCCTGGCGGTACGCGGGTCGAGCATCCTGAGCAGCGCGTCCCCCACGATGTTGACGGTCACGACGAACACTCCGATGACGAAGACGGCGGCTTGGACCAAGGGGTAGTCGCGGGCGAAGATCGCATCCACGAGCTCCTTGCCGATCCCGTCGTAGGCGAAGAGCACCTCGACGACGACGGCGCCTGAGATCAGGTACGACATCTCGACGACGAGCGCTGCGGCGACCGCTGGGGACGCGTTGGGAAGGGCGTGGCGCCACAGGACGCGCCGCGCCGAGGCGCCCTTGGCCGACGCCGTACGGAGGAAGTCCTGGTCCTCGACCTGCTCCAGCTCGGCGGCGACCATCCGTGCCGTCCGCGCGACCGCGAACGCGGCGAGCGCGAGCGTCGGCATCACGAGGGTGGCGGGCGTGCCGCTGCCGAAGGCGGGGAGCACGCCCAGCCGCACCGCGAAGAGGTAGACCAGCAGCACCCCGAGCACGAAGGTCGGGACGGCCTGCGCGAGCGTCATCGTCGACCCGATCACCGCACGGGTCACGCGACCGCCGCGGTCGAGCAGGACGCCGCAGGGGACGCCGACGACGACCGAGGTGACCATCGTCGTCACGAGCAGGAGCAACGTCGCCGGGAGGGCACCGAGAGCGGTGCCCAAAGCTGACTCGCCTGTGAAGACCGACGTACCGAAGTCGAGTCGGACGGCGTCACCGAGGAACTGGGCGTACTGCACGAGCAGCGGTTGGTCGAGGCCCAGGGCAGTTCGTACGGCGTCGAGCTGTTCGGGCGTCGCGGAAGGGCCAGCGAGGACTCCCGCGGGGTCACCGCTGAGCCGGACGAGGAAGAAGAGCAGCGTCAGCAGGCCCAGCAGCGTCAGGACGAGCCGGGCCACGGTGCCGGCGACGCGCCGTGCGCGGCGGGCCCGACGGCCGCCGTACCTGGAGGGTGGGGTGACGACGGCCGGAGCCGCCGCCACCCCCTGGCCGGTCGTGCTCACTCGGTGACGACGATCGCCTCGACCTGGATCAGGCTGTCACCGGACAACGGGAGCTCCGAGATCCGGGGCGCGACGGTGTAGAGGTTGTCGGGCCATGCGAGGAAGAGGACCCCCGCCTCCTCGTTGAGGATCTTGGCCATCTTCTTGATGTCGGCCTCACGCGCCTTCTCGTCGAGCTGGCCTGCCTGCTGCGCGAAGAGCTTCTGGTAGTCGTTGACGGGGATGTGGGCCTGCTGTCCCGGCGCGGTGGCGCCGAGCCGGCTGACCGACGTGATGTCACGCAGGTCGTAGTAGTCGGTCTGCCAGTAGAGGAGCGGGTACTCGCTCTTCTGGAGGAGCGTCGGGATGAACGCCGAGATGTCCTGGACGACGACCTCGCTCTTGAACCCGACGGCGTTCAGGTAGCCGGCGACCGCCTCGGCCTGGGACTTGAACATCGCCGTGGTGGCGATCGGGAGCTCGAGCCCTTCTGCCCCTGCCTCGGCGATCAGCGACTTCGCCCGGTCGAGGTCGAAGTCGTACGAGGGAAGCGAGTCGTCGTACCCGAGGTAGCCCTCCTGGAGGAGCTGGCTGCCGTTGGGGGTGCCGAAGCCGCCCAGTGCCGCCTCGACGAACTCCTCGCGGTTGATCGCGAGGTTGATCGCCTCACGGACGCGGGCATCGGCGAGCGCCGGCTCCGCGTCGGCGATGAGGCTGGTGATCGCCGAGGACCCGGCGGGCTCGTGGATGTTGGTGAAGCCGCTGCTCCCCAGCTGCTTGGCGATGTCGGCGGGCAGCCCGAAGATCACGTCGGCCTCGCCCGTGCGCAGCGCGCTGGCGAGGGTGGTCGGGTTCGGGATGGCCTGGATCGTGACGGTCTTGACCGCCTCGGAGGCGCGCCACGAGTCGTCGTTGCGGGTCAGCTCGATCTTCGTGCCAGGCTCGTACGCCGTGACCTCGAACGGTCCCGTCCCGGACGGGCGGTCGCCGCCGAAGGTCGCCGGGTCGACGATGTCGAGAAGGGTCATCCGGTTGAGGAGGACGGCGTCGGGTCCGGAGGTGACGATGCGGACGACCTCGGGCGAGACCGCCTTCGCCTCCTTGACCGTCGAGATCCGGCCGGCCACGGTCGCGTACGCGGGGTCGCCCGACAGGACGCGTTCGACGTTGGCCACGATTGCGGCGGCATCCAGCGTGGCGCCGCTGCTGAAGGTCACGCCCTCGCGGAGCGTGAAGTCGACAGACGTGTCGTCGACCCGCTTCCACTCGGTGGCCAGACCCGGCTGGAGCGCGCCGGCGTCGTCGAAGGTCACCAGCTGGTCGAAGACCTGCTTGGTGTAGGTCCGTCCGACCGACGAGAGCGCCGCGGCCGGGTCCAGGCTGTTGCTGATCGCCGAGCTGGCAAGCGTCAGGTGCGCGTCGTCGACGGCCTTGCCGCTCGCCGACTCGCCCCCTCCGCCGCACGCGGTGAGCACGAGAGCGGCTGCGGCGGCCCCGAGCACGACGCCCCGCGCTCGCCTTCGGCTGCCCCTCTGTTCGCGGGAGGCGTCAGCCCTGGAGAAGAGGCGCATGCGGTACCACCGATCCGTCATGAAGCCGCCACAACGGAGCTGCGGCGGCTAACCGATATACGATATCGCGGACGCTAGTCAGTGGTCGTCCGTCCGGTCAAGAGCCCGTCCAGACCTGGCACCGACCCGTAACCCGCACCCACCGGGCGGGCACCTGCGTGAAACATTGGGCGGGTGACGTCCCCCGCCCCCGAGACCGCCGGCAAGCGCGCCTTCGTCCTCGCCTGCATCATCCTTCTCGCGTTGAACCTCCGGGCATCCGTGGGCAGCGTCGGGGTGGTGCTGAACCCGATCCGCGAGGACCTCGGGATGTCCGCGACGGCGGCCGGTATCCTCACCACCCTGCCGGTGGTCTGCTTCGCCGTGGTCGGGTCGCTCGCCAACACGATCGTGCGCGCGATCGGCCTGCACACCACCGCAGCCACGGCCATGGCCGCGGTGGCGCTCGGACTGGGGGTTCGCGCCTTCGTCGACGACACCTCCGTGTTCCTGGTCGCCTCGGCGCTCTCCCTCGCCGGCTGTGCGATCGGCAACGTCATCCTGCCGCCGTTGGTGAAGGTCCACTTCCCGGACCGGATCGCCTTCGTGTCGTCGGTCGCCGGTGCAGCGATCGTCGGCGGGGCCACCCTCTCCGCCGCCCTCACCGTGCCGATCTCGGAGGCGACGGGCGACTGGCGCTGGGGGCTCTTCAGCTGGGCGCTGCTGGCCCTGGTGACGCTCCTGCCGTGGCTGCGCCTGCTGCGTCACGACGTACGGACGACCGACGCCCCCACACCGATCGTCCTCCGCCGCCTCGTCCGGGCGCCCCTCGCCTGGGTGATGGCCGTGCTCTTCGGCGCCCAGGCGGCCCAGGCGTACGCGCAGTTCGGCTGGTTCCCTGCGATCCTCGAGGACGCAGGGCTCAGCGACGGCTACGCGGGCAGCATGCTCGCGATCATCACCGGCGTCGGCATCCCGGCCGCACTCGCCCTGCCGCTGCTCCTCGCCCGTACCGGCGACCGGGCGTGGCTCCCCTGGGGGTTCGCCGTCGTCACCGTCGCCGGATGGTTGGGCCTGCTCTGGTGGCCGACCCAGGCGCCGTGGCTGTGGGCGCTGCTGCTCGGCGTCGGCGGTGCCGCGTTCCCGTGGGTGCTGATGATGATCGCCAAGCGCTCGCGCACCCACGAGGGGACGGTCGCGCTGTCCGGCTTCGTGCAGGGGCTCGGCTACCTGGTCGCGGCCCTGGGCCCGTTCGGCACCGGCGCGCTCCACGACGCCACCGGCGGCTGGGGAGCACCGATCGCGATGCTGGTCGTGCTGGCGACCCTCATCGGTGTCCTCGGGAGCTACCTGGTCCGGCCGATCATGATCGAGGACCAGCTCCCGGCGCAGTGACCTCTCCGCAAGGGCGGAGCAGGAGGTCGTGGTCTCCGGAGAAGCCGGCCCGCTCGTAGAGCGACACCGACCGTGCAGTGGGGCTCAGGACGAGACGGACCAGGCCGGTCTCGTCCGCGTACGACGTCAGAGTCTCCATCAGCCGCCCTCCGACACCCGCGCCCCGGTGCTGGGGAACCACGTACACGTTGGCGACGTAGCCCCATCGCCCCGTGGCCCGGCCCGGGCGAGGCATCCGCTCGAACACCATCACGTTGAGCATGCCGACCGGTGACCCCTCGTCAGTCTCGGCCAGCCAGGTCACGCGGTGCGCGGACTCGCGGGCGAACCAGGCCTCGAACCGGTCGAGGAACGACGGGTCGTCGGTCGGGCCGTCCAGCTCTTCGGTCCAGCGGACCCGCAGCTCCGCCAGCGAAGAGGCATCGGCTGCCTCCGCGAGGCGGACCCGCATCAGACCACGCTGAGCGGCAGCAGCGTCTTGCCGGTGGGGCCGATCTGGATCTCCGTGTCCATCTGAGGGCAGACGCCGCAGTCGAAGCACGGGGTCCAGCGGCAGTCCTCGACCTCGATCGCGCCGTCGGGGTCGATCGCATCCTGCCAGTCCTCCCAGAGCCAGTCACGGTCGAGGCCGGCGTCGAGGTGGTCCCACGGAAGCACCTCGGCGTACTCGCGCTCACGCGTCGTGTACCAGTCGAGGTCGACCGGCTCGTCGGCCAGCGCCTCGACGGCGCCCTGCGCCCACCGGTCGTACGAGAAGTGCTCGCTCCAGCCGTCGAAACGGCCGCCGTCGCGCCAGACTGCCTCGATGACGCGGCCGACGCGTCGGTCTCCGCGCGAGAGGAGTCCTTCGATCGTGCCGGGCTTGCCGTCGTGGTAGCGGAACCCGATCGCACGGCCGAAGCGCTTGTCGGACTGCACCGAGGAGCGGAGCTTGCGCAACCGCTCGTCGGTGGTCTCGTGATCGAGCTGCGCGGCCCACTGGAACGGTGTGTGCGGCTTGGGGACGAAACCGCCGATCGAGACCGTGCAGCGGATGTCCTTGCGACCCGACACCTCGCGACCGGTCTCGATGACCTTCTTGGCAAGCTCGCCGATCTGCATGACGTCCTCGTCGGTCTCGGTCGGGAGCCCGCACATGAAGTACAGCTTCACCTGACGCCAGCCGTGCGAGTACGCGGCGGCGACCGTACGGATGAGGTCCTCCTCGGTGACCATCTTGTTGATCACCTTGCGGAGGCGCTCCGAGCCGCCCTCGGGCGCGAACGTGAGCCCGGAGCGACGCCCGTTGCGGCTGAACTCGTTGGCGAGCGTGATGTTGAAGGCGTCGACGCGCGTGCTCGGCAGCGACAGCGACGTGTTGGAACCCTCGTACCGGTCACCCAGCTGCTTGGCGACCTCGCCGATCTCGGTGTGGTCCGCGCTGGACAGCGACAGAAGGCCGACCTCCTCGAAGCCGGACTTCTTGAGGCCGTTGTCGACCATCTCGCCGATCGTCTGGAGGCTGCGCTCACGCACGGGGCGCGTGATCATGCCGGCCTGGCAGAAGCGGCAGCCGCGCGTGCAGCCGCGGAAGATCTCGACCGAGTAGCGCTCGTGGACGGTCTCGGCGAGCGGGACGAGCGGGTTCTTGGGGTACGGCCACTGGTCGAGGTCCATCAGCGTGTGCTTGGTGACCCGCCACGGCACGCCCGGGCGGTTGGGAGCCACGCGCTGGATGCGGCCGTCGGGGAGGTACGTGACGTCGTAGAACTTGGGCACGTAGACGCTGCCGGAGCTGGCGAGGCGCATGAGCACCTCGTCGCGGCCGCCGGGGCGTCCCTCGGCCTTCCACTCGCGGACGACGTCGCTGATCTTGAGGACGATCTCCTCGCCGTCGCCGAGCACGGCGGCGTCGATGAAGTCGGCGATCGGCTCGGGGTTGAACGCCGAGTGGCCGCCGGCGAGGACGATCGGGTCCTCGTCGCCCCGGTCGACGGCGTGCAGCGGGATGCCCGCGAGGTCGAGCGCGGTCAGCATGTTCGTGTAGCCGAGCTCGGTGGAGAACGAGATGCCGAACAGGTCGAACGCACGCACCGGGCGGTGGCTGTCGACCGTGAACTGCGGGATGTCGTGCTCACGCATGAGGGCTTCCATGTCCGGGAAGACCGCGTACGTCCGCTCGGCCATGAGCCAGTCGCGCTCGTTGAGGACCTCGTACAGGATCTGCACACCCTGGTTGGGCAGGCCGACCTCGTACGCGTCGGGGTACATCAGCGCCCATCGGACGTCGACAGATCCCCACTCCTTGATGACGGAGTTCAGCTCACCGCCGACGTACTGGATCGGCTTGCTGATCGTCGGAAGGAGCGGCTCGAGACGGTCGAAGACCGACGCGACGCTGGCGTCGAGGTGCTGCGCGGACATGCTCCCCAGCGTAACGACCGCTCCTCCCCGCGCCGAATCCGTCGCCGCGGCCCACCCCGTACGAGGGCTTGCCGCGCCCCCGGTGTTTGCCACGCCAACGTGGCAAACACCGGTTGGCGCGGCAGGTGAGCCACGCCAACCGAGATACGCCCCGTCAGCGTGGCAAACTCCGCCCCGGCCAGGACCCAGGGCGCCACGTCAGCGTGGCAAACGGTCAGCGGGAGCGGGCGGAACGGGACCGCACGACGACGGCGGGCCCCGGGCTCCTCCGGCCGATCGCGACCAGCAGCCCGACAGCCATCGCGGACGCGAACATCGCCGTACCGCCGTACGACACGAACGGCAGCGGCACACCCGTCACCGGCATGATCCCGAGCGACATCCCGACGTTCTGGAACGCCTGGAACCCGAACCAGCACGCGATGCCGGCCGCAGCCAGCCGGTCGAACAGGTCGTCGGCCCGCTGGGCGATCCGCAGGCAGCGCCACACGAGCACACCCAGCAGCACGACCACGAGCCCGGCGCCGAGCAGGCCGAGCTCCTCCCCCGCCACCGTGAAGACGAAGTCCGTGTGCTGCTCGGGCACGAATCCCGCCTGCGTCTGGGTGCCGTCGAACAGACCCTGGCCCCACACCCCGCCGTTGCCGATCGCGATGCGCGCCTGGACGGTGTTGTAGCCGGCGCCGCGCGGATCGAGCTCGGGGTTCGTGAACGCCTCGAAGCGGAGGATCTGGTACTCCTCGATGAGCCCGACCGCGACGGCGGCGACGATCGCCGCGATCCCGACCGCCACGAGGCCCGCGAGCCACGAGAGACGGACACCGGCGACGGCGAGGACTCCCAGCACGATCGCCACCATCACCATCAGCGTGCCGAGGTCGGGCTGCGCCAAGATCAGCACGGCCGGCACTGCGGCGCAGGAGAGCACCAGCAGGATGTCCGACGAGCGGACGGTACGCCGCATCGCACCCTCGGTCCGCTCGGCGAACAGCAGCGCCATCACCAGGACGACCCCGAGCTTCGCCAGCTCGGCCGGCTGGAACGACAGGCCGCCCACCTGCAGCCACGAGCGAGAGCCGTTGACCACCGCACCGACTCCCGGCACGAAGACGAGGACGAGTCCGAGGACGGCCGCGCCGTAGACGACCGGCGCCCACAGCCGGATCCACCGTCGGTCGGTGGCGGCCATCACGGCACCGAGCCCGAGGGCCAGGAGAACGTTGGTGCCCTGCTTGACCAGGTACGCCGTCGGGTCTCCGCCCGTCAGGTCGTCGCGCGACGCGGTCGCCGACCACACCAGCAGCATCCCGATCAGCCCGAGGGCGAGCGCAGACCCGACCAGCAGCCAGTCGACGTCGCGCTGCCACGGCCAGTGCGCAGCGGCGGGCGGACGGGCGGGCCGGATGGTCGGGCGCGTGCTCATCGGCCGCCCTTCTTCGTGCTTCGCGGCGCGAGGACCCGCCCGTCGGACGCGACGCGCGGCAGTGCCTTCGGCGGCCGTGCCCGCGGCATCAGAGCGGCGTCGCGGTCGACCTTCCCGCCCTTCACCCCGTACAGGCCTTCCCAGATCGCCCGCACCGCGTCACCGGACGAGCCGGACCCGGTGCCAGCCTGCTCCATCATCATCACGACGACGTAGTTCTCGTCGTAGGAGGCCACCCATCCTGTCGTCTGCCGCCCGGTGACCTCGGCGGTGCCCGTCTTGGAGCGGATCTTCACCTCGTCGAGAGGGAACCCGCCCATCTTCCACGCCATCGTCCCGGTCTTCGCGGTGTCAACGAGCGCACGGTCGATATAGCGCAGGTGCGACTTCGAGACGGGGACGCGCCCGGCCTTCTTCGGCGCGATCTCGCGCAGGACGCGTCCGTCGAGGTCGAGGACGGCCTTGGCGGCGCGAGGCTCGTACAGGGTCCCGCCGTTGGCCAGCGCCCCGTACGCGACCGCGAGCTGGAGCGGGGTCACGAGGGTCTCGCCCTGTCCGATCGAGAAGTTCACGGCGTCACCGGCACGGTAGACGTACCCGTCGGCGCAGAACTCCCGCGCGAACAACCGCAGGTACGCGCTCTCGACCTTCTCCGGCTTCTCGGCGATCTTGCAGTAGCGGTCCTTGTTGGCCTCCCAGTAGGCCTGGCGCCAGGGACGGTCTCCCAGTCGACCTGCCGCCTCGCCGGGGACGTCGAAGCCGGTACGTGCGCCGAAGCCGAACGCACGCGCCATCTCGACGAGCGGGTCGTGCACGCCTTCGTCGGCCTCGGCGCCGCCCTGCTCCCGCCAGCCCTCGTACGCGATGCGGTAGAAGAACGTGTCGCAGGACACCGACAGCGCGCGGTCGAAGCCGATCGAGCCGTACGAGGCCGACTCGTAGTTCTTGAACCACCGGTTGCCGACCTGCAGACCCGACGAGCAGTCGAGCCGCGAGCCAATGTCCCAACGGTCCTCGAGCGCGCCTGCGGCGACGAACGGCTTCCACGTCGAGCCCGGGGCGAGCTGCGCCTGGGTCGCCCGGGACAGCAGCGGCGTCCCCGAGTCGTCGGCGTACAGCTCCTTCAGCTTGCGGTCCGAGATCCCGTCGACCCACACCTCCGGGTCGTACGTCGGGGAGCTGGCGGAGGCGATGACGCGCCCGTTGTTCGGGTCGAGCACCACGACGGCGCCCGCGGTGGCCTCGTAGTTGCGGCCGGTCACGTCGTCGTGCGTCGTGCGGGCCTTCTTGATCGCCTTCTCCAGCTGCGCCTCGGCCAGCGCCTGCACCCGCGCGTCGACGCTGGTGACGAGCGTCTTGCCGGCCTGCGGATCGACGGCGGTGCCCTCGGCGATGACGCGCCCGCGAGAGTCGACGGCCTTGCCCGTGGTGCCGGGGACGCCTCTCAGCTCGGCGTCGTAGCCACGCTCGAGGCCGGCGCGTCCCACCATCGAGACGGCGCCGCGGGTGTCGTCGTCGGCGGCGCGCGCGGCGGCGTACTCGTCCGCGGTGATCGGGCTGACGTACCCGAGGAGCTGTGCGGCGTTGACGCCCTCGGGCGACGGGTACGCACGGACGTAGCGCTGCTGCGCCGCCACCGCCGGGAACTCCTCGGCCCGCTCGGCGATCGACAGCGCGAGGTCGCGCGGCACGTCCTGCGCGACCGGGACCGGCTCGTACGGCGAGCCGTTCCAGCAGGCGGGCGGCTCGGGCGCCCCCTCCTCGCCGCACAGCTTGATGCGGTCCAGCAACGCGTCGTAGTCCAGGTCGACCAGACGGGCGAGGCGTTCGAGCACGTCGGACTGCTCCGCGGCGTCGAGGCGGGTCAGTCGTGAGCGGTCGACGGTCACGACCCACGTCGAGCGGTTGGTGACGAGCGGGCGCCCCATCGCGTCGACCACGAGTCCGCGCTGCGGCGCGACGACGACCTGGCGCGTCGCATTGCTGGCGGCCCGCGCCTGGTACTCCTCGCCGCCGACGACCTGGACGTACCAGAGCCGCGCGACGAGCGTCGCGAACAGCGCCACGGCGAGCACCTGAACGACGACGATCCGGGCGTGGCTTCGGCGCACGGTCACCACCCGACCCGGGGAGCTGGTTCGAGCCGTGCGAGCAGCGCGCGCGTGGCGGGGACCACAGCGAGCCCGAGGACGACGGCGTACGCGGTGGCGAGCGCGACCACAGGGAGCACGGCCGAGACCGCGACGCCGGGCTGGTCGAGCACGAGGCCCGACAGCGCGAACAGCGACGTCCCGACGAAGGCGCCCGCGGCGACGGTCACCGCGTCGCTGAGCACCGAGGGGCGACTGCCGCGGTCGACCGTGCCGGCGAGGTAGCCGACGACCGTCAGTGCGAGTGCCCACTGCCCGAGGACGTGGTCGGACGGCGGTGCCGCGTCGAGCAGCAGTCCGCCGGCGAACCCGGCGAGCGCGCCGTCGGCCGCACCCGAGCAGAGGCCGACGGCGACCACGACGACGAGGACGACGTCCGGCGCCACACCGGTCGGCACGAGCGGGCCGAGGACGCTGATCTGCAGCACGACGGCCGTGACCAGGAGCAGCAGCACGGTGCCGGTGCGCCGGGCGCTCACGTCACGACCCCGCCCGTGCGCCGACGACCACCGACACGGCGTCGAGCGCGGAGAAGTCGACGAACGGTGCGACGGTGACCTCCGCGGTCTCGTCACGTGGCGACTCGACGACCTTCTCGACGCGTCCGATCGGGACGCCGGCGATGTACGGCACGCCGTTGCGCGAGCCCCAGGAGACGATCGTGCCGCCCTTCTCGGGCACGGCCTGGCGGTCGAGCACCTCGAGCGTGAGCCGCCCCGCACCGGACAGGCTGCCGTCGCCCCGCACCATCCCCAGCTCGTGGTCGCCACCCACCCGCGCGCCGACGACGGAGTCCGCGTCGACGAGGAGCAGCACCACGGCGTTCGTGCGGGTCGCGCTGACCACGCGTCCGACGAGGCCGTCCGCCCCGAGCACGGTCATGTCGCGACGGACCCCCCGGGCGGTGCCCACGTCGAGCGTGACCGTACGGCGGAAGGTCTGGGCCGGCCCGACCCCGACGACGTGCGCCGTGACGGTCTCCAGCCCGGCCGCGTCCGCGTACTGCGCCAGGCGGTCGTACTCGGCGAGCCGCGCGCGGTCGATGCCGCTGGTAGCCACCAGGCCACGGAGTCTGGCGTTGTCCTCGGCGAGGGCGGCGTTCTCCTCGCGCAGCCGGTCGCGGGTCGCGAAGACCTCGACACCGAACGGGCTCAGGAGGCGGTGCGCTCCCGACTCGAGCGGACCGAGGACGGTGGCGGCGACCGTACGGGCGGGCGAGCCTGCGCCGGACAGGTCGACGCTGATCAGCGCGACGGCCGCCAGCAGCAAGACGAGCAGCACGGTGCGAGGGCGCCGCGGCTCGGGATCGGGACGGGTTCGGGTCCGGGCCACGCGATCACCTCCGAGGCTCGGAGGTCAGCACCTGCTGGAGCGCGTCGAACTCCTCGACGCACTTGCCCGCCCCGAGCGCGACGGAGTGGAGCGGGTCGTCGACGACGTGGACGGGGATGTCGGTCTCGTGACGGATGCGGTCGTCCAGCCCACGCAGGAGCGCACCTCCGCCGGTGAGGACGATGCCCCGGTCCATGATGTCGCCGGCAAGCTCCGGAGGGGTGAGGTCGAGGGTTCCGCGGACGGCATCGACGATCGCGGCGACCGGCTCCTCGAGGGCGCGACGGACCTCCGCCGCGGTGACGTCGACCGTACGGGGCAGGCCTCCGACCAGGTCGCGACCGCGGACGTGCACGGTCCGCTCGTCGGGCATCGGGAACGCCGAGCCGGCCTCGACCTTGAGGTCCTCGGCGGTACGGTCACCCAGCAGGAGCGCGTGCTCCTTCTTGAACCACGCGACGATCGCCTCGTCCATGTCGTCACCGGCGGTACGGATCGACCTGCTCGCGACGATGCCGCCGAGGGCGATCACCGCCACCTCCGTGGTGCCGCCGCCGACGTCGACGATCATGTTGCCCGTCGGCTCGTGGACGGGCAGGCCCGCACCGAGCGCGGCGGCCATGGGCTCCTCGACGATGAAGACCTGACGTGCCCCGGCCTGGTAGCCGGCCTCGCGCACGGCGCGCTGCTCGACCGACGTGATCGCGCTGGGGACGCAGACGACGAGGCGCGGCTTGGTGAAGTACCGGCGCCGGTGCACCTGCTGGATGAACAGCCGCAGCATGTGCTCGCAGGCCTCGAAGTCGGCGATGACGCCGTCCTTCATCGGCCGGACCACGGAGATCGCGTCGGGCGTCCGGCCGTGCATGCGCTTGGCCTCCGTGCCCACAGCGAGGATCTCGTGGGTCTGCGCAGCAAGGGCCACGACCGACGGCTCGTCGAGCAGGACACCCTTGCCGCGTACGTAGACGAGGGTGTTGGCTGTGCCCAGGTCGACCGCCATGTCGCGGCCGAGCAGGCTGCGCAAGGGGAAGGACATGGGCTCAGGCTAGGTCTGGTGGGCGTCGGTCCCCGGTCAGACACGCCAGAGCGCCCGCTCAGTCCTTGGAGCCGCGTCCGTGTCGGACCTGCCTGCAAGGGTGGCGGCATGCCGCGCACCGCGCTCCTCGAGCTTCGCCGCTACGCCCTGCACCCCGGACAGAGGGAGACGCTGATCTCCTTGTTCGACTCGACGTTCCTCGCACCGCAGGAGGATGCCGGGATGTCTGTCCTCGGCCAGTTCCGCGACCTCGACGACCTCGACCAGTTCGTGTGGATGCGCGGGTTTGACGACGCGTTGAGCCGCGGGAAGTCGCTCCAGGCGTTCTACGGAGGCCCGGTGTGGGCACGCAACCGCGACGCCGCCAACGCGACGATGATCTCCTCCGACGATGTCCTTCTGCTTCGCCCGGTCTCCGGCGGCGCCCTCACGCTGCCCTCGGCTCAGGAGCCGTCCCCACCTGGCCTGGTGGTCACGACCGTCTATCAGCCGGACGATCTGGACGGCTTCGTCGCGCTGATGGAGGCGGCCGGCGAAGACCGCCTGACCGCGCTCGGGTCGGCCCGCGTCGCGGCGTACGTGTCGGCCGACGTCGCCAACACGTTCCCCGCCCTGCCGGTCCGCGCGGACGCCCGCGCGTACGTCCGCGTCGCGCGCTTCGCCTCGGAGGCCGACCACGCCGCCCACGTACGCCATGCGACGGCCGCAGCTGCCTCCGAGAGTGTGCTGCAGGTCGTGCAGTCGAGCATCGGCGAGGAGCTCCGGCTCGCACCGACCGACCGCTCCGTGCTGCGCTGAGCCGTCAGGCGGTGACGGCGCGGGTCAGCGTGGCGCGGTGCTCGGCGAGCCACTCCTGGCGGCGACGGATCGAGTCCCCCACACCCTCAGCCCACATCCGGGCCCATCCGCCGCCCAGCCGCGCGGCTCTGTCCCGCATGAGGAACCACGCCCGCGCCGCCGTGTTCTCTGCGACGGCGACCACCTCCGAACGGGCGTCGGAACCAAGGCCGTAGGCGTCGACCAGGAGGCGGGCGCGGGCGAACGGGTCGACCCCGGCCATCGCCTCCGGGCGGTCTCGGAGGGCCATCAGCGGTGCCCACCACAGCAGGAGGTTCTGGACCTCCTCCGTACGGGTCGCGGGGCGCGCCATGTCGAAGTCGATGAGCGCGTGCGCCTCGCCGTCCACGAAGACGACGTTGTCGGGGGTCACGTCGAGGTGCCCGATCAGCTCGGGTGCACCCGCGACCCTGGGCGGCGCGCCTGCCGGCTCCGGCTCGAGGACCGCGGCAGCCGACGGCGGCACCCCGAGCGGTGCGACGGCGTCGTCGTACCGGCGCAGCAGGCGCGCAACGCTGACGGCCCGCGCGTCGTCGGCCATCCAGGCGGGCCGAGGGCGCGACGCGACCTCTCCCGGGACGTACGAGAGGACCTGCCGGCCGGCGTGGTCGGTCCCGAGCCAGCGCGGAGCCCCGTCGAACCCGGCGGCCTCGACGAACCGGAGCACCTCGGCCGTCAGGGCAGCGTGCCGGCTGGGGGGACGCCGCACCGTGTCACCGATCCGGACGAGCCCTTCGGTCACGTCCCCGCCGGCCAACGGCACCTCGGGAAGCGACGGATCGGGCTCGACGTACCTCACGACGAGCGGTCAGCCCAGCTCGGGGAACCAGAGCGCCGTCTCGCGGGCGGCCGACTCGGGCGAGTCCGAGCCGTGGACGAGGTTCTCGCGGTTCGACAGCGAGAGGTCGCCGCGGATCGTGCCGGGAGCGGCGACGCGGCCGTCGGTGGCGCCGTTGAGGAGGCGGACGACCTCGATCGCCTGGTCGCCCTCCAGGACCAGCGCCATCATCGGCCCGGACGTCACGAACGCCCTCAGCGGCGGGTAGAAGTCGCGCTCCACGTGCTCGGCGTAGTGGGCGTCAGCCTTCTGCGCGTCGATCGTCCCGAACCAGGTCGCGACGATGGAGAGGCCCTTCGCCTCGTAGCGACCGAGGATCTCGCCGACGAGTCCCCGGCGGACGGCGTCGGGCTTGAGCAGGACCAGAGTGCGTTCGGACATGCGTCGAAGCCTAGCGAGGGCTTCACCCCCGCCCCGTCAGCGGGCGTAGAACTCCGGGTTGGCGGCGCGGTCGGCCTCGATCTTGCGTCCGAGGAAGTACGCCGCTGCCCACAGCGCGGCGAACATGCCGCCAACGAAGAACGCGATGGGCAGGAGCAGGCCCAGCGCCACCGCGCCCACCTGCACGAGCCAGCCGATCGCGTACGCCCAAGGGTGGCGCAGCAGGCCGGAGGTGACCACGGCGACGAGCGCGAGCCCGAGGCCGCAGAGCAGGGCGAGGCCGGGAGCGACGCCCTCGACCTGGATCATCACCGGCGTCGCGAGCCCGAGGACGATCGCCTCGAGGAACAGCACCCCGGCACACATGCCCCGCATCAGTCCACCGGCTCCTCTCGCGCGAGCAGCGCCCGCGCCTCACCTGCTGTGACCACGGATCCGGTCACGAGCACCCCACCACTGCCGACGCCTTCTCCGTACCGCTCGCTCTCCGAGAGCGCGACCGCCTTCTCGAGGGCGTCGGGCAGGCTCCGCGCCACGTGTACCCGGTCGTTGCCGAAGATCCCCTCGGCGACGTCGGCGAGCTCGTGGGCGGGCATCGCGCGGTCGGTGGCGTTCTGGGTGCAGACGATCTCGGCCATCACGGGCTCGAAGGCCAGCAGGATCTCGTCGACGTCCTTGTCGGCCATGACACCGACGACGCCGATCAGGGGGGTGAACGCGAACGCCTCCTGCAGCGCCCCGGCCGTCGCGCGAGCGCCCGCAGGGTTGTGCGCGGCGTCGAGGACGATGGTCGGACTACGGCGGACGACCTCGAGACGGCCGGGCGACGTGACCGCGGCGAACGCCGCGCGCACGATCTCTGCGTCGAGCTCCCGTCCGCCCGTGAACGCCTCCACCGCCGCCAGCGCGTACGCGGCGTTGTGGGCCTGATGGGCGCCGAACAACGGCAGGAACACCTCGTCGTACGTCGCACCGAGACCCTGGAGGGTCAGCAGCTGGCCACCCATCGCAGGCGTCCGGGCGATGACACCGAAGTCGATGCCCTCACGATGCACCGTCGCGCCCACCGCGGAGGCACGGGCGGCGATCTCGGCCGCGGCGTCCTCGGGCTGGACGGCCGTGACGACCTGAGCGCCGGCCTTGATGATGCCGGCCTTCTCAACGGCGATCTCGCCCGGCGTCTCGCCGAGGTAGCGCGTGTGGTCGACGTCGATCGGGGTCAGCACGGCGACCTTCGCGTCCACGACGTTGGTCGCGTCCCAGGCGCCGCCCATGCCGACCTCGACCACGGCCACGTCGACGGGGGCGTCCGCGAAGGCGGCGTACGCGAGACCCACCATCATCTCGAAGTACGACAGGGGCACCGGCTGGCTGTCGTCGACGACCTGCGCGTAGGCGGCGACGTCGGCGTACGCCTCGACGAACAGCTCTTCGCTCAACGGTTGACCGTCGATGCTCACCCGCTCGGTCATCGAGACCAGGTGCGGGCTGGTGAACCGTCCCGTCCGTACGGCGAGCTCGCGCAGGAGCGCGTCGATCATCCGGGCGGTCGAGCTCTTGCCGTTCGTCCCGGTCAGCTGGATCACGGGATAGGCGTTCTGGGGGTCGCCCATGAGCCGGCAGAGCGCACGGATGCGCTCCAGCGAAGGCTCGAGCTTGGTCTCCGGCCAGCGCGCGAGGAGCGCGCGCTCGACGTCGGCGTACGTGGGATTCGTCATCACTGTCCAGTATTCCAGGGATGCAAGCGATGACTTCGCGACGCCCGCCCGGTCGTACGGTCGAAGAACGCTCGCAGGGGGAATCATGCACCGATCGATCGCCGGCTGGATCAACCACCGCTTCACACCCGCGCTCACCATCGTCTTCTGGGTGCTCGTCGTCGGGCTGCTCGGCTCGACGGCCGGGCAGCTGACCGACGTGCAGGAGAACGAGGCCGAGAACTGGCTGCCCACCAGCGCCGAGTCCACGAAGGCGCTCGAGGCGGCCGAGGAGTTCTCGTCGCCCAACCTCATCCCGGCGGTGGTGGTGTACGAGCGCGAAGGCGGCCTGCAGGCGGCCGACCTCGCCGCGGCGCAGGAGGACGCCCGCACGTTCGGGCAGCGCGACGACCTCGACGGCGAGGTCGTCGGCCCGATCCCGTCGGAGGACGGTGAGGCGCTCGAGACGATCGTCCCTCTGAACCTCGGTGAAGACGGCTGGAACTCCGCGCCCGACGTGGTCGACGAGCTCGAGGGAACCGCAAATGACGGCCCGGAGGGCCTTGACGCGTACGTGACGGGTCCGGCAGGGCAGGCAGCGGACTCGTCCGCGGTGTTCGAGGGCATCGACAGCACCCTGCTGCTCGCCGCCGCGGGCGTCGTGACGGTGCTCCTGCTCCTCACCTACCGAAGCCCTGTGCTGTGGCTGCTGCCGGTGATCTCCGCCGGTGTCGCCCTCACGGTCGCCCAAGCGGTGGTCGTCCTGCTCGCCAAGCACGCCGACCTCACCGTCGACGGCCAGAGCGCCAGCATCCTCACCGTCCTGGTCTTCGGTGCCGGGACCGACTACGCCCTCTTGCTGGTCGCCCGCTACCGAGAAGAGCTGCGCCGTCACGAGAGCCGTCGCGAGGCGATGGCGATCGCTCTGCACCGTGCGGGACCGGCGATCGTCGCCAGCGGCGCCACCGTGGCGATCGGGATGCTCTGCCTGCTCCTCGCCCAGATGACGTCGACGCGCGGGCTCGGGCCCGTCGCCGCGATCGGCATCGTCTGCGGACTCGCAGTCATGCTCACCATGCTCCCCGCGCTCCTCGTGGTCCTCGGCCGCTGGATCTTCTGGCCCCGCATCCCGCACTTCGGTGACGACGACCCGAGCGCTCACGGTGTCTGGGCCGGCGTCGGCCGCCGGATCGCGCGCGCACCGCGCCGCGTCTGGGTCGTGACCACCCTGATCCTCGCGATCGCCGGCCTCGGCATCGTCCAGCTCAACGCGACCGGTCTGAGCACCGAGGAGGCGTTCCTCGGCACGCCCGACTCCGTCGCGGGCGAGAAGGTCCTGGCCGACCACTTCCCGGGTGGCGCCGGAGCACCCGTGGTCGTGCTCGCGAGCCCGGACGCCGCCGGGGAGGTCCGGACGACATTCCAGGCCAACGACGGCATCGCCGCGTCGAGCGTCACCGAACCGCGGGTCCAGGGCGACTGGGCGTACATGGAGGGCACGCTCGAGGCCGAGCCCGACAGCGATGCCGCGTACGACACGATCGAGGACCTCCGGAGCAGCCTCGACGCCGCCGATCCCGACGCGCTCGTCGGCGGCACGACGGCGGTCACGCTGGACATCCAGCAGGCCTCGGCACGGGACAACCGGGTGATCATCCCCGCCGTGCTCGTGGTCGTGCTGCTCATCCTCATGCTGCTGCTGCGTGCGCTGGTCGCACCGTTGATCCTGCTCGCCACGGTCGTGCTCTCGTTCGCCGCGGCACTGGGCGTGAGCGCGCTCGTCTTCCGGCACGTGTTCGACTTCGCCGGGACGGACACGTCGTTCCCGCTGTTCGTGTTCGTGTTCCTGGTCGCGCTCGGGATCGACTACAACATCTTCCTCATGACCCGCGTGCGCGAGGAGGCGCAACGCTTCGGCACCCGCCGTGGGGCGCTCATCGGGCTCGCGGCGACCGGCGGAGTCATCACCTCTGCCGGGTTGGTGCTGGCTGGCACGTTCGCCGTGCTGGGGACGCTGCCGCTGGTCTTCTTCGCCCAGATGGGCTTCGCCGTGGCGTTCGGCGTGCTGCTCGACACCCTCGTCGTACGGTCGGTGCTCGTCACGGCGCTCAACCTCGACGTGGGCCGCCACATGTGGTGGCCGAGTCCGCTCGGCCGCAAGGAGGACGTCGCCATCGACGCCGGCCCTCACGACCCGTACGAGGAGTCGGTCCCGGCGGGAGCGCACGCGGGCCCGCCTTCCCCGTGACCGAGGCGAGAACCGGGTCACGCCACGACGTCGGGCCCTCCTAGACTGGAACCCATGAGTACTGTGCCGGAGAAGCCCGCCCTGGAAGGCCTGGAGCAGAAGTGGTCCGCCCTGTGGCAGGAGCGGGGCACCTACGCGTTCGACCGTTCCAAGACGCGCGCCCAGGTGTACTCCATCGACACCCCGCCTCCGACCGTCTCCGGCTCGCTCCACGTCGGCCACGTCTTCTCCTACACGCACGCCGATCTCGTCGCCCGCTTCCAGCGGATGCGCGGGATGGAGGTCTTCTACCCGATGGGGTGGGACGACAACGGCCTGCCCACGGAGCGGCGCGTCCAGAACTATTTCGGCGTGCGCTGCGACCCGTCCCTGCCGTACGACGAGGACTTCACTCCTCCGGAGAAGCCCGACCCGAAGCGCCAGATCCCGATCAGCCGTCGGAACTTCATCGAGCTGTGCGAGCAGCTCGTCGCCGTCGACGAGAAGGCGTTCGAGGACCTGTGGCGCACGCTCGGGCTCTCGGTCGACTGGACCCAGACCTACACGACGATCGGTGAGGTCTCCCGCACGGCGTCGCAGCGCGCTTTCCTGCGCAACCTCGCCCGCGGCGAGGCGTACACGTCCGACGCGCCGACCCTGTGGGACGTCACCTTCCAGACGGCGGTCGCCCAGGCCGAGCTGGAGGCGCGCGACTACCCCGGCCACTACTACCGCGTCGCGTACACGCTGGCCGACGGCTCGAAGGTGCACGTCGAGACGACCCGGCCCGAGCTGACGCCGTCGGCGGTCGCACTGATCGCCCATCCCGAGGACGAGCGTTACAAGCACCTGTTCGGCACGACGGCGACCTCGCCGCTCTTCGGGGTCGAGGTGCCGGTCATCGCCGACACCGCGGCGGACCCCGAGAAGGGGTCGGGCATCGTCCACTGCTGCACGTTCGGTGATCTGACCGACGTCCAGTGGTGGCGCGAGTACGACCTCCCGACGCGCACGGTCGTCGGACGCGACGGCCGGATCCTGCGCGACACCCCGGCGTGGATCACCACCCCCGAGGGCCGCGCCGCGTACGACGAGCTCGCCGGCAAGACCGTCTTCTCGGCCCGCGAGGCGATCGTCGAGGCGCTGCGCGGCTCCGGTGACCTCGATGGCGACCCGAAGCCGACGACGCGCGTCGCGAACTTCTACGAGAAGGGCGACAAGCCCCTCGAGATCGTCTCGACCCGCCAGTGGTACCTCGCCAACGGCGGCAAGGAGCCGGAGCTGCGTGGCCAGCTGGTCGCCCGCGGTCACGAGATCTCGTGGTACCCCCCGTACATGCAGTCGCGCTACACGAACTGGATCGACGGCCTGAACAGCGACTGGCTCGTGAGCCGCCAGCGCTTCTTCGGCGTGCCGATCCCCGTGTGGTTCCCGCTCGACGCCGAGGGTGAGCCGGACTACGACAACCCGATCCTCCCGGACGAGTCCCAGCTGCCCGTCGATCCGCAGACGGAGACGCCGAAGGGGTTCGAGGAGGACCAGCGCGGCAAGCCCGGCGGCTTCATGGGCGACCCCGACATCTTCGACACCTGGGCCACGTCGTCGCTGACCCCGCAGATCGTGTGCGGCTGGGAGCGCGATCCGGAGCTGTTCGAGAAGACGTTCCCGATGGACCTGCGCCCGCAGGCGCACGACATCATCCGCACGTGGCTCTTCTCCAGCGTGGTGCGCGCCCACCTCGAGAACCACACCTCGCCGTGGTCGCACGCCCTGATCTCGGGCTTCGTGGTCGACCCGGACCGCAAGAAGATGTCGAAGTCCAAGGGCAACGTCGTGGTGCCGACCGAGATCCTCGACAAGTTCGGTGCGGACGCGGTGCGCTGGCGTGCGGCCGGCGCTCGGCCGGGCGCGGACTCGCCGTTCGACGAGACCCAGATGAAGGTCGGGCGCCGCCTCGCGATGAAGGTGCTCAACGCCTCGAAGTTCGTCCTCGCCGCGCCGGAGGCGTACGGCCTGGGCGTCGACTCCTCGTACGTCGAGCCGCGCCGGGTGACCGAGGCGCTCGACCTGTCGATGCTGCGCCGACTCCGTCAGGTGACCGACGAGGCCACCGAGGCGTTCGAGGCGTACGACTACACGACCGCCCTTGAGGTGACCGAGCGGTTCTTCTGGGGCTTCTGCGACGACTACCTCGAGCTGGTCAAGGAGCGCGCCCGCGGCAAGGATGCAGGGGCCGACTCGGCCAGGGCGGCGTTCGCGATCGCGCTGTCCGTGCAGCTGCGGCTGCTCGCGCCGTTCCTCCCGTACGTCACCGAAGAGGTCTGGTCCTGGTGGCAGGAGGGCTCGATCCACCGCGCCGAGTGGCCGAGCGCCACGCTCGAGATCACCACGACGCCGCACGACCCGGCACTGCTGGTCGCCGCCGGCCAGATGCTCGCCGGTGTCCGCGGTGCGAAGTCGACGGCCAAGGTCAGCCAGCGCACGGCCGTGACCGGGCTCGTCGTCCGTGGGTCGGAGCAGCGTCTCGAGATCGTCAAGCGAGCACTGAACGACGTCCGCGCGGCCGGCAACATCACCGGTGAGGTGGAGTTCGTCGTCGATCCGTCCCAGCAGGGCGGGGACATCGCGGTCGAGGCGCAGCTCGCGGAGCCGGAGCCCAAGAAGCCGGTCGACGACGTGCCTGCGCCGAAGCCCGCGGAGTCCGTCGCCGAATGAGCGGGTTGACGCTTCGGGACGTCACCGCGGCCGATGTGCCGGCGCTCGTCGCGATGCTCGTCGACGACCCGTTGGGTGCGACCCGGGAGTCTCCGGACGATCTCACGCCGTACCTCGACGCCGTCGACGCGATCTCGACCGACCCGCACAACCGCGTGCTCGTCGCCGAGCGCGACGGCGAGGTCGTCGGCACCATGCAGCTCACCTACCTGCGCGGGTTGGGTCGCCGCGGAGCGTCGCGTGCGCAGATCGAGGCCGTACGCGTCCGCTCGGACCTGCGCGGGAACGGTCTGGGCTCGGAGCTGATCGGCTGGGCGGTCGACGAGGCACGGCGTCAGGGGTGCGCGCTGGTCCAGCTGACGTCCGACGCGAGCCGCGAGGGTGCGCACCGCTTCTACGAGCGTCTGGGCTTCACCGCGAGCCACGTGGGCTTCAAGCTCGCGCTCTGACCTGCGCCGGTGTCACCGTGCGCGGATCGGCAGAACGTACGCGGGCGTCAGAGCGTGCGGAAGTACGGGAGCCGCGCCAGCAGCGAGTCCCCGAGCGCCGTCGCGGTCGTGACCTGACCGGCGGTGTCGGGAAGCGCGTCGTACGCGAGCGCGAGCGTCGACTCGCCGAGCATCCGGGCCGTCTCCGTGTAGCCGGGATCGCCGCCGGCCGCCTCGGTGACGAGGCGCGTGCCACCGGCCTCGGCCAGGAAGCGCACGCGGAACCACGACTTCGCCCGCTTGGCCTCGCTCGGCCCGTCGCCTGCCGCCATCGCGCGGCCCAGCGCCTTCCGGACGGGCGGTACCTGCGCGCCCGCGACCAGGGCGCCGGCGCCGACCGCGGCGCCGACGGCCATCGGCAGCCGCTGGAACTGCGCGTAGTGACCGTACGAGAAGTCCGGCCCGTACGAGGGCAGCGCTCGAGCCGATCGGAGCACGACCTGCGGGTCGATCGTGGGCAGCGGCAACGCCCAGCCCGAACCGGCTGCGCCACGACCCGGCCGTGCGGGCAGTCCGTGGATGCGGCGATCCGCAGGCCGGCCCTCGAGGCGGCGGCGATCCTTGGCGGCCTCCTGCGACGAGCGGAACCCGGCGAACGCGCCGAGTGCCGACTGATAGGTGCCGCCGGAGAAGGTCCCGCTCGCACGCACGAAGCCACGGATGGTGATCGGCACGTCGGAGGGCAGCTGACGGACCGTGTACAGGACCCCGATGTCGTGCGGGATCGAGTCGAACCCGCACGAGTGCACCAGACGTGCGCCGGTCCGTTCGGCCGTCGCATGGTGCTCGATCCACATCCGGTCGACGAACTCCGGCTCGCCGGTCAGGTCGCAGTAGTCGGTGCCTGCCGCGGCGCAGGCTGCGACGACGGGCCCTCCGTGAAGGGCGTACGGGCCGACGGTCGACGCGAGGACGCGGGTCGACTCGGCGAGGTCACGCAGCGTCGACGAGGCGGTGACGTCGGCGATCTCGATCGCCGGCACGTTGCCACCCTCGTCGGCCAGGCTGGCGACGACCGCGTCGAGCTTCGCGCGGTCCCGTCCTGCGATCGCCCAGCGCGCGTCCGTGGGGGCGTGGACGGCGAGGTGCTCGGCCGTGAGCCTCCCGGTGAATCCTGTGGCACCGAGGAGGACGAAGTCGTAGGTCACGCCTCGAAGTCTAGGAGGCGCGTGGACGCGACCGTCCGTCCGGCAGGGCCTCAGCCTCCGGCACGAGAGGCCTCCGTCGCGATGAGGACGAGGTCGGACGCGGCGTCGCTCAGGCGGCGGTGTCTCCTCCACACGGCGGTCAGCGGGCGCTGAAGGTCCAAGGCGGTGGGGACCACCACGAGCCGGCCCTGCTCCACCTCGGCAGCGACGGCACGGCGGGAGACCACCGCGGGACCTACGCCTGCGGCGGCGGCACCGAGGAGCGCACTCGTCGAGCTGGCCTCCAGGACGACGTGCGGCTGCTTCCGCAAGGCAGCCTCGAAGGTGCTGCGGGTGCCGCTGCCCGGCTCACGCAGGACGTACGAGCCCGCCTGCAGCTCCTCACGCGTCAGCGGAGTACGCCGACGTGCCCACGGGTGCCCGGGGGCGACGACCACCGCGAGGCTGTCGTGCCCGACGACCTGCCGCGCGAGATCACCGGGAACGTCCGTGGTCTCGACGAAGCCGAGATCCACCTCGTCGGCACGCACCATCGCCGCGACGGTGTCGCTGTTGACCACGTGCAGGCGCGGGCTCAGGTGCGGGCGGCGGGCTCGGAGCTCGGCCAGCCATCGGGGCAGAATGAGATCGGCGACGGTGAGGCTGGCCGCCACCGCGACCCCTGAGCGGCGTTCCTCACCGAGCGCCAGCAGGCTCGACCGTACGGTGTCGAGCTCGTGGAGCAGTGTCCGCGCCCAGGACACCACCGCCTCGCCGTCCTCTGTCAGTCGTGACCCACCGGGAGAGCGGTCGAGCACCGCGATCCTCCACCGTGCCTCGAACTCCCGGAGCCGGGCGCTCGCCGCGGGCTGGCTGAGCTCCAGCTCGCGGGCGGCGGCACCGATGCTGCCGTGCTCGGCCACCGCCACGAGGAGCCGGAGCGTCTGCACGTCCACCTCAGGTGTCATCAGCTCACCTTATGACCTGGTACGGGATCGAGCCCTACCGAGAGGTCGGCTCCCGGCCGACCCTGGAGTCGTGCCTCCCCTGCTGTCCCGTGCCCTGCTGATCGCCGCGCCGCTGCTCGCGGCGTTCGCAGCGATGTCGCTGAGCGGTCTCGTGCCCCTGCTCGGGCCGCTGCTGGTGGCGCTCGCTCTGGGTGCTGTCGTGGCCAACCTGCCCCTCCTCGGTACGGAGACGAGGCTCGCGATCGGGGACGTCTCACGCACCTGTCTGCGTATCGGCATCGTGCTGCTCGGTCTCCGGCTGTCGGTGACCGACCTGCTCTCCGTCGGGTGGGGCGCCGTGATCGTCGTGATCGTCACCGTGGTCGTGACGTACACGGCCACCTGTCGGCTCGGTGATGCACTCGGACTCGACCGCGGACTCGTCACGTTGATCGCCGCAGGGTTCTCGGTGTGCGGGGCGGCAGCGATCGCCGCTGTGCAGGACGGGGTGCGGGCGAAGCAGCGCAACGTCGCGCTGGCGGTCGCGCTCGTCACCGTCTACGGCACGGCGATGATCCTGCTCCTCCCGCCGACGGCGCGTCTGCTCGGACTCTCCACCGAGCAGTCCGCGGTGTGGGCCGGGGCGAGCATCCACGAGGTCGCGCAGGTCGTCGCGACTGCCTCCCTGATCGGAGGCTCGCTCGCGATCGCGCTGGCGACCACGGTCAAGCTCGGCCGCGTCGTGACGCTCGCCGGTGTGTACGTGGTCGCGTCGCGGCGCGATGGCGCCGACGAGCCGGAACAGCCCCGTGCCGCCCTGGTGCCGTGGTTCGTCACGGGCTTCGTCCTGGCGGTTCTCCTCCGGTCGACCGGTGTGCTCGGCCAGGACGTCGTCGCGGTCGCGGAACACCTGACGACGCTGCTGCTCGGAGCCGGCATGTTCGGTCTGGGACTCGGTTTGCGCGCACGGGACCTGTGGCCGGTGCCGCCCCGTGCCCTCGGGCTCGCTACGGCATCGACGCTCGTGGCTGCGGGCACGTCACTGCTTCTCGTCGCCGCCACCCCGCTGATCAGCTAGCCCGCCGCCCGGAGCGTCAGCACCATCGCTGGTCGAGTAGGGCGGAGCGCCAGCGGAGCCCGTATCGAGACCACCGGGTCTCGATACGCCCTCGCCCAGCGGCTCGGACTACTCGACCACCGGACGCGCCTCAGACTGCTCGACCGCCGACCACTCGGGTCAGGATGCCTTGTCGCGCCGCTCTTCGTCGCGGTGCGGCACCAGCGTCGGGTTGACGTTGTCGAGGACCGTCTCCTTCGTGACGACGACCTTCGCGACATCGTCACGGCTCGGGACCTCGTACATGACGTTGAGCAGGACCTCTTCGATGATCGCGCGCAGGCCGCGGGCTCCGGTGCCGCGCAGCAGGGCGAGGTCGGCCATCGCCTCGATCGCGTCCTCGGCGAACTCCAGCTCGACGTGGTCGATCTCGAAGAGCTTGGCGTACTGCTTCGTCAGCGCGTTCTTCGGCTGCGTCAGGATCTCGACGAGGGCTTCTTTGTCGAGGTTTTCGACGGTGGCGATCACGGGCAGACGGCCGATGAACTCCGGGATCAGCCCGAACTTCAGCAGGTCCTCCGGCATCAGCTGCGTGAAGACGTGACCGGTCGTCCGCTCCTCGCTGAGCTCTTCGCGCTGCGTGTTGAAGCCGAGCGACATCTTGCCGCTGCGGCTCTCGATGATCTGCTCGATCCCGGAGAACGCCCCACCCACGATGAACAGGATGTTGGTGGTGTCGATCTGGATGAACTCCTGGTGCGGGTGCTTGCGTCCGCCCTGGGGAGGCACCGAGGCCGTCGTGCCCTCGAGAATCTTCAGCAGGGCCTGCTGCACACCCTCGCCGGAGACGTCCCGGGTGATCGACGGGTTCTCGCTCTTGCGGGCGATCTTGTCGACCTCGTCGATGTAGATGATGCCCGTCTCGGCCTTCTTGACGTCGTAGTCGGCAGCCTGGATGAGCTTGAGGAGGATGTTCTCGACGTCCTCACCGACGTAGCCGGCCTCGGTCAGGGCCGTCGCGTCAGCGATGGCGAAGGGGACGTTGAGCATCCGGGCGAGCGTCTGAGCAAGGTACGTCTTGCCGCAGCCGGTCGGGCCGACGAGGAGGATGTTGGACTTCGCGAGCTCGACGAGGTCGTCCTTGTGACGACCCGCTGCGGCACCGGCCTGCACCCGCTTGTAGTGGTTGTACACCGCAACGGCGAGGGACTTCTTGGCCGGGTCCTGGCCGATCACGTACTGGTTGAGGAACTCGTAGATCTCCCGGGGCTTCGGGAGCTCCTCGAGCGAGACCTCCGAGGTCTCCTGGAGCTCGTCCTCGATGATCTCGTTGCAGAGCTCGATGCACTCGTCACAGATGTAGACACCTGGACCCGCGATCAGCTTCTTGACCTGCTTCTGGCTCTTTCCGCAGAACGAGCACTTGAGCAGGTCACCGCCGTCGATGCGTGCCACCGGTTCCTCACCCTTCGCCGTAGCGGGGCAGTACCCCCGCGCGATGTGTCCCTCGACCGTACCCTGTGCCGAGCCGGCATGTGGCCGACCCGGCGCCGGGCGTGTCAGGGGTTGGTCAGACCGCTGCGGTCTTGAGCGTCTCCAGGACCTGGTCGACGAGGCCGTACTCGACGGCCTGCTGAGCGGTGAGGATCTTGTCGCGCTCGACGTCGCGACTGACCTCTTCCTTCGGCTTGCCCGACGCCTCGGAGATCATCGTCTCCAGGAGGTCACGCATACGAAGGATCTCGTTCGCCGTGATCTCGAGGTCGGAGCTCTGTCCGTAGGTGCCCTCGGTGTACGGCTGGTGGATCAGGATGCGGCTGTTGGGAAGCGCGAGCCGCTTGCCCGGGGTGCCTGCCGCCAGCAGCACTGCCGCCGCTGAGGCCGCCTGGCCCAGGCACACGGTCTGCACGTCCGGCTTGAGGTAGCGCATCGTGTCGTAGATCGCCGTGAGGGCGGTGAAAGAACCGCCGGGCGAGTTGATGTAGAGCGAGATGTCGCGGTCGGGATCCATCGACTGGAGGCACAGGAGCTGCGCCATCACGGCGTTGGCGACCTCGTCGGAGATCGGGGTGCCGAGGAAGATGATCCGGTCCTCGAAGAGCTTCGCGTACGGGTCGATACGACGGAAGCCGTACGACGTGCGCTCCTCCCACTGCGGGATGTAGTAGTTCATCGAGGGGGCGAACTGCTGGTGGGGCATGGTCATGCCGGCTCCTGGGGTCGGGCCGCCGAGCGGCAGGGAGGACGCGGTCACGATGCCTCGCCTCGCGTCACCTTGTTCTCGCGGGCGATCACGTGGTCGATGAAGCCGTACTCCTTGGCCTGCTCGGCGGTGAACCACCGGTCACGGTCGGAGTCGCGCTCGATCGCCTCGATCGACTGGCCGGTGTGCTGCGCCTGGAGCGCGTTGAGCTGCTTCTTGAGGAGGAGGCTCTGCTCGGCCTGGATGCGGATGTCGGACGCGGAGCCGCCGAGCCCGCCGGACGGCTGGTGCATCATGATGCGCGCGTGCGGGAGGGCGTACCGCTTGCCGGCGGTGCCGGCGGCCAGGAGGAACTGCCCCATCGAGGCGGCGAGACCCATGCCGACGGTCACGACGTCGTTCGAGATGAACTGCATGGTGTCGTAGATCGCCATGCCCGAGTCCACCGACCCGCCGGGCGAGTTGATGTAGAGCCGGATGTCGGCCTTGGGGTCCTCGGCGTTGAGCAGCAGCATCTGCGCGCAGATCGCGTTGGCGTTCTGGTCGCGCACCTCCGACCCGAGGAAGACGATGCGCTCACGGAGGAGCCGCTGGTAGATGTGGCCGTCGAGATCGTTCGGGCCGACGTCACCGCCGGCCATGCGAGGTGTCATCTCTGTGTTCACGTCCTCGACCCTAGCGGGGCGGGCGGACGAACCGGAGGGGAACCCGGCCGATTTCGCTACGGGCGCACAAGCACGCCGCGGCGGCCCGGCTACGCCTCAGACCGACCGCTCGACGACGCCCTTGATGCGCGCGAGCGTACGGGCCATGTCGCGTTCGAGCTGTGCCGAGAACGCCTCGTCGCCACCGAGGAACCGCTTGATCAGCTCACGCGAGACCGCACTCGTGCCCTGCGGCGCCTCTCGACGCTCGGCCAGCCGGGTACGACCGTCGCCGAGGTCTTCGAGCTCGTACGACCAGACGGTCCCGTTGATCGGGACCTTGAACGCGATGGCCCGCTGCGGCTCGTACCGGACCACCACGGAGGTCGTCGGCCACACCCGCCAGCCCAGCTTGTTGAGGTTGAGAGAGCGGGTGCCCACGCCGATCGGGCCGCGGATGAGCATCTTCCGGGTCTGCGGGCTCCACTCGGGCATCCGGCGGAGGTCGGACACGACCTCCCACACCTCTCGGGGCGAGGCGTCCACCTCGGTGCTGGTCTCGAGGAGGTACGGGTCGGTGGCAGCGGTCGTCATGACGGATCCTTCACGGGGGTCGAGGGAGGGGCCGGTGCGGCCCACGACGGGAGGGCGGCCGGTCGGCCGGTGACCCAGGCGACGAGCAGCTCGCCGACCCGGGGGTGGTTGAGGAGTCCCAGGTGGCCGCCGGCGACCCGGGTGTCCTGGGAGTGGGCGACGATCGGGTCTCCGACGCTGGGACGGCCCGCCGAGGAGCGGCCGGGGACGAGAAGGTCGGTGGTCGCGGCGACGAAGTGGTAGGTGGCGTGCGCGAGGGGTGCCGTGGCGATCCGGCCGTCGCCCCACTGGGCGGTGAGGTCGCGGCCGTGCCACTCGTCGGACGACACGTAGCCGTGACGCAGGTCCACGATCCCGACCGAACGCGCACCGAGCACCGTCGCGAACGGGAGCGTCTCCGGCACCAGGCCGAGCACGCGGGACCCGACCTGGACCGCACGCTCCAGAGGGGCTCCGAGGTGGGGGGTGCCGAGACACACGACGGTCGCCACCTGCGACGTCCAGGACGCGCGCCGCGCCACCCCGTACGAGGTCGCCGCCCGGACGACGAGTCCGCCCATCGAGTGACCGACCAGGTGCAGTCGGGCCACCGGCACGGGCCATCCGTCGACGAGCTTCGTGAGCAGGTCGGAGAGCTCGGCCCCGTTGTCCGAGACGTGGCGGCCGGTGTTGTAGCGCAGCCGCACGGTGGTGGCGCCGGCACGTGCGCGCAGCGCGTCCTCGTACGTCGTCCTCCCCCGGCCGGCGCGCAGGTCCCACGACTCGTCGTTCTCCCCGAGGCCGTGCACGAGGACGACGACCTCGCTCGTCGCGTCGGGGTACGCGAGGGCGAACCCGTGCGGCTCCGGCGTGACGTCGGCTCCCCCGGCCCGTACGGACAGCGGCAGCGCGTACGGGTCCTCGCGGCTCGCCAGCCGGTCGCCGACGAGCCCGTTGACCGCCGAGCGCATCAGTCGGGTACGCGGCGTGCTCTCGACCGGTGCTCCGAGCCCGCGGTCGGCCAGCCTGCGCAGACCCGCGCTCGCCCCGCGGAGCCCCTGAGAGACGCCGGTGTAGGCGAGCGCCGCCACCGCGTCATGGACCAGCCGCGGCCCTCGCCCTCCGACGACGGCGCCGAAGACGCGCCGCGAGACGGCACGGTGCACGTCCCTCACGCACGGCACGACGACCTCGTCGGCGTACGACAGCGCCAGGGCGGCCGTGTGCGCGGAGCGTGGCGGGGCGGAGTGCATGTTCACATACTGGTGGTATCCGGTCGACCGCCGCTACCCGACGTGCCGTGGTGTGGAACACGGCCGGAACGGCGACGGCCCCTCCCCGCCGGAGCGGGAAGGGGCCGTCGTACGTGCGGTGCGCAGGTCAGGCGTCGTCCGACGCGGCCTCGTCGCCCTCGGCGACGCTGCCGTCGCCACGCAGGCTCTTGAGGTCGATGACGTTGCCGGACTCGTCCTTGACGATCGCGTCCTCGACGAGCGTGGCCAGCGCCTTGCCGCGCACGACCTCGGCCACGAGCTCCGGGATGTGGTTGTGCTCGACCATGTGCTGCATGAAGGACTGCGGGTCCTCACCCGACTGCTGCGCGCGGCGCAGCATGTGCTCGGTCAGCTCGTCCTGCTCGATCCCGATCTCGGAGTCGGTGGCGATCTGGTCGAGGAGGAACTGCGCGACGAGGGAGTCTCGCACCCGCTTCTCGAGGTCGGCCTCGAACTCGTCGATGGTCTGCTCCTCGGAGTCGAGGTAGGCGTCCATCGTCATGCCGGCGTACGCGAGCTGCTGCTCGATCTGCTGGCGGCGGCTCGCGATCTCCGCCTCGACGACCGTCTCGGGCAGCGGGACGTCGAGCTTCTCGAGAGCGGCCTCGAGCACCGCGTCGCGGGCCTCGGCGGCCTGCTCGATGCGCTTGCCGCGCGTGAGCTTCTCGGCGATGTCGGCACGCAGCTCGTCGACCGTGTCGAACTCCGACGCCGTCTGGGCGAAGTCGTCGTCGAGCTCGGGGAGCTCCTGCTCCTTGACGGTGCTGACCGTGACCTCGACGTCGACGTCCTCACCCTTGAGGTCGCCACCGGCGAGCTGGGTCTGGAACGTCTTGGACTCGCCGGCGCTCATGCCGGTCACGGCGTCGTCCAGGCCGTCGAGCATCGAGTCCTTGCCGACCTGGTAGACGATGCCGCTCGCCTGCGCGACGTCGAGCTTCTCGCCGTCCTTGCTGGCGGACAGGTCGATCGTGACGAAGTCGCCGTCGGCAGCCGGGCGCTCGACCTCGGTCAGCGTGGCGAAACGCTCACGCAGGGCCTCGACCTGCTCGTCGACGTCGGCGTCCTCGACCGTCACGTCGGGCACGGTGACCTCGATGTCGCTGAGGTCGGGGGTCTCGAACTCGGGACGGATGTCCACCTCGACGGTGAACTCGACGAGCTCACCGTCCTCGAGGCGGGTCACGTCGACCTCGGGCTGGCCGAGCGGCTGGAGCTCGGCCTCGGCCACGGCCTGCGAGTAGATCCCCGGAAGGGCGTCGTTGATGGCCTGGTCGAGGATGGTGCCGCGACCGACACGCTGATCGACGACCTTCGCCGGGACCTTGCCCCGGCGGAAGCCCGGCACCGAGATCTGCGAACCCACGGTCTTGTACGCCTTGTCGAGAGCCGGCTTCAGCTCATCGAAGGGCACCTCGATGGTCAGCTTGACCCGGGTCGGGCTCAGTGTCTCCTGGGCACTCTTCACGAGTACGTTCTCCTTGGTCGTCGTACAAGATCGTCACCGCTTCGGCGACGCGTCGTCTGCAGTCGGGATGACAGGATTTGAACCTGCGACCCTCCGCTCCCAAAGCGGATGCGCTACCAAGCTGCGCTACATCCCGGTACGCACCGTTCTGGGCGGTGCGGGCGCCCGAACCACTGTAGTAGACGAAGCCGGACGACCCCGAATCGCGGGCGTCCCGAGCGTCCAGGCGGCCGGGTCGCCCCCGTCGTGGATCGGCGGGGCCGGTGTGGCATCATGGTCGCGGTTGACCGCGGGGCCGTACGACTCTGCGGTGCAGCGCGCGGACGTAGCTCAATGGTAGAGCCTCAGTCTTCCAAACTGATTACGCGGGTTCGATTCCCGTCGTCCGCTCCAGCTCCTTTCTGCAGTCCCCCCACCTCCGGCCCGAGCCGGTCGGCGGGGTGACGCGTCAGAGCTTGGGCGTGCCGGTGAGGCCCCAGCTCTGATTGCCCAGGCCGTCGTCGTTGACGTTGTACGTGACGGTGCCGTCGGCGGTGTTGCCGGAGATCCCCGTGTACGGGCCGAGCGAGCAGGTGTAGGACCCCGTGGTGGTGTTGATGTTGGTCACCTCGCAGGTCTTGGACCTCACGACCGAGTCGTTCTGCTCGATCCGCACCTGCACGGCGAACTTCTCCCACTTGCCCGCGCCGGACTCGCCCCAGCTGACCTTGGCGTAGGCACGCTTGATCTCGCTGCCGCCACCCGTCCCGCCCCAGCTCCGCACCAGGCAGAGCTCCACCTTCACGTCGGCGTTGTACCCGTTGGTCGGGAACTCCTTCGCGGTGGTCTTGCAGCGGTAGTCGTCGGCGCTCGCCGGGCTCGCGAGCGCGGTGACGGCTCCCACGGTCACCACACCCACGGCCGTCGCCGAGGCCAGCGTGCGTACCAGCGTGTTCCTCATGGATCGTCCCCCTCTGTCGGTTCCCGGCCTGGACCGGCCGGCCGTCCGACCCTAGGGACGCCGCCCGAAGACCTCCATCTCTTTTTGAGCGTGGAAGGAATTCCAGGCGCAGCGCTGTTAACCGACTCGTCACCTCGACCTCATCGAACGGATTCGTGGCCCACCTAGTGTCGGAGTCGTCCGACTGAGTGGTTACGCATCACCGGGACGACATAGAACGCGGCGCCTGGCTCGCCTGACAGGGAGCGGGCCAGGCGCCGCGTCGGCACCGCTCTCAGGGGGATGCGATGAGACCGTTCAATCTCGCGTGGCACGTCGCCGCCACAGGACTCGCCCGGCTGACGTCGTCGGAGGTGTCGTGCGCGAATGCGCTGCACTCGGCCAACGAGCTCACGGCCGCCCGCCGCGAACGGGAGGAGATCAGCGCGATGCTGGCCGCGCGCGTCCTCCCCGACCTCGGCTGACGTCAGCCGCGGACCGGGGTGCGCCGACGGCTCCTCGGCTGGCAGCGCGGGCACCAGAAGAGGTTGCGGCCGGCGAGCACCTCCGTACGGACCGGGGTGCCGCACACCAGGCACGGCAGGTGGGTGCGGCGGTAGACGTAGACCTCTCCCCCGTGGTCGTCCTCACGCGGCGCGCGCCCCATCGCCTCCGGCTCGTGCTCGGGCCGCACGGTGTCGATGCGGTTGTGCGTCACCCCGTACGCCATGAGCCCGACCAGGTCTCCCCAGATCGCGTCCCACTCGTCGCGCCGGAGGAAGCGGCCCTCGAGGAAGGGGTCGAGGTTGTGCCGGAACAGCACCTCGGCGCGGTAGACGTTTCCGACGCCGGCGAGGACGGACTGGTCCATCAGCAACGCGCCGATCGTCGACCGGGACCGGTTGATGCGACGCCACGCCTGGCTGGGATCGGCGTCGTCGCGCAGCGGGTCGGGTCCCAGCTTCGCGAGGTACGCGGCCTTCTCGTCCGGCGTGATCAGCGTGCACACCGTCGCGCCCCGCAGGTCGGCCCAGGCGCGTACGGACTCCAGCCGCCAGCGCACCTGTCCGACCACGGGCCGTGCGTCGAGGTCACCGACCGCGCCAGGCTCCGGCAGGCCGGAGTGGATCGCGAGCCCGCCGATCAGGCCGAGGTGCACGCGCACCTGCTCCTCGAGTCCGGCGAACCGGACGAAGAGCTGCTTGCCGTACGCCTCCGCACCCTCCATCACCCGTGGGCCGATCCGCGCCGCCCCTTCGGCGAAGCGACCCTGGGGGCTCGACGACCACGTCAGGTCACCGCCGAAGGCCGCGCCGAGGTCGAGCGCGAGCCGGTGGAGGGTGTGTCCCTCCGGCACGCCTCAGAAGTCCTCGCGCCGGTCGGCGACGTCGGTGCCGCGCGACTCCTCGTACGCCGTGAGCAGCGAGATGCGGCGGGCGTGCCGCTCGACCCCGCTGAAGGCCGTCGCGAGGAAGGCCTCGGCGATGGCGGTCGCCTCCTCCGTGGAGTGCATGCGGGCGCCGATGCCGACGACGTTGGCGTTGTTGTGCTCGCGGGCGAGCTGCGCCGTCTCGAGCGACCACGCAAGGGCCGCACGGACTCCGTCGACCTTGTTGGCCGCGATCTGCTCACCGTTGCCGGAGCCTCCGATCACGATGCCGAGGCTGCCCTGGTCGGCGACGACGGCCTCGCCGGTGGCGATGCAGAACGGCGGGTAGTCGTCCTCGGCGTCGTACTCGGCCGGACCGTGGTCGACGACGTCGTGGCCCTGCTCGCGCAGGTGCGTCAGAAGGTGGTTCTTGAGCTCGAATCCGGCATGGTCGCAACCGATGTGAACGCGCATGCGGTCATTCTCCCAGGACTCAGCCATCAGGCGTGGCGGCGAGGTCGCGCAACGTGCTCGCGACGAGCCGAACGGCCGAGCGCGACTCCGCGAACTCCCATGGTCGGCGCCAGAACCCGTGGGTCATCCCGAGTGCGCGCCAGGCGACCGTCGGCACGCCGGCGTCGACCAGCCGCTGTGCGTACGCCTCGCCCTCGTCGCGAAGCAGGTCGTGCTCCGCGGTGATCACGAGCGAGGGCGGCTGGCCGGTGAGATCGGCCGCCACGAGCGGCGAGACCTCAGGGTGGCGCTTCGCCTCGTCGGTGGGTGCGTACTGGTCCCAGTACCAGTCCATGTCCGCCGTCACGAACTCGTACGCGCCGCCGCCCTCCGTACGCCGTGACGCCGTGTCGGCGAACGCGTCGGTCGGCGGGTAGACGAGCACCTGGTAGGCCAGCGCCCCGGCCTCTCGTACGGAGAGTCCGGCGACCATGTTGGCTCCGGAGGAGTCGCCGATCCCGGCGATCAGGGTGGTGTCGAGCCCGTGCTCGCCGCCGTGCGCGCGCAGCCAGGCGAGGGCGGTCGCGACGTCGTCGAGGGGCGCGGGGTACGGGGCCTCGGGTGCACGGCGGTAGTCCACGGACAGCAGCGCCCATCCGGTCGCGTTGGCGAGGTAGCGGCAGAACGCGTCGTGGGTCTCGATGTCGTGGAACACCCAGCCGCCACCGTGGACGTACAGGAGGACCGGGACGTCCTCCTCCGGCCGGTAGAGGCGTACCGGCACCCCGTCCGCCTCGAGGTCGGCAACGTGCGCGACGTCGATGCGGACCACCTCGGCAAGGGCGTCGGCACGATCGGCGGCGCGCTCAGCGGCGATGTCGCGGTCCATGGGGAGGACCCTAGCGGCACGCACTCTCCGTTGGCCCCCACGCGCAGCGCAGGCCCCACCGGGATGTGCCGGTGGGGCCTGGCTGCTTCGACGTCAGCGGAAGACGCACCCCGACGGCAGGCCAAGCCGTCGGAAGATCGTCGCAGCGGGGCAGAAGCCGGTGATCGCGGCCTGGATCTGGTTGAGGCCGACGAACATGGTGAGCAGCAGCCACCACGGCGAGACCAGGGCAGCGAGGCCGGCGCTGATGAGCGTCATCGTGCCGGCGAGCGCGAGGACGGCTCGGTCGAGGTTCATGACGATTCCTCTCTCACCCGTGGGAGAAGGTGATGTTGGGCAGGACCTTCTTCAGCCAGGCGGGCGTGTACCAGGCGGCCTTGCCGGTGAGCCGGAGCATGACCGGGAGGAGCACGAGCCGGACCAGGAATGCGTCCACCAGGACCGCCACACCCAGCACGACGCCCATCTCCTTGGGCGGGATCGGGCCGGAGATCGCGAAGGTGAAGAACACGGCGACCATCACCGCGCCCGCCGCGAAGATGACGCGGCCGGAGTGCGCGAGGGCCCCGACCATGGCTTCGTGCGGGTCACCCGACCGCTCGTAGTGCTCCTTGGCCGACGCCAGCAGGAACACGGTGTAGTCCATCGCGATGGCGAAGATCATCGCGAAGAAGAACACCGGCGCCCAGGCGTCGAGGAAGCCCTGGGACTCGAATCCCAGCAACCCCGAGCCGTGTCCCTCCTGGAAGACCAGGCGTGCCACCCCGAACGCAGCGGCGGTCGAGAGCAGGCTCGCGAGAGTTCCGAGCAACGAGATCAGCGGGGCCTGCAGCGCGACGAGAAGCAGCAGGAATCCGAGGATGAGCACCACGGCGATCACCAGTGGTGTCGACTCGTCGAGCTGGGACTTCAGATCCAGGTTCTCGACGGCTGCGCCGCCCACGAGTGCCGACTCCGGAAGGTCGGACCGTAGCCGGTCCACGGTGTCGCTCAGGCGTGGGTCGGACGGATCGACGGTGGGTACGGCCTGGATCAGGGACAGCCCGCTGTCGTCGGCGGCGGGGACTGCCGGCATGGCTGCGGCGATTCCCTTCTCGTCGCCGAGCACGTCCACGGCGACCTGGGCCTCGGTCCGGTCGACCACGACCTGCAGGGTCCCCGGTGCGCCCTCGCCGAAGGCGTCCTTGACGACGTCGTAGCCCACCCGCGCCGAGGCATCCTCGGGCAGCACCTTGATGGACGGCATGGCCGTCTGCAGCCCGACGATCGGGGTCGCGAGGGCGATGAGCACGACGAGCGAGCCGAGCCCCCAGACGACCGGGCGGCGCCACAGACGCTCGCCCCACGCTGCGAACCTCGGAGACCTGTGCTCTGCGGACCGGGACCATGGGAGCGCGAGCTTGTTGATGCGGAGATCGAGCTTGAAGAGCACCAGAGGGAGCAGCGTGAGTGTTGCGGCGAGGATGAAGACGACCGAGAGCATGATGCCGCCCGCCATCGATCGGAAGGACGGCGAGGGCACGAGCATCACCGCCGAGAGCGAGACGACGACGGTGACACCGGACAGGAGCACCGCCTTGCCCGCGGTGTCCATCATCTCCGCGACAGCGAGCCGCGCCCCGTCACGCTGGCCAGCACGAGCCGCTCGGGCGGCCCGATAGCGGACCACCATGAAGAGTGCGTAGTCGATCCCGAGCGCGAGCGCGAACATCATCGCGAAGTTCATCGCCCAGATGGAGACCGGTACCAGCTCGTTGATGAGCACGAGCGACCCTGCGGACGCGAGCAGACCCGCGAGGGTCAGAAGCAGCGGCAGACCGGCGGCAACCAGAGCGCCGAACGCGAGCACCAGGATCGCGAGGGTCACCGGCCACGACATGAACTCGCTCTTCAGCATGGCGTCGAGGTTCGCCTCGTTGAAGTCGCTCCAGAGGATCGAGGAGCCGGTGGGGTTGACCTGGACTCCATCGACCGACAGGTCCATCAGCTCGCCCTTGAGGTCGGTCGCGACGCGGACCATCTCGTTCGTATCGGCGCCAGCTCCCGCGAGGACGATCGCGGTCTCACCGTCTGCGGAGAGTGTGGCTCCCTGCTGCGGCTGCAGGACGTCGGCGATCCGTGGCTCGTTCTCGAGAACCTCGGTCACCTGGGCGACGACCTCCGCGCCGGCTCCTTCGGTGACGGAGCCGTCCTTGGCCTGGACCACCACCTGGATGGCCGAGGACGCGTTGCCTCCGAAGTGCTCACGGGCGAGCTCGCGGGCCGCGACCGACTCCGAGCCGTCGGCCTGCCAGCCGGCGCCGGAAAGGTTGTGCTCCACCTTCGGGGCGAAGATGCCCAGGCCGACGACCAGCGCCACCCATGCGAGTGCCACGAGACGGCGGTGTTGAGTGACCCACACTCCGAGGCGCCCCAACGGCCCGGGGCGGTAGTCGTCCGCGTCGGGCGCAGAGGTTGGTGGGGTCTTGTCGAAGACCGACGTAGACATGCTGGGCGTTCCGTTCCGTGAGGAGTCAGGCAGGTGTGGACCACTGGTGCGCGTATCCCCCCCGGGGGATCCACGCGGCAACCGTACCGTATCCCCCAGGGGGGATGTAGAGTGAGGACATCCCTGACTCGACGACGACTCGACGAGAAGCAGCTCGACGGAGGAGACGACATGGCCGACTACACGCTCACCGCGACGCTCGACCGCCCGTACGCCGAAGCCGTCGATGACGTGCGCCGCGAGCTCGCAGAGGTGGGGTTTGGCATCCTCAGCGAGATCGACCTCGCCGGAACGCTCAAGAAGAAGCTCGGCGTCGACGTCGCACCGCAGGTGATCCTCGGAGCCTGCCGGCCGCAGCTCGCCCACCAGGCACTGGCGGCCGATCCCTCGATCGCGGCGCTCCTGCCCTGCAACGTCGTCGTCCGCGCGGTCGACGAACGCACGACGATCGTGGAGGCGTTCGATCCTCAGGCCATGATCGCGTTCGCCGGCGACACCGGTCACGGCCTGCGAGCGGTGGCCGACGACGCCCGCCAGCGACTCACCGCGGCACTCGCCGCCCTCACCGGAGAAGGACACTGATGGACCTCGAGCCCACAGAGATCAAGGCGATCATCACGCGCATGAAGCGAGCGCACGGTCACCTCGGCAGCGTGATCCGCATGATGGAAGAAGGTTCGGACTGCGAGTCGGTCCTCACCCAGCTCGCGGCGGTCAACAAGGCGCTCTCGCGAGCCGGCTACGCCGTCGTGGCCACCGGCCTCCAGCGCTGCCTCTCCGACGAGGAGACCGACATCGACGCGGCCAAGATGGAGAAGCTCTTCCTCGCGCTGGCCTGAGCACACGGCTCACGGTCAGCTCGTCGACTCTTCTTCCTGAGCGGACCGTTGCGTTGGCCCCCACGCGCAGCACAGGCCCCACCGGAACATACCGGTGGGGCCTGGCGTCTGCGTCGGCCCCCACGGAAAGTGATGGGGGCAGTCGACTCAGTCGAAGATCGGCTCGCGGGTACGGGTGCGCTTCAGCTCGAAGAAGCCGTCCGTCCCGGCGACGAGGAGGCAGCCGTCCCACAGACGGCCTGCGGCTTCGCCCTTCGGCGCGGGCGACACGACCGGGCCGAAGAAGGCCACGCCGTTCACGGCGACGACCGGCGTGCCGACCTCGGTGCCGACGAGCTCGATCGCGCGCTCGTGCGAGGCACGCAGCGGCTCGTCGTACGCGTCGCTGTCGGCGGCGTCCAGCAGGTCGCGCTCGAGCCCGACCTCGTCCAAGGCCTCACCGAGCACCGTGGCGTCGAGGTCGCGGCCACCGGGGTGCACACGGGTCCCGATCGCGGTGTAGAGGTCGCGCAGGACGTGCTCACCGTGCTTCTGCGCGGCGGCGGTGGCGACGCGGACCGGGCCCCAGCCGCGCTGGAGCATCTCGCGGTAGCGCTCGGGCAGGTCCTCGGCGTTCTCGTTGAGGACCGACAGGCTCATCACGTGGAATCGGACCTCCACGTCACGGACCTTCTCCACCTCCAGGAGCCAGCGCGACGTCATCCAGGCCCAGGGGCACAACGGATCGAACCACATGTCAACGGTGTCGGACATGCTCACCTCTCGTCGGGGTGCCGGCTCGGGTGGCCGACGGATCGGATGTCTGCCAGGTCACAACAACGGACGGCCCGCGTGCATTTCCTCGACGAGCGAGAACGCGACGGGCTGCAGGTCGCCGTTGTGGCGACGCGCGACCTCGCGCTGCCGCTGGTACGACGCGCCGCCCTCGAGGATCACCGCGACGTCCGCCAGCTCCTCGGTGCACCCCAGCCGCTCGGCGACCGGCTCCAGGACGCCCAGGAGCCTGCGCACGTCGGTGGTCACGAGGTCCTCGTGCCCCGACGCGTCGAGGATGAGGATCGCGTCCATCCCGTACCTCGCGGAGCGCCACTTGTTCTCCTGGAGGAACCACTGCGGCAGGTCCGGGAGCTCGCGGCCGGCGTCGAGCTCGGACGAGAAGTGCTCGACGAGGCACTGGGTGAGTGCCGCGATCGCGAGCAGCTCGGACAGCGTCGGCGTGCCGTCGCAGATCCGCACCTCGAGCGTGCCGAAGCGCGGCGAGGGCCGGATGTCCCAGCGCACCTCGGAGAAGTCGTCGATCACGCCCGTGAGGAGCATGTCGTCGGTGTAGCGCTCGAGATCGGACCACTCCTCGAGGCGGAACGGCAGGCCGGCGGTCGGGAGCTGCTGGAACATCAGCGCACGGTTCGAGGCGTACCCGGTGTCCTTGCCGCCCCAGAACGGCGACGACGCGGACAGCGCCTGGAGATGGCCGAAGTAGGCGAGGACCGCCCGCATGATCGGAAGCACCTTGGCCCGGTCCTCGATCCCGACGTGCACGTGGACGCCGTAGATCAGCATCTGCCGACCCCACCACTGCGTCCGGTCGATGAGTGTGTTGTATCGCTCCTTGTCGGTGACCTTCTGGTGGTCCCACTGGGCGAAGGGGTGGGTGCCCGCGCACATCAGCTCGACCCGCAGCGGCCCCGTGACGGCGCGGACCTCGTCGATGCTGCGGCGCAGGTCGTGCCCGGCGTCACCCACCCGCTCGTGGACGCCGGACACGATCTCGACGGTGTTGAGCAGCAGCTCCTGGTGGACGTGGGCGTGCGGCTCCCCGCCCGGCCCTGCCAGCGCGTCGAGCACCGTACGCGCGACCTGACGGAGGTCACCGGTGTCGGCGTCAACGAGCGCGAGCTCCCACTCGATGCCGATGGTGGAGCGTCGCGACGGGGCGAAGGGCAGGACCATGGGTCAATCCTGCACGAGCGTGCCGTCACGACCGCGGCCGCTCGGGTCAGAGCGTGTAGTGGAGGGTGAACCCGTATCCGTCGTCGCTGTGCCCGCCGAGGGTGATCGTGGCCTCCCCGCGCAGGGTCTCGAGCGCTCCGGTCCCCATCCCCTCGACCACCTCGACCGCGTCGTCCACCTGCTCCGCCTGGTGGGAGCCGCGGTGGAGGAGGACGCAGGTGCCCTCGGCGCCGCCGATGGAGCCGGTGAACCGCTCGACCGCCACCACCGGCGCATCACCGGACTTGTACGTCATGAGGTAGTGGACGACCCCCTCCCCTTCGATGTCTCCCGAGTACGCGTAGCGCACCGTGGCGCGGGTGACGCCGCGGTCGGGGTAGTACGTGCCGTTCCGCTCGTTGCCGGTCCCGTCGATGTCCTCGAGGACGGACTCCTCCCAGCCCGCCACGGTGAACACGGTCTCTGCCTTCTTGTCGTAGGTCATGGGAGCGACGCTACGAGCGGTGCGCGAGGGGGTCTTGTACGAACGCGACACGCCTAGGCTGAGTGCTGTGAGCGGGGGAACGACGTCGGAGCCACGGGGGTACCCGGAGGCGATCGTGGGGCGGGCCGAGCCGATCGGCGTCCGCCGCATCGCGTGCGACTCCCCGGGAGTGGACTACCTCTGGCGGGTCCGCTGGGACGTCCCCGAGCCGTACGAGCAGCACATCGTCCCGCAGCCCCGCCTGCATCTCGCGGCGGAGGACGGGCGGCTGCTCGTGCACGGCGTGACGCGCCGACCCTTCGTCCGCCGGCTCCTCGGGCGCGGCCACGTGCTCGGGGCCTCGTTCCTCCCCGGCGGGTTCCACGGCTATCTGCGAGGGCCGGTCGGTGGGCTGTCCGACACGGTCCGCCCGGCCGGCGAGGTCCTCGGCGTCGACGACCGCCCGTACGCCGCGCGCATCCTCACCCCGGACTCCCCCGACGACGCGATGGTCGAGGCCATGACGGACTACCTCGCGGAGGTCGGGTACGAGGCCGACCCCCGTGCGGCGGCGGTCGGCGAGCTGGTCGCGGAGGCGGGACGCGACCGCTCGCTCGTCCGCGCCGATGCCCTCGCGGCCCGGGGAGGCGTGGGGCTGCGCACGCTGCAGCGGGAGTTCGCGGTGTACGTCGGCATCGGGCCGAAGTGGGTGCTGCAACGCTTCCGCCTGCTCGACGCGGCTGCGGCCGCGCGCTCGGGCGAGGCCGTCGACTGGGCCGCGCTCGCGGTCGAGCTCGGGTTCACCGACCAGGCGCACCTCGTACGCCGCTTCACCGAGGTCGTCGGCACACCGCCCGCGACGTACGCCCGGGAGGTCGGCGGCGGACCGTGACCGCGGGGTGATCTTCTCTCCTCAGGGGCCAGCGGTCGCACGCGCCAGCGCGATCCCCCCGACGATCAGGGCCAGGGCGGCGAGCCGCCCGAGCGAGAGCGGGTCGTCGTAGAGCGCGACGCCGAGCGTGACGGCACCCACGGCTCCGATGCCGGTGAAGACGACGTACGCCGTGCCGACCGGGACCGTCTGCATCGCCTGCGAGAGCAGGTACACCGCCGTGCCGCCGAGGACGAGGCAGAGCACCGTCGGTCCGAGCCTCGTGAAGCCTTCGGTCGGTCTGATCGTCTGGCTCCACGCGATCTCGACCGCACCGGCGAGAACGAGGACTCCCCAGCCGCTCACCCCGCTCGCACCCCATCAACGAGCGTGACGACCTCGGCGCGCGCCTGCGCCCGTGACGCCTCGTGAGCGTCGAGGAGGTCGGCCAGCAGCGGGTCGACCCGGGCGTTCGTCAGCTCGGTGTGGACGAACCTCACGTCCTCCACGCCGAAGTGGCCGTCGAAGAAGTCTCGGAGGTAGCGCTCGTGATAGTCGTACGGCGCCCGCGGCGCGCCCTCGACGTACGAGCCGCCACGCGCGCCCACGACGACGAACGCGGTGCCCGCCAGGGACATCCGCGGGAACGTGACCTGGTCGATCCAGGCCTTGAGGGCCGCCGGGACGCCGAAGTTGTACATCGGCGCGCCGACGAGGACGACGTCGGACTCGACGAGCTCGGTGAGGAGCGGTTCGACGATCGCCCAGGCTTCACGCTCCTCGGGCGTCCGTACCGCGTGCCTGAACTGCGCGGGATCGGTGATCTGCTCGGCGAGGAGGGTGTCGCACAGGGTGGTCCACGCCTCCCCCACCAGCGGTACGGGGTCGCGGGCGAGATCGCGGTGGACGTACCGACCGTCGGGGTGCGCCTCGCGCCACTGCGCGGCGAAGAGGCCCCCGAGCTCGCGCGAGAACGATCCGGACCTGGCACTGGAGTCCAGGTGAAGAAGCTGGTGCATGTTCTCTCCTTCCCTAACCGGACACCGCGTCCGGATGGATGAATGATGCCAACTGGACGCGGTGACCGCTTATTCCGTACGGTCGGGAAGGTGGACCTCCCCCGCGCCGACGAGCCGCCCCGCGAACGCGCCGACGCGGCGCGCAACCGGCGACGGATCCTGCGGGCCGCGGAGCGCCTGTACGCCGAGCGCGGCGCCGCTCACGTGACGATGAACGACATCGCCGTCGAGGCCGGGGTGGGCCGCGGGACGCTCTACCGGCGCTACCCCGACAGAGCGGCGATCGCTCTCGCACTCCTCGACGACCACGAGCGCGTGCTGCAGAGAGGGATCCTCGAGGGCCCCCCGCCCCTGGGGCCGGGCGCGCCGCCCGGCGAGCGGCTGGCGGCGTTCTACGAGGCCATGACGCGCCTGCTCGACGCCCACGCCCACCTCGCGCTCGGAGCGGAGGTCGGCCGCTCCAGATTCGAGACCGGCGTCTACGGGTTGTGGCGCACCCACGTCCGCATGCTCGCCGTCGAGGCCGGGCTCGCGGACCCCGACGCTCTCGTCGAGCCGCTGCTCGCACCCCTGGCGCCGGAGGTCTTCGTCCGGCAGCGCGAGCTCGGCCTCTCGGTCGAGCGGATCGCTGAGGCGTTGGGGGTGCTCGCGCGTGCGGTGCTCGGGAACGGGCCCGCGCCAGCAGGTTGAGCGTCGAAACCACCGACGGCACTGCTCCGAGGCAGTGACAGGATGGGACGCATGCCAGGAACCAATCTCACGCGCAACGAAGCGCAGGAGCGGGCAGCGCTCCTCGACGTCCACCACTACGCCGTCGACCTCGACCTCACGGTCTCCGACACCGAGTTCGGGTCGACCACCGTCGTCCGGTTCTCGAGTCGAGCGCCCGGCAGCTCGACGTTCGCCGACCTGGTCGACGCCCGTGAGCCCAAGATCTGGCTCAACGGCACCGAGGTCGACGCCTCGGCGTACGCCGACAACCGGATCGCGCTGAACGACCTCGTCGAGGGCGAGAACGAGCTGCGGGTCGAGACCCGGCTCCCCTACTCGCGCACCGGCGAGGGCCTGCACCGCTTCGTCGATCCCGCCGACGACCGCGTCTACCTCTACACCCAGTTCGAGGTGCCCGACGCCCGCCGCGTCTACGCGACGTTCGAGCAGCCCGACCTCAAGGCCACGTTCACGTTCACGGTCGACGCGCCGACCGGCTGGACCGTCGTCTCGAACTCCCCCACGCCGGAGCCGACCTCCGTACGAGACGGCGTGAGCCGCTGGGCGTTCGCCGAGACCAAGCGCATGTCGACCTACATCACCGCGCTGATCGCCGGCGAGTACGAGACGATCACCGACACCTACACGGGTGAGTACGGCGAGATCCCGCTCGGCATCCAGGTCCGCAAGAGCCTCCGCGAGCACGTGGACGCCGACGAGATCTTCGAGATCACCAAGCAGGGCTTCGGGTTCTTCGAGGGCGCGTTCCAGATGGGCT
>Ga0233363_1000087_pt1 | contig 45485 bp, 46 predicted proteins | sample ElkDunMinimDraft_18_FD_191534 | JGI IMG/M metagenome (GOLD analysis project Ga0233363, IMG submission 191534) | Fecal eukaryotic communites from dung pellets of Tule Elk in California, USA - Elk Dung C16 | ecosystem: Host-associated > Mammals > Digestive system > Large intestine > Fecal | place... | reverse complement strand
CCCAGCCCGCCACGAACGGCACGAGCAGCCCGACGACTGCTCCGCCGACCGCGAAGAGTCCCATCACCCACGTGCGGCCGGCCGCGTCGAACCCGCCGAGCCGGGTCTCGCCGCTGCCGCCACTTTCAGCGCTCTCGGCGCTCTCGGACATCGTTCCTCCTGGTCAGGGGCTTGTCGGCGACCACTCTAGCGGCGCACCCACGCCGTTTGGCCCGGGTGAAACAGGGCGACGTGCAGGGTGAAGACGGCACGCACGACCTGGTGCCGCGCTCACCGGCTGGCTACCGTCCAGGCAGGGCCGATCGGTCCGGCGGCAGGAGTCGCCCGTGATGGAGCGGGGGAGCACATGGTGGGTCACGTCGAGCCTGCGGGGTCCGGATCACCGGCGTCGGCGGGCGGGAGCGCCCGGCGTCCGAGGTGGCACCGGCGCACGCTGCTGGCCGTGCTCGGGCTCGTCATCTTCTTCATGGGCGTCGCGTGCGGAGGCCGGGTCGACTCGACGGACGCCGCGGCCGAGGGCGTTACGGCTCCGTCGGCCGGGGCCGAGGCCGAGGCCGAGGCCGAGAAGGAGAAGGAGACCGCGAACGAGACCGAGAAGGAGCTCGCCGAGCGCGAGGCGGAGCTCGACCGGGTCGCCGCGGAGGTCGCGGCCCGCGCGGACGCGCTCGACGACCTTCGAGCCCGGCTCGACGCGCACCAGGCCCGGCTCGACGCGCGCAAGCAGAAGCTGGACGACCGTACGGCGAACCTCTCCCAGCGGCGAGCCGCGCTGGACGAGCGCGAGGACCGCCTCGACGCGCAGGCGCAGGACCTGGCTGCCGCGGACGCGCAGGACGACGCAGGATCCGGACAGTCGGTCTACTACGGGAACTGCTCCGAGGCCCGGGCGGCGGGTGCCGCACCGCTGTACGTCGGCGACCCGGGCTATGCCGGGCACCTGGACGGTGACGGCGACGGCGTCGCCTGCGAGAGCTAGACCCACATCCCGCGGGACTCGAGCACCGCGCGCAGGAGGTCGGCGCGGTCGGTCACGATCCCGTCGACGCCGAGGTCGATCAGCCGGTGCATCGTGTCGGCGTCGTTGACGGTCCACACGTGCACGTACCGGCCCGCCCGGTGCGCCGCCGCGACGGTCTGCGCGTCGACGACCACGAGCGCCCCCGTGGCGATCGGCACCTGCAGCGCGTGCACGTCACGCAGGGCCCAGCGCGACAGCGCGTCGATGCCGAGCCGCGCACCGGCGAGGAACCCCCCGACCTCGCGCGTGCCGGCGGACGTCGCGACCGGTCGCGACAGGAGCGCGAGCGTCGCGCGCCGGCGGCTCGCCGAGAACGACGTGACACACACGCGGTCGTGCACTCGGGTCCGTTCGATCGCCTCGGCGACCGGCCGGATGCCCGAGACCGCCTTGACGTCGATGTTGAACCGCACGTCGGGCCACGCGGCGAGCAGGTCGTCGAGGCGCGGCACGGGCTCGGTGCCGCCGATGCGCGCGCGTCGCACGACGTCCCAGGGCAGCTCGGCCACACGGCCCGTCGCGTCGGTCGTGCGGTCCAGCGACTCGTCGTGCAGCGCGACGGCGACGCCGTCCCGCGTGCCGTGCGCGTCGGTCTCGAGGTAGCGGAACCCCAGGTCGACGGCCGCGGCGAACGCCGCCATGGAGTTCTCGAGCCCGTCGTCGACGCCACCGGGCCGGGCGAAGCCGCGGTGCGCGAGCGCCACGACGGCGCGGCGGGCGCCGTCCGGCCGGGGCGCGTCGAAGTACGGGTGTGGTGGGCGGGGCGCGGTCATACCGTCTCCGGGGTCGGGCGGGTGGCGGTGGGCGCGAGGTGGCGGTCGACCCAGTGGAACAGCCCGCGCAGGTAGGTGCTCCTCGGCCCGTCGGCCGACAGGGCCAGGTCGTGCACGCCACCGTCGACGACGAGCTGCTCCACGCGCTCGCCCAGCAGCGGAGCGCGCCGCCCGATGCGGACGACGTCGAGGATCGTGTCCTGGGCGTCGAGCAGCGGGTTGTCCGCGCTGTCGCGCCCCGACGACGCGCTGCGCGCGACCAACACGGGGCACGCGATATCGAGCCCGCGTGCCACGGCGGCCTGCCCGTGCAGGACGGCGCGCAGCCAGCCGGCGCGTGCGGGGAGCCCTTCCGGACGCTTGAGGGTGGTGTCGAACGACCACCGGCCACCGTTGGAGCGCAGCTGGTAGGTCGCGTACATCGAGGGCGACGTGCTCAGCACCGCCAGCGGGCGGCGCCGGCCCACGACCTCGACGAGGCGCGCGCTGACCGACCGCCAGGGCCATGCGCCGGACAGGTCGAGGAACGGCGAGTCGAGGGCGAGCAGGTCCGGGGCGCGATCCGGGTCCGCGCGGCGGTCGTGCGCCCACAGCGACACGGTCAGCCCGCCGGTCGAGTGGGCGTGCACGACGAGCGGGAGGCCCGGTTCGAGACGGCGCACGGTCTCGGCCGCCGCATCGAGGTCGGGCCGGTACTCGGCCAGGTCCGTGACGAAGTGCGGCACCGTCCCGGGGCGCAGCGACCGGCCCGCATGCCGCAGGTCGACCGCGTAGAACGCGTACCCGGCGTCGACCACGGCGCGAGCCAGGTGGTCCTGGAAGAAGTAGTCGTTGTAGCCGTGCACGTGGAGGAACGCGGCGCGCGGCCGTGGTGGCCGAGCGACCGAACGGACGAGGGTCGCCGCGCCGAGCGTCGCCTGCTCGAAGCCCGCGCCCAGCGGGTCGTCGCGCCAGCTCAGCACGGCGGCGTCGGACGACGGTGCGGGGAGCGCGGCGGGCACACTTCGGATGGTAGACCGAGGCGGGCGCGGACGTGACAGGATGCGGCCGTGCACCGCAGCATCGCTCCCGGCATCGGTGCCGGGTTCCGCAACGTCGGCCGCGAGGTCCAGTCCGCGATCTACCGCGCCGGCGTGTTCGGCCGGACGCCCGTGGTCCCGGTCGAGCCCGCCGCGCTCGAGGCGGCCGCGCGCCGCCGCATGACCGCGCGCGGCTGGTCGTACGTCGCGGGCGGCGCCGGCCAGCAACGCACCGTCGCCGCCAACACGGCCGCGTTCGAGCGGTACCGGATCGTGCCGCGACAGCTCGTCGACGTGGGCGAACGATCGCTCGCCACGACCCTGCTGGGCCGGGACCTGCCGGCTCCGCTGCTGTTCGCGCCCATCGGTGCGCTCGAGCTCGCGGTCTCGGGAGGCCCCGACGCCGCCGAGCCGCCCCTGGCGCGCGCGGCCGCGGAGCTCGGGCTGCCGCTGGTCATCTCGTCCCAGGCGTCCACGACCATGGAGTCGACCGCGGAGGCCCTCGGCGAGAGCCCGCGCTGGTTCCAGCTCTACTGGTCCAGCTCGGACGACGTGGTCGAGTCGTTCGTGTCGCGCGCCGAGGCGTGCGGCTGCGACGCCCTCGTCGTCACGCTCGACACGCACGTGCTGGGCTGGCGCACGCGAGACCTCGATCTGGGCTACCTGCCCTTCGCGCGCGGCGAGGGCATCGCCCAGTACGTCTCCGACCCGGCGTTCCGGCGGCTCGTCGAGGCGCGCGCTGCGGGCCTGCTGGGCGACGGCGGCGCCGCGGCGGCTCCGACCCCGCGCCCGACGCCCGCGGCCGTCCGCTCGTTGCTGTCCATGGCACGTCACTACCCGGGCCGGCTCCGGGACAACCTCCGCTCACCCCTGCCGCGCGCGGCCGTCGAGACGTTCCTCGACGTCTTCTCCCGCTCGACGCTCACCTGGGCGGACCTCGCCTGGCTGCGCGAGCGGACCCGGCTGCCGATCGTGGTCAAGGGAGTGCAGCACCCGGACGACGCCCGCCGAGCGCTCGACGCCGGCGTGGACGGCGTCGTCGTGTCGAACCACGGCGGCCGCCAGATCGACAACGCGGTCGCGTCGCTCGACGCGCTGCCCGGCGTGGCCGACGCCGTCGCGGGCCGCGTCCCCGTGCTGTTCGACTCGGGCATCCGCTCGGGCGCGGACGTCTTCGTGGCGCTCGCGCTCGGGGCCGACGCCGTGCTGCTGGGGCGGCCCTGGGTCTACGGGCTCGCGCTCGCGGGAGCCGAGGGCGTCCGGGCCGTGACCCAGCACGTGCTCGCCGAGCTCGACCTCACGATGGCGCTCGCGGGCGTGCGCACGGTCGCCGAGATCGGCCGGGAGCAGCTCGGATGAGGCGTCCACTATCCAGGGCTCACCCGGTTCCGGCAGACTCCCGCTCATGAGCGACGCGACGCCCTCGGCCTCCGGGTCGACGGCCACCCCCGAACCGGGAAGCAGCCTGACCGCACCGTCCGTCACCGGCCTCGAGCTGCAGGCCGAGGTACCCCGCAGGCGGGTGGTCTCGTGGGCGATGTGGGACTGGGCGACGCAGCCGTTCAACTCGGTCATCATCACGTTCGTCTTCACCGCGCTGTACCTGACGAGGGACTCGTTCCTCGCGCCCGACGTCGCGGCGCTGCCCGACGGCGACCCGGTGCGCGAGCGTGCGCTCGCGGGACTGTCGAGCGGGCTGGGGCTGTGGATCACCATCGGCGGGGTCCTCATCGCCGTGCTCGCGCCGGTGCTCGGGCAGCGGGCCGACGTCGAGGGCCGCCGCAAGGCCTGGCTCGGCGGCAGCACGATCGCCCTCGTGGCGTGCATGTTCGCGCTGTTCTTCGTGCGCGCCGACCCGTCCTACTTCGTGCTCGGTGCGGCCCTGATCGCACTGGGCAGCGTCGCGAGCGAGATCGCGGGCGTGAACTACAACGCGCTGCTCGTGCACGTCTCGACGCCTACGACGGTCGGTCGCGTCTCGGGACTGGGCTGGGGCCTGGGCTATACGGGCGGCATCGTCGCGCTCGTCATCGTCGTCGTCGCCGACGCGTTCGACTGGTTCGGCCTGCCGACCGACGACGGTCTGCCGTTCCGTGTCATCGCGGTGGGCTGCGCGATCTGGGCGGTCGTGTTCGGCTGGCCGGTCTTCCGGTACGTGCCCGAGGCTCCTCCCGCCGCCGACCGCCCGCGGGTCGGGCTGTTCGCGGGGTACGTGGTCCTGTGGCGCGATGTCGTCGACCTGTTCCGCAACGCGCGCACCACGTTCTGGTTCCTGCTGGCGAGCGCGGTCTACCGCGACGGGCTCGCGGGCGTGTTCACGTTCGGGGCGATCATCGCGGGGGTGTCCTTCGGGTTCCCGGACCAGCAGGTCATCATCTTCGGCATCGCCGCCAACCTGGTGGCCGGTGGGTCGACCATCCTCGCGGGGCGGCTCGACGACCGGATCGGCCCGTTCAAGGTCATCGTCGGCTCGCTGCTGGGGCTCGTCGCCGCGGGCACCGCGGTGGTCGCCCTGCACGACGTCGGACCGATCGTGTTCTGGATCGCGGGCCTGCTGCTGTGCTGCTTCGTCGGGCCGGCCCAGGCCGCATCGCGGTCGTTCCTCGCACGCATGACGCCGGCGGGGCGCGAGTCGGAGATCTTCGGCCTCTACGCCTTCACGGGCCGGGCGGCGTCGTTCCTGGCGCCGGGGCTGTGGACGCTGCTCATCGCGCTCACGGGCGCCACGATCTGGGGCACCGTCGGGATCATCGCGGTGATCCTGGCCGGGCTGGTGCTGATGCTCGTGCTGGTCAGGCCCTCGGCGGCCGTCTGAGCAGCGCCGCGAGGGTCTGCAGGTCGGCGAGCGGAGCGAGGTGACGCAGCTTCTCCGGGTTGACGACGCCCCGGACGGCGACTATCCGGTCTCCCGACGTCTCGAACGCGTAGGCGCCCAGGAGCCCGCCGCCGTGGGCCTCGTCGGCGTACGTGACCATGCCGGGGAGCCCGTTGACGAGCGCCGGCTCGAAGTGCACGGGCAGCGTCCCGTCGTGGACGAACCGGTTGCGGAATCCTGCGAGGAGCCGGGCCACGGCCTGGCGGCCCGAGACGGGCTTGGAGATCGTCATCCCGCGAGGCACCTTGCCGCCGCCGTCGCCGACGAACTGGACGTCGTCGGCGAGCAGCTCGAGCAGTGCCTCCAGGTCGCCCTCCTGGGTCGCCGCGATGAACCGCGAGACGAGCTCGGCCGCGCGCGGGTCGGGCCGTCTCGCCGGACCGCGGCGGGTGCCTGCGACGACGTCGCCGCGGCGCTCGGCGACCCGGCGGCGGGCCCGGGACGCGAGCTGGCGCGCGGCGAGCTCCGTGGTGCCGATGACCGAGGCGGCCTGCCGGTGCGGGTAGCCGAGCACGTCGTGCAGCAGGAACGCGGCGCGCTCGCTCGGCGTCAGCGTCTCGAGCAGGACGAGGAACGCCGTCGACAGGTCGTCGGAGAGCTCGGCGTGCGCCGACCCGTCCGCCGGTGCGCTGCCGCTCGCGACGGGGGTGCCGACGATCGGCTCGGGCAGCCAGTCGCCCACGTAGGTCTCCCTGCGCACCCGGGCCGAGCGCAGCAGGTCGAGCGCGATGCGCGTGGCGACCGTGGTCGTGAAGGCCTCGGGGTTCACGACGTCGGGCGGCAGCGTGCCGTCCGGTGCGATGCGCAGCATCGCGTCCTGGGCCACGTCCTCGGCCTCGGTGACGCTGCCGAGCATGCGGTAGGCCGCCGCGAACGCGGTCCGGCGGAGGTCGGCCGGCGACGTGTCTCGCCTGCCGCGTGGGGTCGTCGGTGCCCTCATCGCCTCATCGTCTCGTAGCCGCGGCGCGAGCGACAGGTCGGGCCGTCGCGGGGGGAACGTCTCGAAGGTGGCCATGACCCACCGACGAGGCGCGCGGTCGTGATGTGACGTGGGGTGCCGTGAGATGCCGTCGCTGTCGTGCGGATCACCGGGCCGGACGCCAGCATGAACCCATGGGCGAGGTGACCGACTACATCGAGTCGCTCGACGGCGCCGGCCGCGACGCCGTCGCGCACGTGATCGGGCGGGTGCGCGAGCTGGTCCCGGAGGCCGAGGAGGGAAAGAGCTACGGCATGCCCGCGATGCGCTACCGGGGCAGCCCTCTGGTCAGCGCGATGCAGACCGCCAAGCACGTGGGCGTGTACCCGTTCAGCCCCGCGGTAGTCGAGGCGCTCGCGCCCGAGCTCGCCGGCTACCGGGTGACCAAGGGGTCGGTCGGGTTCCGCCCGGAGGCTCCCGTGCCCGACGCCGTCGTCGACCGGCTCATCCTGCTGCGCCGCGACGAGATCGACCGCACGAAGGGCTGAGCCGTGCGTCTCGACGACGACGAGTGCCGCCGTCGCCTGGGCGGGGCCCGGCACGGCTACCTCGCGACGGCGGGGCCGGACGGCGGCCCGCACGTCGTCCCGGTCACGTTCGCGCTCGTCGGGACGCGCGCGGCACCCGAGATCGTGACCGCCGTCGACCACAAGCCCAAGACCACGACGGCCCTGCGCCGGCTGCGCAACCTCGTCGCGGAGCCACGCACGTCGGTGCTCGCCGACCGCTACGACGACGACTGGGCGCGCCTGTGGTGGGTCCGGGCCGACGGCGTCGGGGCCGTGGACGAGCCGGGACCGGGACGCGAGGCCGCGCTCGACGCGCTGGCCGCGAGATACCCGCAGTACCGGGACCACCGGCCGACCGGACCCGTGATCCGGGTCCGGGTCCGGCGGTGGATCGGCTGGGCGGCCGGCCCGCCTGACGGCTGACCGGCCGCTCCACCGTCCCGCTCAGGGAGCGGGGGTGATGTTGAGGTTGCCGCGGAACACGTTCTGCGGGTCGTACTGCCGCTTGACCGCGGCGAGCCGCTCGCCGTGCGCGCCCGGGTAGGCGACCGAGACCAGCTCGGGGTCGCCGTCGGCCACGAAGTTGACGTACACGCCGTCGCGCCCGTCGCTCAGCCGGCCGGCGAGGTCGGTGACGAACGTCCGGTACCCCAGCGCGGCCTCGGCCGTCGGCGCCATGGCAGCGACCTGGCCCAGGATCGGGGCGCTGCGGTGCGCGTACGCGGTCGCGTCGTGCGGGACGTCGGCGACCGCGCCGCCGAGCACGCGCACCTGCACGGCCCGCATCATCGCGTCCGACGACTCGAGCTGCTCGACCAGGTGCGCCGCCGCCGCGTCGTCGATCCGGTCGGCGAAGAACGGGCGTCCGACGTACGCCATGTGGCCGCCGCCGGGACCGCCTTCGAACAGCCCGGCGTAGGGACCGGCGTGGATGCCGTCGACGATCGCGCCGCCCGCCTCCTGTGCGGCCGCCCGCAGCGGCGCGAGCGCGGCGTCGGCCGCCTCGGGTGCACCCGACCAGCACACGCTTGCCATGACGACGATGCGGCCGTGCCACTCGGCCGGGATGAACGGCATCGGCGGGGCGCTCATCACCATCAGGATCGTGGTCAGCTCGCGCGGCGCGTCCTCCGCGGCCGCGACGAGCGCGGCCAGGCCCTGGGCCGTGCCGGGCAGGAGCAGCACGCCACCGACGACCGCGGGAAGCTCGTGCAGGGCGAGCTTCAACCGCGTCACGACGCCGAAGTTGCCGCCACCGCCGCGCAGGCCCCAGAACAGGTCGGGGTGCTGGACGGCGTCCGCGACCACGATCTCGCCGTCGGCCGTGACGACCTCGGCCGCGAGCAGGTTGTCGATCGTCATGCCGCGGGAACGGGAGAGGAACCCGACGCCGCCGCCGAGGGTCAGCCCGCCGATGCCGACCGACCCCGTGTCGCCGAAGGGCGTCGCGAGCCCGCGTGCGCCGGCCGCCACGGTGTACGCGCCCGCGGTGATCCCACCGCCGGCCCAGGCGGACCGGCCGTCGTCGGCGATCTCGAGCGAGTCGAGCCCGCGCAGGTCGATCGTGAGCGCACCGTCGGCTCGCCCGAGCCCTAGCGCGGAGTGGCCGCCCGCACGCACCGCGAGCTCGGCGCCGGAGTCGCGCGCGAACCGGACGGCCTGGGCCACGCCCGAGGAGTCGGCCGGGCGCACGATCGCCCGGGGGCGCCATTCGACGCCGCCTGCCGCGATCGCGCGCGCGTCGTCGTACCCCTCGTCGGCGGGTACCAGGACCGCGCTGCGGTCGAGCGCGGAACGCACGGTCGTCGGGTCCAGAGAGGTGGAGGTCATGAGGATGCTCTTTCTGGTCGGGGGGTCGATCAGTACGACGGAGCCGGGGACCGGTACTCATCGGGTCTAGACGGAGCAGACGGGGTGAACGTGACGGCGGCGGGCCGGGTTCGCCCGGCGAGGAGGGCCACCCCCGCGGCCAGCGCGGCCGCGAGCGCGAGGCAGACGGCGTACGCCGGCAGCCCCACGACGTCGTACAGCGCCCACAGCAGCGCGCCGGTGCCCGCCAGTGCCAGGGCGGCGGCGAGGGCGTCCGCGACCTGCAGCGCCGACGTCGCGACGCCCTGTGCGCCGGACGGCGCGAGCTCGAGCACCAGGATGCTGAGCGTCGGGTACGCCAGACCCATGCCGAACCCGGCCAGCGCCCAGGGGGCGAGCGCGAGGCCGAGCGGCACCGCGGGCAGCGTCACGAGCGCCACGCCGGCGATCCCGGTGCCGAGCAGCGTGCCGCCCACCCGCAGGAACCCCGCGTGCGACAGGCCGCGGAACCCGCGCCCGCGGACCCAGGAGCCCGCGCACCAGCCGAGGACGTGGAGCGTCAGGACCGTGCCCGCGAAGGCCGGGCCCAGGCCGCGCTCTCGGACGAGGACGAGCGGCAGCAGCACCTCCGCGCCGACGAAGGCGGCCGACGCGAGAGCGCGGGAGGCGATGACCGCGCCGAGCCCTCGGGCACCGCGCAGCACCGCGAGGACGAGGCCGCGCACGGGGAGCGGGGGAGTCTGGTCCGGAGCCGTCCCTGGGTCGGGCTGCGGGTCGGGCTGCGGGTCGGGCTGCGGGTCGGGCTGGGCGGCCGACGACGGACCGCCGCGCGCTGCGGCCATGCCGGGCCGCAGCGCGAGCAGGGCGGGTACGGCGAGCACCGGGACGGCGAGGAAGACCCACCGCCACCCGAGGTACTGCGTCACGAGCCCGGCGACGAGGGGCCCGACGACCCCCGGCACGACCCAGGCCGCGGCGAACGCCGAGAAGACCCGAGGGTGCCGTTCCGCAGGGAACACACGCGCGACCAGCACGTAGATCGCGACGCCCTCGAGTCCCACGCCGAAGCCCTGCAGGGCACGTCCGGCGAGCAGGACGTCCATGGTGGGCGCGAGCCCGGCGACGACCAGGCCGGACAGGAACAGCGCGATCCCGGTCCAGAGCGGCGGTGTCGGACCGCGCCGGTCCGCCCACCGCCCGGCCACGAGCATCCCGGCCACGCTCGCGGCCGACGTCACCGAGAAGGCGTACGTGTACAGGCGCATGCCGTCGAGCTCGGCCGCGACCGTGGGCATCGCGGTCGAGACCGCGAGGGCCTCGAACGCGCCCAGCGCGAGGTAGGCGACCATGCCGAACAGGACGGTCCGCTGGGCGCGGGCGTCGAGCACGCTCATACGAGGACCACCTTGCCCGTGGTGCGGCGCTCCTCGAGCTCACGGTGGGCGCGGGCCGCCTCGGCGAGCGGCACGCGGTGGGTCAGGACCCGCCACTCGCCGCTCGCCGCGCGTGCCAGCGCGCGCTCGCGGTACGGGCGCAGGTCCCCGAAGTCGGGTGCGCCGGGCCCGACGACGTTGCGCACCTCGACGTCCCGGTGCGTGGCCAGCGGGTTGGCCTCGCCCGAGGACCAGCCGTGCACCACGAGCCGGCCGCCCGGCCGCAGCAGGGCGGCCGCGCCCGCGCCCAGGTCGCCCCCGACGCCGTCGAGCACGACGTCGGCGCCGGCGGGCTCTGCGTCACCATCGGTGTGCGGGCGTCCCGTGCGGGCCGTGGCGCTGCGGCGGGACGCGTCGAGGCGGGCGACGCCCTGACGCGCGACATCGGGCCAGCCCGGGGCGCGGTAGTCGACGACGACGAGGCGCTCGCCGGCGTCGGGCACCAGGTCGCCGACCGTGCGCACCTTGGCCGGCCCGCCCGCGAGCGCGAGGACCCAAGCCCCTGCGGCGAGCGCGGACTGGACGGCGAGCGAGCCGATGCCGCCGGCAGCCGCCGTGACGACGACGAGGTCGCCCGCGGCGACGTCCGCGACGTCGAGCACCATGAGGGCCATGCGGCCCGTGCCGACCATCGCGACGGCGTCGGCCTCGTCGAGCCCGGGCGGCAGGGCGTGGAGCGCGTCTGCACCGACGACCGCGAGGCGCGCGTAGCCGCCGCCGTCGCGCACCGGCCCGAGGTGCGCGACGACGCGCCGGCCCACCCAGGAGCCGGGCGCGCCCTCGCCCACGCCGGTGACCGTGCCCGCGACCTCGCGGCCGGGAACGGTCGGCAGGGCGGGCAGGGGGAGCGGACCGCCTGCCTCGCCGCGGCGGATCGTGGTGTCGAGCAGGTGCACCCCGTGCGCGGCCACGGCGAGCAGGACCTGCCCGGGGCCGGGGGTGGGGTCGGGCACCTGTTCGAGGGTGAGGACCTCGGGCGGCCCGAAGGCATGGTGTCTGATCGCGTCCATGGCGGCCATGCTCTGACCTCAACTATGGTTGAGGTCAAGGGTCGCGAGAAAGCCGAGGTGCCGATGTCCGGATCGATCCCCTGGGACCACGACGAGCTCACCGTGGGGGAGCTGGCCGCGCGCAGCGGCGTGGCCGTGTCGGCACTGCACTTCTACGAGCGCGAGGGCCTGATCTCGAGCCGCCGCACGGCGGGCAACCAGCGCCGGTACCGCCGGGACGCGCTGCGGCGCGTCGCCTTCATCCGCGTGTCGCAGCGTGTCGGCATCCCGCTCGCGACGATCGGCGCGGCGCTCGCGACCCTCCCGGACGACCGCACGCCCACGGCCAAGGACTGGCGGCGCCTGTCGCTCGCGTGGCGGGACGACCTCGACGCCCGCATCGAGCAGCTCGCGCGGCTCCGTGACCGCCTGACCGACTGCATCGGCTGCGGGTGCCTGTCGCTGCGCAAGTGCCGCCTCACGAACCCGCACGACGAGCTGGCCGAGAGCGGGCCCGGGCCGCGCACGCTGCTCGTGGAGCGGCCGGGCCGGATGCCCGACGCAGGGTTCGATACGGCGTCCGACACGGACCCGTCACCCGCCTAGCGCGGCCGCGCGCGTCTCGAGGTACCGCTGCTCGGGGACGCTCAGGGTGCGGTGCGCTGCCGCGAGGTAGGCCGCGCGGGCCGCGTCCCGCTCGCCCAGCAGCTCGAGCAGGTGTGCTCGCACGGCGTCCACGCGGTGGTGCGCCGACAGCGCCTCGTCGGCGTCGGCTGCTGCCGTCAGCCGGCGCAGCCCTTCGGCCGCGCCGTGCACCATCGCCACGGCGACGATGCGGTTGAGGGTGACCATCGGTCCCGGGGCGATCGTCGCGAGCAGGTCGTACAGGCCGAGCACCTGCGGCCAGTCGGTGTCCTGCGCACGTGGCGCCTCGCAGTGCACCGCGGCGATCGCCGCCTGGAGCTGGTAGGGCCCGACGGGCCCTCGGGCGAGCGCGCGCGTGACGAGCGCGGTGCCCTCGGCGACGGCGGCCGCGTCCCACCGGCTGCGGTCCTGCTCGGCCAGGGGGACGAGCATGCCGTCGGGCCCCGTCCGCGCCGGCCGCCTCGCATCGGTGAGCAGCATCAGGGCCAGCAGCCCGGTGGCCTCGCCGTCGTCCGGCAGGACCGCGTGCAGCTGCCGCGCGAGGCGGATCGCCTCGCCCGACAGCTCGACCCGGAGCAGGTCCGGGCCGGCGCTCGCGGTGTAGCCCTCGTTGAAGATCAGGTAGAGCACCTGCAGGACCCCGGCGACCCAGCGCGGCCGTTCCTCGGGCGCGGGCAGGCGGAACTCGGCGCCGCCGGCCGCGATCCGCCGCTTCGCCCGGCTGATCCGCTGGCCGACGGTCGGCTCCGGGAGCAGGAACGCGCGCGCGATCTCGGCGGTCGTCAGGCCGCCGACGGCGCGCAGCGTGAGCGCCACCTGCGAGGGCACCGGCAGCGACGGGTGGCAGCACAGGAGCAGCAGCGTGAGCGAGTCGTCGCGTCCGGGCGGCGACCCGGCGTCGGGCGGCTCGAGCCGTGCCGCGGTCTCCTCCCGCCGCCGGCGGGCGGCCTCGCCGCGCACCGTCTCGACCAGCCGGCGGTGCGCGACCGTGACCAGCCAGCTCCGCGGGTGCTCGGGAACGCCGTCGGCGGGCCACTGCTGGGCCGCCGCGAGCAGGGCCTCCTGCGTGGCGTCCTCGCACGCGCCGAAGTCGCCGTGCCGCCGGACCAGCCGCACGACGACCTGCGGAGCCAGCTCGCGCAGCAGGCTCTCGACGCCGGACGTCACATCTCCAGCCCGCTGTAGGTGCGCACGGGCCGCACCTCGACCACGGCGGCCTGGGCCTCGGGGATGCGCGCGGCGATCTGCACCGCGCGCTCGACGTCGTCGCACTCCACGAGGTAGAAGCCGGCCAGCTGTTCCTTGGTCTCGGCGTACGGGCCGTCGGTCGCGGTCACCTGCCCGTCGCGCACCATGACGCGCTTGGCGAGCGACGGGTCCGCCAGGGACTCGGCGACCACCATCTCGCCCGTGGCGGCGAGATCCTCGTTGAGCGCGGCGTACTCGCGCAGGCCGGCGGCCTGCTCGGCCGGGGGCAGCTGCTCCCACTGCCGCCGCGCGTCCGGGTTGGTGTAGATCAGGACGAGGTACTTCATGGTCGCCTCCTGGGCTTGTCGGGACGTGCCGTCACCCCTAGGTCGAGACCAGACTCCCAGTTTCGACGCGGTCGGGTGCGGTCTTCGGTGCGTCCGCCAGGTCGGCGCCGACGACGGCCCGGGTGGTCACTGGCTAGGCTCGCGGCCATGGCAGCCGCAGCATTCGCCGAGAGCACGTCCGAGACGTCCCCGGAGCGCTCCCGCGTCCTGGTCCTCAACGGCCCCAACCTGGGCCGCCTCGGCGTGCGCGAGCCCGAGATCTACGGGCACGCGACGATGGCCGACCTCGAGCGGGCGGCCGCGGGCTGGGGCGGCGAGCTCGGGCTCGACGTCGAGGTCCGCCAGACCGACGACGAGTCGCAGCTCGTGGGCTGGCTCCACGAGGCCGTCGACGCCCGGGCCCACGTCGTCCTCAACCCCGCGGCGTTCACGCACTACAGCTATGCGCTGCGCGACGCCGCGGCCCAGGTCACGACGTCCGGGCTGCACCTGGTCGAGGTCCACCTGTCCAACCCCGCCGCGCGCGAGGCGTTCCGGCACGTCTCGGTCGTGTCCGCGGTGGCCACCGGCACCATCGCGGGCTTCGGGTTCGGCTCCTACCGGCTCGCGCTCGTGGCCCTCCTTGACCTCCTGGACTCCAGACCCAGGCCTTGATTCAATTCGATCAAGGTTCTATCCTTGATGCATGATCGTCCTGACGGTCGACCAGAAGGCCAGCACGACGCGCGGTGACCTCGTGCCCCAGGTTCTCGACCTGCTCGGCAGCGTGACCCGCGGGCGTGCGGGCATCGTCCTGCCGTTCGAGCGGACGGTCGGCGACGAGGTCCAGGCGCTGTTCTCCGCGGACGACGCCGGTGCGGCCCTCGCGGTCGACGTCGTCCTGGCACTGCTCCGCGACGGCGGCTGGTGGGTCGGCGTCGGCACCGGGCCGGTCGACGAGCCGCTGCCCGCCGTGTCGCGAGCGGCGTCGGGCCAGGCCTTCGTGCGCGCCCGCGACGCCGTGGAGCGGGCCAAGTCGCGCCGGAGCGCGGCGCCCGTCGCCGTCGTCGGGCCGCGGGCCGGAACCGCGGCGCGCAACGCGGCGGACGCCGAGGCGCTCCTGCGGCTGCTCGGTGCGCTCGCGGCGCGTCGGTCCGACGCGGGGTGGGAGGCGATCGATAGCCTCACCGCGCAGGGTGGCGTGAGCGCGCCGCAACGGGCGACCGCGCAGGCACTCGGCGTGACCGAGCAGGCGGTGAGCCAGCGGCTGCGTACCGCCCTGTGGGCGGAGGAGGAAGCGCTCCGCCCGCTCGTGGTCAGGCTGCTGAAGGAGTCGGGGGAGTGAGCGTGCAGGGTCGCAGTGGGCAGGGGTCCGGCCGGTGAGCCCGGGCGAGGTCGTGGCGGTCGTCGCCGTCTGGCTCGTGGCGCTCGCGCTCAGCGTGGGCGGCGGGGCGTGGGTCACGCCGTTCGTCCTGCGGCACGCCGAGTCCGAGCCGCGGATCGAGGCAGCGGCCGTGGCGGTGCTGCGCGGCGGCACCTGGATCGGTCTGCTCGAGCGGTTCGCGATCACCGGGCTGCTCCTCGCGGGCTACCCCGAGGGCGTCGCGGTCGTCGTCGCGATCAAGGGCCTCGGGCGCTATCCCGAGCTGCGCGAGCACCCCGTCGCGAGCGAACGGTTCGTGGTCGGGACGCTGACCTCGATGATCTGGGCGACCGCCGTCGGTCTCGGAGGGTTCGCGATCACGCAGGCCGTGCTCTGAGGCGTCGGCGGCGCGGGCGCCCGACCGGGGGGTTGTAGACTGCTGCGGGCCTTCTGGCGCCTGCAGCACCTTGATCCCACCCATACCCGACGCGAGGACGTACAAGAACGTGGCTACCTCCAACGACATCAAGAACGGCACCGTGCTCCGCATCGACGGCCAGCTCTGGACGATCATCGAGTTCCAGCACGTCAAGCCGGGCAAGGGTGGCGCGTTCGTCCGCACCAAGATGAAGAACGTGCTGTCGGGCAAGGTCGTCGACAAGACGTTCAACGCCGGCATCAAGGTCGAGACCGCCAACGTGGACCGCCGCGACTTCCAGTACCTGTACATGGACGGCGAGGACTACGTGTTCATGGACAACGACACGTACGACCAGATCACGATCCCCGCCGCGACCGTGGGCGGCGCCAAGGACTACATCCTCGAGGGCCAGAACGTCATGGTCGCCTCGAACGACGGCACGCCGCTGTACGTCGAGCTGCCCGCGTCGGTCGTGCTCGAGATCACCTACACCGAGCCGGGCCTGCAGGGCGACCGCTCGACGGGCGGAACCAAGCCGGCCACGCTCGAGACGGGCGCGCAGATCCAGGTGCCGCTGTTCCTGGAGCAGGGCACCAAGGTCAAGGTGGACACGCGCGACGGGTCGTACCTCGGTCGAGTGAACGACTGACGTGGGAGCCCGTACCAAGGCGCGCAAGCGCGCCGTCGACATCCTCTTCGAGGCGGAGCAGCGCGGTATCGACCCCGGCAGGCTGCTCGCGGACCGCGTGGTGCAGCCGCACACCGAGGCGTCCGTGCCGCAGTACACCGTCGAGCTCGTCGAGGGCGTGATCGCCCAGCAGGACCGGATCGACGAGCTGCTCGAGACGTACTCGCACGGGTGGACGATCGAGCGCATGCCCGCCGTCGACCGCGCCCTGCTGCGCATCGGCACGTGGGAGGTGCTCTACAACGACGACGTCCCCGACGCCGTCGCCATCGACGAGGCCGTGGACCTCGCGAGCTCGCTCTCGACCGACGACTCGCCGTCCTTCGTCAACGGCCTGCTCGGCCGTATCGCCGAGGTCAAGCCCACCCTGCTCGCCTAGCCCGTCCGCGAGTGTGACGTGCGTCCGGATGCTGAGTCGGCGCCCGTCGCACTCGGGGGCGAGGGTTAGGCTGAAACTCGACAGACACCCTTTAAGCCCGTCCCGTGAGGCGGGGAAGGAGGTCGCCAGATGAATCCTGGCACCAGCATGCCCACAGACGACACGGACCCGGGGACGGTCGTCCTCGGCGCGGGCGACGTCGCCCGCGCGCTGACCCGGATCGCACACGAGATCGTCGAGCGGTCGAAGGGGGCCGACGACGTCGTCCTGCTCGGCATCCCGACCCGCGGCGTGACTCTCGCCCACCGGCTCGGAGAGCGCCTCGCCACGATCGAACCGGCCTTCGACCCGGCGCGTGCCGTGGGCGAGCTGGACGTCACCATGTACCGCGACGACCTGCGCCGCCACCCGACGCGCGCCGTGGGCGTGACCCGGCCGCCCGCCGCGGGCATCGAGGGCAAGACGGTCGTGCTGGTCGACGACGTCCTGTACTCGGGCCGCACGATCCGCGCCGCGCTCGACGCGATCGGGGAGCTCGGCCGCCCGCGCGCCGTCCGGCTCGCCTGCCTCGTGGACCGCGGCCACCGCGAGCTGCCGATCCGCCCCGACTTCGTGGGCAAGAACCTGCCCACCGCGCAGTCCGAGCGCGTCTCGGTGCGCCTGCACGAGGTCGACGGCGTCGAGGACGCGGTCGTGATCAGCGGCCGCACCCCGGCGGCGTCGGTGGAAGGGGCGGGGCCGCGATGAAGCACCTGCTGTCCGCCACCGACCTCAGCAAGGACGACGCTCTCGAGCTGCTCGACACCTCGGCCCAGATGGCCGCGACGCAGTCGCGCGAGATCAAGAAGCTCCCGACCCTCCGCGGCCGCACCGTGGTCAACCTCTTCTACGAGGACTCCACGCGCACGCGCATCTCGTTCGAGACCGCGGCCAAGCGGCTGTCGGCCGACGTCATCAACTTCTCGGCCAAGGGCTCGAGCGTGTCCAAGGGCGAGTCACTCAAGGACACGGCCCTGACGCTGCACGCCATGGGCGCGGACGCCGTCGTCGTGCGGCACTGGGCGTCCGGCGCTCCGCACCAGCTCGCGCACGCGGGCTGGCTCGACGCCGCCGTGCTCAACGCGGGCGACGGCACCCACCAGCACCCCACCCAGGCCCTGCTCGACGCGTTCACGCTGCGCCGCCACCTGGTGGGCCGGCGCGGCGGCGGCCACCCGGACGGTGTGGGCTCGGACCTCGCCGGGCTGCGGGTCGCGATCGTGGGCGACGTCCTGCACTCGCGCGTCGCGCGCTCCAACGTAGGGCTGCTGCACACGCTCGGTGCCGAGGTCACGCTCGTGGCGCCGCCCACGCTCCTGCCCGTGGGCGTGGAGTCCTGGCCGTGCCGCACGTCCTACGACCTCGACGGCACGCTCGCCGAGACGCAGCCCGACGCCGTGATGATGCTGCGCGTCCAGCGCGAGCGGATGTCGGGCGGCGCGGGAGCGTTCTTCCCCAGCGCGCTCGAGTACACGCGGCGCTACGGGCTCGACGCCCGCCGGCTCGCGATGCTCCCGGCGCACGCGATCGTCATGCACCCGGGGCCCATGAACCGCGGCCTGGAGATCTCCGCGGACGCCGCGGACTCCGAGCGCGCCGTGATCGTCGAGCAGGTCGCCAACGGCGTCGCCGTGCGGATGGCCGCGCTCTACCTGCTGCTCGCCGGCAACACCTCGATGGAAGGGAACGCCCTGTGACGACCCGAGGCACCACCACCTACGTGCTGCGCGGTGTCCGCCCGCTGGGCGGCGACGCGGCCGACGTCGTGATCGCCGACGGCGTGGTCGCGCAGCTCACGGACCCGGGTACCGCGCAGGTCGACGGCGCGCGAGACGGCGACGTCGTCGAGATCGCGGCCGACGGCCACGTGCTGCTACCGGGCCTCGTGGACCTGCACACGCACCTGCGCGAGCCGGGCCGCGAGGACGCCGAGACGGTGTTCTCGGGCACCCGCGCCGCCGCGGCCGGAGGGTTCACCGCGGTGCACGCCATGGCCAACACCTCGCCCGTGGCCGACACCGCGGGCGTGGTCGAGCAGGTCTGGCGGCTGGGGCAGGAGGCCGGCTGGGTCGACGTCCATCCCGTGGGCGCGGTCACGGTCGGGCTCGCGGGGGAGCGCCTCGCCGAGCTCGGCGCCATGGCCGAGTCCAAGGCGGGCGTGCGGGTGTTCTCCGACGACGGCAAGTGCGTGTCGGACCCGATCCTCATGCGGCGCGCGCTCGAGTACGTCAAGGCGTTCGACGGGGTGGTCGCCCAGCACGCCCAGGAGCCGCGGCTGACCGAGGGTGCCCAGATGAACGAGGGCATCGTCTCCGCGGAGATCGGCCTGACGGGCTGGCCGGCGGTCGCCGAGGAGGCGATCATCGCCCGGGACGTGCTGCTCGCCGAGCACGTCGGCTCGCGCCTGCACGTGTGCCACCTGTCGACCGCCGGCTCGGTCGAGATCGTGCGGTGGGCCAAGGCGCGCGGCATCGACGTGACCGCGGAGGTGACCCCGCACCACCTGGTCCTGACCGACGACCTCGCCCGTGGCTACGACCCGCTGTTCAAGGTCAACCCCCCGCTGCGCACGGCCGCCGACGTCGAGGCGGTGCGTGAGGGGCTCGCCGACGGCACGATCGACATCGTCGCGACCGACCACGCGCCGCACACGCGCGAGGACAAGGACTGCGAGTGGGCCGCGGCCGCGTTCGGCATGACCGGCCTCGAGACGGCGCTGAGCGTCGTGCAGCAGACCATGGTCGACACGGGCCGCATGCGCTGGGCCGACGTCGCCCGGGTGCTGTCGGCCAACCCCGCGCGCATCGGGCGGATCTCGGCCACCCAGGGCCGTCCCGTCGCGGTGGGGGAGCCCGCCAACCTCACGCTCGTCGACCCTGGTGCCACGCGCGTCGTCGACGCGTCGGCCCAGGTCACCTCGAGCCGCAACACGCCGTTCGGCGGCATGACGCTGACCGGGCGCGTCGTCGCGACGTTCCTGCGGGGCCGGGCGACCGTGCTCGACGGCGAACCGGTGCCCGCGGGCTCCGTCGGCGCCGGTGCCGGGGTCGGCGACGCAGCGATGGCCGGAGGCGCCCGATGAACCTGCCGCTGCCCGTCGCCGTCGGGATCTGGGTCGTCATCGGCCTGCTGCTGCTCGTGCTCGTGCTGACCGGACGGCGGCGCCTGGCGCGTCGCACACGTGCTCTGGTCCCGGCGCCGCCCGCCCCGCCCGCGGACCCGGCGGACCTGGGCGCGCTGCGCCTCGGCCCGCTGCCGGCGATCTACGTCTCGAGCACGCTCGCGGGCGACTGGCTCGCCCGCATCGGCGCCTACGGCCTCGGGGACCGCTCGCAGGCCGACGTGTCGGTCTACGACGCCGGCGTGCTGGTCGTCCGTACGGGCGCGCCCACGGTCTTCATCCCGAGGACGGCACTGCACGACGCCGGCCTCGCGCCCGGCATGGCCGGCAAGTACGTCGGCGCGGACGGGATCGTCGTCGTGTCGTGGCACGTGCCGTCCGACGGCAGTGCCGACGCCGCCGACCTCGACACGGGCCTGCGCACCCGGTACGCGACCGACCGCGCGCGCATCGTCGACGCGGTGCGTCATCTCAAGACGAACGCCTCGCTCGACGAGCCCGACGCCACCATTCCCCAGGAGTCGCAGGAGGACTCGCAGTGACGCTCGACGTGACACCCGAACCGACCCCCGGAACGACCTCCGGAACGACCTCCGGACCGACCTCCGGACCGACCTCCGGACCGACCTCCGGACCGACCTCCGGACCGACCTCCATGGCCGGCCTTCCCACCGGCCCGACCGCGCGCACCGAGCCCGCGATCCTGGTGCTCGAGGACGGCACGGTCGTGCGCGGCCGCGCCTACGGCGCCCGCGGCACCACGTTCGGCGAGATCGTGTTCTCGACCGGCATGACGGGGTACCAGGAGACGCTGACCGACCCCTCCTACCACCGCCAGATCGTCGTCATGACCGCGCCCCACGTGGGCAACACGGGCATCAACGACGAGGACCCCGAGTCGGGCCGCATCTGGGTCAGCGGCTACGTCGTGCGCGACCCCGCGCGCCGCGTGTCGTCGTGGCGCGCGGACCGCTCGCTCGACGCCGAGCTGGCGTCGCAGGGCGTCGTCGGCATCTCCGACGTCGACACCCGGTTCCTGACCCGGCACCTGCGCGAGCTCGGCGTCATGCGCGCGGGCATCTTCTCGGGCGAGGACCTGGTCCACGAGGGCATCGAGCGGCCCGTGGCCGCCCTGGTCGCGCAGGTCCGAGACACCCCGCTCATGGCGGGCGCCGACCTGGCGCGCGAGGTGACCACGAGCGAGGCGTACGTCGTCGAGCCGTCGGGCGAGTTCGCCGGCCGTGAGCCGGTCGCGACCGTCGTCGCGGTCGACCTCGGCATCAAGTCCATGACGCCGGCCCGGCTCGCCGAGCGCGGCGTGCGGGTCCACGTGGTGCCGCAGTCGGCGACGGTCGACGACGTCGCCGCGCTCCTGCCCGACGACGCGCCCGGCGGCGTGTTCTTCTCCAACGGCCCGGGCGACCCGTCCGCCGCGACGCACGAGGTCGAGCTGCTCCGTGGCGTGCTCGACCGCGGCATCCCGTTCTTCGGCATCTGCTTCGGCAACCAGCTCCTCGGCCGCGCCCTCGGCTACGGCACGTACAAGCTCGGCTACGGTCACCGCGGCATCAACCAGCCCGTGCTCGACCGCACCACGGGCAAGGTCGAGGTCACGGCGCACAACCACGGCTTCGCGGTCGACGCGCCCACGGACGCCGTCTCGCAGGCACCTCACGACGATCGTTACGGGCGGGTGATCGTCTCGCACGTGGGCCTCAACGACCGCGTGGTCGAGGGCCTGACGTGCCTCGACGTACCCGCGTTCTCGGTCCAGTACCACCCCGAGGCGGCCGCCGGGCCGCACGACTCCGCCTACCTCTTCGACCGGTTCGTCGAGCTCATGACCACGCGCCGTCCGGTGACGGTCCCGGACGGGGCCCTGGCGGGCCTCGCGAGCACGACCGGCACGACCGGCACTGCACGTACCGCAAGCACTGCCGACGCGGCCGCCACGAAGGAGAACTGATGCCTCGCCGTACCGACATCTCGTCAGTCCTGGTCATCGGGTCCGGCCCGATCGTCATCGGCCAGGCCTGCGAGTTCGACTACTCCGGCACGCAGGCCTGCCGCGTGCTCAAGGAGGAGGGCCTGCGCGTGGTCCTGGTCAACTCCAACCCGGCCACGATCATGACCGACCCCGAGTTCGCCGACGCGACCTACGTCGAGCCGATCACGACCGACGTCCTCACCTCGATCATCGCCAAGGAGCGCCCCGACGCGCTGCTGCCGACGCTCGGCGGCCAGACGGCGCTCAACGCGGCGATCGCGCTGCACGAGGCGGGCGTGCTCGACGAGTACGGCGTCGAGCTCATCGGGGCGAACATCCCCGCGATCCAGAAGGGCGAGGACCGCGAGCAGTTCAAGCAGGTCGTCGCGGTGTGCGGCGGCGAGTCCGCCCGGTCGCACATCGTGCACACGGTCGACGACGCCCTCGCGGCCGCCGAGGACCTGGGCTACCCCATGGTCGTGCGCCCGTCCTTCACGATGGGCGGCCTGGGCTCGGGCCTCGCCTACGACGAGGCCGACCTGCGCCGCATCGTGGGCCAGGGCCTGCACTACTCGCCGACCACGGAGGTGCTCCTCGAGGAGTCGATCCTCGGCTGGAAGGAGTACGAGCTCGAGCTCATGCGCGACAACAACGACAACGTCGTCGTCGTGTGCTCGATCGAGAACGTCGACCCCGTCGGCGTCCACACGGGCGACTCGGTCACGGTCGCGCCGGCCCTGACCCTCACCGACCGCGAGTACCAGCGCCTGCGGGACATCGGCATCGCCGTCATCCGCGAGGTCGGCGTCGACACCGGTGGGTGCAACATCCAGTTCGCCGTGCACCCCGACACCGGGCGCATCATCGTCATCGAGATGAACCCGCGCGTGTCGCGCTCGTCGGCCCTCGCGTCCAAGGCGACCGGCTTCCCGATCGCCAAGATCGCCGCCAAGCTCGCCGTCGGCTACACGCTCGACGAGATCCCGAACGACATCACGCAGGTCACCCCGGCGAGCTTCGAGCCCACGCTCGACTACGTCGTCGTCAAGGTGCCCCGGTTCGCGTTCGAGAAGTTCCCGGCCGCCGACCCGACGCTCACCACGACCATGAAGTCGGTCGGGGAGGCCATGGCGCTCGGCCGCAACTTCACCGAGGCCCTCGGCAAGGCGCTGCGCTCGATCGACAAGGGCGGCGTGACCTTCCACTGGGACGGCACCCCGCCCGCGGGCGAGGACCTCGCGTCGCTGCTCAAGGAGATCGAGCGGCCCACCGAGCACCGGCTCGTCGGCGTCCAGCAGGCCCTGCGGGCCGGCGCGACGATCGAGGAGGTCTACGAGGCGACCAAGATCGACCCCTGGTTCCTCGACCAGATCCAGCTCGTCAACGAGGTCGCGGCCGGGGTTGCCGCGAGCCCCACGCTCACCGAGGACGTGCTGCGCGACGCCAAGCGGCACGGCCTGTCCGACGCGCAGGTCGCCCGCCTGCGGGGCATGGGACCGGGCGGCGAGGCCAGCGTGCGCGAGATCCGCCACGCCCTGGGCGTGCGCCCCGTCTACAAGACGGTCGACACGTGCGCCGCCGAGTTCGCCGCGCGCACGCCGTACCACTACTCGGCCTACGACGCCGAGACCGAGGTCGCCCCGCGCGACCGCGAGGCCGTCATCATCCTCGGCTCCGGGCCCAACCGCATCGGCCAGGGCATCGAGTTCGACTACTCGTGCGTGCACGCCGCGCTGACCCTGCGCGAGCGCTACGAGACCGTGATGATCAACTGCAACCCCGAGACGGTCTCGACCGACTACGACACCTCGGACCGGCTCTACTTCGAGCCGCTCACCTTCGAGGACGTGCTCGAGGTCTACCACGCCGAGCTGGCCGCCGGCCCGGTCAAGGGCATCATCGTCCAGCTCGGCGGCCAGACGCCGCTGTCGCTCGCCCAGCGCCTCGCGGACGCCGGGCTGCCCGTCCTCGGCACCAGCCCCGAGGCCATCGACGCGGCCGAGGACAGGGGCCTGTTCGGCCAGGTCCTGCTCGACGCCGGCCTGCCGGCCCCGGCGTTCGGCACCGCGCGCTCGCTGAGCCAGGCGGTCGACGTCGCCGAGGGCATCGGCTACCCGGTGCTCGTGCGCCCGTCGTACGTGCTCGGCGGCCGGGGCATGGAGATCGTCTACTCCGCCGAGCAGCTCACCGGGTACGTCGAGCGCGCGCTCGCCGACGCGGCGGCCGCAGCGGCGTCGGCAGGGACCCCGGGCACGCTGCCGGCACCCCTGCTGATCGACCGCTTCCTCGACGACGCGCTCGAGATCGACGTCGACGCGCTGTACGACGGCACCGAGCTGTTCCTCGGCGGCGTCATGGAGCACATCGAGGAGGCCGGGATCCACTCGGGCGACTCGGCGTGCGTGCTGCCGCCCGTGTCGCTGAGCGAGCAGGAGATCGAGCGCATCCGCCGCTCGACCGAGGCGATCGCCCGCGGCGTCGGCGTGCGCGGCCTGCTGAACGTCCAGTACGCGCTGGTCTCGGACGTCCTGTACGTGCTGGAGGCCAACCCCCGCGCGTCGCGCACGGTGCCGTTCGTGTCCAAGGCGACGGGCACCTCGCTGGCCAAGGCCGCGGCCCGCGTCATGGTGGGCGAGTCGATCGCGGAGCTGCGTGCCGAGGGCGTCCTGCCGTCGTCCGGCGACGGCGGCACGCTCGACCTGGACGCCCCGCTCGCGGTCAAGGAGGCCGTGCTGCCGTTCAAGCGGTTCCGCACCGCCCAGGGCAACGTCGTCGACACCGTGCTGGGCCCGGAGATGCGCTCCACGGGCGAGGTCATGGGCTTCGACAAGGACTTCCCGCACGCGTTCGCCAAGTCGCAGGCGGCCGCGTTCGGCGGGCTGCCGACGTCGGGCACGGTGTTCGTGTCGGTCGCGGACCGCGACAAGCGGTCGATCGTGTTCCCGGTCAAGCGCCTCGCCGAGCTCGGGTTCGAGGTGCTCGCGACCTCGGGCACGGGGCAGGTGCTGCGGCGCAACGGCATCGCCTCGACGGTGGTGCGCAAGTTCTCCCAGGGCCGCGGACCGGCGGGCGAGCCGACGATCGTCGACCTCATCACCGACGGCCGGGTCGACCTGGTGGTCAACTCGCCGTCCGGGCAGGGAGCACGTGCCGACGGGTACGAGATCCGCGCCGCGACGACCGCCGCCGACAAGCCGATCGTGACGACGGTCGACCAGCTCGCCGCCGCCGTCCAGGGCATCGAGGCGATCCTGTCGGGCCCGTTCGAGGTCGCGAGCCTGCAGGAGCACACCGCCGCGACCCACGCGCGGCTCGCCCTCGCCGCGGAGGTCGCCGGTGACTGAGCACACCGGGCCTGCGGCCGCCGTCGAGCGGGTGCCGTTCGGGGCGCGGCTCGCGGCAGCGATGGACGACCACGGCCCGCTGTGCGTCGGCATCGACCCGCACGCCTCGCTGCTCGCGTCGTGGGGCCTGCCCGACGACGCGAGCGGCACGCGCGACTTCGGTCTGCGCGTGGTCGAGGCGCTCGGTGGCCGGGTGGCCGCCCTCAAGCCGCAGGCGGCCTTCTTCGAACGCCACGGCTCCGCGGGTCTCGCGGCGCTCGAGGACGTGGTCGCCGCCGCCCGGGCAGCGGGCACGCTGACGATCGTCGACGCCAAGCGCGGCGACATCGGCTCGACCATGGACGGGTACGCCGACGCGTTCCTCGACGACGCCTCGCCGCTCGCCGGCGACGCCGTGACGCTGTCGCCGTACCTCGGCTTCGGCTCGCTGCGGCCGGCGTTCGAGCGCGCGAGCGCGACCGGGCGCGGCATCTTCGTGCTGTGCCTGACGTCGAACAAGGAGGGTGCCGAGGTGCAGCACGCGCGGACGCCCGACGGCCTCTCGATCGCGGCGAGCGTCGCCGCCCAGGCGGCCGTGCTCAACGCGGGAGCGAGCCCTCTGGGGTCGGTCGGTCTCGTCGTCGGTGCGACCGTCGGCGACGCGGCACGCGAGACCGGGACCGACCTCGCGGCCGTCAACGGGCCGCTCCTCGCGCCCGGTGTCGGGGCGCAGGGTGCGGGCGCTGCCGAGCTCACGGCGACGTTCGGCGCGGCGCGCCGGAACGTGCTCGCGTCGTCGTCGCGCGCGGTCCTCGCAGCGGGTCCGGACGCGGCGGCGTTGCGCACCGCGGCCGCCGCGGCCGCCGACGAGGCCCGCACCGCCCTGCGCTCCTGAGGTTCGCTCGCTCCTGGTGCGGTTCCAGCGCCGGGAGAGGCCGGGCTGGCGCTAGCGTGTGCCGACATGTCGACCTTCTCGACCGCCACCGAACGCGACGCCCTGCGCAGCACGCTCGACTGGTTGCGGGACGCGCTGATGCGCAAGGTCGACGGCGTGTCCGACGTCGACGCCCGCACCACTCCGACGGCGAGCTCGCTGTCGCTGCTGAGCCTGCTCAAGCACGCGGCCGTGTGGGAGCGCAGGTGGTTCCAGATCGTCTTTGCCGGGACGGACGTACGGGACGAGTGGCCGCACGTGCCCGACTCCGAGGACGCCACGTTCCACCTCGACGACCAGGACACCGTCGCGAGCGTCCTGGCCCTCTACCGTGCGCAGATCGCCGTGTCCCGGCGGATCCTGGCCGACGGCGACCTCGACGCCCCGTGTGCACGGGTGGACCTGGTGGACAAGAACCTGCGCGGCGTCGCGATGCACATGATCCAGGAGACGGCGCGGCACGCGGGCCACGCCGACATCATCCGTGAGTCCCTCGACGGCAGCCGCGGAGTCTGAGCCGACCGAGGCGGCGGGAACCATCCGGGCCGTCCACGACGTTGAACGGCGTGATGGACGGTGATACCTGGACCAGCATCGCGCTGGTCTTCCTCTTCGTGCTTGTCGGCGGTGTCTTCGCGGGCACCGAGTTCGCTCTCGTGTCGCTGCGGGAGTCGCAGATCGACACGCTCGCCGAGCGAGGCCCGCGCGGTCGCCGTGTGGCGCGCGTGGCACGCGACCCCAACCGGTTCCTCGCGGCGGTCCAGGTCGGCGTCACGGTCGCGGGCTTCCTCTCGGCGGCCTACGGCGCGTCGACGCTCGCTCCCGACTTCGCCCCGCTCCTCGTGCGCCTCGGGCTCCCGGAGGGCGTCGCGAGATCGGCGGCCCTGGTCCTGCTGACCCTCGCGATCGCGTACCTGTCGCTCGTCTTCGGCGAGCTCGTGCCCAAGCGCATCGCGCTGCAGCGCTCCGCCCAGGTGGCGCTCGCGGTGGCGCCCACGCTCGACCGTTTCGCCTCGCTCGTGCGCCCGGTCATCTGGCTGCTGTCGCGCTCGACCGACGCGGTCGTCCGGCTGCTCGGCGGTGACCCGCGAGCGCGCTCGGAGGAGCTGACGCAGGAGGAGCTGCGCTCCATGATCACGACCCACGAGGGCATGGCCGACGACGAGCGCCGCATCCTCGCCGACGTGCTGGGCGCGGCCGACCGGACCGTCGCCGAGGCCATGCGCCCGCGCGGCGAGGTCGCCTTCCTGCCGGCCTCGCTCACGCTGGCCGAGGCGGCCGAGCAGGTGCGGACGCTGCCGTACTCGCGCTACCCCGTGACGGGCGAGGACTTCGACGACGTCGTCGGCTTCGTGCACGTCCGCGACGTGCTCCAGGCGCCGCTGGGCCGGGACCCGGCCGAGGTGGGCCTGCTCGAGGTCGTGCGCCCCATCCTGGAGCTGCCTGCGACCAACCGGGCGATCGAGTCGATGTCGCTCATGCGCCGCGCCGGCACCCACCTGGCCATCGTGGTCGACGAGTACGGCGGGACCGACGGGATCGTCTCGCTCGAGGACCTGGTCGAGGAGCTCGTGGGCGACATCCGCGACGAGTACGACCGGCCCGCCGTGGTGCACGCCGCGGGGGTGTTCGACGGCGGGCTGACGATCGAGGAGTTCGCCCGCGACTCCGGCGTGCAGCTCGAGGACGGCCCGTACGAGACTGTCGCCGGGTATGTGCTGGCGCGCCTGGGGCGGCTGGCCGAGGTCGGGGACGTCGTCGAGCTCGACGACGGTCGCAGGCTGTCGGTGGTCGACGTCGCGGACCGCCGGATCCGCACCGTGCGGCTGGGCGCGAGCGAGCCCGGCACGAGCGAGGCTGCTACGAGCGAGCCCGGCACGAGCGAGCCCGGTACGAGCGACTGACGAGCGCGGTCAGCCGGGCGTGCGCCAGACCGAGACGTGCGCGGTGCTCTCGGCGGTGAAGGGTGACCGGTCCCAGCCGCCCCAGCGCTCGACCAGGCGCATCCCGGCGATGCGCGCCATGAGGTCGAGCTCGGCGGGCCACACGTAGCGGAACGGCGGCGAGCGGAACCGCCCACGGCCGTCGGGGGTGACCCGCACGTGGTTGGACGTGAACCGCTGCGTCACGACGTCGAGACGGTCGAACCCCACATAGCCGCCACCGGCGCCGTCGGGCTCGACGGCGAACGGGACGGTGTCCTGGCCGGGCGGCATCCGGCGCAGGGGCGGCACCCCGACCTCGACGACGAACAGGCCGCCGGGCCGCAGGTGCGCGGCGGCGTTGACGAAGCAGCCCACCTGGCCGTCCTGCGTCGTGACGTTGCCGATCGTGTTGAACACCAGATAGGCCAGCGAGAACTCGCCGGGAACCCGGGTCGTCGTCATGTCGCCGAGGGTCACGGTCACGCGCTCCGAGCCGGGCTTGCCCGCGATGCGTGCGGCCATGGCACCCGACAGCTCGATGCCGTGGACGGGGATGCCGCGCCGTGCCAGGGGGCACGCGATCCGGCCGGTCCCGACGGCGAGCTCGAGGGCGGGTCCGTCGCCGGCCAGGTCGGCGAGCACGTCGACCGTGCGAGCGATCGCCGCGGGGGAGAAGTGCTCCCCGGAGTCGCCGTCGTAGCCGGCAGCGACGCTCTCGGGGAAATGGCCGTCGGCAGGGTCGTCGGCAAGGTCGTCGGCGACGCGGTCGGCGTTCGCTCCACGGGGCGGGTTCACATCGAGCGACGCTAGCGGCGGCGCACCTCACCTCGCGAGGGTATTCACGCCGCTCAGAGCGCCGTCGTGCCCGGGATGCGGCATTCCGGCGTGTCCGCACCACTACGTACCGTGGGTGTGGCGTCACACTGGCCCCTTGCGATTGCCGGTCCCCCAGGCCATGGCTACTTTCGAGTGAGCAGTTCGCACTCTTCTATCGGCGCGACACGAGTAGGTGACTTGCGTGGCCCTTCCTCCTCTCACCCCGGAACAACGTGCTGCAGCGCTAGAGAAGGCTGCCGAGGCGCGTCGTGTGCGCGCTGAGATCAAGAACCGGTTGAAGTACTCCCAGGGCTCGCTCAAGGATGTGATCGAGCAGGGGCAGAAGGACGACGTCGTGGGCAAGCTCAAGGTCGTCTCGCTGCTGGAGTCGCTCCCCGGTGTCGGTAAGGTGAAGGCCCGGGCGATCATGGAAGAGATCGGGATCGCCGAGACTCGCCGGGTCCGCGGCCTCGGGCCGCACCAGTCCCACGCGCTCATCGAGAGGTTTGGCTGACATTTCCGCACCACCCGCCGGCTCCCCGGCATCGCAGGGCTCCGGGCACCAGGACGCCACGAACGACTCGCCCGCCCGCCTGACCGTCCTGGCCGGGCCGACCGCCGTCGGCAAGGGCACGGTCTCGGCAGACGTGCGCGCACGCTATCCGCAGGTCTGGTTGTCGGTGTCCGCGACGACGCGGCCCGCACGCCCGGGCGAGGTGCACGGCGTGCACTACCTGTTCGTGTCGACCGAGGAGTTCGACCGCATGGTCGCGGCCGGCGAGATGCTCGAGTGGGCGGTCGTGCACGGCCGTCACCGGTACGGCACGCCGCGCGGGCCGGTCGACGAGCACCTCGCGGCCGGGGTGCCGACGCTGCTCGAGATCGACCTCCAGGGCGCCCGCCAGGTGCGCGAGTCGATGCCGGACGCGCAGTTCGTCTTCCTCGCCCCGCCGTCGTTCGACGAGCTCGTCCGGCGTCTGGTCGGCCGCGGCACCGAGGACGCCGAGGAACGCGCCCGGCGTCTCGAGACGGCGCGGGTCGAGCTCGCGTGCGAGCCGGAGTTCGACGTGACGATCGTCAACGACGACGTCACGCACGCGACGGACGAGCTGGCCAGGATCATGGGAGTGACCGAGGCGGCGGGCCGCGTGGCCGGTTGACGGCCACCGGCAGGTAGACTGGGTTGCCGAATCCCGAACGCTAACCCGAACGTTGATGTGAACGCTGCCGAACCCGGACGCGCGCGTCATCTCGCGTGACCGTCCGCGCGACGGCCGCGACCTCACACCCCCACCACGACCCCACTGGAGCGTGACCCATGGCCGGAACCGCGGCTCAGCCCATCGGCATCACCGACCCGCCCATCGACGAGCTGCTCGAGCGTACGGACTCCAAGTACGGGCTGGTCCTGTACGCGGCCATGCGCGCGCGTCAGATCAACGCCTACTACTCGCAGCTCAACGAGGGCCTGCTCGAGAACGTGGGCCCGCTGGTCGAGACCCGCAACCAGGAGAAGCCCCTGTCGATCGCGATGCGCGAGATCAACCAGGGCCTCCTGACCATCACGCCGACGGACGACGGCGAAGGCGCCGACGAGCCGGCGCGCTGAGCCCCACGTCGCGCGCATGAGGATCCTGCTGGGCGTCAGCGGGGGGATCGCCGCGTACAAGGCGGTGCTCCTTCTGCGCCTGCTGCGTGAGCAGGGCCATGCCGTCCGGGTCATCCCGACAGCGTCGGCCCTGCGGTTCGTCGGTGCCCCGACGTTCGAGGCGCTGTCCGGCGAGCCCGTGACGAGCGAGGTGTTCGACGACGTCGAGCACGTCCCGCACGTGGCGCTCGGTCAGGGCGCGGACCTCGTGATCGTCGCGCCGGCCACGGCCGACCTGCTGGCCCGTGCGGCCGGCGGGCGCGCGGACGACCTGCTGACGTCCGCACTGCTCACCGCGCACTGCCCGGTCGTGATGGCCCCGGCCATGCACACCGAGATGTGGGAGCACCCCGCGACCCGAGCCAACGTCGCGACGCTGCGCGAGCGCGGCGTCGTCATCATCGACCCGGCGAGCGGACGCCTGACGGGGACCGACACCGGGCCGGGCCGCCTGCCCGAGCCGGAGGACATCGCGCGCGTCGCCCTGGGCGTCGTGAACGCGGCCGGTGCGATGCCCGGCGCCCCGGATCTCGCCGGACGCCGCGTCGTGGTCTCGGCCGGGGGCACGCGCGAGCCCATCGACCCCGTGCGGTTCATCGGCAACCGATCGAGCGGTCGCCAGGGGGTCGCGCTCGCCCAGGCCGCGCTCGACCGCGGTGCCCACGTCACCCTGGTCGCCGCCAACCTTCCCGCCGACGCGACGGACGGCGTCCGGCGGTCCGGCGCCGCGGTGGTCGACGTCGAGACGACCGGTGACCTCCGGGACGCGGTCCGTGCCGCGGCCCTGGACGCCGACGTGGTGGTCATGGCTGCCGCCGTGGCGGACTTCCGCCCTGCGCGCGTGCCCGACGCCAAGATCAAGAAGGTCCCGGGGGCGGCGCCCGAGCCGATCGCTCTGGTGGAGAACCCGGACGTCCTGGCCGAGCTCGCGCGCGACCGGCTCCGGGACGGCCAGGTCGTGGTGGGCTTCGCGGCCGAGACGGGGGACGCCGAGGCGTCCGTCGTCGAGCACGGCCGGGCCAAGGCCCGGCGCAAGGGTGCCGACCTGCTCGCGATCAACGCGGTCGGGGCGGGTCTCGGGTTCGGCGTCGCGACCAACGACGTGACGATCGTGGACGCCTCGGGCGATCCCGTCGCCACGGCCCAGGGCACCAAGCGCGAGGTCGCGGACGCCCTGTGGGACGCGGTGACGAAGCTGCTGCCCGGCATCTGAGACAGGCCCAGATCCTGAGACCATTTTTGGCCCGAAGGACTGGCGTACGGTTCGGCGAGCCTTAGGCTGTCCGGCATGACCAACGCGCTGCGCCTGTTCACGTCTGAGTCCGTGACCGAAGGTCACCCGGACAAGGTCTGCGACCAGATCTCGGATGCCATCCTCGACGCCTTGCTCGCACAGGACCCGCGCTCGCGCGTCGCGGTCGAGACCATGGTGACGACCGGCCTGGTGCACGTGGCGGGCGAGGTCACGACCGACGCATACGTCGAGATCCCCCAGCTCGTGCGCGAGGTCGTGCGCGGCATCGGCTACACGTCGTCGGCAATCGGGTTCGACGGCGACTCGTGCGGCGTCTCGGTCTCGATCGGCCAGCAGTCGCCCGACATCGCCCAGGGCGTCGACAAGAGCCTCGAGGAGCGCGACGACGCGAGCGGCCCGAGCGTGTCGCACGACCCGCTCGACGCCCAGGGCGCCGGCGACCAGGGCCTGATGTTCGGCTACGCCTCCGACGAGACGCCGTCCTTGATGCCGCTGCCCATCTGGCTCGCGCACCGGCTCGCCGAGCGCCTCGCCGAGGTCCGCAAGTCGGGCGAGGTCACCGGCCTGCGCCCCGACGGCAAGACGCAGGTCACGATCGGCTACGAGGGCGACCGTCCGGTGCGCCTCGACACGGTCGTCCTGTCCACCCAGCACGACGTCGACGTCGTCCAGGAGAAGCTGCAGCGCGAGATCGCCGACCACGTGATCGCGCCCGTCGTCGCGAACATCGGCCTGGACGCCACGGAGCTGCGCATGCTCGTCAACCCCACCGGCAAGTTCGTGGTCGGGGGTCCGCAGGGCGACGCGGGCCTGACGGGACGCAAGATCATCGTCGACACCTACGGCGGCATGGCTCGCCACGGCGGTGGCGCGTTCTCGGGCAAGGACCCGTCGAAGGTCGACCGGTCCGCCGCCTACGCGATGCGCTGGGTCGCCAAGAACGTCGTCGCCGCGGGGCTCGCGAGCCGGTGCGAGGTGCAGGTCGCCTACGCGATCGGCAAGGCGCACCCCGTGGGCCTGTACGTCGAGACGTTCGGCACCGAGACCGTGCCGGTCGAGCGCATCACGGCCGCGATCGACGAGGTCTTCGACCTGCGGCCCGCGGCCATCATCCGCGACCTGGACCTGCTGCGCCCGATCTACTCGCGGACGTCGACCTACGGCCACTTCGGGCGCGAGCTCCCGCAGTTCACCTGGGAGCGCACCGACCGCGTCAGCGACCTCCAGTCCGCGGTCTGAGCACCCGGGCCCGCGGGCCGGGCATGTCCGCGGGGCGTGGTGTGATGTCCTCGTGAGCGACGCCCCCGGCCCCGAGCAGCCCACGCTGCTCGGGCTCGATGACGTCGGGGCGGCGCCGACCGCCAAGCGCACCCGCCGGTCGGCGGGGCCGCAGCCGATCGCCGAGGAGCGGCCGGTCGCCCGCGTCGTCCTCGACCTGCAGCCCGCGCACCTCGACCGGGAGTACGACTACCTCGTCCCGGCGGCGATGTCCGACGACGTCGTGCCCGGCGTGCGCGTCCGGGCACGGTTCGGCCCGCAGGAGGTCGACGGCTACGTCGTCGAGCGTGCGGACACGTCCGACCACGACGGGCGCCTCGTGCCGCTGCGCCGCCTCGTCTCGCCCGACCCCGTGCTGGCACCCGAGGTGCTGCGGCTCGCGCGGCGCGTCGCGCAGCGGTACGCGGGCACGCTCGCCGACGTCCTGCGCCTCGCCGTGCCGCCACGCCATGCCCGGGTGGAGAAGGAAGTCCTCGCCGCGCTCGCGACGGTCGACACCGACACGCCGGCCGACGGCCCGGGTGACGGTCCGGCCCTCGAGCCCGACCCGGGACCTACGACGCCCGACCCGTGGTCCCCGTACCGCGGCGGCGAGGCGTTCCTGCGCCACCTGCTGGCGGGGCAGGCACCACGGGCCGTCTGGACGCCGCTGCCCGGCCTCGCGCCGGCACCCGACGGCACGGCACCGCACCCGCCGCACTGGGCCGATGCGATCGCCGTCGCAGCCCGCGCAGCGCACGCGGGCGGGCGCCGCACGCTCGTCGTCGTGCCCGACGCCCGCGACGTCGACCGGGTCTGCGCGGCGCTCGTGGCGGCCGGCGTCGACGACCATCTGCGCCTGCTCGCCGACGACGGCCCCGCGCCCCGCTACCGCGCGTTCCTGCGAGCCCGCCACGGTCTCGCGAGCGTCGTCGTGGGCACGCGGGCGGCGATGTTCGCGCCCGTGCCCGACCTGGGCCTGATCGTGCTGTGGGGCGACGGCGAGGACACGCTCGCCGAGCCGCACGCCCCGTACCCGCACGCACGCGAGGTCCTCGCCCTGCGCAGCGAGCTCGAGGGCGCTGCCTACCTGCTCGGCTCGCCCGGCCGTACGGTCCAGGCGCAGCACCTGCTCGCGACCGGGTGGGCGCGCGAGCTCGCGGCACCCCGCGACGTCGTGCGCGCGCGGGCGCCACGCGTGCGCGCACTGACGTCGGTCGAGCTCGCGTCCGAGGGCCCGGGCGCGGCCGCCCGGCTGCCCACCGCGGCGTGGCGGGCGGCGCGCGCCGCACTCGACGACGGCCCCGTGCTGGTCCAGGTGCCGCGCACCGGATACCTGCCCGTGGTCGCGTGCGCCCGCTGCCGCGCACCCGCGCACTGCAGCACGTGCCACGGCCCGCTCGCGCTGCCCGGCACGTCCTCGGCGCCGCAGTGCACCTGGTGCGGGCGCCTGCAGGGCGGCTGGCGCTGCGAGGAGTGCGGTGGGGGGAACCTGCGCGCCGTCCGTGTCGGGTCCGACCGCACGGCCGAGGAGCTCGGCCGCGCGTTCCCGGGCGTCCCGGTACGGCTGTCGACGTCGAGCGCGCCGGGCGGGATCCTGGACCAGGTCGACGCCCGTCCGGCGCTCGTCGTCGCCACGCCCGGGGCCGAGCCGGTGGCCGACGCCGGCTACGTCGTCGCGCTGCTGCTCGACGCCGCGGTCGCGACGTCGGGAACCCGGCTGGCCACCGCGACCGACGCGCTGCACCGGTGGCTCGCCGCGGCGCACCTGGTGCGCCCGGCGACCGCGGGCGGGCAGGTGCTGCTCGTGGGGGACGCGGCTCCTGCGCCCACGGGAGCGCTCGTGCGCTTCGACCCCGCCGGGCTCGCCGACCGCGAGCTCGCCGAGCGCCGCGAGCTCTCCCTGCCGCCGACCGTGCGGGTCGCGGCCGTCACGGGCGACCGGACGGCCGTGGACGCCCTGGTGAGCCGTGTCGCGCTCGCGGGTCCGGACACCCTGCTCGGCCCGGTCGACGTCCCCGCGTCGCCCACAGACCGCCGCAGGACGACCAGGACGACGACATCGACGCTCGACGCCCCCGTGCGCGCCCTGGTGCGCGTCCCGCTCGCCCAGGGCGGCGAGCTGGCCCGCCAGCTCCAGGCGTCGCTCGCCGTGCGCTCGGCCCGCCGGGAGGGCGGTAGCGTTCGAGTCCAGCTCGATCCCGAGGAGATGCTCTGAGGCATGGCCACCCCCAGCTCCCGCCCCGACCCTGCCGACCCTGCCGACGTTGACGCGGGCCGGGCCGCCATCGACACGGTCGTCTACGACTTCGGCAACGTCCTGATCACCTGGGACCCGTACGGCGCGTTCGGCCCCGACCGTCGCGACGAGGTCGACCGGTGGATGGCCGAGCTCGACTTCCCGGCGTTCAACCATGTGCAGGACGCCGGACGTACCTGGGCCGAGGCGCGCGCCATGCTGATGGAGTCCCGGCCCCACCTGGTGCCGCTGGTCGACGAGTACGTGGCCAACTTCCCGGGCACGCTGCTGGGCCCCGTGCCCGGCTCCGAAGAGCTCGTGCGCGAGCTCAAAGGTCTCGGGCTGCGGCTGCTCGGGCTCACCAACTGGTCGGCCGACCTCATCCACCACGCCGAGCCGGTCGCGCCGGCCGTCGGGCTCATGGACGGCGTCGTCGTGTCCGGCCGGGTCGGGCTCGCGAAGCCCGACCCGCGCATCTTCGCCCGCCTCGTCGCGGACTTCGACGTCGACCCGTCCCGCGCGGTGTTCGTCGACGACAGCCCTGCCAACGTCGCCGCGGCCCGCAGCCTCGGGTTCCGCACCGTGCAGTTCGTCGACACGGCGTCGTTCCGCGTCGCGCTGCGCGAGCTCGGCGTGCCGGTCGAGGACGCGCCCGGTCGGTGAGCGGGGCGCGCACGCGCTCCGAGGGGTACCGGTCCGCCCGACTACGATCGTCCGGTGCGACTTCTGTTTGCCGGAACCCCCGAGCCGGCCGTCCCGTCCCTCCAGGCGCTGCTTGGCTCCCGCCACGACGTCGTCGCCGTCCTGACCCGGGCCGACGCCCCTGCGGGCCGCGGCCGACGGCTCGTGCCCAGCCCGGTGCGTGCCGCGGCCGAGGCCGCCGGCGTGCCGGTCATGACCGACGTCCCCCGTGGCGAGGCGTTCCTCGACGTGCTGCGCGGGCTCGACGTCGACGCCGCACCGGTCGTGGCGTATGGCCACCTCCTGCGCCCCGACGTGCTGGCCGTGCCGCGCCTCGGCTGGGTCAACCTGCACTTCTCGGTGCTGCCCGCATGGCGCGGTGCTGCCCCCGTCCAGCACGCCGTGATGGCCGGTGACGAGGTCACGGGCGCCACCACGTTCCTCCTCGACGAGGGCATGGACACCGGTCCCGTGCTCGGCACCACCACCGAGACCATCCGGCCCCGCGACACGGCCGGCGACCTGCTCGACCGCCTCTCGCGCAGCGGCGCGGACCTGCTCGTCGCGACGCTCGACGCCCTCGAGGACGGCACGCTGCGCCCGCAGCCGCAGGCCGCCGACGGCGTGACGATCGCGCCCAAGCTGACCACCGCCGACGCCCGCGTCGACTGGTCCACGCCCGCCCTCGCCGTCGACCGGCGCGTCCGCGGCTGCACGCCCGCTCCCGGCGCCTGGACCTCGCTGCCCGACAGCACCCGCCTGGGGCTCGGACCCGTCCGCCCTCGGCCCGACGTCGCCGACCTGGCACCCGGCCACGTCCTGGCCGGAAAGAAGGACGTCCTGGTCGGCACCGCGACCCACGCCGTCCAGCTCGGGGAGGTCCAGCCGCCGGGCAAGAGGCCCATGCCCGCCGCGGACTGGGCCCGCGGCGCACGTGGCCTGTTCGACGGCGGCCGCGACCTCGTCCTCGGAGCAGACCAGTGAGCGCCGACGGCGGACGCCGGAGCAACGACCGGAGTAATGACCGGGGCAACGACCGCAGAGACGCGCAAGGGCGGCAGCGGGGCGCTGCCCGCCACCGCGGCGAGGGCCACCGCACCGCGCAGGCGCCCGGGGAGCGGCGCCGCCACACCGACCCCGCCCGTACCGCCGCCTTCGACGTCCTGCGGCAGGTCGACGGCTCGGACGCCTACGCCAACCTCGCCCTACCGCCCCTGCTGCGCGAGCGGCACATCTCGGGCCGCGACGCCGCGTTCGCGACCGAGCTCGCCTACGGCACGCTGCGCCTGCGCGGCCGCTACGACGCGATCCTGACCCACTGCGTCAGCCGGCCCCTCGACCAGCTCGACGCCCCCGTCCTGGACGTCCTGCGCCTCGGGAGCCACCAGCTGCTCGGCATGCGGGTGCCCACGCACGCCGCCGTCTCCGAGACCGTCGCCCTCGCACGCGACCGCATCGGCGCCGGCCCCGCCCAGATGGTCAACGCCGTCCTGCGCGCCGTCTCCCGGACAAGCCTCGACGACTGGCTCGACCGGCTGCGGGCCGAGGCGCCCGACGCCCTCACGGGCCTCGCCGCAACCGGTTCCCACCCGCTCTGGATCACCCGTGCACTGCGCGAGGCGCTCGCGGGCAACGGTCGCTCGCCGGACGAGGTCGGCGCGCTGCTCGAGGCCGACAACACCGCGCCCCACGTGACGCTCGTCGCCCGGCCCGGGCTCGTGACCCCTGAGGCCCTCGCAGGCGGCCTGGACGACGCCTCCGGACCTTCCCCGCACCTCGAGCCCGGCCGGTGGGCGCCCACGGCCCTGGTGATGACCGGTGGGTCGGACCCGGCGGCCGTGCCCGGGGTGGCCGACGGCCGCGCCGGCGTCCAGGACGAGGGCTCCCAGCTCGTGACGCTCGCCCTCGCCGCCACGCCGCTCGACGGCCCGGACGAGCGCTGGCTCGACCTGTGCGCGGGACCGGGTGGCAAGGCCGCCCTGCTCGCGGGCATCGCGTCCGAGCGCGGCGCCCGGCTCGTCGCCAACGAGGTGCAGCCCCACCGGGCGCGGCTGGTCGAGCGGGCGCTGCGGGCGGTGCCCCAGGGCGCCGTCGAGGCCGTCAGGACCGAGGACGGACGCGAGACCGGGTCCGACGAGCCCGCGGCCTACGACCGCGTGCTGCTCGACGCGCCCTGCACCGGGCTCGGCGCGCTGCGCCGCCGGCCCGAGTCGCGGTGGCGGCGCACGCCCGCCGACCTGGCCGTGCTCACGGGCCTGCAGCGCGCCCTGCTCGCGTCCGCGCTCGACGCCGTCCGGCCCGGGGGAGTGGTCGCCTACGTGACGTGCTCCCCGCACCTGGCCGAGACGCGACTCGTCGTCGACGACGTGCTGCGCCGCCGTGACGACGTCGAGCGGATCGACGCGCGCGCCGCGCTGCGGTCCGTCGTCGTACCGGGGGCCGAGCTCGACCTGGGGCCCGACGACGGACGGCTGGACGCACAGCTGTGGCCGCACGTGCACGGGACCGACGCGATGCACCTCACGCTGCTGCGCCGGACCGCCTGAAAGACCGGGATGACCCTGATTCGTCCCTGATCTGACCCTGGACCCCGCTGCCGGGGGTTCTCCCTGCTGACCGCGGGGGATACCTTCAGCACGTGCCCGTCATCACGACCGATCGCCTCACCAAGCGCTATCCCAGAGTCACCGCACTCGACCAGCTCACGGTCGAGGTCGGCGACGGGGTCACCGGCCTCGTCGGTGCCAACGGCGCCGGGAAGTCGACCCTCATCAAGGTCCTGCTCGGTCTCACCGAGTCCACGTCCGGCAGCGCCACCGTCCTCGGCCACGACATCCACGGCGACGGCTCGGCGCTGCGCAGCCGCATCGGCTACATGCCCGAGCACGACTGCCTGCCCGCGGACGTGTCGGCGACCGAGCTCGTGGTCCACCTCGCGAGGATGTCCGGCCTGCCGCCCGACGCCGCGCGCGAGCGCACTGCCGACACGCTGCGCCACGTCGGCCTCTACGAGGAGCGCTACCGGCCCATCGGCGGGTACTCCACGGGCATGAAGCAGCGCGTCAAGCTCGCCCAGGCGCTCGTGCACGACCCCGACGTCGTGTTCCTCGACGAGCCCACCAACGGCCTCGACCCCGTGGGCCGCGACGAGATGCTGGCTCTCGTGCGGCGCATCTACGACGACTTCGGCATCTCCGTGCTGGTCACCTCGCACCTGCTCGGCGAGCTCGAGCGCATCTGCGACCACGTCGTCGTCATCGACGGCGGCGTGCTCCTGCGCTCGTCGTCCGTCGCCGACTTCACCCAGGCGAGCGCGCTGCTCGCCGTCGAGGTGATCGCCGACCCCGACCAGGCGGCCGCCGCGATGACCGCGGCCGGCCTGCGGACCACGCGCGAAGGACACCTCCTGCTCGTCGAGCTCACCGGCGAGGAGACGTACGACCTGGTACGGGACGTCGTCGCCGACCACAGCCTCGGGCTCGTCCGGCTCGAACCCCGCCGCCACCACATCTCCGAGGTCTTCGAAGGGCAGGCCGCCGATGTCGCAGTCTGAGGCCACCCCCGCACCCGCGCCCACGGGCGCGCCCGCCGGGATCATCCACGACATCGGGTACCGCGGCTACGACGGCCCACGCCTGTCCCGCAGGCGCGTCGGCTTCGGCCTGTACACCCACACGCTGCGCGGCATCTTCGGTCTCGGGCGCGCCCCCAGGTCGAAGGTCGTCCCCATGGGCATGGCCGCCTTCATGCTCCTGCCGGCCGTCGTGCTCGCGGTCGTGTCCGTGGTCGGGGCCAGCCAGCTCGGCCTGACCCAACCGGTGCTGCCCTACACGCGCTACGCCATGGTCACCCAGGCGGCGATCGCGATCTTCCTCGCCGTCGCCGCGCCACAGGCCGTCTCGCTCGACCTGAGGTTCCACACCCTGCCGCTCTACCTGTCCCGGCCGCTCGAGCGCGTCGACTACGTACGAGCCAAGCTCGGCGCCCTGACCACGGCCATGTTCATCCTCATCGCCGTCCCCCTGCTGGTCATGTACGTCGGGGCGCTCGCGGCCGAGTTCGACGCCGGGGCCCAGACCCGCGAGCTGCTCGAGGCGCTCGCCGGCGCCGTGCTCTTCGCGGCGGTGCTGTCGGCGCTGGCTCTCGTCATCGCGTCGCTGACCGCCGGCCGCGGCTTCGGCATCGCCGCCATCATCACCGTGCTCGCGTTCAGCTACACGATCGTCACGAGCCTCCAGGGCCTCGTCGGCTTCGAGGCCGACAACCTGACCGTGGCCGGCTGGATCGGGCTGTTCTCCCCGATGACGCTCGTCGACGGCGTCCAGGTCTGGGCGTTCGGCGTCCTGCCATCGACACCCGCGGGCCCGCCGAACGACGCCGCCGGCGCCGTGTTCCTCGTCGTCGCGCTCGCGCTCGTCGTCCTCTGCTACCGGGCGCTCGTCCGGCGCTACCGGAAGGTCAAGATCTGATGGCCACGCTCGAGGTCACCGCCTGCTCCCGCTGGTACGGCAACGTCGTGGCGGTCAACGACATCACGATGACGATCGGCCCGGGCATCACCGGCCTGCTCGGACCCAACGGCGCCGGCAAGTCCACGCTCATCCACATGCTCGTCGGCTTCCTCCCGCCGTCGACCGGCACCGTGACGCTCGACGGCACCACCATCTGGAAGAACCAGGACGTCTACCGCACCATCGGGCTGGTGCCCGAGCGTGAGGCCACCTACGACTTCCTGACCGGGCGCCAGCTCGCCGTCGCGAGCGCCGAGCTCCACGGCCTGCCCGACGCCGGAGCAGCGGCCGCCAAGGCCGTCGCGACCGTCGAGATGGAGGACGCCCAGGACCGCAAGATCGGCGAGTACTCCAAGGGCATGAAGCAGCGCATCAAGATGGCCGCAGCCCTCGTCCACGACCCCGCCGTCCTGCTGCTCGACGAGCCGTTCAACGGCATGGACCCTCGTCAGCGGCTGCACCTCATCGCGCTCCTGCGCTCCATGGGTGCCGAGGGCCGCACCGTGCTGTTCAGCTCGCACATCCTCGAAGAGGTCGAGCAGCTCGCCCACCAGATCGAGGTCGTCGTCGCCGGCCGCCACGCCGCGTCCGGCGACTACCGCGAGATCCGCCGGCTCATGACCGACCGGCCCCACCAGTACACGATCACCTCCAGCGACAACCGCGTGCTCGCGTCCGCGCTCGTCGCCGACGGGTCCACCGCGGGCGTCACCCTCGACGGCGACGTCCTGCGCGTCCAGGCCACCGAGTTCCTGCCCTTCGCCCAGCTTCTGCCCCGGGTCGCGCGCGACGCGGACGTCCGGCTCTACGAGGTCTCACCCGCCGACGAGTCCCTGGAGAGCGTCTTCTCCTACCTCGTCGCGAGCTGAGCGCACCCACACCGAGGAGACTTCCCCCCGTGAACCGCACGATCATCCGCCTGACGGCCCGTGGTGTGCTCGGCGGCAGGCGCCTGTGGCTGCTCGTCGCGCTCGCCCTGGTGCTCGTCGGCATCGCGGTCCTGACACGCGTGCTCGTCCCCGTGTCCGAGCCCGACGCCGCCGACCTGCTCCAAGGCATCGCCTTCGGCACGTTCCTGCCCCTGTTCGGCCTCATCGTCGGCACCGGCGTCATCGGACCGGAGATCGACGACGGCTCGATCATCCACCTGCTCTCCAAGCCCGTCTCCCGGCACACGATCGTCCAGAGCAAGCTGGCCGTCGCCGTCGTCGCCGTGATCGCGTTCGCCGTCCTGCCGACCATGGCCGCGGCGCTCATCCTCGGCGCGGAGGCACGCACAGCCCTCGGCTTCGGGGTCGGCGCGCTCGCCGCCGGAGCGCTCTACGCGGTCCTGTTCCTGCTGCTCGCCGTCATCACCCGGCACGCGGTGATCATCGGCCTGGTCTATGCGCTCCTGTGGGAGAGCCTGGTGGGCAGCTTCGTGCCCGGGGCCCGCAACCTCTCGGTGCAGCAGTGGGCGCTGTCCGTGACGGAGTCGATCGTCCCCTCGGGCCTGGTGACGGCCGACGTGGGTCTGGGCCTGGCCTGGGCGCTCATCGCCGCCGGTCTGGTGGCCGGGACCTGGTACGCGGGGGACCGGCTGCGGGTCCTGACGCTCGCGTCGGAGGACTGAGCGCGGCGCTCGCCCCTGCGCCGGACCGCCACGGTGGGTGGTGGCGGTCCGGCGACCTACGCTGGGCACCATGGCAGCCCTCATCAGCCCGAGCATCCTGTCGGCCGACTTCGCGAACCTGGAGCGCGACCTCAACGCGATCGCCACGGCCGACTACGCGCACGTCGACGTCATGGACTACCACTTCGTGCCCAACCTGACGCTGGGGCTCCCGGTGTTCGAGCGGCTCGCCGCGGTGTCGCCGATCCCGCTGGACGCGCACCTGATGATCGACGACCCGGACCGCTGGGCGCCCGCGTACGCGGAGGCCGGTGCTGCGTCGGTGACGTTCCACGCCGAGGCGGCGACGGCGCCCGTGCGGCTCGCGCGCGAGCTGCGCCGGCTCGGTGCCCGGGCCGGCGTCGCGCTGCGGCCTGCCACCCCGGTCGAGCCGTTCCTCGACCTCCTCTCGGAGGTCGACATGATCCTCGTCATGACGGTCGAGCCCGGCTTCGGCGGCCAGTCGTTCATCGACGGCACGCTGCCGAAGATCCGCCGCGCCCGGCAGGCCGTGAGCGAGTCCGGGCTCGACGTGTGGATCCAGGTGGACGGGGGAGTGTCCCGGTCGACGATCGAGCGTGCGGCGGACGCCGGCGCGAACGTCTTCGTGGCCGGCTCGGCGGTGTTCGGCGCGGACAGCATCGAAGGGGAGATCTCCGCGCTGCGCGAGCTCGCCGGGGCGCATCGGCACGCCGGCGCGTGAGACTGCCTGTGCTGGCTGACAAATAGTGTGCCAAGCGGCGTCCTCCACCTCGCCGGCGCCGTCCGCCCGTCAGGAAAGCCCAGACGAGCGGGGGGAGGAGCCGAGCTGGTCTCGACGTCGCCCCGCGTGCGGCGCGAGCGGGCCGACCCCGAGTGGTGACCCGCTCGACACGGGGGAGCCCGGTGGCCCCTGAGGACGACACGTTGGTCGACGTCGTACGGGGCGCTCACGTCGCACCGCGGTGTGGTCGGGCCGGGGCATTGCGGCGGCATCCGGGCTACCTGGCTCAGAGAGTAATAGTGTGCCAAGCGTGCACAACCCGCGACGCGGCCCTACAAACCCGAGCCCAGAACACGGGGCGGCCTGTGACCTGCGTCCCGATGCGCGGTCACCTGCCGGGCCGAGCTCGGCTCGGCGTCTACGCTGAGACGCGTGAAGTCGTTCGAGTCGTTGTTCGCCGAGCTGGCAGAGAAGTCCCAGACGCGCCCCGCCGGGTCCGGCACGGTCGCGGAGCTGGACGCCGGCGTGCATGCGATCGGCAAGAAGATCGTCGAGGAGGCGGCCGAGGTCTGGATGGCTGCCGAGCACGAGTCGGATGAGCGCGCCGCGGAGGAGATCTCGCAGCTGCTCTACCACCTGCAGGTGCTCATGCTGGCGAAGGGCCTGACGCTGGAGGACGTGTACGCGCATCTGTGAGCGCCTCGCCGGTTGTCCGGCAGCGCGCGCTCCGTCGTCGTCCGCCCGAGCTGTGAAGGTCACCTGACATGCTGCGAATCGCCGTCCCGAACAAGGGGTCCTTGTCCGACCCGGCCACCGAGATGCTGGTCGAGGCGGGCTACCGCCGGCGCCGAGACCCCCGAGAGCTCGTCCTCGCCGATCCGGACAATGACGTCGAGTTCTTCTTCCTGCGGCCCCGTGACGTCGCCGTCTACGTGGGCACGGGCACGGTCGACGCCGGGATCACCGGGCGTGACCTGCTGCTCGACTCGGGCGCGCAGGCCGTGGAGCACCTCGGCCTCGGCTTCGCCCGCTCGACGTTCCGGTTCGCCGCTCCGGCCGGCGTGATCACGGACGTGAGCCAGATCGCCGGGCGGCGGGTGGCGTCGTCGTACACGACGCTCGTGGCCGCCCACCTGGCCGAGCAGGGCGTGGAGCCTGCGGCGATCGTGCACCTGGACGGCGCCGTCGAGAGCTCCGTCCAGCTGGGTGTCGCCGATGTGATCGCCGACGTCGTCGAGACCGGCACGACCCTGCGGGCCGCAGGCCTCGAGGTCTTCGGCGACCCGATCCTGCGCTCCGAGGCCGTCCTCATCCGCCGGGCCGACGTCGAGCTGGCTGCCGGCCTCGACGTGCTCGCCCGCCGGCTCCGGGGCGTCATCACCGCGCGCGGGTGGGTGCTGATGGACTACGTCGTGCCGCTGGCCCTGCTGGAGCAGGCCATCGCGATCACGCCCGGGTTCGAGTCCCCGACCGTCGCGCCGCTGCACGAGAAGGACTGGGCGGCCGTGCGGGTCATGGTGCCGCGGTCCAAGACCAACAAGGTGATGGACTCGTTGTACGACGTCGGGGCCCGGGCGATCTTGGTGACGCCGATCCACGCGTCCCGCCTGTGAAGCGCACGACGGGCGGTTTCGAGCGCGCTCAGGCCGTGGCAGCGTATCCGGCATGAATCCTGACGACTACCGGACCTTCCGCCCGCTCTGGGGTCAGGTTGCCGTCTGGGTGGTCGGTGTCCTGGCGGTCGGCGGGTCGCTCTTCGTCGGCCTCACGGCCACGGGCCCGATCGGGTCCCAGCCCGGGAGCCGGGCATCGTTCGTCGGCTTCGCGGTCTTCGCCGCGGTCGTGCTGTGGCGGCTGGGCGGCGTCCACGCGACCCCGAGCGAGGCCGGCCTCCTGGTGCGCAACGTCGTCTACGTGCGCCGGCTGTCGTGGCCCGAGGTGGTGGGCGTGCGCTTCAGCGCCAACGACCCGTGGGTGCGGCTCGACCTCGCCGACGGCGGCACGATCGCCGTCATGGGAATCCAGCGGGCCGACGGCGAGCGAGCGATGGCCGACGCGCGTCGGCTCCAGGATCTGGTGACGCGCCACGGCGAGGCGCCCGAGCCTCAGTCGTCCTGACCCGTCACTGACACCCCCACAAACGCCTTCGAGGTCGTGATCTGTGTCGTCATCGCGGGGGATGACGGCCAAGATCACGACCTCGAAAGGTCTATCTGGTGCGGGTCAGCGCGTGTAGGTCAGCGCGTGTAGGTCAGCGCGTGTAGGTCGCGTGACGCTCGGTACGCGGGGTGCGACGCTCGGGGGCACCGCGGTCGACCGAGATGCGCAGGGCCTTGCCCGCGACGTGCGCACGGCCGATCCGGTCCATGGCGGCCGAGTCGAGCGTCGTCGTGATGTCGACGAGCGAGAAGTTGCCGAAGATGTCGATCTTGCCGATGTCGGACCCGGAGAGCCCGCCCTCGTTCGTCAGCGCACCGACGATGCCGCGCGGCTGCGCGCCGTTCGCGTGGCCGACGGCGATCCGGTACCGCGTGCCGTCGGCGGGACGGCGGATGCCCTGGCCGCGCCGGTCACCACGGTCACCACGGTCACCACGGTCGTACCGGTCCTGGCGGTCGGCACGCGGGTGACGGTGCGTGCGGTCGCCGTCGCGGTCCGACCGCTCGGCGCGGTGCGTCTCACGGGTGCGTCCGCCGCGGACCTCGGCGCGCTGGGCGTCGAACTCCTCCTGCTCGGCGCGGAGCTGCGGGCCGTCGTCGCCGACCGCGAGCGCCAGGAGGGCGGCGGCGACGTCGATGAGCGGTGCGCCGTCGGGACCGGTGCGCTCGGTGAGCATCTGCGTGTAGAGCTCGAGACGTCCGGTGTCGAGGCGCGTGGCGACGGCGTCGAGCATGCGACGGGCCTTGTGCTCGGAGACGTCCTTGGGGGACGGGATCTCGATCTCGGTGAGCTGGGTGCGGATGGTGCGCTCGATCTGCTTG
>Ga0233363_1000085_pt1 | contig 46040 bp, 44 predicted proteins | sample ElkDunMinimDraft_18_FD_191534 | JGI IMG/M metagenome (GOLD analysis project Ga0233363, IMG submission 191534) | Fecal eukaryotic communites from dung pellets of Tule Elk in California, USA - Elk Dung C16 | ecosystem: Host-associated > Mammals > Digestive system > Large intestine > Fecal | place... | reverse complement strand
TGATGGCGGCCATGGTCGCCATCGAGCCGAAGACCGGCCGGGTGCTCGCCTACTACGGTGGTGAGAGCGGTGTCGGCACCGACTACGCCGGCCGGAACGTCGACAGCAGCGGCAACCTCACCGGTGGACACCCGCCGGGCTCGAGTTTCAAGATCTACACCCTGGCGGCGGCGCTGGAGGCGGGCAAATCGCTCCAGTCCCGCTGGAAGTCCGACCCGTTCAAGCCCGAGGGCGTCGGTTACACCGTGCGCAACGCCGGAACCGACACCGACAAGACCACCTGCGGCAACCAGTGCACACTCGACATTTCCACGGTGCACTCCTACAACGTGCCCTTCTATCACATCACCGAGGAGATCGGTCGATCGAAGGTCATCGAGATGGCCCGCAACGCCGGCATCACCAAGATGTGGAACACCGAGAGCAGCCCGGCCAAGGTCTTCGACCTTGCCGGCGACAAGATGGAGACCCTCGAAGGGGCCTTCTACGACCCGATCGCCTACGGCCAGTACCCGGTCACGGTGCTCGACCACGCCAACGGCGCCGCCACCTTCGCCAACCGTGGCAAGTACATCAAGGCGCACTTTCTGATGACCATTGAGCAGATGGACCAGAGCACCGGTGAATGGCATCTGATCGGCGGCGAGCAGCGCAAGGTAACCGAGAAGATCCGCCCGGAGGTCGCCGACGACGTCAACGCCGTCCTGCAGAAGATCCCGGGCTACGGCGGCGACAACCTCGACGGCGGCCGGCCGGCAGCCGGCAAGACCGGCACCTGGGAACTCGAGCGCCAGCCGGGCGAGAACGCCCACGCCTGGATGGTCGGCTGGACCCCGCAGATCGCCACCGCGGTCTGGGTCGGCAACGTCAAGAACGAGAAAGCGTTGCGCGACAAGGCCGGCCAGAAGATCTACGGAAGCACGCTGCCGTCGGACATCTGGAAGCAGTTCATGAACGTCGCGCTCGACGGCAAACCTGTCGAGCAGTTCCAGCCGGCGGCGAACATCGGTGACCCGGATGCCGGCAACGCCCCGGAGCAGAAGCCCGAGCCGCCGCCGAGGAACCAGGGACGCCCCGGTGGTGGTGGCCGCGACGACGACGAGCAGGATTGCAACCCGCTCAACCCGTTCTGCAACACCGAGCCGGACATCACCCCGGGCGGGGACGCGGGCGGTGCCGGCGGTGGTCTGCCCACCCCGGCCGTGACCGTCGCACCCACCCCGGAGCGCCGGGAGTGACCCGGAGGGCGTGACCGCAGCACACCTCGAATCAGGGGGCCGGATGCCGGCCCCCTGATTCCGTTCCGGCGCTCGACGCGGCCTTTGTGGTGTCAGGCTCGTGGTGTCCGCCGTTCTGCGGCAGGATGCCTGCCATGAGCACGCAGGCCACGCCGAGTGGGCATGACGGGACCGACCAGCCGGCTCGCTCCGACGGCTTCGTCCGGGGCATCTCCGAAGCCATCGGCGGACCACTGGGCGAACACGCCGCCACTGGCCGCGGCAACCGCTTCTGGACGGCGACCCGCATCGTGCTCGCGCTCGCCTGCCTGGCGCTCGCCCTGCACTGGGTGCAGAAATCCCCCTGTCAGGACGGCGCCTGGCAGAACAACTCCCAGTACACCCAGTTCTGCTACACCGACGTGCTCGCCCTCTACTACGCCGAAGGGCTCAACGAGGGGAAGGTGCCCTACCGCGACCACCCGGTGGAGTACCCGGTGGTGACCGGCTACTTCATGGGCGCCATCGGCCTGCCGGTGCACGCCGTCGGGGACGCGAACCCGCAGATGAACCAGGTGCAGTGGTTCTACAACATCAACGCGGTGGTGCTCTCGGCGCTCGCCGTCGTCACGGTGGCGGTGATCCTGGCGCTGCGCCGCCGTCGCCCCTGGGACGCGGCGCTCTTCGCCCTCGCGCCCGCGCTGGTGCTGACCGCCACCGTCAACTGGGACTTCCTCGCCATCGGACTCGGCGCCGCCGGTCTCTACGCCTGGGCGCGCAGCCGGCCGGTGCTGGCCGGCGTCCTGCTCGGCCTGGCCGGCGCGGCGAAGATGTGGCCGCTGTTCATCCTCGGGCCGATCCTGGTGCTGGCACTGCGGGCGCAGCGACTACGCGCCGCGCTCATCGCGCTCGGCTCGGCCCTGGCGACCGTGTTCGTGGTCAACCTGCCGGTGGCGGTGCTCTACCCCGAAGGCTGGGGGCGCTTCTTCGAGCTGAACACCACGCGCGCCATCGACTGGGGCACGTTCTGGTACATCGGCCGCTACCTCGACGGCAAGGTCAACAGTGGCGGGGTGGGTGACCAGGGCCCGTTCCAGTGGCTCAGCGCCAACATCCCCACGCTGAACAATCTGGCGTACGCCATCTTCGCCCTGGGCTGCCTGGCGGTCGCCGTGCTGGCGCTGCGGGCACCGCGCCGGCCGCGGCTCGCCGCCCTCTCCTTCCTGGTGGTGGCGATCTTCCTGCTCTCGGCGAAGGTCTGGTCGCAGCAGTTCGTGCTCTGGCTGCTGCCCCTGATCGTGCTGGCCCGGCCCCGCTGGGGCGCCTTCCTCGCCTGGCAGATCGCCGAGGTCTGCTACTTCCTGGCCTTCTACGGCGAACTGCTGGGTGCGCAGACCGGTGAGCCGGTCATCCCGGAGGGGGTCTTCGTCCTCGCCGCCGCGCTGCGCTGGATCACCGTCGCGGTGCTCTGCGGCTTTGTGATCCGCGACATCCTGCACCCCGAACACGACCCGGTACGCGCCAACTACGCCGACGACCCGGACGGCGGGGTGCTCGACGGGGCGCCGGACGCCCCCTGGCTCGACCGATGGCGCCGGCCCGGAGTCTCGAACCGGGCCCAGCCCGGCGTGCCCGTCGCGGTGACGGTGGCCAAGGGCTGAGCGGGCCGCCGACGTCAGCACCGGCGGCCCCATCGCCGGAGCCGGCCGGTGCCCTACCCGAGCAGTCGGTCAGTCGAGGCGGTAGACGATGGTGTCGCCTTCGTCGATGCGTCGGATGCCGAGATGGTCGACGGGCAGGTTGATCGCCGTCTCCCACGGCGTGCCCCCGACCCGGTCGCGGAGCACCACGACACTGCGTACGCCCATCGCCCGCAGGTAGGTGACGCTCTCCTGGTCGGGGAAGGCCAGGGTGACCCGCCGGGTCTCGTCGAGCCGCCGGGGCGTGAAGCCGCTGCCGCCGTTGACGACGTCCTGGAAAGCGGAGGTGGACCAGAGCATCACCAGCTGGTCGATCCCCGAGGAGCTCGGCAGGACCAGCATCGGCCCCGGAGTGGTGCGCAGCGCCGCCGGCTGCTCCGGCACCGTCGGATGCGGGGTGACGTTCACGCCTTCGACGATCACCAGCAGCAGCGGCAGCAGGGTCGCCAGCCGCAGCCAGGGACCCGGCCACGGCGGGATCCGGGTGGCGGCGAGCTCGCGTACCCGCATCGCGAAGGCGGTGACCGCGCCGGCGGCGAGCAACGCCAGGAAGAGGGTGGTCCAGAGCATCATCCGACCCGGGGTGCGCAGACCGCTCCAGCCCGGCAGGTACTCCACCAGCAGCAGATAGGTGTAGGTGCCCCCGAAGAACTTGGTGCCCATCGCCAGGATGCCGGTGACCAGCACCCCGGCCAGCAGCAGCAGGCGGTGGCGCAGCGCGAAGACCGAGAAGAAGGGGCCGCCGAGCGCCAGGGCGTAGAGCGCGAAGCCGCCCAGCAGCGTCATCTCCGGCGCCCAGGTCAGCGTCGAACGGGCGCCGGTGTGCAGCTCGCCCCAGAGCTGGGACTCCGCCGGGGCGATGAAGAAGCTGCGTAGCGAGGGCGAGAAGAGGTCGATCTCGGCGGGCGAGCGCTCCGCGTACGGGTGGGCCTCGGTGACCTTGAAGAAGGGGATCGAGAGCAGGGCGCCGCTGATCGCGAAGACCAGTCCGCCGCCGAGGTCGGCGATCAGCAGCCGCCGTCCGAAGGGCCGGGGCGCCCGGTTGATCCAGAACCGCCGGACGTACCAGGTGACGAGGCCGGCGAGCGAGAGCGCGGCCAGGATGTAGACGAAGGGCAGTCCGATGCCGAAGCCCAGGCTGATCTGCCAGGTGGCGACGAGCCAGCCGGCGATCGCCCAGCCGGCGTGGCTGCGGGCCGGCCGGTAGCCGTACCGCAGCGAGTAGCCGTGGCCGCGGGCCAGCATCGCCAGCGCCAGCGGGATCCCGCCGTTGGAGACGACGTGCAGGTGCCCGGCCTGGGAGAGCAGCCACGGCGCGTACGCGAAGCCGACACCGGCCACCGCGCCACCGATGCGTCCGGCTCCGAGCTGGCGGGCCAGCACGTAGGCGCCGAAGGTGGCCAGAGCGTGCGCCAGCACGAAGATGATGTTGTAGCGGAGGAGCGCGGCCTCCGGGCCGGTGCCGAGCATGCCGGCCGGGGCGTAGCCGAGCAGAGTGTCGGAGAAGGCGAAGCTCCACGACTCCGGGTAGAAGGTGTTGGCGTGCCAGAGCATGCCGGGGTCGGCCAGCAGGATGTGCCCGGACCAGGCCATCTGCCACGCCTGCAGGCTCGGGTCCCAGTAGTCCTGCGGGATGGTGTGCAGCGGGTACCGCAGGGTCGGCCAGGTCATCAGGACCGCCAGCGCCAGCGAGGCGAGGGCGGCCAGGGTCCACTCGTGGGCCAGGAACCGTCCACCGGCGCGCCGGGCGCGCTCACCCCGTCCGGGGGGCGGCTCCTCGGCCGACGCGAACGCCGACCAGCGTTCCTCGGCGGAGTCGTCGCCGTCGGCCGCCGGTTTCCCGTTCTCCGCGGCCGGGGTGGTCTTCTCCGCGGCGGGCTTCGTCTCCGCCGCCGTGCCCGCTGCCGGCTCCGTCGTCTCCGCCGCCGTGCCCGCTGCCGGCTCCGTCGTCTCCGCCGCGGTGCCCGCAGCCGGCTTCGTCGTCTCCGCCGCGGTGCCCGCTGCCGGCTTCGCAGCCGGCTTCTGCTGGGGTGCGGTGCGCTCCTCGTCGCGGGCGCTGCCGTCGCTGGTCTTCGACTGGTCGGTGGTCATCCGCGAGGTTTCCCGTCGGTCAGCCGCTCCCGCAGGAACGCGATGTCGGCACCCTGTCCGGCGGCGCCCCCCGGTGTTTCGACGATCACCGGGGCGCCGGCCGCCCGGATCACCGCCACCACCAGCTCCGGATCGATCTGCCCCTGGCCGAGGTTGTCGTGCCGGTCGGCGCCCGAGCCGAACGCGTCCCGGGAGTCGTTGGCGTGGATCAGGTCGATGCGGCCGGTGATCGCCTTCACCCGGTCGACCAGGTCGAGCAGCTCCTCGCCGCCGGCGTGGGCATGACAGGTGTCCAGGCAGAAGCCCACGTCGTACTCCCCGACGGCGTCCCAGAGGCGGGCGAGCGCGTCCAGCCGCCGCGCGCAGGCGTTCTCGCCGCCGGCGGTGTTCTCGATCAGCACCGGGGTCGCGAAACCACCGGACTCGGCGGCGTAGGCGAAGGTTTTGCGCCAGTTGTCGAAGCCGGTGGCGATGTCCTGCCCGGCGTTGACGTGGCCGCCGTGCACGATCAGGCCCCGGGCGCCGATCTGCGCCGCGGCGTCGGCGTGGCCGACGAGCAGCTTGCGGCTCGGGATCCGGATCCGGTTGTTCAGCGTGGCGACGTTGATGACGTACGGGGCGTGGATGTAGATCTCCACGTCCGCGGCGCGCAGCCGATCGGCGTCCTCACGCGGCGGGGGCGCTTTCCACCCCTTGGGGTCGGCGAGGAAGAACTGCACGGCGTCGGCCGATCTGACTGCCGCCTCGGCCAGCGGGTCGGCCGGATCGACGTGGGCTCCGATGCGCATGCACGCGAGCCTACGTCCCGGCGCCGACAGGGCGGGGATCGGTCGCGCTCCGGTACGGGTGTTTCGTCGTCACCGGCGGGGCCGGGCGTCGTTAGCCTTCAATGAATCGATGTTCCCGCCTCGCGGTCGGCCGCGGGCACGTGGCACCACCGGGGCGGGGCCGGCCGTACGCGAGCCGCCGCAGACCGACCACGGGAGGGGCCGATGCGATCGTCGTCGCGCCGCACCGTCGCGGTCTTCGCCGCCCTGGCGCTCCTTGCGCTCGGTACGCCGCTGCCGGCCGCAGGCGGCGCGCCGGCCGCGGCCGGGCAGCGCGACGAGATCGTCTTCCGGGACGGCGGCACGGTGCTCGGCGTGCGCTGTTCGGCCGTGCCGGAGGTCTCCACGGTGACGGTGCCGCCGGAGGCGACCCTGCGGCTGGTCAACCGCACCGGCGGGCGGGCCCGGCTGGTCATTGACGACGAGGTCGCCGGGGAGTTGCCGGCGGGGGCGGCCGGCGAGGTGCTGGTGCGCCGCGGGCCGGTGCGGGTGGTGCTGGAGCCGCTCTGTCTCTTCGCCGCCGGGACGCCCCTGTCGGTGCAGGTGGTGCCGGAGTTGACGGCGCCGACAGTGCTCGGGGCGGCTTCCGGGCCGGGGCCGGCGGCCGGCACGTCCGGTGGAGCTGGGGGCGGCGTGGCGGCCTCGGCCGAGCCGGTGGGGTGGATCGAGCCGGTCCGGGATCGCGGGCCGCTCGGCCTGCTGGCGCTGGTGGCGACGATCTGCGTGATCGGAGTCTTCGCCGGAGCAATTCGGGCTATTTTGGCACAACACCCTACAAGACCTGTTGTAACGTAAGATAACAACACGATAAGCTCCGCGGGGCGCCCATCGGTCCAACCTCACCGGTGTGGTCGTTCCTCCCCAGGTCCCACCCAACGAATGCGGACGGGGCGTCCCGCGGCTCACCCCGAACGGGCCCGTTTTCTCGCCGACGGCGAGGGAGGCGGGCCCGATTCGTGCCGGCGGGCCTCCCCGTGCCGGGCACTGTCCGGCCGTGGTCGTTGGGGCACTGCGACGGCCGTACGGCGGTTCGGGGCGGCTGCCGGGGACATGATCGTCAAAGCCCGCTATCCTGGACAGGTTGTCCGCTTGCGCACCGGGTTCCCCCGGAAGGCGGCCCGGACAGCGACGCACGACCTCCTGCCACGGAACGTCCGTGGCCGTTAGCCCATAGGAGGTGAGTTGTCTTGCGTCACTACGAAGTAATGGTGATCCTCGACCCCAGTCTCGAGGAGCGCACCGTCGCCCCGTCGCTCGACACGTACCTGAACGTGATCCGGACCGCGGGTGGCTCGGTGGAGAAGCTCGACGTGTGGGGCCGCCGGCGCCTCGCGTACGAGATCGAGAAGAAGGCCGAAGGCATCTACGCCGTCATCGACCTCCAGGCAACGCCGGAGGCCGTGGCCGAGCTGGACCGTCAGCTGCGACTCAACGAGTCCGTGCTGCGCACCAAGGTCATCCGCCCGGAGACGCGTTAATCACGTCTTCCGGTTCCCCCGGATCAGTCTCGTCGTCTCTGTCGTACGGCCCTGAGAGCCTGACGGCAGAGACAGATGAGCGCGCGAGGAGATGGTCATGGCAGGAGACACCACCATCACGGTCATCGGCAACCTGACCGATGACCCCGAGTTGCGGTTCACCCCTTCCGGTGCCGCGGTCGCCAAGTTCCGGGTCGCTTCGACGCCCCGTTACATGGACAAGGCTTCCAACGAATGGAAGGACGGCGAGCCGCTGTTCCTCTCGTGCACCGTCTGGCGGCAGGCCGCCGAGCACGTTGCCGAGTCGTTGCAGCGGGGCGCCCGGGTGGTCGTAGTGGGCCGGCTGCGTCAGCGGTCCTACGAAACCCGCGAGGGTGAGAAGCGCACCGTCATCGAGCTCGAGGTCGACGAGATCGGCCCGTCGCTGCGGTACGCCACGGCGAAGGTGCAGAAGATGTCGCGCTCCGGCGGTGGCGGCTTCGGCTCCGGCGGCGGTGGTGGACAGGGTGGCGGCGGAGGCAACTTCGACGACCCCTGGGCCTCGGCCGCACCGGCGACGTCCTCCTCTTCGCGGTCTGGTTCGGGCGGCGGAAACTTCGACGAAGAGCCCCCGTTCTGATGGCTAGAGATCGCAAACCAGGAGCAAGAGCAATGGCTAAGGCTGCGGCACTGCGCAAGCCCAAGAAGAAGGTGAACCCGCTCGACAAGGACGGGATCACCTACATCGACTACAAGGACACCGCGCTGCTGCGCAAGTTCATCTCCGACCGCGGCAAGATCCGCGCTCGGCGGGTGACCGGGGTCACCTCGCAGCAGCAGCGTCAGATTGCCCGTGCGGTCAAGAACGCCCGTGAGATGGCGCTCCTGCCGTACACGAGCACGGCCCGCTGAGAGGAGGCACCGATATGAAGATCATCCTTACGCAGGAGGTGTCCGGTCTCGGTGCCCCCGGCGACATCGTCGAGGTTCGTGACGGCTACGGCCGGAACTACCTGCTTCCGCAGGGCTTCGCGATCGCCTGGAGCAAGGGCGCGGAGAAGCAGGTTGCCGTGATCCAGCGGGCCCGTTCGGCCCGTGAGATCCGCGACCTGGACCACGCCAACGAGGTCAAGGCGCAGCTGGCGGGCCTCGATGTCCGCCTCGCCGCGCGTGCCGGCGACGGTGGCCGTCTCTTCGGCTCCGTCACCCCGGCCGAGATCGTCACCGCGGTCAAGTCCGCGGGCGGCCCCGTGCTGGACCGGCGTCGTCTCGAGCTGCCGGCTCACATCAAGTCCCTCGGTTCCTACCCGGTCAGCGTCAAGCTGCACCCGGAGGTCACCGCGAAGTTCAACCTGAACGTCGTACAGGGCAAGTAGCAACACGACCGAAGGGCCGCACCCGTCAGGGGTGCGGCCCTTCGGCGTTCGCAGGTGGCGTTCTCCCGGGCGTTGCCGGGTGCCGGTGGCGGATGCTCCGGGGCGTGCTCAGGCCGGCGGGTCACCGGTGACCGCATTCACCAGCAGCATGGCGACAGCGCCGCCGACCACCGCCGCCGCCACGCCGACACTCGCCGGCCGCCAGCCGGTCGCCACCCGCTGCAGCAGTAGCGCCACCGGCAGGCTCATCGCCAGGGCGAGGCCGAGTCCCGGGACGGCGGTCAGCACCACGCCGACAGCCTCGCCGCGGGTGGGTCCACAGGCGCCGGTACAGGCTCCGGTGCGGGTCAGTGCCCAGCCGAGCGGCACCAGGAGCAACAGCGCGTAGCAGGTGAGGGTGTAGCCGACCGTGACGTGATGCCCGCGCCCCACCAGCGTGAACGGCGGTCGGCGAGCGGCCCGGGTCGTCGGCGGGCGACGGTGCCGCCCCGCGTGCGCCGGTCTGCGCTCGGTCGGACTCTCCTGCCGGGTGCCCACGTGATCCACGTTCCTCGGGTGCCTTCCGATTCGCCGCCAATCTCCCCAATTCAGTTAAGTGCTGCTATACCCGGCGAGATACGCGTGGCGAGAGGGAAAGTCTGGTGGAAATTTCCCCTCCACAGCTGTGAATTAAGGAAAGCCCAGGTCAGGAGGGGTGGTGGCAGTGTCGGTCGGAACTTATCCACAGCTTGTGCACAATGCTGTGCACAAGCGCCCCGGTGTCTGTCCACAGGTTCTCCGCAGCCCTGTCCACCGCGTCGGTTGAGTGGCCCCGCCAGCTTCCGTAGGGTTACCCGTCGCCCCCTCATCCGCCGGCGACCCCCCGATTCCGGCCGCGGCACAGGGCGCAGGCCGCGTCGCAGCAGGGCGCAGCACAGTTGTCGTACCCGGGCGGTTGTCTGGACACCGAGGCAGTGGAGGGGGACCGCATGTCCGTCAGCGAGGACACCCGGCCCGAAGGTTTCGCCGGGGCGTCCGCGGCACCGGCAGCGGCCCCGCCCCAGCGCGACGGCCAGTTCGACAAGACGCCGCCCCAGGACATCGCCGCGGAACAGTGCGTGCTCGGCGGCATGCTCCTGTCGAAGGACGCCATCGCCGACGTGGTGGAGATCCTCAAGTCCAACGACTTCTACCGGCCGGTCCACGCCACGGTCTTCGACGCGATCCTCGACCTCTACGGCCGGGGTGAGCCCGCCGACGCCATCACCGTCGCCGCCGCGCTCGCCGATTCCGGCGACCTGAACCGCATCGGCGGCGCGCCGTACCTGCACACGCTCATCGCCAGCGTGCCGACGGCGGCCAACGCCTCCTACTACGCGCGGATCGTCGGCGAGCGCGCCGTGCTGCGCCGCCTGGTCGAGGCCGGCACCCGGATCGTCCAGCTCGGCTACGGCTCGGCGGCCGGTGGCGGCCGGGACGTGGACGACATCGTCGACCTGGCGCAGCAGGCCGTCTACGACGTCACCGAGCGCCGGGTCAACGAGGACTTCGCGGTCCTGGCCGACATGCTCCAGCCGACGCTGGACGAGATCGAGGCCGTCGGTGCTTCGGGCGGGATGATGACCGGCGTCCCGACCGGCTTCACCGACCTGGACCGGCTCCTCAACGGCCTGCACGCCGGCCAGTTGATCATCGTTGCCGGCCGGCCCGGTCTCGGCAAGGCGCTCGCCCTGGACACCCCGCTGCCGACACCGCAGGGCTGGACCACGATGGGCGAGGTCCGCGTCGGCGACCGGCTCCTCGCGGCGGACGGACGGCCGACGACGATCACCGCCGCCTTCGATGTGCTGCACGACCGCGCCTGCTACGAGGTCGAGTTCTCCGACGGCTCGGTGATCGTCGCCGACGCCGAGCACCTGTGGAAGACGACAGCGGCGCAACCGCCGCTGACCGCCGCCCCGCCCGCCGACGGGCAGCCGTCGACGGCCGGGCAGGATTCGCCGACCGGCCAGGTCGTGACCACCGCCCAGATCGCGGCGACGCTGCACACCGCCGACCAGCGGCTGAACCACGCCGTCGAGAACGCCGCCCCGCTGCTGCTGCCGGAGCGGGAGCTGCCGGTGCCGCCGTACGTGCTCGGATGCCGGCTCGGCACGGAGGCGGCAACCGAGGCAGCGGAGCTACCCGAAGGGCCCGAGGGCCCGCACATCCCGGCCGTCTACCTGCGGGCCGCCCAGGGGCAGCGCCGGGCGCTGCTCGCCGGGCTGCTCGATGCCGGCGGCACGGTCGGGCCGACCGGCGAGATCCGCTTCACCGCCCGCGGGCCCCGACTGGCCGAGGATGTCCGGGAACTGATCGTCAGCCTCGGGTACCAGTGCGGCCCCGTCACCGCGGTGCCGGGCGGTCCCGCCGGGCAGCCCGTCTCCGCCCTGGAACTCGTCACGACCGACGAGGTGTTCCAGGCGGAGGAGAAGCGCGCCGCGCACCGCAGCCGAAGCCGGGGCATCCCCCAGACCCGATCGCGGTACGTCGTGGCCGTACGGCCGGTGCCGAGCGTCCCCGTGCGGTGCGTGACCGTCGACAACGACGAGCACCTCTACCTCGCCGGCCGAAGCATGATCCCGACCCACAACAGCACCGCCTCGATGGACTTCGCCCGCAACGCGGCGATCCGGGCGAACCAGGCGGCGGCGATCTTCTCGCTGGAAATGAGCAAGGTCGAGATCGTCATGCGACTGCTCTCGGCCGAGGCGCGGGTGCCGCTGCACGTGCTGCGCTCGGGTCAGCTCTCCGACGACGACTGGACCAAGCTGGCCCGCTGCATGGGGGAGATCAGCGAGGCGCCGCTCTTCGTCGACGACACCCCCAACATGAACCTGATGGAGATCCGGGCCAAGGCCCGGCGGCTCAAGCAGCGCCACGACCTCAAGATGATCGTGGTCGACTACCTGCAGCTGATGAGCTCGCCCAAAAAGACCGAGAGCCGCCAGCAGGAGGTCGCCGAGTTGTCCCGAGGGCTCAAACTGCTCGCCAAGGAGGTCGAGTGCCCGGTGATCGCGGTCAGTCAGCTCAACCGTGGCCCCGAGCAGCGCACCGACAAGCGGCCGCAGCTCTCCGACCTGCGTGAGAGTGGATCGATCGAGCAGGACGCCGACGTCGTCATCCTGCTGCACCGCGACGACTACTACGACAAGGAGTCGCCGCGAGCCGGTGAGGCGGACTTCATCGTCGCCAAGCACCGTAACGGACCGACCGACACCATCACGGTCGCCGCGCAGCTGCACCTGTCCCGCTTCGTCGACATGGCGATCGTCTGACCGCAGCCGGCCGGGCCCGCGAGCTGGTGCCGGCGGGCCGGTCCGCCGCAGGCGTCCCGGCCCGCCGGTGACGGGTCAGTCGAAGAGTTCGCCGAGGAAGCCCTTGCGGCGCTTCTGCCGGTAGTGACCCCGGTAGCCGTGGTGCTGCTGGCCGTACGCCGGCGCCGGCGGGTAACCCTGCTGGGCGTACCCCGGCTGGCCGTATCCGGGTTGGGCGTAACCGGGCTGGGCGGGTGGCGGCGGAGGCGGGGTGTAACCCGGGGCCGCGGTCGGCGGGGCGGGCTGAGCGGAGGGCTGGCCGGCGGGCTGCGCCTGGTTCCAGTTCGCCTCGGCCTCGAAGAGTTTCTCCAGTTCGCCGCGGTCGAGGAAGATACCGCGGCACTCGGTGCACTGGTCGATGGTGACGCCACTGCGCTCGTAATTGCGCATGTCGCCATGACACTTCGGACAGGTGAGCTGCATCTGCCAGACGATACCGCCCCGAGTCACCCCTGAGCCTGAAGCACGTCGACGACTTCGGCGTCCGGCACCTCGTGGAAGTCTTCGTAGTAGCGGCTGACCGCGCCGAAGTCCGCAGGCCGCTGCGCGCAGATCACCTCGTCGGCGACGCCGACCAGAGCCTCGTACGCCGGGACCGAGCCGACCGGCACCGCCACGATCACACGACGGGCGCCGAGTTCCCGGGCCACGCCGACAGCGGCGCGGGCCGTGGCGCCGGTGGCCAGGCCGTCGTCGACGACGACGGCCACACAGCCGCGCAGGTCCAACGGGGCACGGCCGGCCCGGTAGAGCCCCTCCCGCCGCTGCAGCTCCGCGGACTCGGCGCGGACCACCTCGTCGATCTGCCCCGGTTCCAGGCCGCTGGCCGGGATCTCGTTGCGGACCTGCACCCCGCCCGGGCCGATCGCGCCGAACGCCACCTCCGGCGCCCAGGGCACCCCGAGCTTGCGTACGACGAGGACGTCCAGCGGGGCGCGCAGCCGGTGCGCGACGGCGGCGGCGACCGGCACACCACCCCGGACCAGGCCGAGAACGACGACGTCAGGGTCGCCGATCAGAGCGGTGAGCCGGTCGGCGAGCTGGGCGCCGGCCGCGGTCCGGTCGCGGTAGGTCGTCATGACTCAGGTGTACGCCAGCGCGGCCGCCGCCGCCGGTGAAACCGCCGATGGCGGCGACAGAACCCGCACCGGCACCGATTCGCGGCACCCGTCCGTTCCCGAGCCAGGCCCTTTCCGAGCCGTCTGTTCCCGAGCCGGCCCTTCCTGCGGGTGCGCGAGTCGTCAGGACCGGAGCGCGGCGGCGAGCGCCAGCCCCGTGCCGGCGGCCACCGAGGCGGCGGCGACGCTGAGTACGGCGTTGCCCAGCGCCGCCCGGGTCTCACCCCGCTCGTGCAGACGTACGGTCTCGTACCCGAAGGTGGAGTAGGTGGTCAGCGCGCCGCAGAACCCGGTGCCCAGGAGAGCGACCAGCGGGTCGTCGGCCGCCGCGAACCCATTGCCGCCGGCCCCGTTCGTACCGGAGGCCGCAGCGCCGATCACGAAGCCGAGCAGGAGGGAGCCGGTCACGTTCACCACCAGCGTCCCCCAGGGAAACCCGCCACGGTGGCGGGCCTGCACGGCCCGGTCGATCAGGTAGCGCAACGGTGCGCCGACCGCGGCCCCGAGCGCGATCAGCAGGGCGGTCACCCCGGCCTCGCCGGTCGGTCCGCCGACGCGCCGGCGGTGAGGCGGCGGGTGACCGTCAGCCCGCACCAGACGGCGGCGAGGGCCGCGACGAGAGTGCCGGCGAGGTACGCCAGCGCCGTACCGGGCCGTCCGGCGGCGACGGCGAAGGCGACGCGGGCGTCATTCCACCAGACGGTCCCGGCCAGCGCGCGGGGCAGGCCGAAGAGCGCCATCCCCGGCTGGTACGGCATGTACCCGCTGAGCTGATCCGCGACGGGCAGCGCAGCGATCTCGGCCCGGCTCAGGTAGGGCGTGCCGGTCTCCAGCAGCCGCTGCCCGGCGTGTTCGACGACGCGTACCTCCTCCTGTGCGTGGCCGGGCAGGCCCGCGGCCCGGCGGCTGCTCTGCCACAGCAGCGGCAGCCCGGTGGTGGCGGCGACAGCGAAGAGGGTGAGCCCGGCCCGGCCGGGCCGGCCGGTGAGACGTGGTGCCCGGCCGCGCCGCCGGGCGGCAAGCTGGGCGAGGACGACCACGGTGGCGATCAGGTAGCCGGGCGCGGCGGTGAGCCCCCAGATCCGGTGCGGGGGCAGCGCGGAGACGACACCGATGCCGACGGCGAAGAGGGTGCTGCAGCCGTAGAGGGCCGCATCGGTGGCGAGGCCGCCGGCGGAGCGGTCCAGCCGGTCCCGGCACCCGCGTACGGCGCGCGGCACGGCTGCGACCCTCACGCGGGCCAGTTTGGCAGATTATCGTGGCGTTTGCCGTCTTCCGGTGACTGCCTCGGCGGCAGCCGGATGACCGGGGCCCCTTCGTGCAGCGCGGCTGCCAACCGTCCACGGTGGCCGTCCGTGCCGCGCTGCAGCACGGCCAGGAAACGCTCCGCCGGCATCGAACGGCCGAAGAGATGGCCCTGGCCGGCGGCGCACCCGAGCTGCCACAAGGTCTGCCGCTGCCGTTCGCTCTCCACCCCCTCCGCCACCACCGTCAGGCCGAGACTGCGGCCGAGATCCACGGTGGACCGGACGACCGCGAGGGCCTGGACGGAACTCTCCATCACCGCGACGAAGCTGCGGTCGATCTTCAGCTCGTGGACCGGGATGCGGGAGAGCAGCGACAGCGACGAGTAGCCGGTGCCGAAGTCGTCCAGGGCCAGCCGGACGCCGAGGGCCCGCAGCCGGGCCAGCACCTCGTCGACGACCTCCAGCCGGCTCAGCGCCAACGTCTCGGTCAGCTCGAGATAGAGCGACCCGGGGGCGACTCCGTGCGCCAGCAGCCGGGCGTGCACCGCGTCCGGGAAGCCGGTGTCGAGCAGGCTGCGCGGCGAGACGTTCACCGCCACCGGCGCGTCGAAGCCGGCCTCGCGCCACTGCCGTACGGCGTCCAGGGCCTGATCCAGCACCGCCGCGGTGAAAGCGGGTAGCAGCGCCGAACGCTCGACGGTGGCGATGAACCGCAGCGGTTCGATGGCGCCGTGCACCGGGTGCCGCCAGCGGGTCAGCGCCTCGGCGGCGATCAGGTCGCCGGTGCCCAGGTCGACGATCGGCTGGAACTCGACGATGAACTCCCGGTTGTCGACCGCGCGGGCCAGGTCGCCGCCGAGCCAGAGCCGGCCGAGGTCGGCGGTGTCCTGCGCCGGCGCGTACGTGCAGATCCGCTGGCCCGCTCGCTTCGCCTGGTACATCGCCACATCCGCCCGGCGCAGCAGCTCGTCGATCCCGCCGGCGCCGGTGCCGGCGGCGATGCCGCCGCTGGCCTCGACGCCGACCCGGATCCCGTCCACCAGGAAGGGCTCCCGCAGCCCGGCCAGCACGACGTCGGCCCGCACCGCGGCCAGCGCGGGCGCCGGCAGCCCGACGAAGAGCACCGCGAACTCGTCACCGCCGAGCCGGGCTACCAGGTCCGCCGGGCCGGCCGCCGCTCGCAGCCGCTCGGCGACCTGCACCAGGACCTGGTCGCCGGCGGTGTGGCCGAGGGTGTCGTTGACCTCCTTGAAGTGGTTCAGGTCGATCAGCAGCAGGGCGATGACGCCACCGCCGTGCCTGCGGTCCAGCATCCGCTCGCCCCGCTCCAGCAATGCCCGGCGGTTGGGCAGTCCGGTGAGCGCGTCGTGGCCGGCGGCGTGGGCGTGCCCGTCGGCCGCGCGGGCCAGTTCGGCGTACGCCTGGGCGTTGCAGACGGCGGTGCAGAGTGCGGCGGCGAAGGTGCGCAGGGTGTAGCGCTCGCGTTCGGAGAGGGCGACCGGGCGGTGGAAACGCAGCCGCAGGATGCCGACGTCGGTCTCGCCGTCGACGCCACGCAGCCGGGTCTCGATCTGGGCCGGGGCATCCGAGACGAGCCGGGCGCTCGGTCCGTCGTAGCTGATCCGGCCGCCGCTGCCCTGGACGGTGCGCGCTGCGGAGGTGAGCTCGATCTCGACCTGATCGGCGGAGAAGAGTTCGCCGGCCTGGTTGACGGCGGTGGTGAGGACCCGGTCGAGGTCGATGACGTTGAGCGCGTCCGTGGTGCGCGCCAGCCGTTGCCAGGCCTGCTGTTCGGCGCGGCCGCGTACCCGGTGGGAGTAGGCCAGGTGCAGGCTCAGCACCAGCGCGGGCAGCGCCGGCAGCAGGCGGTGGTCGACGAAGAGCACGACGAGCGTGCCGAGGGTGGCCAGATAGCGGAATCCGGTGCCGAGCAGCCGCAGGTCCCAGTCGGTGCGCAGCAGGGTCGGCAGTGGCGTGCGGGAGACGAGGGCGATCACCTGGAGGGTGATGAGTTCGTCGGCCACCACCGCGACCAGGTACCCGACGGTGGCGGCGGCCAGCAGGTGGGCCAGGGTGTCCGGGCCGCTGCCGTAGCCGGCCAGGGCCAGCCCGGCAGCGGTCGCGACGAGGGTGTTCTTGCCGATGCTGAAGGCCGTCTTGAGTCGCGAGAGGCGGGCGATGCCGGCCGCCGCGGCGACGCCGACGGCGGTGCAGAGAATCACCCAGTGGGTCGGCGCGACGAAGAGCCCGAGGACGATCGCGGTCTCGCTCCAGGTCACCGAGTAGTGCGCCGAGCGGAGCCGGAAGCCCGCCTTCATCGTCGTGCAGATGGCGATCATGGAGGTGATCGTCAGGAGGACGACGAGGTCGTTCGCCTGTGCCGGCTGCCGGATCGCGATGACCAGCGCCAGCACCGTCGCGGTGCCGGCCGCCGCGACGACGAGACCGACCAGCGTCCGTACCGCCTGGTCGGTCTGGTTGTCATGGTGCTCGAGCGGATTCACGTCACTCCACCGCAACGCGCGACTTCGGCCCTGTCGGACGGTGATGCGGGGCGCGCGAAGAGGCCGTCCCGCGGCACGGCCGTCAGTCCCACTCCAGGCCACTCATGGCACGCCCCTTTCCCGTTGGCTGATTCCGCCGTTGCGGCTTCAGCCGGTGTGGAGGATCGCTTGGTGTGCCGAGATTAGGAGCGGCGTGCGGCAGCGGGGCGGATGATGCGCCGCTTTGTGCAATATATGTGAGATCTATCCATGGATGTCACGGTCTGCGACCCGGACGGTCCGTACGGTGATCCTCGCCCTCGCCGGCGGGGTAGCGCAAGATCGGAGATTCGGACCCGCGGTGACGACCGGTGGTTGTCGGAGCCGCCCGATAGGCTCGACGCCGTGACCGAGCAGCCGACCCACCCATCCGTGCAGCGGCCTGCTCCGGCGCTGCCGACCCACCCGTCCGCGCCGCAGCCCGCTCCGGCGCGGCTGAGTCATCTGGACGGTGCCGGCGCGGCCCACATGGTCGACGTCTCCGGCAAGGCGATCTTCGGCCGCCGGGCGGTGGCCGCCGGCCGGCTGTGCACCACCCGCGAGGTGGTGGAGCTGCTCCGCGGCGACGGACTGCCCAAGGGCGACGCGCTCGCGGTCGGCCGGCTCGCCGGGATCATGGGCGCCAAGCGCACCGCCGACCTCGTTCCACTGTGCCACCCGATCGCGCTGCACGCCGTCAGCGTCGAGCTGGAGCTCGGGACCGAGACCGTCGAGATCACCGCGACGGTCCGCACCGCCGACCGCACCGGCGTCGAGATGGAGGCGCTCACCGCGGTCGCCGTCGCCGGTCTCACCCTGATCGACATGGTCAAGGCCGTCGACCCGGCCGCCTCCGTCGAGGCGGTCCGGGTGCTGCGCAAGGAGGGCGGCAAGACCGGCGAGTGGGTCCGGCCCGAGGAGCGGCCGTGATCCGCGCCCACGTCGTCGTCGCCTCCGACCGCGCCGCCGCCGGCGTCTACCCCGACACCAGCGGTCCGCTGCTCGCCGCCGGGTTGAGCGCCCTCGGCTGCGAGGTGACCGGACCGCTGGTGGTGCCCGACGGCGAGCCGGTGGCCGAGGCGGTCCGGGCAGCGGTCGCGGCGGACGCCGACGTGGTCGTCACCAGCGGCGGCACCGGCATCACCCCGGGCGACCGGACCCCGGAGGTGACCCGAGCCCTCCTCGACTACGAAATTCCCGGCATCGCCGAGGCCATCCGGGCCCACAGCGCGCAGGCGGTGCCGGCCGCGGCGCTCTCCCGTGGGCTCGCCGGAGTCCGCGGACGGACCCTGGTGGTGAACCTGCCGGGCTCCACCGGCGGGGCCCGCGACGGCCTCGCCGTGCTCGGGCCGATCCTCGGCCACGCGGTCGACCAGCTTCGTGGCGGCGACCACGGCCACCCGGCCGGCCAGCCACGCGGCGACGACCAGGGTGCCGGCGGCGACCAGCCGCGCGGCGGCGACCATTGATCAGCAGGAGGCCAGTGCAGTGAGCACCGACACCGCGGTCGCGCCACCGTCCGGGCCGGCCACGCCGCCGGTCGACTGGAACCGGGCGCGTGCCCTCGTACACAGTGCCGGCCGGGCCGCGGCCCCACCGGTGCGGCACCTCGCACCCGCCGACGCCGACGGCTGCACCCTCGCCGCCGGGCTGGCCCCCGTCACCGATCTGCCCGCCTTCCCCACCTCCAGCGTGGACGGCTGGGCCGTGCGCGGGCCGGCACCGTGGCGGGTGGTGGGGCGCGTCCTCGCCGGCGCGCCGGCCCCGGCGCTGACAACCGACGGTACGACCGTCGAGATCGCCACCGGCGCCATGGTCCCGGCCGGAACCGCGGCGATCCTGCGGATCGAGGAGTCGACCCGGACCGCCGACGGACTGGTCACGGGCGTACCCCGGCCGGCGCCGGAGTGGCGGCTGCCCGGCGAGGAGGCGCGCGCCGGCGAGGAGCTGGTGCCGGCCGGCACCCCCGTCGACCCGGGCGTGATCGGGCTGGCCGCCTCCTGTGGCCTGGACACCCTGGCGGTGCGCCGCCCGCCCCGGGCTGCCCTGCTGGTCTTCGGCGACGAGCTGCTCACTGCCGGGCCGCCCGGCGCGGGCCGGGTCCGCGACGCCCTCGGCCCGTCGGTGCCGGGCTGGCTGCGCCGCTACGGTGCCGCGGTGGCCCCGGCCGACGTCGTCGTCCCGGTCGCCGACACCCGAGCCGCGCACGTCGCGGCGCTGCGCGCCGCCCTCGACGAGGCGGAGCTGGTCTGCACCACCGGCGGCACGATGCACGGCCCGGTCGACCACCTGCACCCGGCGCTGGCCGAACTCGGCGCCGAATACGTCGTCAACACCGTGGCGGTCCGGCCCGGCTTCCCGATGCTCCTGGCCCGGCTCACCCGCGCCGACGGAGCCGTCCGCTTCGTGGCAGGGCTGCCCGGCAACCCGCAGTCGGCTGTCGTCGCCCTCGTCTCGCTGGTGGCACCGCTGCTGGCCGGAATGCAGGGGCGAGGACTGCCGCACCTGCCGCGGGTGACCCTCGCCGCCGCCGTACCCGGCCGCGGGGCCTACACCCACCTGGCTCTGGTCCGGCTCGACGGCACCGACGGCCGGGCTCATCCGGTGCCCCACGTCGGCTCGTCGATGCTGCGCGGGCTCGCCACCGCCGACGGTTTCGCGGTGATCCCGCCCGGCGACACCGGCAAGCCGGGCGATGAGGTGTCCCTGGTGCCGTTGCCCCTGCTCCCCGGGGAGCGGCTGCGATGAACGCCCCGGGCACCGGCGGTGTCGCCCTGGTCGCGGTCGGCGCCGAGGCGCTGGACCTGGCCGCCCACGAGGCGGCCGTCGCCGACGTGCGGGCCGGCGCGGTGGTCTCCTTCCAGGGCGTGGTGCGCGACCACGACCACGGCCGGGGCGTGCTGCGGCTGGAGTACGAGGGGCATCCCAGCGCCGAACAGGTGCTCCGGGAGATCGCCGAGGAGCTCGCGGCACTGCCGGAGGTCTACGCCGTCGCCATCTCCCACCGCGTCGGAGAGCTGGAGATCGGGGACGCGGCGCTGGTCGCGGCGGTCAGCACCGCGCACCGGGCGGCGGCCTTCACCGCCTGCGCCCGGCTGGTCGACGAGGCCAAGGCGCGGCTGCCGATCTGGAAGCGGCAGTTCTTCGCCGACGGCACCGAGGAGTGGGTGAACTGCCCCTGATCCGCGCTGCGGCCGGGTGGCTCAGCGGCGGGCGAGGAGGGCGGCGGCAGTCGACCGTTCACCGTAGAACGCGGGCTCCGCGCCGGGCCGCCACGGCAGCGTCGTGACGAGCACGATCAGGGTGAGGACCAGTGAGTTCTCCAGGACCGCCCCGAAGAGCCCGTCCTGATAGTGCGAGACCTCGGGGAGCTGGTGCTCGTACGGCCAGATCGGCGAGATGACGAAGAGCAGGTACAGCCCGCCGGCGCAGAAGAGGTGCCGCAGCCCGATCATGGTCGGCCACCAGCGGCCGATACGGGGGCCGGTCAGAGCTGCCACACCGCTGCCCGGCACCCGTAGCGGCAGGCCGCGGGCATCCCAGCGCCGTACACCGGTGTCGGCGAGCACGATGAGGGCCGGGATGACCCAGACCAGGTGATGGGTCCAGGAGATCGGGCTGATGATGTTGCCGGTCAGCCCGACGAGGGTGAAGGCGGTCAACTCGTCGCCGTCGGCGCGGGCGGCGCGGGCCCGGTCCAGACCGAGGACGAGCACGAGGACCGCGAAGACGAACCAGAGCAGGGTCGGTGTCTCGATCATGTCGTAGAGCCGGGCGAGCAGCCCGGCCAGCGACTGGTTCGGCGTCATGTCCGCCGCCCCCACCCGCTCGGTCTGCCAGATGACCGTCCCGAAGTACGCGGTGGATTCCGCCGGCATGACGGCGAAGACACCACAGCCGACGGTCAGGGCGGTGCCAACTGCCGTCCACGCTGCCCGCCACTGGCGGGTGAGCATCAGATAGAGGATGAACAGCGCCGGAGTGAGCTTGATGGAGGTCGCCAGTCCGATTCCGATGCCGGCCCAGGCACCGCTGAAGAAGAACCGGCGCAGCCCGCCGTCGTCCGGGCGGGCCGGCAGGCCGCGCCGCGACCGCCAGCGCAGGGCCACCAGGTCGGCCAGGACGAGCGCGAAGAGCAGCAGGTTGACCTGGCCGTAGCCGAGCGTCTCGCGGACCGGCTCCAGGGCGACGGCGAGCGGCACGGCCAGCGCCACGACGAACCAGAGCGGCTGCCCCAGCCGGGCGGCGATCGGGTGCAGCAGGGCGATCATGACCGCGGTGAGCGCGGTGAGGCTCGCCAGCAGGTTGACCAGGGCCGCCACCGGCATGGAGAGGGTCGCCATCGGCAGCATCAGCAGTGCGGCGAAGGGCGGATAGGTGAAGCCGAGGGTCGTCTGCGGTGCGACGAAGTCGTAGAGCGGGTTGCCGTTTGCCCACCACACCATCGCGCCGTGGTAGATCTTCATGTCGAAGAACGTGTACTGCCGGCCGAACGCGCCGACGGCGAGCCAGGCGAGATACGTGGCGAGGGCGACGAGACCGAGGCGGACGAGAGTCCGGCGATCTGCGGCGAGTAGCCGGCGACGGATCCCGCTCAGGCGGGCCCGCCGTCCTGAGACGGTCGCCGGCATGGCGCGTACACCCCCGTACCACGTTCGTGCTGCCCGTCCAGGTCCGGTTCGGAGCCTAGAGCGTCGCACCACCTCGGGGCCTCCAGTGTTATCCGACCGTGTCCGATCCCATGCACGATCGACACTTCATCCCATGTTGCCGCCCTGCGCGGCATTTCGGGGTGGTTCGCAGTACTTGGCGCGGCGCGTCGGACGGTACGGGGGTGGGCGCCGGTCGTGGATCAGCCGGGCAGCATCCGGGCGGTGCTCGCCGAGACCTTGGCGATACGGGCGTCGCGGCGGGCGCTGCGGACGGCACGCGCCATCGACTTGCGGCTGTGCCGGACCCGGTGCCCGGCACGCCAGCGCAGCCCCGGCTTGCCCTCGGTGTCGAGCGCGGCAAGGAGCAGGCCGCCGACGAGTCCGAGGTTCTTCACGAAGTGGATCTGATCCTGGCTCTTCTTCTGCGGGTCGCTCTCCTCCCAGAAGGCATGCCCCGCCAGGGTCGTCGGCACCAGGCTGCCGGCGAGGGCGGTCGCGGCGAGCCGGGGAAAGTGCCCGGTGGCGAGGAGCAGGCCGCCGACGAGCTGGACGCCCGCGTTGATGCGCACCAGCGACGCGGTGTCGGTGGGGATCCGGGGCGAGGCCCTCTCCAGGGTGGGGGTCAGCGGGTCGGTCACGCGCGCCGCCCGCTCGACGAAGGGTTCGGGGTTGTTGAGGGTGCGCGCGCCGTTGATCACGAAAGCGGCGCTGAGCAGGGTCCGAGCAACGGTACGTACGGGTCTCATGGATCCAGTCATACCCGTTGCCCGATGGATTATCCCGGCAATGTCCCAACTGGCCTGTCGCAGGGCGGAGACATACGTCAATGGATCCGATGTGCCTGGCGGAGCCCCACGGCGCGTGAGCCGCGGTAGCGTCACCCGGTGACCACTCTCCGGTTGCGGCCGGAAGGGCCGGCCGACGCGGCGCCGATCCGGCAGGTGCTCGCCGCCGCCTTCGCCCGGCCGGACGCCCGCAGGCCGCCCGAGGTCGGGCTCGTCGAGGATCTGCGCGCCGGCGACGCCTGGCTGCCGGGGCTGTCGATGGTCGGCGAGTCCGGCGGTGAGATCGTCGGTTACGCCCTGCTCAGCCGGGTCCGGGTCCGTCCCACGGCGGTGCCGGCGCTGGCGCTCGGCCCGGTCGCGGTGGCACCGCACCGCCAGCGGATCGGCCACGGCACGGCGGTGGTGCAGGCGGTGCTCGACGCCGCGCGGGAGTTCGACGAGGAGCTGGTGGTGGTGCTCGGTGCGCCGGCCTTCTACCGCCGGTTCGGCTTCGTCCCGGCCCGGCGCTTCGGGCTGACCAGCCCGTGGTCCGGTCTCGGCGACCCGTGGCAGGCCCTGCCGCTGACTCCGGCCGGCCCCGACGGCCCCGCCGTACGCCCCGGCGAGGTGCTCTTCCCGACACCGTGGGGCCAGGTCTGACCGTAATGCCGCTCAGGCCGCTGGTCCGCGGGTATGCCGGCTCACGCCGGCTGAGTCCGTAGGTAGCGGCCGAAGTGCGGCACGGTGAAGGCGACCGTACCGCGCTCGCCGGAGTAGATCAGGCCCTTCTTGATCAGCGCGTCGCGGGCCGGGGAGAGGCTGGCGGGTTTCCGGCCGAGCGCCCGGGCGATCTCCGCGGTCGGCACCGCGACGTCCATGTCGTCACGGGTCTGACCGGTCGACTCGGCCCCGGCCAGGGAGAGCCCGGCCATCGCCCGCATGTACTCGCGCTCAGCCGGGGTCGCCCGCTCGAAACGGGACCCGAAGAAGCCCACCGCCAGCTCCGCCTCCGCCTCCGGTGCGGCGACCCGTACGTCCGCGTCCGTGATCGGCGAACGCGGCGCGTGATCCCAGGTTGCCTTCCCGTACGCCTGCACGAAGTACGGGTACCCGCCGGACTTCTCGTAGAGGACGTCGAGGGCCTTCTGCTCGTACTCGACCTCCTCCCGGCCGGCCGGGGCGCAGAGTGCCTGGTCGGCGGCGACCCGGTCGAGGCGGTCGATGCGCTGGTAGCGGAAGAGTCGTTCGGAGTAGGACTTCGCGGCGCTGAGCACGGCGGGCAGGTGCGGCAGGCCGGCGCCGACGACGATCAGCGGCGCCCCGGACTGGGAGAGTTCGTGGCAGGCGGCGCAGAGCGCGGAGACCTCCTCCGGCCCGAGGTCCTGCATCTCGTCGATGAAGACGGCGAGCCCGGTCCCGACGTCGGCGGCGACGTCGGCGGCGTCGCCGAGGAGTTCGACCAGGTCGATCTCGATGTCGCCGGAGTCGGCGCGGCCGACGGTCGCTGCCACGTCGATGCCGGGCTGCCACCGGTCGCGCAGCCGGGGGCTCTTGCCGCCGATCGGCGCGCGCTGGGCGAAGGCCTTGAGGACGCCGAGGAAGTCGTCGATGCGGTCCGGGGCCCGGTGGTGCGGGGCGAGCTCGCGGACCGCCATGTGCAGGGCGGCGGCCATCGGGCGGCGCAGCGACTGGTCCGGCCGGGCCTCGATCTTGCCGGTGCCCCAGAGCCGGCCGATCGCCGCCGAGCGCAGTGTGTTGAGCAGGACGGTCTTGCCGACGCCGCGCAGTCCGGTCAGGACCAGGCTGCGTTCGGGCCGGCCCCGGGCGACCCGTTCCAGGACGACGTCGAAGACGTCCAGTTCTCTGCCCCGGCCGGCGAGTTCGGGTGGGCGCTGGCCGGCGCCGGGGGCGTAGGGGTTGCGGACCGGATCCACGTATCGCACCGTATCGGGCCATCTAGCGACAGAGCTAGATGTGGGTAGATCCCGGCATCGGCGTGTCCGATCTCGACATGAAACTAGGGGTGTCTAGCGAAATCGCTAGACACCCCTAGTTTGGGCTATCGCCGGATCAGCGCTTCTTCATGCAGAGCACGAAGTCGCGGGCGTCCAGCGGTGAGTCGTAGGTGTAGTACACCTCGGTCGCGGCGTAGTCCTTGCAGGCGTCCTTGTCGGAGGTGCCCACGACCCGGGCGAGGACCTCCATCGTGCCGGGGGCGCAGGCCTCCTTGCGCAGCTTCGGGCTGATCGACGTGCCGTCGTTGACCAGGCAGTCGCCCTTCACCGCGAACATGGCGTCACCGGGGTTGGTCGTCGGCGTCGTGGCACTCGGCGACGGGCTCGGGGACTCCGACACCGTGGGCTCGGCCGACGCGCTCGCCTCCGCGCTCACCGACGGCTGCGGGTCCGCCTCCTCCTCGGCCATGAAACCGATCGCGGCGAGTCCGGCACAGCCGAGGCAGCTCAGCAGAGCGAGGATCCCGACGACGATGAGGGTGATTTTGAGGCCGTTCCCCTTCTTCGGCGCCTCGGCGCCGTACTGCGGAGCCCACGGCCCGCCCGGCGGACCACCGGGCTGGCCGGTGCCCGGCTGCTGCTGCCACGGCTGGCCGGCGGCCGGTTGTCCCCAGGGCTGACCGGCCGCGGGCTGACCTGCCGCGGGCTGACCGCTACCCGGCTGCCCCCACGGCTGGCCCGGCGCGGGCTGACCGGCCGGCGGCTGGCCCCAGGGCTGGCCCGGTGCGGGCTGGCCGGCGGGCGGCTGTCCCCAGGGCTGGTTCGGGTCCGGGGCGCCCGGGTTGGGAGCCGACTGGCCCCACTGCTGACCGGGCTGGTTCGGCGGCGCCGCGTGCAGGGGCAGTGTCGGTGGTTCGGGGTCGGCGTTGTACGGGTTGGCCGGAGGCGGCGGGAACCCGGAGCCGGACGACGGCGTGGCCCCCGACTGGCCGTACGGGTCTTCGGGATTGCCGGAGCCGGCCGATCCGTATACAGACATGCGTTTCCTCAGTTCGTCGTTCGGTAGGGCTTGAGGCAGAGGACAAAATCGAGGCTGGTCAGCGGGCTGCGGAAGAAGTACCAGTTGGTGTAGCCCTCGACCTGCTCACACTTGGCCTGGGCGTCCTGCTCGCCCTCGGTCGCGCCGTCGAAACGGCGCAGCACCTGATACGTGCCGGCGCGGCAGGCGCTGATCCAGAGACCCGGTGTGTCGGTCTCCGCCTGATCGATGCGCACGCACTGGCCGGCGGCGGCGAACCGCCCGTCGGTGGAGGCGACATCGACTGGAGCGCCGTCCGGATCGGGCTGCGCCTCCTGGTCCGGCTCGCCGTCGGCCGTCGTGGCCGGCGCCGAGTCGTTCGAGTCGATCAGGACGAGCAGGGTTGCGGCCGCGCCCGCACAGGCCAGCGCGGCGACCATGAGCAGGGTGGCGATCAGCGCGGTGCCCCGCAGGGAGGGCCGACCGCGATGTGCATTGAGATCGGCCATTCGCCCTCCCCGCGCGGTGTGGTTCGCACCGGCGCGCTGCGTCCGGCGTCGACGCAACGGTAGTCGCCCCGGCCAACCCCCCCACCTGCCGGATCTGCGCCCGCCCTTCCCCTTCGGAGAGTGACGATCCGGCTACGGTTTCACCCCCCGATTGAATCCGGTCCTCGAGGCTGTCCTACCGCCGATACGATCCCGCCCCATGTCCGCCGTGACCGTCTCGGTGGCGGCTCTCCTCGGCGCCGCCGCCGGCGTACTCGTGCCCCGGACCGCCTACCGCCTCGGCGTCGCTGCCGGTACGCCCGCCCGGGCCGGTTGCGAGCACTGTGGACGGACCTTCCGCGCCGGCCCTGGTGGTTGGCTGGGGCCGGCGACCTGCCGGGGCTGCCGAGCACGGCTCGGGCCGCCCACCACGGTCACCGTCACCGTCGCCGGGCTCGCCTACGGGCTGCTCGCACTCCGGTTCGGCGCCGACCCGGTGCTGCCCGCCCTGCTCGCCGCCGTGGCGATCGGGCTCCCGCTGGCCTGTGTCGACCTCGCCCGGCTGCGGCTGCCCGACCCGCTGGTCGCGACCCTCGCCCTGACAACCGCCGCCGGGCTGGCGCTCGCCGCGGCCGGTAGTGGAACAGCCGCCCCGCTGTGGCGCGCCGGCGCGGCGGCGGTCGTCTGCGCCGGGGCGTACCTGCTGCTGGCGCTGCTGCCCGGCTCCCGGCTCGGATTCGGCGACGTCAAACTGGCCGCCGTGCTCGGCCTGCCGCTCGGCTGGCTCGGCTGGCCCGCGGTGCTGACCGGCCTGCTCCTGCCGCATCTGCTCATCGGTCCGGTGGCGCTGGTCCTCCTGCTGACCCGCCGCGCCGGACGGCGGACCGCACTGCCGCTCGGGCCCGCGATGCTCGCCGGCGCCCTGGCCGCGTTCCTGCTCCACCCCGGCTGACCGCCGGGTCAGAGCAGCCGCAGCTGATGGTCGCGGGAGCGGCGCGGTTCACTCGGCCCGAGCCGTTCCAGCAGGCCCGGATCGATCGAGTCGAGGAACGGCGTCGGGCGGCACTCCCGCTCGACGCCCTGGCGTACCCGCCGGCGGACGTGGCTCAGGTAGAGCCGGTCCTGGGCGCGGGTCAACCCGACGAAGAAGAGCCGCCGCTCCTCGGCGATCTCCTCCTCGGTCGCGGTCTGCCCCGGCCAGCGCAGCGGCAGCAGGCCGTCCTCACAGCCGACCAGGAAGACCACCGGGAACTCCAGGCCCTTCGCCGCGTGCAGGGTCAGCAGCGTGACCGCTTCGGCGCGCGGGTCCAGCGCGTCCACCTCGGCGTCGGTGAGCAGGCTCGACAGGAAGAGCGCGAGGTCGTCCTCGCAGCGGCGCGCCAGCGGCATCAGCAGATCGACCGCGGACCGGACCTCCTCCGGCCGTACCGCGCCGGTGGCGTCCAGTGTCGGCACCGAATAGCGCTGCGCGACCGTACGCCCGGCCCGGCGCAGCCGCTCCGCCAACGGCCCGCCCGCCGCGTCGGCGTGCCGCAGCTCCTCGGCGAGCGCCTGCACCCCCGGCCGGTCGCGGAGCCGGTCGTGCGAGCGCTTCTGCACCGGAATGCCGGCCCGCACCAGCGCGTCAAGGATCGCCCGGGCCTGCGAGTCGGTGCGGTAGAGCACCGCGACGTCGGAGAAGGACGCCGACGCCGTCCGCCCGTCCATCCGTCCGGCGTCCATCGAACGGTGCGAGAGGCCGCCGACCAGCTCGTCGACAGTACGGACCACGAAGTCCGCCTCGTCGGCGACCGTCGCCGCCGGATAGACCCCGACCAGGGCCGCCTCCGGGTCCAGCCGGGCCGGGTCCAGCCGCCGTCCCCGGACCAGCGACGACGGGGCGATCGCCTGCACCGCCGCGGCGAGGATCGGTGCCGACGAGCGGTAGTTGCGGGTCAGGCGTACCAGACGGGCGTCGACGAAATCCTGCGAGAAGCGCAGGAAGTAGCCGACGTCCGCGCCGCGGAACGAGTAGATCGCCTGATCCGGGTCGCCGATCGCGCAGAGGTTGCCGTCGGCCGGGCTCAGCAGCCGCAGCAGCTGGTACTGCTCGGCGTCGACGTCCTGGTACTCGTCCACGAAGATCCACTGCCAGCGGTCCCGGTAGCGCTTCACCAGCGCCGGATGCTCCGCCAGCAGCCGTACCGGCAGGGTCACCAGCTCGTCGAGGTCGACCAGGTCGCGCTTGCGCAGCAGGCGCGCGTACGCCACGGCGTCGGCACCGGCCTCGGCGCGCAGTTCGGCCCGCTCCCGCTCGTCGGCGACCCGGAAACCGGCCGCCAGTCCCGCCGCCCGGTGGTTCTCCCGCAGGATCGTCAGCCCCACCGAGTGGAAGGTGCCGACCGTGATGTCCTCGGCGAACGTCCCGAGCAGCCCGTCGAGGCGTTCGCGCAGCTCCTCGGCGGCGCGCCGGGTGAAGGTGATCGCCAGGCAGCGTTCCGGGAAGACGTTCAGCTCCGCACAGAGGTACGCGATCCGGTGCGTCAGGGTCCGGGTCTTGCCGGTGCCCGGCCCGGCCACGATCAGCATCGGGCCGCCGGGAGCCGAGGCAGCCACCCGCTGCATCGCGTCGAGGCGGTCGAGCAGCCCGGTGCCGACCTCCTCCATCCCCGCCAGCATCGGCTCGAACGGCTCATGCGGCGACGGCGGCACCGCGATCGGCGGTGGTGGCGGCGGAGGTGGCGCCTGCTTCGTCGCACGCCGCTGACCGCGCGGGGCGCGCGGCGTCGCCGGTGCCGGCGGTGCCGCCGGGGCGGCCGTCTCCCCGGCGCGCTGACGCGGCACGGGCACGTCGAAGAGCGCCTCGGTCTGCCGGGCGCCGCCGGCCGGTGGCAGCTCCGCCGGTGTGAAGAGCCGGATCACGCCGTACTCGCCGTCGTAGCCGGCGACCCGCTCGACCTGGCCGCGGCGCAGCCGGCCGATCGCCTCGGCGAGCTGTTCCCCGCCGGCCCGGCCGACCTCGTCCAGCGGCGAATCGGTCAGGATCCGCAGCTCCGGGCCGAGCGCGGCGAGCAGGTGGTTCAGTTTCCCCTCGACGGTCTTGGAGCGGGCACCCACTCCGTTGAGCTCACCGAGGATCTCCGCCAGCGGCACCAGATGGGTGACCGCCGGGGCGTGCGCCGGCCGGTACCCGGCCGGCCGGTCGGCCAGCTCCTCGATGCGGCTGAGCACCCCGACCGTCACCGGCTTGCCGCACCCGGCGCAGGTGCCGCCGGCGGCCCGGGTCTGCTCCGGGGTCCAGTTCACCCCGCACGCCCGGTGCCCGTCGCCGTGGTACTTCCCCTCCTCCGGGAAGAACTCGACCGTGCCGGCCAGGCCGTCGCCGGTGCGCAGCGCCTCGCGTACGGCGAAGTAGTCCAGCGCGGTGGCGAAACGCGTCGCCTCCCGGGCCAGCGCCGGCGGCGAATGGGCGTCGGAGTTGGAGACCAGCCGGTACCGGTCGAGGCCGGCGACCCGCCAGTTCATCTCCGGGTCGGAGGAGAGGCCCGTCTCGACGGCGAAGATGTGGTCGGCGAGGTCGGCGTAGCAGTCGGCGATCGTGTCGAAGCCCGACTTGGAGCCGAGCGCGGAGAACCACGGCGTCCAGATGTGCGCCGGGACGATGTAACCGGCCGGGTCGGCCGTCAGCGTGATCTCCAGCAGGTCCCGGGAGTCGAGCCCGAGGATCGGGCGACCGTCCGAGCCGAGGTTGCCGATTCGCCCCAGGGCGGCGTTGAACCGGCCGACCGCGTCGAGATCGGGCAGGTAGACCAGGTGGTGCACCTTGCGGGTGCGATCACCGCGCTTGTAGATCGTGGAGATCTCGGTGCTGAGCATGAAGCGCACCGGTGCGGCCTCGGCCAGCCGGGCCGGCGCCGCGCGCAGCAGCTCCTGCTCCAGCTCCGCATCGAGGCGGTAGAGCCCCGGCTCGGCGGGGACCAGCGTCTCGCAGAGGTGGTCATACCACGCGGGATGGGTGAAGTCGCCGGTGCCGAGCAGCGCCACGCCCTTGCGGCGGGCCCAGTGCCCGAGCGTCGGCAGGGTCAGATCCCGGCTGCAGGCGCGCGAGTACTTCGAGTGGATGTGCAGGTCCGCCACGAACGGTGCGGCACCGACGGTGGCGCTGCCGGGGGTTGCGGCGCTGAACGAGGGCACGCCGCATCCTGCCACGAGTCGATCCGGCGCGCTCCGCCGCCACGCGCGGGCGTGAGGAGCGCTATACGGCCCGCAGTTCGACCAGGGCGACCTCCGGCGGCGCGCCGACGCGGACCGGCGGACCCCAGAAGCCGGCCCCGTTGGTGACGAAGAGCTTCGTCCCGTCGACCTCGCCCAGCCCGGAGACGACCGGCTGCTCGAGCCGGACCAGCAGGTTGAACGGGACGATCTGCCCGCCGTGGGTGTGCCCGGAGAGCTGCAGATCCACCCCGTAGCGGGCCGCCTCGTGGGCCTGCACCGGCTGGTGCGCCAGCAGCACCACCGGCCGGGACGGATCCCGGTCGGCGAGCGCGGCGGCGTAATCCGGGCCGGCGGCCACCCCGACCCCGTCGGCGGAGACGTCGTTGACCCCGGCCAGGTCGAGCACCCCGGCCGGGGTACGGATCTCGGCGCGTTCGTTCTGGAGCACCCGCAGACCGATCCGGTCGAGTTCGGTGACCCACTCCTCCACGCCGGCGTAGTACTCGTGGTTGCCGGTGACGAAGTAGCTGCCGTAGCGGGAGCGCAGGTCGCGCAGGGGTTCGGCGGCCGGCCCCAGTTCGGCGACGGGCCCGTCGACCAGGTCGCCGACGATCGCCACCAGGTCGGCATCGAGCCGGTTGACCGCGGCGACGATCCGTTCGGTGTGCGCCCGGCCGAGCAGCGGTCCGAGGTGGATGTCGGACACGGTGGCGATGCGCAGCCCATCCATGCCGCGGGGCAGCTTCGCCAGTGGCACCGGCACCCGGTGGATGCGGGGCGCGCCGGTGGCGGTCCGCACGCCGTACCCGGTCAGGCCGGCGGCGGTGAGCCCGGCGAAGATCGCCGCGCCGCGGGCGAGCAGCAGGCGACGCTGCGGATCCGGGGCGGCGCCGTCGCGGTCGGCCCCGGTGGGCGGCGCCGCGCCGTCGGAGGTGCCGGTATCGGCGGGACCGGTGGCGCTGTCGGTGGGCGCGTCACCCGGGCTGCCGGGCTCCGCGTCCCGGCCGGCGGGGACGGGCGCCTCGCCGGGTCCGGCCGGCTGCGCGGCAGTGCCGGCTTCGGCCACGGCCACCCGTACGGGCATCGCGTCAGCGGCCGGCGCGGCGACCGTGGTCCGGCGTCGCGCCTGCCGGCGCAGCGTCAGCCGGGCCACCAGCATCGGCAGCTCCAGCACCAGCAGCACGACCAGCAGGTAGAACATGACCGCGATCCAGAGGTAACCGGGCCAGGCCAGCCAGCTCAGCTGCTCCACGCCGCCCATCGTGCCGATCATGGTGGCTGGAACGAGGAGCGTGAGCAGGAGCGCGGCGATGCCGCCGGCGCGGCGCAGCGGACCGGGGCGGGTGGTGTCACGGACGAGCCGCCACCAGATATAGAGGTGGATGAGGCCGAGCAGCACCACCACCGTGCCGACGAATGCCAGCGCAATCACCCCGTCCAGGCTCTCGTTCAGCCGCCCGCGAAGGGAGGCAGCACGTCGACCGTGGCTCCACCGGGCAGCGGCGTGTGACGATCATGCCAGGTGGTGCCGTCGACCAGAAAACTCGCCACGGTCAGTACCGCCGCGAGTTTCGGGCCGTGGCGGCGGGAGAGCACGGCGATCAGATCGTCGAGTCCGCAGCCGGCGGGAAGCAGCTCCTGGCCATCGGCGGCCGGCACCGTCCCGGCATCGGCCGGCGGCCTCTCCGCGGCGCCGACGGCAAGCGTCTCCTCGGTGCGGCCGGCGGCGGCGCGGGCGCCGGCGTAGTACCGGACGATGACCGGCACGCGCTCAACCACCGATCGCCGACATCGGCCGCGACGGTTGCAGGAACGACGGATCGTCGATGCCGTGCCCGGCGCGCTTGCCGGCCATCGCGGCCCGCCAGCGCCGGGCCAGCTCCTCGTCGTCGGCGCCGGCGCGCAGCGCCCCGCGCAGGTCGGACTCCTCGGTGGCGAAGAGGCAGGCGCGCACCTGCCCGTCGGCGGTGAGCCGGGTGCGGTCGCAGTCACCACAGAACGGCCGGGTGACGCTGCCGATCACGCCGACCCGCAGCCTGTCGCCCCCCGCCACCAACCAGGTCTCGGCGGGTGCGCCGCCGCGGGGGGCCGGGTCGGGCAGCAGGGTGAACTCGGCCCGCAGCGCGGCGAGGATCTCGGTGGCCGTCACCATCCGGGCGCGGTCCCAGCCGTGCTGGGCGTCGAGCGGCATCTGCTCGATGAAGCGCAGCTCGTAGGAGTTGGCCAGGGCGAAGCGCAGCAGCGCGGGCGCCTCGTCGTCGTTGACCCCGCGCAGCAGCACCGAGTTGATTTTCACCGGCCGCAGACCGGCCTCCCGGGCGGCGGCGAGTCCGGCGAGCACGTCGTGGTGGCGGCGGCGCCGCGTCAACGCGGCGAACCGGTCGGCGTCGACGGTGTCGAGGGAGACGTTGACCCGGTCCAGCCCGGCGTCGCGCAGCGCCGTCGCGGTCCGCGCCAGCCCGATGCCGTTGGTGGTCAGCGAGAGGGTGGGCCGCGGCCGCAGCGCCGCCGCCGCGGCCACGATCGCGGGCAGCCCCGGTCGCAGCAGCGGCTCACCGCCGGTGAAGCGCACCTCGGTCACCCCCAGCTGCCGCACCGCGACGGTGATCAGCCGGATCACCTCGGCGTCGGTCAGCAGGTGCGGGGCGGGCAGCCAGGGCAGCCCTTCGGCCGGCATGCAGTACGAGCAGCGCAGATTGCACCGGTCGGTCAGCGAGACCCGCAGGTCGGTGGCGACCCGGCCGAACCGGTCGACCAGGGCCGTGCCGGCCGCAACGGGGGAGTTCATCGTTCGACGTTAGCGCGTCACCCCGACAGTGCGGCCTGAGCCGTGCGGACGACCGCGTCGCGATAGACCGCGCCGAAGGCGGCGGTGTGCACCAGCAGCAACCGCAGCTGGTGCACCGGCAGCCGGGCCTGCCAGCCGTCCGCCAGCGGCCACTGCTGCTGATAGCCGGCCAGGATCCGGTCCAGGTAGGGCGCGCCGCCGAAGAGTGCGAGGTCGGCGAGGTCGGTCTCGCGGTGCCCGCCCTGAGCCGCCGGGTCGATCAGCCGGACCCGGCCGTCGGCGGCCCAGAGCAGGTTGCCCGGCCAGAGATCACCGTGGATGCGGGCCGGCGGCTCGTCGCCGCCGTACTCACCGAGGCGGTCGACCACCCGCTCGACCAACGCGGCGTCAGCGGGGCCGAGGGCGCCGTTGTCGACACTGCGTCGCAGGTACGGCAGGAGCCGGCGCTGGGCGAACCACTGCGGCCACGGTCCCGCATCGAGGGTGTTGTCCTGCGGCAGGACGCCGATGAAACCGGTCCAGTCGGCGCCGAACGCCGGTGCGCCGCTGCGATGCAGTAGCGCCAGCTCCCGGCCGAGGCGCAGCGCCGCCTCCTCCGACGGGGTGCCCGCTTCGATCCACTCGAGAGCGAGCAGGTCCCGGGTGGCGACCAGCACCTCCGGTACGGCCACCGCCCGCGACTCGCCCAGCCAGCGCAGCCCGGCCGCCTCGGCCGCGAAGAAGCCCTCCGGCGCCGTACCGGCGGGCCAGGTCTTGGCGAACAGCGAGGCGCCGTCGTCGAGGGTGAGCCGAGCGGCGGCACAGCTGTCGCCGCCGCCGACGGGTGTCTCGCGGATCCGCTGGTGGGTGAGGAAGATCGGCAGCTGGGTGGGGTGTTCCCGCAGGTGGGCCAGATCCATCAGCGCAACATAGCCTTTTGCGGCGAACCGCGGATCGCGGACCCGGATTCAGGTAAGGATGAGCCATGACCGAAGTCCGCATCCGCTCGTACGGTCCGGCCGACCGCGCGGCCGGCCTGCGGCTCTGGGGCGAGCTGGTCCGCCAGGAGCAGAAGCTGTACGGCGAGGAGTCGTACGGAACCTCCTTCGAGGAGTATCTGACCCGGCTGGAGCTCTCCGGAGTGTGGGTCGCCGACCATGATCCGGACGGCGTGATCGGGCTGGCCGGGCTGGTGCTCGACGGTGCCCGCGGCCGGGTCGAACCGGTGGTGGTGACGGCCCGGCACCGCGGGCGGGGCGTCGGCCGGGCGCTGCTGCGACAGGTCGCCGAGCACGCCGGCCGCCGTGGCCTGCGACAGCTGCTGGTGGCGCCGCAGACGCGCAACCAGGCCGCGCTGCGCTGCCTGCACGCCGCCGGCTACGACCGGCTCGCCGCTGTCGAACTGGCCCTGGACCTGCAGGACGCCCGCCGGTCGGCTGCGCCGCCGGTCGGGCTGCACGACCTGCAGTTCCGGTCCTGATCCGCGCCCCCGTCGGGCCGCGCGGCCGGTGGAGAACCCGCACCGTACGGGCCGTTCCGGTAGTGCGCGAGCCGCCGGCAGCCTGTGGACGGCGCGCGTGTCGTCCACAGGGTCTCGGCACGGGGTGGCCGGCGCAGCAGGCTGACGACCATGACATCCATCGACAAGGCGAAGCTCGCCGTGCGAAGTCCGGCGGACCTGATCGCCGCCGTGCCGTACCTGCTCGGCTTCCATCCCGCGCAGAGCCTGGTGGTGACCGCGATGCGCGGCGAGCGGCTGGTCTTCGCCGCGCGTTGCGACCTGCCGCACGGCGACCCGGCTCTGCGGCAGAGCGCCGACTATCTGGTGGCGGTGCTGCGTCGGCAGCAGTCCGAGGCGGTCCTGCTGCTGGGCTACGGCGCGCCCGAGGAGGTGACCCCGGCCGTCGACGCGGTGCGCGCCGCCTGCGCCGACGCGGGGATCGTCGTCTTCGACGCCCTGCGGATCACCGGGTCGCGCTACTGGTCGTACCTCTGCGACGAACCGTCCTGCTGCCCGGCCGAGGGCGCGCTCTTCGACCCGGCGGCCTCGGCGGTGGCGGCGGCTGCCGTCTTCGCCGGCGAGGTCGCCCTCCCCGACCGGGAGAGCCTGGTCGGGGAGCTGGCGCCGCTGACCGGCAAAGCCCGGGAGGCGATGCGACTCGCCACCGCCCGCGCCGAGGAGCGGCTCGTCGAACTGCTCGCGGGTGCCGGCCGCCGCGATCTGCCGGGCGACTGGGCGCTGCGCGCGGCGGGCGCCGACGCGGTGGCGGGCGCGCTGGCGCGGCGGGACGCCCCGGAGCGGCTCACCGACGACGAGGTGGCCTGGCTGAGCCTGCTCCTGGCCCACGTCCCGGTACGCGACCACGCCTGGGAGCGGATCGACGACGACGAGCGGCAACTGGCGCTCTGGACCGCACTGCTGCGCCGGGTCCAGCCCGACCTGGCGGCGGCCCCGGCGGCGCTGCTCGGCTTCGCCGCCTGGCGGGCGGGGCGGGGAGCGCTCGCCGCGGTGGCGGTGGAGCGGGCGTTGCAGGCCTGCCCGCAGTACTCGCTGGCGCTGCTGCTGGACGAGATCCTGCGCAACGGTGTGGCGCCCGCTGTGCTCGACGGCTGGCCGCAGTTCGATCAGCCGGCCGGCAGCCGTACCCGCTGTGATCCGGTGTAGACGTTCATGGTGGCGCCGCGCAGGAACCCGACCAGGGTCATCCCCGCCTCATGGGCCAGGTCGACCGCGAGCGTGCTCGGCGCGGAGACGGCCGCGAGCAGCGGCAGCCCCGCCATCCACGCCTTCTGGGTCAACTCGAAGCTGGCCCGCCCGGAAACCATCAGCAGCCGGCCCCGCAGCGGCAGCTGTCCCTCGCGGACGGCCCAGCCGACGACCTTGTCGACGGCGTTGTGCCGCCCGACGTCCTCCCGTACCACGATCGGCTCGCCATCGGCGGTGAAGATCCCGGCCGCGTGCAGCCCGCCGGTCCGCGCGAAGCCCCGCTGCGCGGCGCGCAACCGCTCCGGCAGCGCCGCCAGCACCGTCGCGTCGACGGCCAGCGCGTCATCGGCCACGGCGAAGCGCGACCGGGTACGCACCGAGTCGATGCTCGCCTTCCCACAGACCCCGCAGGAACTCGTGGTGTAGAAGTTCCGGCTCGGATCGACCGCCGGGGCCGGCACGTCCGCGCCGAGCACCACATCCACCACGTTGTAGGTATTCGGCGTCTCGGCGCCGGCGCAGAGCTGTGCCGTACGGACGTCGGCGGCGTCGCGGATCACGCCTTCGGTCAGCAGGAAGCCGATGGCCAGATCGAGGTCGTGCCCGGGGGTGCGCATCGTCACGGCGAGCGGGGCGCGCCGCCCCGGCCCGGCCGCGCCGACCCTGATTTCCAGCGGCTCCTCGGCGGCGAGGCTGTCCGGCCGCCGGGTGGCCACCCGGTCACCGCCCAGGTCGATCCGCAGGATTTCGCGTCGGTCACCGGCTCGTCCCATGCCGCCATCCTGCCTGTTGCGGCCCCGCTCAGGGCGGACGGCCGCGTCGGCGCGGGCGTACGAGTACTTCCACGGCCGCGTCGGCGCGGGCGTACGGATGCGTCCATGGCGGCCCGACGCGGCGTCGGCCGTTACCGTGGCGGGGTGGAGGGCTACGCGGCGGTGGTGCTCGCCGGTGGTGCGGGCCGGCGCCTGGGCGGGGTGGACAAGTCCCGCCTGCCGGTCGGCGGGCGGCCCATGCGCGAGCACGTCCTCGACGCGGTCACCGCCGCCAGGCCGCGGATCCTGGTGGGGCCCGGTCCGGCGCCCGCCGGGGTGCTTGCGGCCCGTGAGGAGCCGCCCGGTTCCGGTCCGGTGCCGGCCACCGCCGCCGGGCTGGCGCTGCTCGGTCCCGAGGTGGCCGAGGTGGCGCTGCTCGCGGTCGATCTGCCGCTGCTCACCGCCGCGGCGGTGACCGCGCTGCGGGTACGGCTGGCGGTCGGCGACTGCGACGGCGTCTGCTACCGCGACGACCGGGGCCGGCGCCAGCAGCTCTGCGGGGTGTGGCGGGTCGCCGCGCTGCGTGCCGCGTTCGACCGGCTGCGGCACGAGCGCGGCCCGGAACTCGCCGGGGCATCGATGCGGGCGCTGCTGGCCGGATGCACGATCGCCGAGATCGACCCGACTGGAGACGGCCCGCCCCCCTGGTTCGACTGCGACACCGCCGAGGACGTACGCCGGGCGCAGGGCTGGTCGGCCTGAGTGGTGCGGCCGCCGCGGAGACGGGGGGGTGCTCTCGCCTCGGGTTGAGTTTCGTCGCCGCACCCTGGGTAGGGTGTGGCTGACGGACGGAGGCGATCATGACCGCAGCACACCCCTCGGTGCCGGCGGACGACGCGCCGGGAGAACCCGGAAACGAACCGGCGCCGGCCCGGCAGGCGGCGCCCGCGCAGCCCGAGTCGATTCTGCTGGACGAGCCGAGCACCGCCGATCTGCGCGTCAAGGTGACCGAGGCCTGGCAGGAGTTCGCCCGGGCGCTGGCGGCGTGCCTGCCGAACCTGCCGGTCGGCGGCCGTATCGATCTGACCCTGGACCCGACGGCCTCCGGCACCGACGACGCCGTCTACTCGATCCATGTGGAGGCCACGCAGGAGCAGCTGCTGCTCGCGCGGGCCGTGGGCAACTCGGTGCTTCCCGAGGGCTTCCGGCTCGACCGCTCCGCGGTCGCCGACATGGTGGCGCTGGGCTGGTCACCGCCGGGTGTGGTGACCGGCTCCGCGGAGCACTTCGGGCTGCTGGTCTCCGCCGCCGACGCGACCCGGCTGGCGGCGACGATCTCCCGGACCCTGCGTGACGTCTACGGCGCGCCCCACCCGGCCTTCCTGGTCTACCTGGTGCGCGACCGCGCGGACGAGCCGATCCCGGTGGGGCCGCTCGGCCTGGCGCGGGCGGACCTGCCGCACGACCTCGACGGTGAACTCGACGAGGCGCTCGCGGCCGCGGTGCGGATCGCCGAGCCGGAAGCCGGCGACGTCGCCGAGCTGGCCGAGGCGGTCCACACCGTCGTCTCCACGATGATGAAGTCGAACGCCGACCAGGTGCACGTCGACTCCGACGGCGACATCAACATCCGGGCCGGCTCGGCGATGGTCTTCGTCCGGGTCCGCGACAACCCGCCACTGGTCGACGTCTTCTCGCCGGTGCTGACCCAGGTCGAGCCGACCGAACGGCTCTACGTCAAGCTCTCCGAGCTGACCAACCGGATGCCGATCGGGCGCCTCTACTGCACCGACGACACCGTCTGGGCCTCGATCCCGGTCTTCGGGCGCAACTTCCAGCCCGCCCACCTGATGCTCGCCGTTCAGGTGATGACCGGCCTCGCCGACGAACTCGACGACCGGCTGCACGGCGAGTTCGGCGGCAAGCGCTTCTTCGGCGAGGAGAAGCCGGTACGCGCCGAGGGCGAACACCGCACCGGCATGTACCTCTGACCACGCGGAGCACCCACCTCGCGACGCTGCGGCGACCTCCTGTCGCGCCGGTTCGGCGTACCGGTGGGGCTGGCTAGAATCTGTGCCCGCCGTCGCGTTGATGATCGGCGGGACCAAGCGAAAGAGCGGGCATGGCTGTCTACAGCACACAGCGGCTGCGCGGACTTCGGGTGGTGGTCACCGGTGGGGGAACCGGAGGGCACACCTATCCGGCGCTGACCACGATCCGGACCCTCAAGGCGCGGCTGTCCGATGCGGGCACCGAGCCGGAACTGCTCTGGGTGGGGGTCTCCCACGGGCTGGAGGCCCGCATCGCCCGGCAGGAGGGCATCCCCTTCAAGGCGATCACCACCGGCAAGCTGCGCCGATCGCCGAACCTCAAGGAGATCGGCCGCAACATCGCCGACGCCTTCCGGATCCCCTTCGGCCTGCTCCAGGCCGTCGCCGTGGTCGTCCGCACCCGTCCGGCCGTGGTCCTCTCCACCGGCGGGTACGTCGCGGTGCCGATCGGGGTGGCCGCCTGGCTGACCCGCCGGCCGCTGGTGATGCACGAGCAGACCCTGGCGCTGGGGCTGGCCAACCGGATCCTGGCCCGGCTGGCCACCCGGATCCTGCTCAGCCACGAGTCGTCAGTCGCGCACCTGCCGGCCCGGGCGCGTTCCCGCGCGGTGGTGACCGGCAACCCGGTACGCCCCGAGGTCTTCACCGGCGACCCGCGCCGCGCCGCCGCCCGGTACGACTTCGAACCCGGCCTGCCACTGCTCTACGTCACCGGTGGCGCGCAGGGCGCGGTGCAGGTGAACAACCTGATCGCCGAGATCCTGCCGGACCTGCTGCCGTACTGCCAGGTGCTGCACCAGTGCGGCGAGTACTCCTTCGACCGGATGCGCCAGCTCGCCGCCTCCCTGCCGTCGCACCTGGCGCACCGCTACCGGGTGGTCGACTACGTCCATGACGAACTTCCCGATGTGCTCGCCGCCGCGGACGTCGTGGTTGCCCGCAGCGGCGCGGGCACCGTCGCCGAGCTGACCGCGCTCGGCAAGGCCTGCGTCTTCATCCCGCTCATTCCGACCAGCGGCGACGAGCAGCGGCGGACGGCCGCCCACCTGGCCGCCGACGGCGCGGCCCGGATGCTCGCCGCCGGCGACGCCACGCCGGCGCGGCTGCGTGCCGAGGTGCTCGCGCTGATGCAGGACCCGGCGCTGCGCGAACAGCTGGCGCGGGCGGCGGCGCGGCACGGCCGGCCCGCCGCGGCGGCGGCCGTCACCAGCGAACTCCTCGACGCCGCCGGCCGCGGCTGACCGCGACCGCCGGAAACCTTCATCGTCCGGCCGTGAGGCGGCGCCCCCGCACTGTCCGGGCGTCAGGCCGAGTTCTTCGGACTTCAGGCCGCGCCCCGCACCGCCGGGACGTCAGGCCGAGTTCCCGCCGGTGTCAGGCCCGCTCGGGCGGGTGGGTGTCGGTAGCGGCGACCGTCGGCGACTCCACCAGGCGGGAGAGCACGATGGTGCTGCGGCTGGATGTCACGAAAGGCTCGGCGCGCAGCCGCTCCAGCGCCTCCTCCAGGTGCGCGATGTCCGCCGCCCGCAGGTGCACCAGCGCGTCCGCCTCACCGGAGACGGTGTAGGCGCCGACCACCTCGGGGTGCCGCCGGGCGGCGGCCCGGATCTGCGCCGGGGTGGTCCGGCCCGCGCAGTACAGCTCCACGAATGCCTCCGTCGCCCAGCCGACCGCCGCCGGGTCGACGACCGCGGTGAAGCCGCGGATGATGCCGGCCGCGCGCAACCGGTCGACCCGCCGCTTCACCGCCGGCGCCGAGAGCGACACCCGGGCGCCGATCTCCGCGAACGACGATCGGGCGTCGGCCACCAGCAACGCAACGATCCGCTGATCTACCTCGTCCATCTGCAACGTTCCACCCTCGTTACGCAATGCCCACGGCTGTTTTTGCTGGTGTGACCGTACCTAGCCTTGAGGTTCGTGACGGAGCAGAGGACACCACCCATGACGCGCGAGTACCTGATGTGCCCGCCGCAGCACTTCGCCGTGGAGTACGCCATCAATCCGTGGATGGACCCCGCGGTGGAGGTCGACCGCGAGCTGGCAGGCAAACAGTGGGAGCTGCTGCGCGTCACGCTCACCGACCTCGGCCACACCGTCCACGTGCTCCCGGCCCGCGCCGGGCTGCCCGACATGGTCTACGCCGCCAACGGTGCGTTCTCGGTGGACGGCACCGTCTACGGTGCCCGGTTCCGGCATCCGCAGCGCCGCTCCGAGGCCGCCGCCCACCACCGGTTCTACCTCGACCGCGGCTGGACCTACATCCCGGCGAGCGAGACCAACGAGGGAGAGGGCGACTTCGCGTACGTGCCCGGGGTGGCCGGCGGGGTGATCCTGGCGGGCTACGGCTTCCGCACCGATCCGGCGGCGCACGCCGAGGCGCAGGAGGTGCTCGGCCGTCCGGTCGTCTCGCTGCGGCTGGTGGATCCGCGCTTCTACCACCTCGACACCGCCCTGGCGGTGCTGGACGAGCACCGCATCGCCTACTTCCCCGGCGCGTTCTCCACGGCCGCGCAGCGGGTACTGGCGCAGCTCTTCCCCGACGCGGTGCTGGCCGACGACGCCGACGCGCTCGCCTTCGGCTTGAACCTGGTCAGCGACGGCCGGCACGTGGTGCTCAACAGCGCCGCTACCGGTTTGGCGCAGCGGCTCGCCGCCGCCGGGTACCGGCCGGTCGCAGTGGAGCTGACCGAGCTGCGCAAGGGCGGTGGCAGCGTCAAGTGCTGCGTCGCCGAACTCCGCCCGGCGCCACCGCAGACCTGATCACCGCGGTCGCGCGCCGGGGGAGCCGGGATCAGCCGAGCGCGGCCAGTTCGTTGACGAGCACGTTGGCGTGCACCCGGCCGTCGCGCTGCACGTTGCGCAGGTACCACTTCTGCTGCGGCGTACGGACCTGGTTGAACTGCCACGACCCGCGCGGGCTGTCGATCTGGCCGATCCGGCCGAGCGCCAGGTTGATCTGCTGCGGGTCGGAGGCGGGCCCGGCCAGCCGGATCGCCTTGTCCAGCACCTGCGCCGCGTCGTACGACGCCATGGCGTACGTGGTCGGCGAGGTGTTGTAGGCCTTGCGGAAGGACGACACGAAGCGCCGGTTGGCCGCGTTGTTGATGTCGGTGGAGTAGTTCAGGGCGGTCTTGATCCCGGCGCTCTCCCGATCCTTGAGCTCGTCGAGGACGCTGCCCTCGGTGAGGAAGCCCGGACCGTAGATGGTCTTGGTGTAGCCGGCGGCGCGCAGCTGCTTGACGAACTGCACCGCGGCCGTGCCGGAGTAGTAGCAGTAGATCGCGTCCGGGCGCTGCTGCAGGGCGCTGTTGATGGCGCCGCGGAAGGCGGTGCGGCTCGGTTCGAGGTCGCCGGTCGTCCAGACCACGGTGCCGGAGAGGCGGGAGTCGCCGATACCGAAGGCCTCCCGGAAGCCCTCCACGATGCCCATCGTGCGCAGGTCCTCCGGCGCGACGATGACCACCCGGCCGCCGGCCGGCAGCTCCCGGGCGATGTACGGGGCGAGGGCCCGGCTGGGCTCGTCGAGCACGTAGGAGGTGCGCCAGATGTAGACGACGCTCTGCAGGCTCGGTGCGGAGGCGTTCGAGGCGATGAGCGGCACCCGGGCCTGCTCGACGGTGTCGCGCACGGCGCTGAGTGCGGCGGCGCCGGCGATGCCGGTCAGGGCGTGCACATTCTGCTGCAGCAGCCGCTCGACGGCGCTGCGCGCGGAATCCGGAGTCTCGCCCTCATCGGCGGTGATCAGCTCGACCCGCCGGCCGCCGAGGAGCTGGTCCTGCCCGTCGAGGAAGAGCCGGAAGCCGTTGCCCATCTCGTCGCCGACCGGCTTGTGTCCCCCGTTCTGGGGCGTGATCAGGCCGATCTTGATCGGTTGGGCCGCGGTGTCGTCGTCGCCACCCCATCCGCAAGCGCCGGCGAAGCCGGCCACGCCGAGGGCGCCGAGCGCCTTGAGTACCCGTCTGCGGTCCATCTGCGACACCGGTCGTCCCTCCCAAGCGTTTGCCGGGCGGCCTCGCAGCCCCCACGGCGTTGTACCCGTTTTGGCAGGCCGCGTCAACGACTAGCGATCATCGTGCATCGACTGCAACGCGGTGACGACGGTGGACCAGCTGGGGGAAAGCGGATCGATCAGGCCGAAATGCTCGCATTCGGGCAGTTCGATCAATTGGACGTCGGCGTCCGCGGCGCGGGCCGCCGCCACGTAGGAGCGGCTCATCGCCGGCGGCACCTGTTCGTCGCGCAGGCCGTGCACGACCACGGTCCGGACCGGGATCGGCGTCAGCGCCACCGGATCGGTGGCGGCGTACCGCTCGGGGAACTCCTGTGGACCGCCGCCGAGCAGCGCCGCGACGGCACCGTCGTCCAGGTCGTCGCGGTACGCCCGGTCGAGGTCCGCCACCGGGGCCAGCGCCAGCACCCCGGCGACCAGCTCCGGTGCCCGGGCCGCACACCAGAGCGCCAGCTGCCCGCCCGCGGAGTGCCCGAGCAGCAGCACCGGCGCGTCCGCGCGGAACCGGGGCAGCAGCGCCGCGGCCGCCGCCGGTGCGGCGCGGACGGCGTCGAGCGCGTCGTCGAGGGTGCCCGGCCAGCCGCCGCCCGGCGAGCCGGTGCGGCGGTACTCGATCTGGGCCACCGGGTAGCCGAGCGCGGCCAGCGCGGCGGCGAGCGGGCCGGTGTGGGTCCGGTCGTACTCCGCCCGCCAGAACCCGCCGTGCACGACGATCACCAGCGGCCGGGAAGCGCCGCCGTCGACGGCGGCCGGCGCGCGCAGGTCGAGCACCTGGTCCGGATGCGGGCCGTAGGCGACGGTCCGGTCGGCGGGCGGCGCGGGCCGGGTCAGCACTGCACGGGGATCGGGCACGCCGACGACGGTAACCGGTACCGGCGGGCGGAGGTACCGGGTGTTGCGGGAAGATGGCGGGATGACCGAAGCCACACCGTCACCCGAGAAGAACGACGACGACACCACTTCGGCGAGCGGCAGCCGCTCCGGAACCGTCGTGGTGGTCGGGCCGGACGGCCGCCCTCTCGGCACCGTCCAGACCGACGGCGAGTCCGGCGGCAACGAGGACCCGGCCCGCCTCATCGAGCAGCCCGCGAAGGTCATGCGGATCGGCAGCATGATCAAGCAGCTGCTGGAGGAGGTCAAGGCCGCCCCGCTCGACGAGGCGAGCCGGCACCGGCTGCGCGAGATCCACGAGCGCTCGATCGTCGAGCTGGAGGACGGACTCGCGCCGGAGCTGCGCGACGAGCTCAAGCGCATCTCGCTGCCCTTCGCCGAGGAGGCCACGCCGAGCGAGGCGGAGCTGCGGATCGCCCAGGCCCAGCTGGTCGGCTGGCTGGAAGGGCTCTTCCACGGCATCCAGGCCGCCCTGGTCGCGCAGCAGATGGCGGCCCGGATGCAGCTGGAGCAGATGCGTTCCGGCGGCCGGCAGGCACTGCCGAGCGGACCGGGTGGTCTGGTGCCGGGCATCGGCGGCATGCCGGGCGCCCCGGGCCCCGGCGGCAACGACGGCCACAGCACCGGCCAGTACCTCTGACCGGAGCAACGCCCGGCCGGCGCCCGCACAGCGCGGGTCAGCCGGCGGGCAGGCAGCGGTCGAGGTAGGCGGCGACCCCGTCGGCGTGGTTCGCCGCGGTGACCTCGTCGGCGATCGCGAGCACCGCCGGGTGCGCGTTGGCCATGGCCACGGCGCGCCCGGCCCAGCTCAGCATCGGGATGTCGTTCGGCATGTCCCCGAAGGCGAGCACGCCGGCCGGGCCGATACCGCGCTGCTCGCAGTACCAGGCCAGCCCGGCGGCCTTGGTTACCCCGGCGGCGGAGATCTCCACCAGCCCCGAGTTGGAGGAGTGGGTGGCTTCGGCCAGCCCTTCGATCGCCTTCGAGACGAGCTCCACGAAGGCGTCCGGGGTGTGCAGGTCGGAGCGGGCCAGCAGCTTCACCGCGGGCGCGGCGAGCAGCTCCTCGGGGGTGGTCACGGCCCGGACAGCCTCGTGGTCGGCATCCCAGCGGACCGGGTACTCCGCCTCGTGCCGCAGGTGCCGCCCCTCGGCCACCTCGACGGCGAAGCTCACCCCCGGCACCGCCTCGCGCAGCCGGCGGGCCACCTCGCCGAGCAGTTCCGGCGCGAGCGGGTCGGCCCGCACCACCGAATCGGTCAGCGGGTCGTAGACGACCGCCCCGTTGGCGCAGACCGCCGGCAGCGGCGTGCTCAGCTGCGCGTAGACCAGCGGCAGCCAGCGGATCGGCCGGCCGGTCACCAGCACCACCGGGATACCGGCCGCGCTCACCCGCGCCAGCATCTCGTTGGTACGCGCACTGATCGTGTGGTCGTCACCGAGCAGCGTGCCGTCGATGTCGGTGGCCACCAGCCGGGGTACGTCGCTCATCCGCGGGACAGTAGCCGATCGAGGTAGACCGCTACCCCGTCGTCGTCGTTGCGCAGGGTCACGTCGTCGGCGACCGCCCGTACGCTCGGGTGGGCGTTGGAGACGGCGACCCGGCCCCAGCCGGCCCAGGCGAACATCGGCAGGTCGTTGGGCATGTCCCCGAAGACCAGCACCTCGGCCGGGTCGATGCCCAGGGCCCGGGCCACCACGTCCAGGCCGGTCCCCTTGTCCACCCCGGGCGGGGTGATCTCGATGAAGCCCAGCCCGGCCTGGGTCACCGTCGCCTGCTCGGTGGGCACCAGGTCGCGGGCGATCTCCAGCAGGTGGTCGACGTGGTGCGTGCCGGTCCGGACGAACGCCTTGATCGGGTCGGTGGAGAGGCAGTCGGCGCGGCTGCGGACCTCGAACCGCTCCGGGTACGGCCAGGTCGGGTCGAAATCCCCCCAGAGCGGCGCGTCGTGGGTGTCCATCGCCTCGACGAAGACGGTGAGCGGTCCCACCTTCGCCTCCAGCCGGGCCAGGATCTCCGTCAGCGTCGCCGCGGAGAGCCGCTCGTCGCGGAGCACCACCGGCGCTCCCGGCCCGCTCTGGTCGACGACCCGGCCGCCGCCGGCGAGGACCAGGAAGTCGGCGGCGCGGATGTCGTTGCGGGTGAGTTCGGTCAGCCGCGGACCGCGGCCGGTCGCCGCCACCACCGGAATGCCGGCGTTGCGGACCTGGTCCAGAACCTCGTGGGTGTATGCGGAGACGGTCTCGTCGCTGCGTACGAGGGTGCCGTCGAGGTCGGTGGCGATCAGCTTGGGCAGGCCGGTAAGGGGCATCTGGTTCCTCCTCCTACCCGCCGCGCACCGGGGAAAGTGCTGCTCGACCCGGATCGCGCGACGGGCAGCAAGGGTATCTCGCCCGAAATGCACCGGCCACGGCTTCGGCGGTGAACACCGCACGACACGCTGTCCGCCGTCGTCCCTTCCGCGGTCGGAGCGCGCACAGTGCCGGATTCGGTTAGCGTCAGGACATGCCTATCCGTACCGCATCCGCACGCTGGCAGGGCGATCTCGCCGCAGGTTCCGGCACCATCCGCACCGGCAAGGGCGGCTACGAGGGGAACTACTCCTTCAAGTCGCGTTTCGAAGAGGGGGAGGGCACCAACCCCGAGGAGCTGATCGGCGCCGCGCACGCCGGCTGCTTCTCGATGGCCTTCTCGAAGCTGCTCGCCGAGGCCGGCTTCACACCGACGTCGGTCGAGACCACCGCCAAGGTGCACCTGGACAAGACCGACGCGGGGATGACCGTGACCCGCATCGAGCTGGAGACCCTCGGCGAGGTCCCCGGCATCGACGAGACGACCTACCAGAAGCTCGCCGAGGAGGCGAAGGCGAACTGCCCGATCTCCCGGCTGCTCGCCCCGG